>Ga0209390_10002667_pt1 | contig 30588 bp, 30 predicted proteins | sample BON01_FD_187212 | JGI IMG/M metagenome (GOLD analysis project Ga0209390, IMG submission 187212) | Freshwater microbial communities from Lake Bonney liftoff mats and glacier meltwater in Antarctica - BON-01 (SPAdes) (version 2) | ecosystem: Environmental > Aquatic > Freshwater > Ice > Glacier...
GTATTAGTGGTGATGTAAACGGCTTTGCTCCAGGAATTTCAGCGTTCTACGATATCACTTTGAAAGTCCTTACTCTCGAAGGATCATTGGGATACAGCGTTCCTTTGGAAGGAGCAGCGTCCTCACTCGATTTCGGGGCAAGCCTCGGTCGCGTGGATCCGAAGTCGGGAAGCGGTTACACCTACTACAATCTAGGTGTTAGTCTTCCATTTGCGATCTCGGACACCGCTACCGTCAGCGTGAGTCTTGATTATGCGCATAACGACATTTCTGGTGCCGACAACGACTTCCTGTTCGGCACGATTGGTATGTCTATCGGATTCTAAGGAAATCGATTTCTAAGCTATTGTTTTGGTGTAAGGAATACCCGCTTCTGGTCTCGAGGCGGGTATTCTTCTTTAAACTGTTTGACACGGCATTGAGAGACCCTAGCTATTGGCCTCTTTTCTCATGAAAACCTTCCTCGCAAATAAGGAGACCGTGCAACCCAAGTGGCATCTTATCGATGCTGAAGGGCAAGTGCTAGGACGTCTCGCAGTCAAAGCAGCCAACATTATCCGTGGCCGCAACAACGCTCATTACACACCACACGTCGATACCGGCGATTTTTTGGTGATCATCAATGCCGATAAGGTTGCGCTGACAGGCAAGAAGGAGGAACAGAATAAGTATATGTTCTTCTCTGGCTACGTTGGAGGCGAAAGCTACCGTAGTTTGGCCGAAATGCGTAAGAAGAAACCTGAGTTTATTATTCAACACGCGGTCAAGGGTATGCTCCCGAAGAACCGTCTGGCCGTCAAGATGCTCACCAAGCTGCGCGTCTTTGCTGGTCCTACTCACACACACGAGGCTCAAAACCCCGTCCAAATCACCCTTTGATTAGATCATGAGCACTGAAACAAACGTTTACGCGGCCACTGGTCGCCGCAAGACCGCCACCGCTCGGGTGCGCATCACTGAAGGTTCTGGCAAGTATACCGCCAATGGTCGTGACTTTGAGAAGCACTTCACGCACGAGAATTTTTCCAAGCAGGCATATGCTCCTCTGCTTACAGTTGAAATGGGCGACAAGATCGACGTGACCGCCAATGTGCGCGGCGGCGGTGTTGCTGGTCAGGCTGTAGCGGTAGCTCATGGTATCGCCCGTGCGCTCGAGAAACTCGATCCTGAGCTTCGTATTCCTTTGAAGCAAGCGGGTCACCTGACCCGCGATCCTCGCGAAAAAGAACGCAAAAAGCCCGGTCAACCTGGCGCCCGCAAACGCTTCCAGTTCTCCAAGCGTTAAACGAGCTGCCTCACGCAATTTCAGCGGACCGGTTTTACCGGTCCGCTTTTTTTATGCCCTTTTTCTAGTGACTCCTGATCTTCTCAAACTCTGAATCTCTAATATTATGAAAGTCGGTGTTGTTGGTGCAGCCGGATATTCCGGCGAAGTTCTCGTTAAGCTCCTGCTCGCTCATCCGCAGGTTGAGCTCACAGCCGTAACCTCACGCACGCATGCGGGGAAACCGCTTTCCACCGTCGTGCCAGCCCTGCGGGGAATTGATCAAGGGTTGAAATTCATAAACTCAGATCCGGACGCCTTGTCCGCAAGTGATGTGGCGCTGTATTTCCTCGCGCTGCCTCATGGCACTGCCGCGATCTATGCTCGCGCGTTGGTTGCCGCTGGTAAGAAAGTGATCGATTTGAGTGCCGATTTTCGGATCGCGGATTTAGCCGCCTACCAAAACTACTACGGAGAGCATTCGGCTCCGGAACTGTTGCCGCAGGCGCGGTTCGTATTGCCGGAAATCACGGCGGAGTCATGGAAGACTGAAGCTAAGCTGGTCGCCGCACCAGGTTGTTATCCCACCAGTATGCTCGTGCCCCTCGTCCCGCTATTGCAGGCCGGCGTGATTTCACGAGATCACATTGTGGTGAATTCATTTAGCGGTGTCAGTGGCGCTGGTAAAAAATTGGCCGAGGATTTCCTTTATGCCGAACGCGCGGAAAGCACGAAAGCCTACGGGCTGACTAAACATCGGCACCTCGCGGAAGTTGAAGAGCAGCTCGCGCTACTCACCGGTGCGCCAACGATTATTCAGTTTAATCCTCATCTAGCGCCTATGCGTCGTGGCATCGCGACGACGATCACAGTTCCCGCTGCGAATGCGGATATCACGCAGCTCTATGCGGCCTGGAAAGCGGCTTACGCGAAGTCGCCCTTCGTCACGATTCTGCCTTCCGGCGAGACTCCTGATACCGCACATGTGGTGGGCTCAAACCGGATTGATATTTCGGCAGTCTACGATGCGCGCACCAAAAATTTCGTGATTACTTCCGCTGAAGATAACCTGATGAAAGGCGCAAGCGGCCAAGCGGTGCAGATCATGAACCTCTGGTGCGGTTTTTCCGAAACTGCCGGTTTGGTCTGAGTCGAACATAACTGTTATTGCGAAGGACTTCCGCCTCGGCGGAGCGATTGCGGCAATCCACGAATTTACTTTGCTTGCATTTGCCAATTCGTGGATCGGCCACGCCCGCCTCCGGCGGACTCGCGATGACAAACCTATAGGGGTATGTGGATGGGCCACGTCGCTCCCGCTCCTCGCCATGACAAGGAAGCTTGAGGGAATGCTTAGCTCCGGTAGTCGGCGTTTTCAGTCACGTATTCGTGAGTGAGGTCGCCGCCGATGACCGTTGCGTTGGCGTCACCCAACCCCAAGTCGATTTCGATTTCGACGCACCGTTCGTGAGTAGGATAGTCCACGGGCGGGCTGAAATCTCCGTCTGCAGTTGGCGCGCTCTGATACAACTCGGCGCTGAGCAGATGATCGGTGAGAGCCGCTTCTTTTTTCGGATTCAACTGGAAGACTCCCTGCGCGAAAATGTCGATTCCTCCCAGCTTGAGTTTGAGCGAGCTGAGATCGATTGGCGTGGCTGCTTCGCCGATGTGTTTACCGATCACCTGAACGAGTCGGCCCACATTGGCATCGTTGCCCGCAACTGCGCATTTAAACAAAGGGGCATTGACGACGGCTTTTCCCAGCGAGCGCGCGATGGCGGTGTCAGGCGCGTGGATCACGGCGACGCGGATCACATGCCTCACGCCTTCACCATTGCGCACGATATCTTCAGCGAGATCAGCGCATAGGGTGGTGAGTCCTGCTTCGAACACAGCAAGATCATCGCACGGCACTTTGCCCGACGAGAGCACTGCAACGGTATCCGATGTGCTCGTGTCGCTATCAATACTGATGCTGTTGAAACTCGGTTCGACGGCTCGCGTGAGCATGGCCCGCAAGTTATCTCGCGGCACATCAATATCTGTCAAAATATATACGAGCATCGTCGCGAGGTTGGGCTCAACCATCCCCGCTCCCTTGGCCATACCCACAATACTCCCGTCGCCAATCTGCACGCGGCGCACCTTCGGATAGAGATCAGTCGTTACGATACCTTCGGCCGCCGGTAGAATGGAGTCGCCTTGCAGATTCGGAAGAATCGCCGGCAAAGCCGCCGCCATTTTCTCGTGTGGCAGCCCCCACCCGATGATACCGGTGGAAGAGGGGAGCACTTCCGCGGGAGTAATCTTTAAGAGTTCAGCTGCTTGTGCACAGATACGCTCGGCGGTCGCTTCACCATTCGGCGCGCAGACATTGGAAATCTTGTTGTTGATGATAACTGCGCTCCAATGGCTTTCCTTGAGCCGCTCGCGTCCGATCTTAATCGGCGAGCCGGGCAGGGCGCTGCGGGTAAACATGGCGCCAAAGTTTGGCGTGGGCTGATCGAGTGCGATCAGAGTAAGCGTCATTTTCGCCGGTTTGGGTGTTTCCTGAGGAATGAACTCAAAAGTTGTCGTGCCCACTTGGAATCCACGTGGCAGGGTGGCTTGGCTGGAAAGCCAATTCCGATGAGCGACGCGCGAGGTGAAGGTAAGTGATGTGCTGGCCACGGTAAGATAGAACTGAGGCGGAGAGGCTAATGAGTGAAGCGCAAAAGGCGTCGCTTGAATCCAAGCATCAAATGCCGCAAGCATCTCTAACTTGCTTGTCCACGATCTAACGTCAGTAATATCCCTGCGATGTCTAAGGTATCTTCAGGGGCGGTTTGTTCGTCGGATAAAAATGCCATCTACGACTACGATTCGGATCGTCGCATATCTGAAATTCAGCGTTCACCCGCAGAAGCCGTCCACGGACAGCCACTTTCCTTCTATCACTACGACGACCCGCCAGTGTCATTTTACGGCCACAGATATTACTCACCGTCACTAGGCCGCTTCATCAACCGCGATCCCATTGAGGAACAGGGTGGTATCAACCTCTACTCCTTCGTCGGAAACAATGCGGTCAACGCTTGGGATTATCTGGGGATGGATGCCTTCATGACCACCTACATGACCAGTGATGGTGGAGTCCATTGGGTCGAAGGTGACGGGATGTCCGGGCAAGATTATCTCGATGCGTCAACATGGGCGTCGAATTACGCTGTTACATCAACAGGCGTCTATGATGCGACGAATTCTGGTGCAGGACACAAATCCGAGTATATGAAAACTCATAACGAGTATCTAGCCGGTCTAGCCGGTGGTGCTCCAGACTTACATATAACTGGCAGTGAAAAATCGGGCATTATTTCTGTTAAGGATGGAGAGAAACTGCTTGGAGAATTGGCTAAGGATCCAATAACGGGCGAATGGGCGCGGTATAATGAAATCACAGGTAATTGGGACCTTATAAGTGGATCAGTGAGAGATGCGGCCTCTGGTTTTCGGGCCCCAAACAGTGGAGCGGCCTCAAGCAACCAACTGTTGATTGGTATTGACGGAACCGGTTCGTCGAGTTGGCGCAGAACTGATGCGTCAGGTGCCTCAACGAACAGCCATGTCTTCAATATGGTGCGAGATTTTGACGGGCAGGGTTTGTATCTGAATGGACCCAATACGATTGGGACGAATGTCGGGCTGATTGCAGACGAAGCGCTTTCCTTTATTCACAGCCAACTTCGGGCCGATCCGAATTTGCAGGTCAATATTGTTGGTCACAGCCGCGGCGGACTAATCGGCATCAATATCGCCAACCAACTCAGCGGCGGTTTTGCTGATGTGAATGGCGGAGCTTCAATCCGGGTTAACTTTCTTGGCCTGTTCGACGCAGTTGATCGCGCCATTGGCATGAGCGGATCCACGATCAATAACGTCAATAATGTCCTACACATCGTGCGCGACCCTGCAGGCGGATCTCGCCCTTCGTTCGGAAACACCGGGCGGCAAGCAGGCCCGAGTGTATCCTACCAAGAAGTGCTCTTGATGGGAACTCATTCGGCTATCGGAGGTGGCCCTGGCGCTGGCGACTTCTTGCGCACAAACATCTCGTTGCGTGTCGAAACGAACACGGCCGCGCAGGCCAATAGGCTAATGCGGGAGGCTGCAACGGGATCGGGTTTATCTTTTTAATTCAATGCAAACCTTGAAAATTACCCTGTTCCTAGTTGTCTGTTTCTGTATGTCGAGCTGTGCCAACTGCGCTGAAACGCCAACGACGATCAACTTGAATCTTCCGGAGTCGTTCCGTGGAGAAATCTTTATCTTGGAGGATCAAGTGAATGGGCAAGACTGGAAAAGCGGCAGCATTTCAGTCAGCGTCCGAGGCGTTGCCCTTGTAAAGGATCTAGAAGGCTTGGCTAAAGTCGTCCCAGACGAGTTTCGAGCGGCCTACCCGAGTGGCCGCAGATTGAAAAACTCGGTGCTAAAGACGGGCGAAGAAATCAGTCTTTGGTCTGTGACCTACGTTGAGGATCTAACACTTTACTTCGTTGTAGGAACGTTTCACGAAAAGACCCAGAGAGAGAATGAGAAAATGCGGGTTAATTGGAAGGAGCTGATCGCTATGGTGCGGCGGGGGGCAGAATAAAGAGGTAATACGACATTCGTGCGGTCTCTGTTTAACCTGATCCGAGCGGCACACGTCGCGCCAGCCTTCGCTTCGCTTAGTCTGATCACGCCGTCTGCTCGTTCCCTCCGCTCCTGTGAGTCGCTCCAGTCCACAAGCTAGAATACGGGCCGGGAGGCCGAAAATGGGGTCAATACGACATTCCTGCGGTCTCAGATTAACTAGACTCAAGCGGCACACGTCGCGCCAGCCTTCGCTTGGCTCAGTCTGATCACGCCGTCTGCATCCTCCCTTCGTTCCTAAAAGTCACTCCAGTCCGGAGGAATTTAAAAGGGACAGGTTAATAATGATTGACATTAAGGCGAAAGGAATTTAAAAGGGACAGGTTAATAATGATTGACATTAAGGCGAAAGATAAGGACGTTTCGGACCATGAGAGGAGCTCGGATCAAAGTAGATGCAGTTGAGGGTGAAGCGGTTTACCACTGCATGTCTCGGACGGTGAACGGGGAGATGCTGTTTGATGATGTGGCCAAGGAGATCTTGCGGAAGCAATTGCGACAGGTGGCGGAATACTGCGGCGTGCAGATCGTGACTTATGCGCTGATGAGTAATCACTTCCATGTTCTACTCCGTGTGCCTCAGAAGACAGCCGTATCTGATCACGAACTGCTTCGCCGCTATGCGGTGCTCTATCCGAAACCGACCAAATATCAGGTGGCGCGAGTGGAAGCTTTGGCGGGAAAACTGAAGGATGCTGAAGACAAAGACGCCCAAGAGTGGCGGGAGCGGCAGCTCGCGCTGATGGGAGACGTTTCCCAGTTCATGAAACTAGTGAAACAACGATTCTCGGTCTGGTATAACCGTTCTCATAACCGCTACGGCACGCTCTGGGCCGAACGTTTCAAAAGCGTGCTGGTGGAAGGTTGCTCCCGCGTATCCGCCGCGATAGCGGCTTACATTGATCTGAATGCGGTGCGTGCTGGTCTCGTGTCAGACCCCAAGGATTATCGCTTCTGTGGCTACGCTGAGGCCGTCGCCGGTAATCTCGCTTCTCGCGAAGGGCTTAACTTCGTGCTCGGCACCAAGACATGGAAGAGCGGACAGGGAGCCTACCGTCAGATGCTCTTCGGGCGGGGTTCTGGTCCTCAGGCAAAGGGCCGCGAGCTATCGCCGGAAAAGTTCAAGCAAGTGATGAAAGACAAAGGCGAATTGCCGCTGACTGCCGTGCTACGCTGTCGGGTGCGCTACTTCAGCGATGGAGCGGTGCTCGGTTCCCGCGCCTTCGTGCAAGAACACCTGCAACATTACCAACAACTCAGCGGACGACGGAAACGCACTGAACCGCGACCACTCCCTGAAATTGAATCGCTCGGCGATGTCACCACCCTCAGAGGGCTACGTAAAGCCGCCTTTGGTTGATCGGATCGGAATGGAATCGTCGGCCATGCGAATCTCATGATTCATGGGTGAGATCGTATGGCAGAATTTAAGGAATATATTTTAGTGGATATGTCGGGTCTCAGTGCGTTAAAGCGTGAGTAGCTATTTACTCGTTTATGCGAGCATTTACACTTTCTCACCCTCTTCCTCTCGGCGTCGCGCCCAATTATTTTAACTCCTGATGAACGTTTCCGAAATCACCGCTAAGGCGAAAGTCCTGCTGGAGGCTCTGCCATATATCCAGAAATTCCGTGGATCCACCTTTGTGGTGAAGTATGGCGGCAGCTTCATGGACGACCCAGACCCCGAAAAACGCACGATGGTGGCCTACGATATCGCGTTTCTCGCGGCGGCGGGGATCAATGTCGTGGTGGTGCATGGTGGTGGGAAAGCGATCACCAAGGCGATGGCTGAGTCGGGGCTCGAAACGAAATTTACAAATGGGCTGCGGGTGACCGACGAAGCATCGATTGCCGTCGTCAAGCGGACGCTCGACGAGGTGGTGAACAAGGAAGTCTGCGACGCGATCCGCACGGCGGGTGCTAAGGCCGTGGGGATGCCCGGCTCCAGTGTGCTCGTTTGCGAGAAGCTGGTGAATGACGATGATGGCCACCCCGTGGATTTGGGTTTTGTGGGCGAGGTGACGGAGGTGAAGGTGAAACTCATCAAAAAGGAAATCAGCACCGGATTTATCCCGGTGATTTCGCCAGTGGCAACTGGGCTCGACGGTAAGCCTTACAACGTGAATGCAGATTCTGTCGCGAGCCGGGTGGCGAGTGCGTTGCGCGCACGTCGGTTGGTTTACATGAGCGATGTGCCGGGCTTGCTTTCTGATCCCGCCGATCCGAAGTCGCTGATCTCAACATTGAAGGTCGGTCAGGTCGATTCCCTCAAAGTGAAGGGTATAATCGGCGAAGGCATGCGCCCGAAAGTGCACAGCGCGGTTCGTGCGCTGCAAGAAGGCGTGCAACGGGTTCACTTTGTTGATGGTCGCATGCCGCACAGTTTATTGCTCGAAATCTTCACCGACAAGGGTGTGGGCACCGAGATCGTGCACTGAGTTTCCCTCTATTTGGCTATTGGGGGGTTGTTGTCGGATGAAAAATTGCCGTAATAATAATCGTCTATGAACTCTCCTTCTATCACCCGCACGAGCACGGCTCATCTTTATGATACGTATGTGCTCAAGAACTATGGCCAGGCTTCTATGACCTTGGTGCGTGGGCGCGGTGCGCAGGTTTGGGACGATGAGGGCAAGGCTCACCTCGACTTCACTTCCGGAATCGCGGTGAGCGCCCTAGGGCATTGTCACCCGCATTGGGTGGCTGCCATTCAGCAGCAGGCGGGCGAACTCATTCACACGAGTAATCTTTTCCGTAACCCCAATCAGGGTGAGCTCGCGCGGCGGTTGGTTGGCTATGCCGGGCCGGGCCGGGTGTTTTTCTGCAACAGCGGAGGCGAAGCTGATGAGGCTCTGATCAAGCTCGCGCGTTTGCACGGCGTCGCGAAAAGCGGCGAAGACGGCAAATGCTACAAAATCATTGGTGCCCAAAAAGCATTTCATGGCCGGATGTTCGGTGGCATGAGCGCGACGCCTCAGGAGAAGATTCAAAAAGGGTTTCATCCATTACTACCCGGCTTTTCGTTTGGAGAGCTCAATAATTTGCAGAGCTTCGCCGATTTGGTGGACGAAGATACTGCGGCGATTCTAATCGAATCGATTCAAGGCGAGGGCGGCATTAATCCCTGCACGCCGGAATTTCTCACTGGGCTGCGGAAGCTGTGCGATCAGCACAATCTCCTGCTCCTGGTGGACGAAGTGCAGTGTGGGATTGGCCGCACGGGATCCTTCTATGCGTATGAAATTTCCGGTATCCGGCCCGATGCGATTGCGATGGCGAAGGGGCTGGGAGGTGGCTATCCGATCGGCGCGGTCTGGATCGCCGAACGTGCGGCGGATCTGTTTCACGCGGGTTCACACGGTTCTACTTTTGGCGGCACCCCATTAGCGTGTGCGGCTGGTTTGGCGGTGCTGGATGTAATTGAGGAAGAGAAATTGCTGGAAAAAGTGCGCGCTCAAAGTCCGTTCTGGATCGAGGCGCTCGAAAAAATGGCCACCGATTTTCCGGCTCAGCTGCAGTCCGTGCGTGGCCGCGGCTATTTAGTCGGCCTGCAAATGGCGGTTGATCCGGCGCCCTATGTCGTGGCCTTGCGTGAAAGCGGTCTGTTGGCGGTGGCGGCGGGGGGCAATGTGATTCGCCTATTGCCTCCGCTTACGGCGACGCCTGAGGAGTTGGCCCAATCGGTCGCTATTTTGCGCGCCGTGCTCGATGCCAAAGCGTAACAAAACGAGTCACTTTTCACTCGGAAGAGCTCTCTTTAGGGTGTAGGGTGCTAGGCTTTCCCATGAAACACTTCCTAAAAGAAACTGACTTCAAGGCACATGAGCTGCCGGGGCTTTTTGCGCTGGCGCAGAGTTTGAAGAAGGGGCGCGGCCGTCATACACCGCCTTCGCTGGCCGGACAGACCTGGGCATTGATCTTCGCCAAATCGAGCACGCGCACACGAGTTTCTTTCGAAGTCGGTATTCATGAGCTCGGTGGAAATCCGCTGTTTTTGAATAAAAACGACATCCAACTCGGCACGAGCGAATCCGTTGAGGATACCGCCAAGGTGCTGTCGCGTTTCGTTCATGGGCTGATCGTGCGGACTTACGATCACAGCGAGGTCGAACGCCTCGCCTCTGCTAGTAACATTCCCGTGATCAATGCGCTCACGGACTTTTTGCACCCGTGCCAAATTTATACGGATGCGTTTACAATGGCCGAACGTTGGGCCACCGATGGTGATCTGGTGGGTTCGTTGAGGGGGCGTAAGCTCGCGTTTTACGGTGATACCGCGAGCAACATGGCTTACTCATGGATTCTCGGCGCGGCTCATTTCGGAATGCAGATCGCTCTTGCGGGACCGCAGGAATTTGCACCCGGACCCGAGCTTGACGCTCTGCTCGAAAAAGAAGGTCTCCCGAAAGAATACACTTTCACGACTGATCCGATGGAAGCCGCTCGCGATGCTGATGTGGTTTACACCGATGTCTGGGTGAGCATGGGCAAGGAAGAGGAAAAACAGGAACGCATCGCGACGATGTCTCCTTACGCGGTGACCGCAGAGTTGTTTGCGGCGGCGAAGCCCGATGCGCTCTTCATGCACTGTCTTCCCGCCCACGCGGGAGAAGAGGTGGAACAAGCCGTGCTCGACAACCCGCGTTGTATCATCTTTGACGAGGCTGAAAATCGCTTGCACATGCAAAAGGCGATCATGGCTTCTCTCACGCAAACTGTCCGCGACTAATCTCCAATTTTACCGACTATGAAAAAAATCGTTCTCGCTTACTCTGGGGGTCTCGACACCTCCGTCATCGTTAAGTGGCTTAAAGAAACCTACGGAGCTGAAATCATCACCTACGCCGCCGATGTCGGTCAGGAAGAAGAGCTCAAGGGACTTGCGGCCAAGGCTAAAAAGACGGGCGCGTCGAAGCATTACACGCTGAATCTTGTCGAAGAATTCGCCAAGGATTACATCTTTCCAATGATGCGGGCCAACGCGATCTACGAAGGCCAGTATTACCTAGGCACTTCAATTGCGCGTCCGCTGATCTCAAAGGCGCAGGTTGAAATCGCCCAGCAGGAAAAGGCTGATACGGTCGCGCATGGTGCGACCGGTAAGGGGAACGACCAATGCCGTTTCGAACTGAGCTACATGGCGCTCGATCCTAAGCTCAATATCCTCGCGCCATGGAAGGTCGACGAATTCCGTGAAGCGTTCCCTGGCCGCGCTGAGATGATTGCCTATTGTAAGAAACACAAGATCCCCGTCGAAGCTTCGCTCAAGAAGTCGTATTCGATGGATCGCAATCTCCTGCACATATCTTACGAAGCTGGGATCCTCGAAGATCCTTGGTTCGATCCTACCACGGAAGAAAACAAGGGCATGTTTAAACTCTCCGTTGCACCGGAAGATGCTCCCGACAAGGCAGAATATGTTGAGCTCGATTTCGTGAAGGGCGATTGCGTGGCGATCAACGGTAAGAAGCTGACGCCGGGCAAATTGCTCAAGGCGCTCAACAAGCTCGGTGGCAAGCACGGCATTGGTCGCGTGGATATCGTCGAGAATCGTTTCGTCGGCATGAAGTCGCGTGGCGTCTATGAGACCCCGGGTGGCACGATTTTGATGCACGGCCACCGCCAGGTGGAAGCACTCACGATGGATCGGGATCTCATGCATTTGCGTGACAGCCTGATCCCGAAATACGCGCAATTGATCTATAATGGTTTCTGGTTCGCGCCAGAGCGTGAGGCCTTGCAGGCGTTTATCGATGAGAGCCAACGTTTCGTGACGGGCAAAGTGCGACTCAAACTCTACAAGGGTAACGTGATGACATGTGGTTCGAAATCGAAGTATTCGCTCTACGATGAAAACATCGCGTCGATGGAAGGCGTGCAGAGCTGGTATAACCAAAATGATGCCACTGGTTTCATTCGCTTGAACGGTCTGCGTCTGCGGGCCCGCCGTTTGTCGCAGGGCAAGCCGAAGATGTAAGCCTGGCCACGTTCTTAAATTTCAAGCGCGTCCTCATGGGGGCGCGCTTTTTTGTGCGGTGAGCTCTTGACCTGAAAGGGCGACGATGACGGGTTTAGAGTATCCCATGAAAATATCTCAAGTTGCTGCTCAGTTTTATACCCTCCGTGATTATTGCCAAACCTCGGAGGCGCTCGCTAGGACCGCCAAGCGTGTTCGCGAGATCGGTTACGAGGCCGCCCAGCTCAGTGGGCTCGGCCCAATCGCGGACGACGAGATCGTGACAATCATGCAAGGGGAGGGTCTGAAGATCTGCGCGACCCACGAGCCTTCTCACGAGGTGTTGGACGAACCGCAAAAAGTGGTGGAGCGACTTCAGCGATTGGACTGTAAGCTGACTGCTTATCCTTATCCGCAGGATATCGATTTCACGAATCGCGAGCATGTCGAAACACTGGTGCGAAAACTTGATGCGTCCGGGGCTGTGCTGCGCGAGGCAGGAATGCAGCTTGGTTATCACAACCATGGAATCGAATTCGTGAAGATGGATGGAGCTCCGGTGCTTGAATATATTTACGCGAACACGTCGCCAGAAAATCTCGTCGGCGAGCTCGACACCTATTGGATCCATTATGGCGGTGGCGATGTGGTTGAGTGGGTTAAGAAGCTGCGAGGTCGTCAGCCATTTATCCATTTAAAGGATTATGGTTTCACGTCGGAGGGCGCTCCAAAGTGGTGTGAGATCGGCGCCGGCACATTGCCCTTTGATCGCATCATCGCCGAAGCCGAGGTGGGTGGCTGCGAATGGTTTATCGTCGAACAGGATACTTGCCCCGGTGATCCGATCGATTCGCTGCGCCAGAGCTTTGATTACCTCAAAGCAAATTTGGTGAAGTGAGAATCAAAGCTTCTGTTCAAACGCAGATCGTCTGCCCAGGATCGAGCACGCTGAAATCGGAGGCGGAGATACCGGTCGCGGCTAATGCTTTCGGAGGGGCATCTCGGCCTTCGTCGGTGAGTTGAAAGGTGCCCCAGTTCACGGCGATACATCTCTTCCCTCTCGCGGTGGATTTGCTCGGCTTCCTCGGGATTGCAATGTTGTGCTGCCATGAACCAGCGTGGCTCGAAGCGACCCCCAAGGACCCGCGCAAGGACTAAAGACAGGATCAATAATTCACCTCATATTGGAACTGCGCAGCAAAGTGGTGGCGTGGTTGATCCGGGTGCAGGCGATGCCGTCTCGATCTGGTTTGCCGGAAGGTCGTGAGGTTTGATTTCGGCGGTTCGCGGCCATCATTCGTTGCGATTGATCATACGCCATCGCAGCACGTCTCTCAAATTTCGATTGATGTGCACCCTGGGATTGAAGAATCGGTAGCCATCGCAGTGATCCGAAATGGGCAAAGAGGGCGGCATCGTCACATGAATTTGTGCAGGCGTTCTCGTTTGCCAACCACTCTCAGTGGTTTTGTCTGCGCCTATGAGGATAACCGGTGGTCAGGCGCGCGGAATTACTTTGGTCACTCCCAAGGGGGATACCACGCGACCGGCGACTGATGGGATGCGCGAGGCGGTGTTTTCGAGCCTAGGGTCGCGGGTGGATGATGCGAATTTTCTCGATTTGTTTGCTGGGAGTGGGGCCTATGGATTGGAGGCGCTAAGTCGCGGCGCGAGCAGCGGAACTTGGGTGGAACGAAATGACCGCGCGGCGGGGTGCATTAAGAAGAACATCGCGGCGGTGGCAAAAAGCCTGAGGCGCGAGCTGACCGATTCAAATGTCGTGACGGCGGATGCGTTGACGCTGCCGTGGGGCAAATCTGTTTTGCCGGATCTGGTGTTTATCGATCCGCCCTATGAGATCATCCCGGAGGTGTCTGGGCGATTGTTCAGCGGATTGGCAGAGTTGCTGGCTTTGCATGCCGATCCGTGGATCGTATTTGAAATGCCGGGTGAAATCGAGTTGGCCCCCGAAGGTTGGGAGTTGGTAAAACGTCTAGGTAAAGGCGCGCGGCAGCCCTCGGTGGGTTTCTTCCGGCGCGCTACATGAGGCCTCGATGCGCTTTGATGATCGCGACGGCTGCAGTGACGGCAGTTTCGAGCCGCAACACTCGTTCACCCAGATGAGCGATCGTGAAACCGGTTTGTCGTAATAGATCGCGCTCTTTTGGGGCCCATCCGCGTTCCGCTCCAAGCGCGACCACGACTGAAGAGTAACCTAATAGGTTACTCTTTGATAGGGCGGTGGTGGCTTCGTAGTTGTCGAGGGCGAGGTGAGTGGAGTCGAGTGGGAGCGCGGCGATGGTGGCTTCGAGAGTTTGGCCGTGGGTGACTGCGGGGATGCGGGTGCAAAAGGCCTGCGCGACTCCGGCCTGCACGTGACGACGCCATTCTCCAGAGCTCCACAAGGTGCTTTGCGCGTAAGAGGCTTCGCCGCGTTGTGTCAGGACGAAATGGATTGCGCTGACACCGAGCGTCGCGGCTTCCTGTAATATTTTTCGGGCGGTTTGTGGCCGGGGCAGTCCGATGATCAGGGTGAGGGGATCTGCGGGCGGTGGTTCGGCTGACCAAGTATACGCGAGTTCAAGATCGTCGGAGTTGATGGCGACTAGGGTGGCTTTGCCTCTTGGTCCGTTGATGAGACCGACATCAAAAGTATCGTCGATCTGCCGCCGCAGCACTTTGAGAATGTGTTCAGCACGTGGATCCTGTTTAGGCAGGGGACGCGCGATTTCTTCGGGATGCAGGAGGATGATGTTCACCGGAGTCCAGATTGTGGATTGCAGAGAAGGTGTCGCGCCGTAAATTTCGTGATCGTGAATAACGATATGCAAATAGTTCCAGCGGTAGCTTCATTCAAACGAGCGGGGGTGAAGGAGACGGTCGTGTTGCTGGCGATCGCGTGGATGATTCCGTTTCTCGTGCATGTGTTGCCGTGGAGTGGAGAGATTCCTTTGGGTGCCCATTTGCTGCCGATGTTTTGGGCGGCGTTTGCGAGTGTTTATTTGTTCGGTTTACGCACCGGTTTGCTGGTGGGTTTGTTTGCTCCGGCACTGAATTTATTGATCACAGGTTTACCGGTATCGCGCTGGCAATTTGTGCTCGGGTTTGAACTCATTGTTTTTGCCGTGGCGGCGTGGTGGATGGTGCGTCGCACTCCCCGTCTCTGGTTTTTGGCACCGGTGAGTTATCTGGCCGCAAAGGCTGCCTCGACATTGGTGCAGATGACGGTGGCCCCATTTGGCGATATCGGTTCGCCGAGCGCATTCTGGATCGAATCGTTGCGCAATGGACTCCCCGGGATGGCGGTCTTGTTGGCGATCAATCTCGCTTTGTTGAAGGTATATCCAAAGCCGGTGGCGGAGTTGTCTGATGACGCCACTGAAGTTTGAAGATCTCTGCGCGCGTTTGCAGGCGTGGGATTTTCCCGCGCGAATTGACGGAGTGGTGGGGATTGCGTCGGGTGGGGTAGTGCCGGCGGCAATGGTGGCGCAACAGCTTGGCGTGGGATTGAGGGTGATTGGCTTGAATTATCGCGATGAGGCCAATGAGCCGCGACATCCTGAGCCCAAGTTACTTTCGAAGATTCCTGATTTGGGGGAGTGGCGCCGGATTCTGTTGGTGGACGATGTTTATGTGTCCGGTCGCAGTTGGGAGGCTGCTCGTCGATTCCTGCCGGAAGAGGTCGAAGTGCTTCCGTTTGTTTTCAAGGGGAGGCAGGATTTCGCTTTGATTAGCGATCTCGACGGCTGTGTGCATTGGCCGTGGCGCACGGAATAGTGGTGCGGGTGGACGGAATCGAACCGACGACATCTGTGTGGAAGACAGAGGTTTTACCACTAAACTACACCCGCGTGCGTTTGGGGAGCTTCGCGTAGCTTGGATGTTGGTCAAGCCTGTCTTGGAGAGAGATTGAGGAATTCTGTATAATCTTATCGCTCTTTTTTTGCGAAATCCGGCGGCAAATGGGATTGCGGTGCTCACGAGGAGCGTTTGGCTGAGGAAATGGCCATGATTTCCTCGGCATCGTCGAAAAGTTCACCCAAAGGTGCTAAACCAAAGAAAGCGGGAGGATTGATGGCGGCGCAGGCACTGGCCAAACAGAAGTCGCTCGAAAAGCGGGCCAAGAAATATAAGCTTCCGATGGAGGAGCTGGCGATTTTTACACAACAGCTGGCCTCCTTGCTGACAGCTGGTCTCCCGTTGGTGCAGTGCTTGGAAGCTCTCCAGGATCAGACAGAAGATCCTGTTTTCCGGATTATCATTCGCGATGTGCGGTTGGATATTTCCACGGGTAATGCGTTTTCCGAAGCAGTGCGAAAATTTCCCCGGGCCTTTAACTCGCTGTTCATCTCCATGATTGAGGCAGGTGAGGCCAGTGGTGGTTTGGCGGAGATTTTAGGCAAGGTGGCCGGCTATTTCGAAGCCTCGGTCAAACTCACGAAGAAGGTGAAGTCGGCGATGACTTATCCGATCGCGGTGATTGGTCTGGCGGTCGCATTGGTCAACGTGCTGCTGATCTTTGTGATTCCGGTGTTTGCGGCGATGTTTGCGGATTTTGGAGCCAAGCTTCCCGCACCCACGCAGTTTCTGATCGATTTGAGTGATTTCTTGAAGGCTAACTTCTTCTACCTGTTGATAATTGGCTATGCGATCTTCTGGGTAATGAAGAAGTTCATCGCGACCCCGAAGGGCCGCCGGATGAAGGACAGTTTTTTGGTGAAGGCGCCGATCTTTGGTAATCTGATCCACAAGATCGCTCTTTCGCGTTTTTGCCGCACTTACGCGACCCTGATTCGCTCTGGAGTGCCCATCTTGCGGACCTTGGAAATCGTTTCAGGGGCCAGCAATAATGTGCAGATCGAGGATGCCTGTTCAGATGTGGCCAAGCATGTGAGCCAAGGTGGGCAGGTGTCCGAGGTGTTCGCAGCCAACTCCTTCTTCCCGCCCATGATGAAGCATATGGTCAAAGCGGGTGAATCGACGGGTAACGTTGATGGGATGATGACGAAGATTGCCGATTTCTATGACGTCGAGGTTGATGCGACGGTGAATTCGTTGACGTCCTTGATCGAGCCTCTGTTGATCGTATTTCTGGGTGTGGTTGTTGGCGGCATCGTGATGGCGATGTTTCTCCCGATCTTCCAACTCGGCGCGGTGGCCGGCGGACTGCAATAGCCGGCGCATACACGCGCAATTGACTTAGTTTATTCCGTCCAGAAAGGTCTTCTTTCCATGTCATCTGTTCTCATCGTCGACGATTTGTTGTCCATCCATGAAATGCTGGAGGCTGTCATTCATCCTACCGGTTTCCATACGGCTTTCGCGACAGACGGTGAGAAGGCGTTGGTCCGCTACAAGGAAGAGAAATTTGACCTGGTGCTGGCCGATATCGACATGAAGCCGATGGATGGCATCACGCTACTCAAAGAGCTGAAACAATACGACCCGAGTGCGGTGATTGTTATCATGACAGCCTACGCGAGCACGGAAAGTGCCATTCAAGCTCTCAAGTTTGGAGCGTTTGATTACCTCCAAAAACCGTTTCGAGTGAATGAGCTAATCGCGACCCTCAAGCGGGGAATCGAGTTTAAGGAATTTCAGAGTGAGCGCGCCGTGGGCGGGTTGGCTCCTGGCGGCAAGACAACGGATATTGAAAAGCGGATTATTGGTAAGAGTTTGGCCATCACCAAGCTGATTGAGCAGGTGAAAAAGCTCGCGACGGTGCGCACACCAGTGCTCTTGCAGGGGGAAAATGGCACGGGAAAATCAGCGGTGGCAGAAGTGTTGCACGAATCGTTGGGTGATTCTGAAGCGCAATTGGTGCGGATTGATTGTTCGTTAAGTTCGAAAGCCAATTTCCGGGAAGGTCTTCTTGGGCAGAATGGCGCCGATGGCACCTGGGTTGAGCAGGCGAAAGGGGGCACTCTCTTTCTTCAGTATATCCAATGTCTGCCGATGGATATCCAAGAAGCACTCGTTAGTGTTCTACGTAACACTGCGCAGGGATTTCGCCTGATCTGCACGACGACTGAGGATCTGGAAATCCTTGTCGATGAGGGAAGATTTCACGACGAGTTGTTTTATCGGGTCGCATCGCTTCCAGTGGTAGTTCCGCCGGTGCGCGACCGTTCGAAGGATATTCCATTACTGGTGAAGCACTACACATTGCAAACGGCCAATCCTCACCTCGATACGAATATGGTGGAATTTACCGAAGATGCGATGGCTCTGCTGACATCCTATCATTGGTCGGGCAATCTTACGGAGCTGTTTCAGGTAGTTTCTAAAATTGTTTCCACTTCGGAAACCAGAGTGATCACGGCGAAGCAACTGCCGCTGAGATTGAGTGAATTGAAGAGCTGGCCGAATTTAGACGAGTATCTGAGCGGACAAAAAAGGCAGTATTGCGACATGGTGCTTCATGCGTGCCATGGAGACACAGCTGCTGCTGCGAGGGTTTTGGGGATTGAGACCTGACACCGCGACTAGATCGCAGCCCTTTAGTGGAGGCAGGTGGAGCAAATTTGCAGCTAGATAGACTTCCCGCTTGCGACGAATGAGTGGGAACGCAACCTTCGTTAAAATCCACTTCCATGCCCAAACGAACTGACCTCAAGTCCATCCTCATCATAGGCGCTGGCCCAATTGTAATCGGCCAAGCCTGTGAGTTCGACTATTCTGGCACCCAAGCCTGTAAGGCTCTGCGAGAGGAAGGGTATCGTGTCATCTTGGTGAATTCCAACCCGGCGACGATCATGACAGACCCCGAATTTGCCGATGTGACTTACATCGAGCCGCTGACTGTCGAGGTGCTTGAGAAGATCATTATCGCGGAGAAACCTACGGCTTTGTTACCCACACTCGGCGGGCAGACGGCCTTGAATCTTTCAATGGAACTCGACAAGCAGGGTATTCTTGCGAAGCACGGGGTGGAAATGATCGGCGCGAAACCGGAAGCGATCTCAAAAGGAGAGGACCGCGAGCTGTTTAAGCAAGCGATGTTGAAGATCGGTCTCGATGTGGCACGATCCCACACGGTAAAATCAATGGAAGAGGCTCGTGTGGCCGCGATTGATATTGGTGGTTATCCACTGATCATTCGACCCTCATTTACAATGGGTGGCTCCGGCGGTGGTATCGCTTATAATAAGGATGAGTTTGAAGGTATCACGGCCAACGGGTTGGACCTTTCTCCGGTGCATGAAGTGCTAATCGAGGAATGTCTCCTTGGGTGGAAGGAATACGAGATGGAGGTCATGCGGGATCATAAGGATCAATGCGTGGTGATTTGCTCCATCGAGAACTTTGATCCGATGGGTGTGCACACGGGCGACTCGATTACAGTGGCCCCGGCGATGACGCTCACGGATAAAGAATTTCAGTTGATGCGTGATGCATCCTTTGCCGTGATTCGCGAAATCGGCGTGGAAACGGGCGGATCAAATATTCAATTCTCAATTGATCCTGAGACTGGGCGCCAAGTGGTGATCGAGATGAATCCGCGGGTATCGCGTTCGTCTGCCCTCGCGTCGAAGGCAACGGGATTCCCGATTGCGAAAATCGCGGCGAAGCTGGCGGTGGGCTACACGCTCGATGAACTGCAAAACGATATCACGCGGGTTACGCCTGCTTCGTTTGAGCCCACGATCGATTACGTGGTGACAAAGATCCCACGATTCACTTTTGAAAAGTTCCCGGGGGCAGATACGACTTTGACTTCAGCGATGAAATCCGTCGGCGAAGCGATGGCGATTGGTCGCACATTTAAGGAATCGATACAGAAAGCCCTACGTTCGCTTGAGATCGGCGCGACCGGATTTGGTGGCGGTGGCAAGCATGGTCTGGATGAGGCTCCTGGGCTGGATGAAATTCGCTCGAGGCTGGCTACGCCGAACGCCGAACGTATTTTCTATATCCGCTATGCCTTCATGCGCAGACTGACGATTGAGGATGTTTTCGAACTTTCGAAGATCGACATTTGGTTCCTGCACCAAATCCACGAAATCTATGAGATGGAGGTTGAGTTGAAGCAGCAAAATCTCGCGGACCTTGACTCGGAATTGTTGCGTCGCGCGAAGCAATATGGCTTCTCGGATGTGCAGCTCGCGCATATGCTGGGTAGTGATTTCGCATCGGTGCGAGCACATCGGAAAAATGTGGGAATCAATACGACGTATCGTTTGGTGGATACCTGCGCGGCCGAATTCGAGGCGTTTACCCCGTATTACTATTCAAGCTACGGCGATGAGAATGAGATCATGCCTCCATCGGGCAAAAAGAAGATCATGATTCTTGGCGGTGGGCCAAATCGGATCGGGCAGGGGATCGAATTTGACTACTGCTGCGTGCACGCGAGTTTCGCCCTACGCGAGATAGGCTACGAGACGGTGATGGTCAATTCCAACCCCGAGACGGTTTCGACCGATTACGATACGAGTGATCGTCTCTATTTTGAGCCTCTCACTTTGGAAGATGTTTTGGAAATCTATCAGCAGGAAGGTTGCGATGGAGCGATTGTGCAATTTGGCGGCCAAACTCCTCTGAATCTCGCTACAGACCTGAAGGCAAACGGCGTAAATATCATCGGCACGTCACCGGAAAGCATCGACGCCGCTGAGGATCGCGAACTCTTCGCGAATATTCTGCGTAAGCTGGATATCATGCAACCCGCCAATCGCACCGCGATGAACGTGGACGAGGCGTTGGTTTGTGCGCGCGAGGTGGGCTTTCCGGTATTGCTGCGTCCTTCGTTCGTATTGGGTGGCCGTGGGATGTTTATCGTCTATAACGAAGCTGAATTTTCGGCCGTGATCCGCGATGCATTTGCAGTGATGCCGAACAAACCGGTGTTGATTGATAAATTCCTAGAGGACGCGATCGAGCTGGATGTAGACTGCATAAGTGATGGCGAAACTTCAGTCATCGGCGGGATGCTCGAGCATATCGAATTTGCGGGAGTGCACTCCGGTGATGCTTCGATGGTGATGCCACCGCATACGTTGTCCTCCGCGATGTTGGATGTCGTGCGCACGGCTACTCATGCGCTCGCGAAAGAGTTGAAGGTGATCGGCCTAATGAACATTCAGTTTGCGATCAAGGACGACGATCTCTACGTGCTGGAGGTAAATCCACGCGCGTCGCGCACGGTGCCGTTTGTCGCCAAGGCGATGGGGATACCGTTGGCCAAACTCGCTGCGCAAGTGATGGCGGGGAAGACACTCCAAGAGCTCGGTTATACGCAAGAACAGACCCCCAAGCATTGGTGTGTGAAGGAAGCGGTATTTCCGTTTGCTCGATTCCCGGGTGCTACGATCACTCTTGGGCCAGAAATGCGTTCCACGGGTGAAGTAATGGGAATTGATGCCGATCTCGGGATCGCATTTGCCAAGGCTCAGGCAGCGGCAAAGCCGGGGCTACCTATAAAAGGTAATGTGTTTCTCTCGGTGAAGGATGCGGACAAGCCAGAAGCCGTGGAGCTCGCGAAGCAACTTGCCGACTTGGGCTTCTTGCTATTTTCAACCAGTGGCACGGCCGAAATCCTCAAGCAAAACGGTCTGACGGTGACTCGCTTGGCGAAGATTTCCGAAGGGCGGCCTACGGCAGTCGATATGATCAAGAATGGAGAGATCCAGATGGTTGTAAACACGCCCGGCGGCATGATTCCAAGGCGCGATGAGAATTCGATTCGCGCGGCATCCTATGCTCACAATGTCTGTATCATGACGACGATTTCAGGCGCTCGTGCGGCATTACAAGGCCTCCATGCGTTGACCCGCGGGGAGATGGGAGTGCGTCCGATCCAGAAGTATAAGGGTAATGTGAACGTGATTGGATAGGCCATTGCGCCTTCCAGTCGGGTGCACTGTTGGGTCTAGAATTCCAGGCCCTGCCTTACAGAAACGAGCACCCAGGGTTTGCTTGGGACCATTTTCCGGCATTTACATGCCGCCATGGGTTTGTTTGGGTCACGGTTTTTAGCATCAACCCATTCGTATGAGCAATTCCGACCGATCCCATTCTCCCGCCGTTACTGGTGACGAAACTCCTATTACTCCCGGCTTCGAAGAAAAGCTGCACCAATTCTGGGAGCGTAATCGCACGTTACTGGTCGCGCTCTGCGCGGTGGTCGTGCTCGTTATTCTTGGGCGGGGAATCACTGAATATCTCGCCGGACAAAAAATGCAGGCGGTGCAAGCGGCCTACGCCTTGGCGGATTCACCTGAAAAGTTGCAGCAATTTGCTGATGACAACGCCGGGCACGAATTGGCTGCAGTGGCTTGGGTGCAAATCGCCGATGCCGCCTATGCAGGTGGGCAGGGTGCCGCCGCGATTGAGTCCTATAAAAAGGCAGTTGAGGCATTAGAAGATGGCCCGCTTGCTGATCGAGCTGCGCTTGGGTTGGCGATGTCGCAACTTAAAGTCGGCAAAAATGCCGAAGGCGTAGGTTCACTAGAAGTATTGGAGACGTCTGATGACGTAATATCTGGTGTGCGCGTTGAGGCTGCTTACCATCTCGCTCGATTGGCGCATTCAAACAATGATGCCGAAATGGTGAAGTCTCATATCGATCAGATCATGCAGATCGATCCTGCCAGCCCATGGGCTCAGCGAGTAATCAGTCTGCAGATAGAAGATGCTCCCGCGATGTCTGATGCAGTAGAGAAGGAGACTTCGGAGGAATCCGAGTCGGTCATCCGGTTGAATCTCTCGGGCAGCGAGTAAGCTGGATTCATGGCCACAAAAAAACCGCAGTCCGCGATTTGCGGAATACTGCGGATAATGGTCGGGGCGGAGGGATTCGAACCCCCGGCCTCCTGCTCCCAAAGCAGGCGCTCTACCAGGCTAAGCTACGCCCCGACGACAGAGCGACCAAGGGGCACGATTTTTGAGAGGTTGTCAATGATGGTGACGACGCATTTAAAAAAACTTTGTTCGTTGCAGAGATTCGAACCGCAATAAACGTATTTTTGAGAGGCGCTCGAATAATCTATTCTTGCGTCAAGAGTCGATTTAGCTACTTCTCAAGGTTAATTTACCCATGGATACCATCTCTCGCGAAAATAACAGCATGCTTCCGGTCGGCGCGATTATCGTCGGCGTGATTGCGCTGCTGCTCGGCGGCTATTCCGCTATCAAACTCTCCAGCGTCAACCGCATCTTGGCGGAACATAAGGAGAAAATGGCACGATTCGATTCACTCGAATCCCAAGTCGGCACCTCCTCCTCTGCGAGTGAAAAGGTGACTCGCGACGTGAGTGCTTTGACGCGTTCGACGCAAGATGCCTTTAACCAAGTGGGTGCAGAACTCGCGAAACTTCGCGGTGAAATCACGGAGTTGGGTGAAGCACCGAAAGCTCAAGTTGCGAATAACGCTGCCAAGCGAACCGCTCCGGCGGTGGCAGGTCCGAATGAGTATATCGTGAAGGCTGGAGACTGGGGCACGAAGATAGCGACGGCTCAGGGCGTTTCTTGGAGCGATTTACAGGCTGTTAATCCCGGAGTTAATTGGAATCGTCTGGCGATCGGACAAACGCTCAAGATGCCAAAGAAGTAAGCGCGCTTGTTTCATTTTTTACGCCTCCTCGGTCTTTTTAGATCTAGGAGGCTTTTTTATATCCGATGCATTCGTCTGAAAATTCTCCCTCTCGATGGGAACGATTGAGCAGTCGCTCACTCGCAAAGACGCGTATTTTTGATTTGGATGAGGTCAAATTTCGGCACCCGGTGCGTGAAACGGAACGCGATTTCGTGGTGCTTAATCCGCCGGATTGGGTCAACGTGATCGCGTTGACTCTTGATTATCAAATCGTGTTGGTGAAGCAGTTTCGCTACGGGCTTAATGATTTTACGTTGGAAATCCCGGGAGGGATGATTGATCAGGACGAAGATTATTTAGCAGCAGGTTTACGCGAGTTGCGTGAAGAAACGGGTTTTGAGGGTAGCAATGCGCAGTGGCTTGGATCGGTGGATCCCAACCCGGCGATTCAGAGTAATCGGTCGCATTTAGTTTTGGTCACCGGTGCGAAGTGCACGGCAGAGATCGCGTGGGACCCCGATGAGGAGATCGAGGTTTCTTTGTTGCCGGTAGATGAGGTGCTGAAGTTAGCCCGCAATGGCGGGATCACCCATAGCTTGGTGCTCAATGCGTTGTTCATGTTCGAGCCATGGTGGCGAGAATTGAAGGGTCGCGGCGTTTGACTTCACCGTGGGGGCGAGTTTCCTGCCCCAAGTAAGTTTCCATGTCTGCACCCGTATTCGCCAATTCCCCAGCTACCTTATACACGACCTCTGGAAAGGAGCACGTGCCACCCTCGTTTGAAGCGGAGATCAGGCGCATTTATGAGCATAGTCCACTCTATGGACGTCGCTTTCCTTTGCATGACGAAACGATGCAATGGTCGTGCTATCGCGAGATGCCTCCTCTTTCCAAAGAGGATATTATCAAGCAGGGCCCGCAGGCCTTTTTCGAGGACTACACGGAGATCGAGCGTGGATTTCAGGACAATCGATACGAATACGAATCGACGGGAGGCACGACACAATTGCCAATGACAGTGGTGATGGAGGAGGGCTGGTGGGATGCGCAAACCGAGCGCGCTTACCTCGCGTCACCGATTCTCAAGCAGTTCGTCGGGCGACCCTATCGGAAGTGCGTGCTCGCGCCGATCGGTTGTTCGAGCAACTTATGTCCCTACGAAGATCACCCCTTTCCTAATCGTTACTTTGATGGCACGGTTTATCTGAATCTTTCGAGTGATCCGTTTTCGTTTCCTGAAGCAGAATGGGATCGCATCGTCATGGAGCTGCAGGCGACGAAGCCTGAGGTGATCGAAGGCGAACCCGTCTATCTTTCTCTGTTGGCTCGCGCGGCTCAGAAGCGCGGCGTGACGGTGCCCAGCGTGAAGGTGGTGATTCTGACTTATGGCAAGGCGAGTCGCCAGCATGGGGAGCGGATCGCGGAAGTTTTCCCTGCCAATCAAGTGGATCTCTATGGCTCGACCGAGGCCGGTTACCTATTTGTGGGCGAGGCGTTTCAGGATAATTCGCAGGTGGTCGATGCGAATGCGTTTATCGAACTCGCTCCTTGGCGTGAGGAACTGGCTGATGTGTTTCGGATCTTCGTGACGACGCGGGATCGCGTGGCGATGCCTTTGTTGCGCTATCATACCGGTGATATTGTCCAGAAATTGCCGACTGGTTACCGTTTGCTGGGGCGCGAGCGTGATTTGTATTTCCGGCCCGATGGTTCGGTCGTATCGGTCTACGATATTGATACTGCGCTACCCGACGGATTTTCGTGTTGGCACTACAATCTCGTGCAGACGAGCGCGAATCGCTGGGATTTCCATTATGTTGCAGATGAAACGGCTCCTGAAAATTTGGAGACCAATCTGGCGGCAATGCTGGGCGACGATATTAGGGTCAATGCCTTCCGGCGGCGGGTGATCGCTCCGACTGCGAGTGGAAAGTTTGCTTTGCTCAAGCCGTTACCTCGCGGAGGGGACTAGTCTTCTGGGCGTGTTTAGGAGGGCTAATTTAGAGAAATTCGTCTGATGGCGCGCTTTACAAATTTAGGGGGGCGCGCTACGAGTCACCTAGGTATCGCGTAGAAATCGCGAAGACATTTTCCCATTCCACCCTGACTATGACTCTTTGCGGCACTCTGTTCACCTCTTCCATCGGCCGAAAATTCTTGATGGCGGTTACTGGATTGATCCTTGTGGGTTTTGTAACCGGCCATCTGGTCGGGAATCTGCAAATCTTTCTCCCTCCAGATCAGATCAATGGCTACGCCCACTTTCTCCAAGGATTGGGGCCAGCCCTCTGGGCAATTCGTCTCTTTCTGCTAGCTTGTGTCGCCATTCATGTTTGGGCCGCAGTGGTCTTGACGATGGAAAGCCGCGCCGCGAGAGGTCCTGAGTCGTATGGAGTGAAAAAATGGCTGCGAGCTTCCGTCGCGTCGCGCTACATGCGGATGAGCGGAATCGTGGTATTGGCCTTCATTATTTATCACTTGGCGCACTTCACCCTCGGGTTTGCCGGTGCCGATACATTTAAGTCGAATTTATCGCCCGTGGTGCTTCAACATGATGTGCGCGAATTTGGCATCCCACTCGCGTCTGCGGGGACGGAAGTGCATGATGTTTACTCCATGATATTTCTCGGTTTCGCCACTCCGCTGGTCTCGCTGTTCTACATCGTGGCGGTGGGATTGTTGAGCGTGCATCTCTGGCACGGCACCGATTCTATGTTTCAGACATTTGGTTGGCGAAATGCGAAGTGGGCGAGCTGCTTACGTCGTGTCGTCGCGCTCTACTGTATTCTTTATTTTCTGGGTAACTTGGCGATTCCGGGCGCGATATTGACCGGCCTGGTGGAACCTGCCGCGGGCACGACTGCGGCTAACATGATTGCTCAACCCTAACGCTTTTTCGACATGGCCACTTTAAATTCGAATATTCCTCCCGGCCCCTTGGCAGACAAGTGGAACACTTACAAATCCAACATGAAGTTGGTCAATCCGGCCAATAAACGGAAATACAACGTCATCGTGGTCGGTGCTGGATTGGCCGGAGGGTCTGCCGCCGCGACCATGGCTGAATTGGGCTATAAGGTTGATTGTTTTGTCTTTCATGACAGCCCACGGCGCGCGCACTCCATCGCAGCGCAGGGTGGCGTCAATGCGGCCAAGAACTATCAGAACGACGGCGACAGCGTTCACCGTCTCTTCTACGACACTGTAAAAGGTGGCGACTACCGTTCACGTGAAGCCAATGTGCATCGGCTGGCTGAAGTTTCGAATAACATCATCGACCAATGTGTCGCCCAAGGCGTGCCTTTTGCGCGTGAATATGGCGGGCTGCTTGATAATCGTTCGTTTGGTGGCGCTCAAGTCTCTCGCACCTTTTATGCTCGGGGCCAAACTGGACAGCAGCTCCTGCTCGGCGCTTACTCGGCACTCTCCAAAATGATTGGGCAGGGCGGGGTGACGATGCACAACTACTCCGAGATGCTCGATCTCGTCCTGATTGATGGACAGGCCAAAGGCATCGTGGTGCGCAACCTCATCACCGGTGAAATCACTCGGCACGCCGCCGATTGTGTAGTTATGGCTACCGGTGGTTACGGCAACGTCTTCAATCTATCCACCTATGCGCGCAACTCGAATTGCACGGCGGCATGGCGCGCTTACAAGAAGGGCGCTTGTTTTGCCAACCCATGTTTCACTCAGATCCATCCGACCTGCATTCCGGTCTCTGGCGACTATCAGTCTAAGTTGACCCTGATGTCTGAGTCGTTGCGTAACGACGGCCGCATTTGGGTGCCGAAGAAGGCGGAAGATTGTGACAGAAATCCGAATGATATTTCGGAAGAAGATCGCGATTACTACTTAGAGCGAATCTATCCGAGTTTCGGCAATCTGGCCCCCCGCGATGTCGCTTCTCGTGCCGCTAAACGCATGTGCGATGAAGGTCGTGGAGTAGGCCCGACCAAGCTCGGAGTTTATCTCGATTTTAGCGAGGCGATCAACCGCCTCGGGGAAGACACCGTGCGCGCTCGTTATGGCAACCTCTTCGATATTTATAAAGAGATCACCGACGAATCGGCATACGAGACCCCGATGCGTATTTTCCCAGCAGTGCACTATACGATGGGCGGCCTTTGGGTGGACTACAATTTGATGTCCAACACTCCCGGCCTCTTTGTTCTCGGTGAGGCCAATTTCTCTGACCACGGTGCCAATCGTCTTGGTGCTTCCGCGCTCATGCAGGGTCTGGCTGACGGCTACTTTGTCGCGCCATACACGGTCGGAAACTACCTCGCTGGCCTGAAGCCTGGCTCGACCCCATCAATCGACGAGCCCGCCTTTATGGAAGCGGCCAAAGCGGTCGATGATCTTACACAGCGACTTCTCAATACGAAGGGTAAAGAAACCGTCGCGCACTTCCACAAGCGTCTGGGTAAAATCATGTGGGATCATTGTGGTATGGCTCGCACCAAGGAAGGCCTTGAAGAAGCACTCAAACTGATCCCGGCCTTGCGCGAAGAGTTCTGGGCCAACGTCAATGTGCCGGGTTCTGACAAATCATTGAACCAAGCCCTCGAAAAAGCGGGTCGAGTGGCGGATTTTTTCGAGCTGGGTGAACTGATGTGTCGCGATGCCCTTACTCGTGAAGAAAGCTGCGGCGGACACTTCCGCGAAGAATACCAGCATCCCGATGGCGAATGTCTGCGGGACGACGCGAAATTTGCTCACGTCGCGGCGTGGGAATACCAAGGTGAAGGCAACGTGCCGAACCGCCTCACTGAACAACTTAACTACGAGACCGTTAAAATGAGCACTCGTAGCTACAAATAATTACCGGAACTAATAAATCCCACGACCATGGTTGCCGACAATTCCTCTACTAAAAATATTTCCCTCACCCTCCGCGTATGGCGCCAAAGTGGCCCGGAGTCCGAAGGCAAGTTCGTTGATTATCAGGCGAAAGACCTGAATCCCAACATGTCCTTTTTGGAGCTGCTCGATGTCGTCAACGACGACCTTGAACGCCAAGGCCAGGAACCCATTGCGTTTGCTCACGATTGTCGCGAGGGAATTTGTGGCACTTGTTCGCTCGTCATCGATGGAAAGCCGCACGGACCGCACGAGGGGATCGCCTCCTGCCAAACCTATGTGCGCAGCTTTAAGGATGGCGACCTAATCGTCGTCGAGCCCTACCGAGCCAAGCCGTTTCCCGTGCAGAAGGATCTGATCACTGATCGTGCTGCGTTTGATGAGATACAGCAGGCGGGTGGATTTATAAGTGTGCGCACGGGTTCAGCGTGTGACGCCAATGCGACTCCTATCCCGAAGGAAAACGCGGATCTCGCCATGGATGCTGCTGCTTGCATTGGTTGCGGTGCTTGTGTGGCCGCCTGTAAAAACGCTTCGGCGATGCTGTTCGTGAGTGCGAAGGTTTCCCAATTTGCGCTGTTACCACAGGGTCAGCCGGAACGTGATTCCCGCGTGCTTAACATGGTTGCTAAGATGGATGAACTGGGCTTCGGCAACTGCACCAATCAATACGAGTGCTCAGCTGCTTGCCCTAAACTGATCAGTCACGACTTTATTGCGAAGATGAATAAAGAGTATTTGCGGGCGTCGTTTCGCGAAGCTTTTAAGACGTCCAAATGAGTCGGCAATAACCGGAGCTTAGCTCGATACGTTAATCAAAATGACCGAGGCCATAGCCTCGGTTTTTTTGTGGCCCAAAGGTTTTCTGCAACTTTCCGGAGGCTCGTGGGTTTTTATGACAACAATACTTACAACCATGAAAAAAAATACCTATCTCCTCCTTATCCTTCTCACCGCTCCAGTCGTTTTGGCACTGGGCGCAAGTCTCACACTCGCTTTCACATCATTCGTAGCTGTCTCCATGCTAGGTATGACCAGCAACGATTACGCTGAGAATCGCTACAATCAAATTGGGACGGCGATCTGATTCATCGCCTTCCAGCACTGAGAGCGGCTCCTGCGAATACGGGAGTCGCTTTTTTATTTTCGGACGAGAGAGGAGAGATCAATCGTAGAATTTGTCTCCGATTTGAGGTAGTTCTTTTCGTCGCTTTCCCGATATTCCATCACATTGACGAGACGGTAACTGACCACGGGATTGGCCTGAGAGGCGAGCTGGCGCACAAACGCTAGGTTCTCAAAGAAAATGGCCACGTCATGAGTTTTTGCGCTACTCGGAGCGAGACCGATGGCCTCTTTGTTTTCGATTTCCCCTACAAAGGTGCCGTTGAGGTAGAGCTTATGCTTCGAACCTGACAAGGCCACGGGGATCAAATTTTCGTTAATGAAGCGTAGAGTGAGGACGGCGCGAGGCTGCGAAAGTGCGTGTGCAGGAGCAATGAACTCTACGGCCGTGACGGTGATTTCACCGACTCGGGGAGGCGACATACAACCGGTGACAAAGAGTCCGCAAACAAGCGCGAGGACAGTAAAGAGGCGTGCTGGAAAAATCATGGATGCTATGACAACAAACGTGAGGGCTCTCGGCAAGACCGAGTAACTCAGAATACCGAGATAGCCTTGGCGCTCTCCAGAACGACCCAAGCGCAGCCACCGGCGATGATTAGAACCAAGGCATGTCGCAGTAGGCGACGTCCTTGAATGACGGTCTCATGAAAATTCGTATCGAGTTTAGTGCGATTATTCTGAGACATGAAACTCACGAATCGCGGATTGCGCAGGCTTCCTCGCCGCCCTTTCGCCATACCCATGCGAATGGCCGGACGATGGAACAACTTTTTCAACGCGCGCAACACAGTATCTATGTGTGAAATATTGTCTTTGGTTTACAAGAAGCAAGTGGATGGCGTAGAGATTTTGACATAGATTTTTCATGATTACGATTCGGGTGAGTATTTTTTGAATGGGGTCAGGCAAAAATAATCCGTGCCGCGAGCGAAAATCCATGATTAGTGGAGGGATGAAATTTGTGGTCATAGGCGCGGGCGCATGGGGCACAGCCTTTGCCGTGCATCTTGCAGGCACAGGGCAACCGGTGACTTTGGTTCCACGCCGCGTGGAGCATGCTCAAGCTTTGTGCGAAACCCAAGAGAACCATGATTACTTGCCGGGGGTGCCATTGCCGGTGGGATTGACGATTACGGCTGATATTCAGGAGGGCTTGCGCGGTGCCGA
>Ga0209390_10002669_pt1 | contig 30578 bp, 16 predicted proteins | sample BON01_FD_187212 | JGI IMG/M metagenome (GOLD analysis project Ga0209390, IMG submission 187212) | Freshwater microbial communities from Lake Bonney liftoff mats and glacier meltwater in Antarctica - BON-01 (SPAdes) (version 2) | ecosystem: Environmental > Aquatic > Freshwater > Ice > Glacier...
CCGGGAAAAAATTACGCCAAGCTTAACCCGAATGGCACAGCCCAAGTTTACAGCGCTGTCACGGACGGCATCGGTGCGGCCCAAGCCTCCTACCCAGTGGATGGCCTGAAATGGATTTCGCTCTACGCCCACTACAATCTTTACAAAGGATCGCTGCCTTCCGTGAACATGGCAGGTCGCCCGCTGAACCCCCCTGGTTCGTCGCCGGGAGGCATCGGTGATCCCGAGGGCTCGCGTCCCTATCAAGTCACCATGCGCGGTTTGGGCTGGCAGGATACCACCGTTATTCCCGGCACACAGATCAGCTATGGCACGCTCGCCCCGACCTTTCTTGGCTATCGCTGGGACACAAGCATCTCCTCAAAACTTCAAGGAACGTCCTACAAGTTGCAACTACACTATTATTTCCAGATCATCCTTCACAACCCCTACTCGGTGGCCATTGTCAGTCCTCTGAAAAATTTTCGCTACGGACGGGCTCTCGCAGCGGCGGGAAATCTCTACCTCGAAACTCAGGTGACCACCGGGGGAACAAACAACTGGTATTACACAGCGGTTAATCAAGGAGCCACACTACAGCGCATGATTTTTGTGACGGCATTTGATGACACATCGCGCCTCGAACCCGGAGAGACGAGAGTTTATGGGCTTGGCTCTGCGGTGGATGGCTTGACCGTAAAGGAGGCCTGCGAATACCGCGCCACCGTGGCACCCTATGGATTTGTCAGTGATGGTTACTCTCCAACTTTTGCGCGAACAGCCGAGCTTCAGAGAATCACCGCTCTGGGAGTCGATCCCCCTAATGACACCTATGCCTTGCTGCCGGATATCCCTCCCGGATCAGAAATCTCCCTACGTCTGACGGTCCGTCCCACAGCGCCGGCACCGGCAACGCGACCTTCGCCACGATACACGATTAGTGGAAGTGGCAGTGCGGATGTGAGCATTCCGCAGGCAGCCTTCTGGTGGACTGGTGGGGGTCAAGGCGGCTCTGTGCTGGATGCGATCCCAGGACGTTTGGGGTCTGTCGGACGCCGCGTGATGCAATCGAGTGCGCCTGGCAGCATTGCCACCGGTGCGACGGGTGTGATTACCCGGCCAACGTTGGGGCCGCTTCTGGTGGAAACGCTAACAGAAACCCAAGTGCTCGGCATGTTCATCCGCCGGAAGGGATTGATTCCCTCCAACAGCTCCCAATACACCAACTCGTCACTCGTCATTCCACTTTTTTCAGGCAACAGCGCCGCATTCAATCCTATCCAAGACATGTGGAATTGGAGGTATTGGGACGAGCTTTTTCTTGGACAAAATAACACGTGGCCAAGCTATCCACCCGCATCGTCGGAGATTCAATTGGACCTCACGCCGGTTGGGTCTACAACAACCAGCTGGGGCGAACGCAGTGCGGGTGTGGACACGCCGGGGGTGCGGCGCGTGCTCATCGATATCCCGATTCAGCCGATGGTCTCGCTCGGCCAGTTCATGCACATCCAACCGGTTTACATGTGGAATGTGGGAGCCAACACGAGCATGACTTTTGGGAGCATGTTTGTCGGGGGGTCTTTGCCTTCAGCCGAGGTGCCACTCTCTCAGACGGCATTTGACTCTGGCGGTGTGTCCCAGCTCTTCCTTGATCACAGCTACCTTGCCAATCAGTCCCTTTTCGACAGCTATTTCTTTTCCACCATTCCGCCCGCCTCGCCTCCTCCCTCCGGCACGCGCTGGCCCAGCTACTGGACTGATTTCAACAGCGCTAATAACGGACTGCGGATCACGGACCTCAGCAAGCCGCTGCTCAATACCAGAATCAAACCCTTTCTTTCCGGTGGAACCCGGCCCGCGCTGGCTGACCTGCGGGACATGGACAGAGCCGCGGCTAACTTGACGCTCGACGGAGCATTTAACATCAATTCGACATCCGTCGAGGCTTGGGTCGCCCTTCTTTCAAGTCAGTCCGGAGTCGATCTTACTCTCTTTTCTGCAGATGATAGCGCTGACAGAACGCTCTCTGCAGACACGCTTCGCAATCCATTTACCCGATTTGTCGCCAGCAATGGCAACTCTGGAGTCAACCAGAGATGGTCCGGGATTCGAGCGTTGGATAATGTGCAGACCCGTGAACTGGCTGAAAGAATTGTCGAACAGGTCAAGCTGCGGGGGCCATTCCTTAGTATGTCGGACTTTCTTAATCGCCGACTCCGATCCTCCTCAGATAGCACAGATAGCACAAGGGCTGGAGCGCTTCAGGCGGCCATTGACCGCACCACGCTCAACAACGCGATCAAGACTGGTAATCCGGTGAATGTGTCAGCCACCATTGCAAGTGCTGTCGCACCGGGTTGGCCACGGCCCATTCCTGAAAACATGTTTGACGCATCAAGCGCATCGGGGGCCCCGTGGGACTCGGCCATTGGTGCCCCCGGTTACCTGCTGCAGCAGGACCTCGTTCAGGCGCTATCGCCGATCATGGCCGCTCGTTCCGACACCTTTGTGGTGCGTGTTTATGGGGAGGTTCGTAATCCCGCAAAACAACCTGCTGCTGCGCCTGAGGCCGTGGCGCGAGGCGAGGCCGTTGTGCAGCGTCTGCCCGTGTTTGTGGATTCGGTGGTGGACCTGCCGGAAAAACCCGTCTCTCTGCTCTCAAGTATCAACAAGGCCCTCGGGCGCAGGTTCCAAATTGTCTCCTTCCGCTGGCTTTCCGAAAATGAAAACTAAATTTCTCCTCCTTTTTGTTCTCGCGACGCTCACGGCATATGCTGAGCCTAAAAAAGCGCCTGTCTCTTTCCGCACGTTTGGCATCGGTGGCGTGGCCACCGACCTCGTTTATCTCGACGGTTCCACACCAAAGCCGATCACCATCGACGATGAAAGGCGCTCGGTTTTCTACGAGTTCGACGGATCTCCGGAACCTGTGGTTTTCGCGCGGATGATTCCCGGCCCTGATGGCAAGGTGGTTCCTAAGGAGGTCTGCCGCGCGGTGCTGCCACCTCCGGATAAGCGTTTTCTCCTTCTGTTTCAAAAGCGTCCCGGCGACGAGGAATGGGCTATTCGGGTGCTGCCGGACAGCATCGAGAGTGTGCCGCCCGGCGGGTATCGCTTCTTGAACTATCTCGATAGCAAAGTCGGCATCATTCTTGGCGAAAACAAGGAACTCATCGAACCCGGAGCTGCTTGGACATCCGAAGGGCGACCCGCCACCGGAAAAGTGGTCTTCAAAGTGCAGGTTTACAAAGTGCCCGGCGAGACGGCCGTCAACGTCTATTCCAATATTTGGGCGCTCGAGGCCTCCAAGCGACACCTCATTCTCATCCTCCCCTCAATCGAAAACCCCTCCGGCGTGAAAGTGAGGCGTCTCTCAGAAGATGTGAACGCCATTCCCGCTGACGGAAAATCACCCCAACCCTGAATCATGAAAACCCCTGCAAAATTGTCAGCCGCCTTTTCGCTCATCGAACTCCTTGTCGTCATCGGGATTATTGCGATCATGGCCACCGCTGGTGTCGTCGCACTTGGTGGCGGTTCTAAATCGGTCCAATCGGCAGCGACCGCCGCCTCCTCGGTCTTCAGCATGGCGCGCACCGAGGCGATTCTGCGCCGTGTGCCCGTGCGTGTGATTGTGGATACATCCTACAACGCCGCGAAGCCTGATGATTACCTGCGCCGCATCGCTGTCGTCGCAAAAAAGGAAGACACGACGGACTGGGAACCAATTTCCCAATGGATGCGGCTGCCAGCGAATGCGTTTTTCAATCCCGATGTCAGCAAACGTTACGGCTCGGGGTCTATGAGCGGGGTCGGTGGAAACGGCACCTCGTTTGCCTATTTTGAGTTTCTTCCCAACGGCCAGGCCTCTTCGCCGCGTGCACAGTTTATCGTCACCCGCGGAGCCCTCGCCGGGGATCAATTCTCAGAACTTGGCACAGCCAATCGCTCTGGATTCGTGGTGCACAAACTTGGACGGATGACATTTTTCAATGATCCGGCTGACATCCCCCAGTCATGAAATTTAAGCAGCGAGTATTGGTGGCGTTCACCCTCGTGGAGGTTGTGCTCGCCGTGGGTGTGGCCAGCTTTGCGCTGCTTGCGATTTTCAGTCTTTTCAGCACGGCTCTCCGCACGAATTCCGAGACCCTCTCGCAACACGAGGCACTCGGAGTCACGCGCGCTTTTACCGGCTACCTTGGCTCAACCAATGTCGGGTTTAGCAACGTCTTTACTTGGGCGAAAGATCCGGTCGCCGCACCGGAGGTTTACATTTACTCGGACGAGGATGGCGCATTCCAATACGGTTTGGGAAGCGATACCGCATTTGTCGGTAAGTTGGCTGCACGTCCGGGGCGGTTGTTTCGCATGGTGCTTGAGCTTTCTCGTAACATGCCCCTGCGCGATGCAAGCGGGGCGATCTCAGAGGCCCGTCCGAGCGCAAGCGTTCTCCCCGCTTCGGCGGCATCTTACACGAATAATGCAGCCCTCGCGCTCAAAGTGAGAGTCTTTGATGTGGCCGCGCCGGGTCTCCCGATCACGAACCTGCAACCTGTGCTTACCTATGATGCGATTGTCCCGCGCTAACGCCGGCTTCACGCTGATCGAACTGCTCGTGGCAGCCACCGTGGGTGTGTTGCTCTTGATGTTGTTGGTGGGGATTGTGTCGCAGTCCATGACCGCAACGCGCAGGGCTAATAACTCTCTCATGGCTGCGAACTCCGCTGCGGCGGCGGTTGATCTTCTCGCCTCCGACATGGATTCGATGGTCGGGACGCGTCAGCCTTTCGAGTTCTTTCAAACTTCTTCGGAAAACCTTGCCGGCCTCGGGGTCGTGTCACAAGTCTCACTCATTTCTCTTCCCGGAGGCGAAAATGCGGAGCCCCCCGACCACGGCCAGGCCCGTGCGATCCGCTATGAGGTGTTGCATCAGGATCCGATCAACGACGGAGGAAACAAGAAAACCTTCGGCCTCTATCGCACGGTCATTTCTTCGAGCGCGACATTCACGGATTATCTCGGCAAAACCGATCTCGCTGAGGCGTTCAATGCCACACCGCCAAGCCTGGATGACTTTCTCGTCGGCGACGTGCTCGATTTTCAGCTGCGGTTCTATACCGCGAATGCAACTCTGGCGGCCAATGAATCAGGCGGTATCGTTCAACCGGTCCGGTTATCTGGGAATGGCACGCTCGTCAATGGCACCTCCTATTCTGGGGCTCCGCTCGTCTGGGCTGAGGTCACCATCGTCGTTTTGAAAGACATCGAAAGCGCAATCGCGCGTCTCGAAGATGGCACGCTGAATCGTGAGGATGCCATCACTCGCTACGGCCAGCGGATCACCCGCCGTATTCCCATCCGCTCAACATTCTAAGACATGATCAACATCAAAGACCACGGAGCCACGGCCAATAGAGAAGCCAAACAAACAGCTGCTATTCAATCTGCGATTGACGCGGTCGCCGCGGCAGGTGGAGGAACTGTGCTGGTTCCCGCTGGACGTTACCTCATCGGCACGCTGCATCTGCGTTCCCACGTCACCCTGCATCTCGACAATGGAGCCCATCTCAAGGGGAGCGCGGACATCGCGGATTACCCCGAGGTGGAAGGCGGATTCACCGATGCGGTGGGCCAGAAACGCAACCGCTGTCTCATTTATGCAAATGGCACCACTGGCACAGCGATTACCGGTCAGGGCACGATTGACGGAAGCGGCGATGCCTATGGCTACGAGGAAGACGGTCGTCCGTTCATGGTCCGCTTCATTAATTGCAAAGATGTGCAGGTCACCGGGATCACCCTCAAGGATTCGCCTGGCTGGGTAAGCCACTATCTCGGCTGCGAAAATGTTCTCATCCACGGCATCACCATTCGCAGCCGCGTCAATGGAAACAACGATGGCATCGACGTGGATTCCTGCCGCCGGGTGCGGATCAGCGATTGCGATATTGATACCGGCGACGACGCGATCTGCATCAAGGCCACACGTGCGAATCCGAGCGAGGATATCGTGGTCACCGGCTGCCGGATTTGCAGCACATGGGGCGCGCTCAAACTCGGCACTGAGTCCGCCGGCGATTTCCGCAATATCATTTTCAGTAATATCGTCATCCGCGACACCGAAGGCGGCGGTATCAAACTCATCAGCATGGACGGTTGCCGCATGGAAAACGTCGTCGCCGAAAATATCATCATGGACAATGTCTCCGGCCCGATCTTCATCCGGCTCGGCTCACGACTGCGAAGATATTTCGACGACGAACCGGAGCGCGAGGTCGGCTCGATCAAGGGAATCTCGCTGCGGAACATCCGGATTAAGGTTTGGGAAGAGGGATATCCACTTTACAAAAAATATCCGCGCAAAGCAGGCATCATTGTCACGGGAATCCCGGGACATGCGATTGAAGACGTGACGTTCGAAAACGTGCAAGTGAGCTTCCCCGGCGGCGAAGAGGCCTCCGACGCACCAGTGCTCGAGCAGGAAACCGAATATCCCGAGTTCCCTGTTTTCCATCCGCTCCCGTGCTGGGGACTTTTCCTGCGGCATGTGCGGGGGATTCTTTTCAACCGCTGCAAGTTCTCCACCCGCGAGGCGGACGCCCGCCCCGCGACTTATCTCGAAGATGTCGCCGACTGCGAATTCATCAACTCCCAAGCCAATACTACTCCACTCTAAATCTATGAAATTGCTCCCAACCATCCTCCTCACACTCGCGATCGCACTGCCTGTAGGCGCTTCGGAAATCTATGTTTCCGCATCCGGTGCGCCGGAAGGCAACGGCACAAAGTCAACTCCATTTCAAACGTTGGAAGAGGCGCGCAGTGCCGTGCGTGAAATCTCCGATGGTGACGTGGTCGTGAACGTCGGCTCCGGCCACTACATGCTACGCAATGGCATGGTCCTCAGTGCGGCAGACTCCGGTAATCCGACCCGCCGAATTTCGTGGCGCGGGCCGGCAGATGGCTCGGCAAGAGTCTCCTCAGGGCTAATCATCTCCCGCGAAGACCTGCGCCCGGTGAGCGATGACGCCGTGCGCGCCCGCCTGCCTGAGTCGGTCCGGGATCGTGTGCGCGAAGTCTCTCTCGACGAAGTGGGTCTCAAAGCTGATCGTTTCAAAGACAGCTTCCGCGGCATCGAGCTGCTGGAGATTTTCTCAGATGGTAACCGTCTCCCGATTTCCCGCTGGCCAAACGGAACCGCTTTCGCCCAGATCGAAGAAGTCACGGATAACGGGATTGTGCCGCCTGCGACCGGCACGTTTGTCTATCGCGGCGAGAATCCGGCCCGATGGAAAGGAGCTCTCGAAGACGGCGTCTGGCTGCGCGGATTCTGGCGCGTGCCTTGGGTCATCGAAGCGGCCCGGGTCGCCGACATCAACTCTGAGACCCGAAGCATCACATTCGCTGCACCCGTTTCCGGTGGCATCGGTTGCAAATACAACCGCACTCCCGGCAATGGCCCCGGCAAGGGCTCGGGTCAGGAACCCTGGGAAGCAATCAACTTGATCGAGGAGATTGACGTGGAAGGCGAGTGGGCCGTGCGGTTCCCCACGAACATGCTCTATATTCTGCCGCCCGAAGGCACGGGCGAGTTGCTTATCACTGACAATCGCGAACCGGTGCTCTCGATCATGGGTGCTTCCTATCTTTCACTCGAAAACCTCACGGTGGACTCCGGTCTCGGCGACGGCATCCGCGTCGCTGGCGGCGAAGACGTTCTTATCGCGGGTTGTAAAGTTTCGAATGTCTCCCGCCACGGCATCGTCCTCGATCTCGGGCTCAATCACACCGTTCTCTCCTGCGACACAGCGGAGACCGGCTACTCGGGCATCGTTTATCTTGGCGGCGACCGCCGGACCCTCACGCCCGGCGGGCACCGAATCCTGAATAATCTCGTGACCCGCGCCGGCTTGTTTTACCCAGTACCCGGAATCGATGGGGGTCTTAAAACCATGGCCGAGTCGGTCGGCAACCTCGTCGCGCACAACCGCATTCACGACTGCTCGAACAGCGGCGTCGTCTATTCAGGCAACGATAATGTCTTCGAATATAACGAGATTTACCGCATCGGACTTGGTTCAAGTGACCTCGGCTGCTTTTACACGAGCGGCGGATGGACCTCCCGCGGCAATATCATCCGCAACAACTTTGTCCATCACGCGATGAACTCGAATGCGTTCTATGTGGACGACGGCGACTCTGGCGACTCGTTCCTCGGCAACGTCGCCTACAAAGTCGGCTCGGGCGGATTCGTCGGCGGCGGACATGACCAGATCTTTCGTCATAACATCATCATCGAAAGCCCGATTGCCATGCATGTGGATTCGCGGGGAGTTCCCCGCGGTTACACCGTGGACGACCGACGCCTGCGGTCCGACCTGGATTCCGTGCCTTATCAGGATCCGCCGTGGAGCGAGAAATATCCGGAACTCGTCAATATCCTGGAAAACAGTCCAGAAAAACCGAGTGGCATCCTTATCGAGCAAAATCTCTTCGTCCTCTGCAAAACCCCATTGCGAACGTCTGGCAAGACGTCGGAGCTCGACCAGATCATCGTGCAAAACAACGTCGAAAGTGAGGATATGGGAATTTTCGTTAACCCGGCGGAACTTGATTTCTCGCTCAAACCCGATGCGCCGGTCTTCACCGAAATTTCCGGTTTCCCCAACCCGATGATGTCGAAGGTCGGGCTCTACGCGGATGCCTATCGTCCGGTGGTCCCGGCCCGCGACATCGAACGCCTGCGCGCAGAAAGCACCGAGCGATACTTCGATTCCCAAACGGATGTTGACGCCAGCAACAAAAAGTCCGGCCCGTAAGTGAGGCATTTTTCAAGGCCTGCCATTAGTCGGTGGATGCATTCACAAGTTCTACTCCCGGCTTTCCAGGTCCACGTGGCGGCCTTGGCCTCGAACTGGGAGGTCTCGCCAATGAGAGTGCGTTCATTGGTGCCGAACGGCGTGGATTGATGGCTCTGGCTCTCGGAGAGTTAACACGAAAAATGACCCATTGCTGCCGGACAATGGCGAGTGAGCCAACACCAAGCATGCCATTTATTCCGACTATTCTGACCCCGATGTCACTTGGCACGGTGGCACTTTTTGGATGACTGCATCGGGTTTCGCCTGCACGCCGGGACTCCCGCTTCTTCACTCGAAAGACCTTGTGAACAGGCGGTTCGTCGATCACGTAATCCGGCGGGGGGATGGACTGGCGCGAAGGTGGGGCATTTGCATCTCGCGTTGACACCCGCTGAGCCAGGCTTGTCGGATTTCGCCGAATTCCGGTTTTCTGCGCCCTGATTTCTTATGCAATGGGAGCAAATTCCCATTGAAACACAAGCAACAAAAGGCAATAATAACAAATGCGTTGCAAAAAGTTGCTCATCCTGTTTTTCCCCGTAGGTCCTCAAAATATCCCTACCCAATCTAAATAACCCGTGCACAGCCTTTCGATCCACATCGTGCTCGTCCTCTCCGTGGGCTGTGCCAGCCTGACGGCGCGCGCCGCCACACCCTACGACCTGCTCCCGCTCAACCCTGTAAGCCCCAACTATGCCATGGTGTTTTCCGGCGTTAGAATCAACAACAGCGTCGCCGAGATTGACGATTCCAAGGCTGGCGAAGAGATGCTCTCCGCCACGTACGCTTACCTCTGCCCCGATAGTCCCGTTTACAACAACCCGGTCTATCGCAACCGTCTTTTCGTACTGCTCGACGACCGCCTCGGCGCGTGCGCCACCGGCCTCGATCTCCAGAACATCGGCTTCATCTGGCAGGCTGCATATTCCTACTTGTTGATGAAGCACCATCGCCCGGGTGAGATCTCCCCCGAGCGCAAAACAATCTACGAGCAGGGCCTCGCCAATACCAACGCCGCCACCATCACCCGCAACCCGCTCCTCTACAGCCCACCGTCGGGCTCGGGCGTCCTCGCTCAGGTCTGGCTCAACGGAGACATCCGCCTCGCCAAGGGCGCCTACTTTGGCGGCCTTGCGCTGGGCGATGCCACCACCGCCGAAAAGGCGCGCGCTGCCATCGACGGAGTCCTCACCCGCTGCGGTCTCGCTGGTGGCGGCACCCGCTACGTCGGCTTCTGGAACGAGGTCGCCGCCTACCACAACGAAACAGTCAAATCCTATATCTACTGGTGGAAGATCACCGGCTCCCTCCCGGTCAAGGCCGCCCTCGACGCCACGCTGCGCTACAGCGTTGTGGCCAACGAGCCCAGCGGCTTCGTCGAGCAGTCGTCGAATATCCCCTACAAACACATGTATAACAACATCCGCAGCGAACGGGCCTCGCTGTGGAAAGCCTATCTCTATAACGACGGCTACAACTACTACTTCGGGGCCTCCAAAGAGACTTCTACCTCCACCGAGCTGCTCAACACCATCCTCTATCAACCGTCGCGCCGATTGCTCTTCCCGCCGACCGAGGTTGGTGTCTTCTTTGATCGCAATATCCAGGGTCCTCGTTACCGCAGCTCCACTTGGGGGTGGGTCGTCAACGGCCGCGACGTTCAGAATGGCGGCCCCGAGGAACTCGCCTACAGCCAGTCCCAGGACTACGACGGACGCATGGGTGGCAAAGGCACTCTCGTCGGCGCCTTCACACTCGGCCCCATCGCTAATAACACCTCGCTCAAGGGTGCTCTCGACACCGTCTGCGTTGAATTCAAGGAGAGCACCGGAACCGAGAGCGACTACAACCGCGGCACCAAATATCGGTTCCTCACGCAGGATGAAAAAACCCGCGTCATCACGCGGCGCAATTTCGGCACGGTATCGAGCAGCTACCGCATTTCGAAACGTACCAGCTCAAACGCCACCACGAACTGGAACGGTGGAGCCACCGCCTGGCTCGGCCAGCAGCTGTGGGTCCTCACCGGCGAGCGCATGATCGGCCTCGTGCAGCTCGTGAACGACGCCAACAGCACCGTTTACGGCCTCGACGCCCGGCTCGTCTTCACTGGCGGTCGCAAGAACATCATGGGGTCTTACCTCGATCTGCTCCAGCCCGATGCATCGTCCTTCTCCTTCGGCGATCTACGCTCGAAAATCCACGCCACCACTTTTACCGGAGCGATCACGTCCCAGCGTATCCCCATTTCTGACATCAGCTCGACAGACGATTTCTCAGCCCTCGTGCGCATCAACGATCCGCTCTCCGCGAACGACGCCGCCATCACCTGTACGGCGGCTTCCCCGCGTCGCAACTGGCTCGTCCTCGACGTCACCCGCGCAGGCACCCCCTATGCTACATCTGTTATCAACGTCCTTAAAGCGAACAGCACCTGGGCTGTGCTCCAGTTCACCGAGGGCAAGCGTAAGGTCCGCATCGTTCAAAACCTCACGAACTCCCAGCGCACTTACACCGGCAGCTTCATCGTCGGTTCCACCTACTCGCGCACCAGTCTGCATCGCAGTTGGAACGACACCGTGAGCCCGATCGCCGTCACCGGCAGCACTGCCACCGTGGCCGACACTGTGCCCGCCTACGGCCACATGATCGCTGTCAACAGCAACGAGGTGGAGGACCACACCTTCGTCAGCCCACTGCAATCGTGGCGTCTTGAGAACTTCCTCCAAGCCGACAACACCGGCACCGCCGCCGACCTCGCTGACCCTGACGCCGATGGCGTAAACAATTTTCTTGAATACGCGCTCGGCACAGACCCCCAAAGCAGCGGCACCTTCGATATGCCGATTTCTGCTTTGATCGCCAACTCCCTTCAACTCACCTTCCCTCGCGCCCGCTCCGACCTCACCTACATCGTCGAAGCTTCGTCCGACCTCACTACTTGGGCGACTCTCGCCACTAACCCCGGCACTGTCGGCCAGTCCGTCACCGTTACCGATACATTCAGCCTCTCCCCCCCTCATCCGCCCCGAAGATTCCTTCGACTTCGAATCACAAATCCATAATCAGCAGTTATTGAAATAATTTTTATGAATTTTGATACCTGCTCTTGGTTCCCTCGCCGTGGCGATGCTTCTGTTTGTCTCAGATGCAGCTTCCCCCCCCGCCTTCCGGGCGAGCTGTCTGCCAAGCAAGTGGTGAACGGCAAGTATGCCGAGCTGAATCCCGGCAGGCCAAGGCTTTGGGGCTGGGGACAGGTTCGGCACGAGCCGGGCAAGGAATACGTGATGATATGGGGGGCACTTGCTCGGCATCGGCAGCACGGTTTTAGGGCCACCGCAAATGTTCACCGCCGCCCGCCGCGGGAATTCCCCGTAGCGATTCGTGGTGAAGATACGCCCCGGTGCCTGCGCTGCCCGGTGTTCCGTCGCCCACGCTCAGCATTCACGCATCCTCCGGGGCGACCGCAGTTGCGTCGGGTCAACACATTCTCCAAATCGAAGGCCCCGCCCTACCGATCATCTGAATGGCTGGACGGATTCCGCGAGCATGGTCCTTGACCGACCGTAAGCGCGCGAATTTTACCGAATAAAACCTATTTCTTTATAAAAAACACTCTCTCCATGCAACTTCACCACCTTTTATTAACCATTTTTACTCTGGCCGCCTGCGCCACTCTTCCCGTGCAAATTCTGGACGATCGGCTTCGCCAGCAGCTCGATGGCAAGCCGCCAGAAATCCTCCGTGAGATCCCGTTCACTGCGCCGATACCGGAAAATATCACCGTGCGTCAGGTCGTGTTTCAGTCACGAGATGAGTCGGAAATCTACGCCATTATCGCCACGCCGAAAGCACCAGGGCCGCACCCCGGTATGCTCGTCTTGCACGGCGGTGGCGGGTCGGCCGAGGTAGACAAGGCCATCGCGTGGGCACAGCGAGGTTACGTCGCCGTGGCACCTGATCTTCCCGGTATCGCCCAACCGGAAAAACTCGTTTTCACCAAAGGCAAATGGAGCGGGCTTAAATATGGCGAGGGTCGCTGGGTGGCCACGCCCGATGCCAGCGAAAGCGTTCTATTTGATGCTGTCTTGAGCGCGATGAAATCGCTCTACCTGCTGCGCGCTCAGCCACAAACCGACCCCGCCCGCGTCGGCGTGGTGGGCATCTCCTGGGGCGGTTACATGACAACAATGGTTTGCGGCCTGGCAGGCGATCAAGTGAAAGCCGGCTTCGCCCTCTACGGCTGCGGATTTTTTGACCTCGGCTCCCAGTCGTCCATCACTGTGCCGCACAATCCCAAGCTCCCGCGCACAAGCCTCGGACGACTCTCGCCTGAAGAACGCGAACGATGGCTAACCGCTCTGGATGCGGGCCGACGCGCTCCAGGCATGCGCGCTGCCTACTTCCTGGCGGCGGCCACCAACGATTTTTTTGGCTGGCCCAGCGCCGCCCAAGCCACTCTCGATGCCATCCCCAGCGAGAAAAACCACCTCTTCGCACCCAACTCCAACCACAAGGTCCCCGTGCCTGGAGGAAATATCTCCAGCACTGAAACGCCCGACCCGAATTTTGTGCCAACCGCCTTCCAGCCTTACCCCACGCCCGTTGGCAAAAATGCCAACTGGTTATCCATGGAAGTACCGTATTTCGACTACCACCTCAAAGGTATCGGTGTGCCTTTTCCCCGAATCGACGTAGTGGCCTCGCCAGATTCCAAGACTGCCCGCTTCCACGTCACCTCAACCTATCCCTTGACCAAAATCGAAATATACTGGGCCAGACCCGTGCCGAAATCCCCAAAAGCAGAGGACATTAAACAACGGGAATGGTTCGCTGTTCAGAGCATCCTCGTATCCGACCAAACCTACGAAGCCGCGCTCCCACCCGAAGCTGGCGATTGGTTTGCCCTCGCATCCGACGACCGCCCCGTGACCGTTTCTAGCAAACTCGTGCACCTGCGATCTGCTACCACTCAATGACCAAAAATGCAAAAAAGCGCAACAAAAAAAATCTTTTTGCAAAGTTCTGAAAGATATGGGAATAGTGTGAAGTGCCCTTGAAGGGTGCTGATCGAAATTTCCCACGATATCAGACCTAAACCACGATGAATCAACAGAGCGCCCTTCTTGGCCACCTTGACGGTCTTAGTATTTGTTGTGGTCAGCAAAGATTACTTGTGTCTCGGTTGATTCGCTCGGCCTCCCTTGGTTGTTTGGCGATGCATGTGGTCTCCGCAACAACCGTTTGGGCAGCCGACGACGCGCTCGTCTCTGTCGTGCGCACTGTCGCTGCCGAACGTGGCGACCCCGCCGAATCGGCTGCTTCACTCAGCGTCGAGCCGGCCGCGCCCACCCCGGCCAACATCGGCACGTTGCGCCCGCTTTTTGCCGCTGAGGGCAATCCTTACGTCGCCCGTATCGTCGCCGGCGCCCGCGACTACCTCGCGACACCCGGGACCGGCGACGACGGCAAGCCCAAGGCTGGCGAGGTTCCTCTCGATGATTTCTCCATCGCCATCGCCGCCCGCAACACCGGCGCCCGAATCGAAGCGCTTTTCTGGCTGTTCGCGCACCCCGACAGCCCGCTGCGCCACGACCCCGAAGTGCTGAAACGCTTCCTGCGCGGTGCCCACGCTTACACCGAGGGTATTGAGTTCGCCGCTGCCGAGGGCAAGCTCAAGGCCGGTCAAGCTCTCCTCGATGATTTCGCCATCGCCCCTGCCTCCGGGGCACTGCGCGAGTTCGCGGTACTCTATCCCGGCCTGCTCCTACCCTCGCAGCGCACCCGATGGGATCGCGCGATGCGTCTCGCCGCCGATGCCATGATGGGCAAGGCCGAGGGCCGCCCCGGCAACTACGCAAATATCGACCTCGCCCTCTCTGTCCAGCTCCTCAACTTCGGACTCTACCTCAACGACGAGAAACTGCTCGTCCGCTCGCGCGAACTTTTCACCGCTCAGGCTGCCAACATCCTGCCCGACGGCGGCACCCATTACATCTGGAGTCAAAACGAATCCCCCGGCTACCACGATGTCGCCGCCCACTTCATCGCCCGTATCCATGAAATCACTGGCGACGAGTCGGCCCTCACCATGCTCCGCCGCCTCGAATGGTATGGCCCGGTCAGCGTCGGTCCGCGGGGCGAATACTGGACTACGCCGTCATGGAAACACACCTGGAACGGCGACGAGACTGCTGCCGGCGGTGAACCGATCGTCTCGCTTACCGGCAACCCGTGGGTGCGCGGCATGGTGCTGCTGCCCGACGCGAACACCCCGCTGCGCCACTGGGAACGAGCGCGAAACTCCGTAGCATGGTGGCGCCCGGACATCGCCAGCCGTCCCTTGCCCAACAACTATACGATCCTTGATCGCAATAACGTAGGCCCCCGGGCCTGGTATGGAAATTTCAATTACGCCGCCACCCTGCGCGATATCCCCGTGACCGAGCCCGGCCACTCCACCCTAATGGGCGCGCAGGTCACCGGCGAAAATTATGCGCGTGGCGTCCTGCTGATGGGGGTGTATCCACGCGTTTACCTCGGCGGTGACCGTGCCAACCTGCGCTCCTTTGCCTGGATCACTTCGGGCCTCAAAAGCTCGATTACCGTCGGCCGCGAGTGCTCGGCCTTCTTCGCGACGTATCAGCTCCACGCCTTCGGCAGCTCCCGGAAAGGCAAACCCGTCCCGTGGACCGGACGCCAGCTCTGGCTTGGCCTGCCCGACCGCATCGTCGGCGTGCTGGATATCATCCCCGAGTCCGCTGCCACCCCCGGCGCCATGGTCGAGGGCCTTGTAAGGCTCGGCATCGGCGGCACGGTTTTCGGGCCGTCACAATTACTCACCGCCACGGGTCCTGGTCAATTCACCTATGGCGATCTGGAGGTGATTATCCATGAGAGCAATTACGCTGAAACCACGACCGAAGAGACGCCTTTCCGCCGGCCGAAAGCACCGTTTGCGGATATCGTTCTTCGCAACGCCGGCCCCGTAGATTCCCCGCAGCGATTCGTGGTGGAGATCCGCCCCGCCTACGTGGCCGAAAACGCCAGGGTCAGTATCAGTTCGGAGCCCAACGGACTGATCGCTTTCCGCACCGAGGTTGCTGGAAAAGCGTTTGCGCTCTGGGCAAATCCGACGGACGTCCCGTTGCTTGCTCCGCTCGGCACTCCGTCGCCCACGCTCAGCATTCATGCACCCTCCGAGGCGACCGCAGTTGCGCCAAGGCAACACATTTTGCAAATCGAAAGCCCCGTCCCTGCCGATCATTTAAATGGATGGACGGATTACGCAAGCATGGTCTCTGAGCGCCCATAAATGAAAAATAAACTGCCCATCCTCCTCGCCGCTGTGCTCGGCCATTCGGCCCTCGCCCAAACTCCGCAGACCGCGCCCTCGACGGAACTCCTCGGCCACGAGAAAGATTACACCGAAGCGAATGCACAAGCAGCAAAGGCAAAGTCCCCGACTGACCGCATGCCTGTGGCGGAAATTCATGCCCGCGGCGGGCTGCCGCACCTTTTTGAGAAACTGAAAAAAGGCGGCCCGGTAACAATCGGCTATTATGGCGGCAGCATCACGGCAGCGCCAGGCTGGCGGACCATGACGTTTGATTCGCTGCAAAAGCAATTCCCGCAAGCCACGCTCAATCTGCTCAATGGCAGCGTGGGCGGATCGGGTTCGCTGGTGGGCGTTTTTCGTGCGGACAATGATCTTGTGGCCGGTAAACCTGATGTCGTTTTTATTGAGTTTTCCCTCAATGACGGATCGGATGTCCGCGACCGACCGGAGGAGGTCACGGGTGCGCTTGAAGGCATCATTCGCAAACTTCGCACCGCCAATCCGGAAACCGACATCTGCCTGGTTTACACGGTCACCGCCGATGGGTTGGAGAAGGCAGGGCAGGGGATCGCCTCGAATTCCATTTCGCTCCACGACCATGTCGCTGAGCACTACAACCTCCCCTCGATCAACATGGGCATCGAGGCCGCCGCTTTGTTTTCCGAAGGCAAGCTCGTGCATAAGGCTCCCGCCACGCCCAATGGACTCACCGATGACGGGAAAATCATCTTCAGCAACGACGGTAGCCACCCGAGCGAAAAAGGGCGTCTTATGAACGGAGAGGCGGCCATCCGTGCACTACAAAAGCTCAGTGAATTGCCAGCCACGCCCAGCGCAGCGCGTGCCCTCCCGGCACCGCTCTCACCGATCCCATGGGAAAAAGCCAAGACCCTCGCGGTGGACGGACGCGGAGAATTTCGCGGCGAGTGGGCTAAGCTCACCGCTGCGAATGGGCCGTCCTGCCGCCGGTTTGGAAAAAAGGTTTACGAATGGTTTCCGTATCTTTACCGGACTGTCGAGCCGGGGGCTTCTTTGACCGTGCGATTTCGCGGAACCCACATCGGGTTCAAGGGCATGGAAGGGCCAGACTCTGGCGTGATTACGGTCAGCATGGATGGAGGAACTCCGGTGAAACAAACGCTGTTCACCGTCTATGCGAACCAGCATGTCTATGTGGGGGCTCCGTTGCCGGCAGTGCCCATGGGCGACCATTCGGTCACGTGGACCCTCACCGACGAGGTCCCGCCCAAAGAAGACCTCCTTTCGAAAAAGAAGACCGACGAGGACTTCCGCAAGAATCCCGATAAATATAAGGAGAACAGCTTTTCCGCTGGGCAGATCATCGTCCTTGGTGACCTCCTGGACGCTGCGGGAAACCCGCTTCCCAAACAGACTGCGATGAAATCCACGCTCGCCGCCTTCCGATCCCTCGCCATGGCGCGTGATAAAATTCGCCGTCTCAAAGGTTCAGGGAATCAATGCCCGTTCACTGTCGATCTTCTGCCGGGCACCTATCCCATCGAGGAGTCGCTGGTCTTGGGGCCAGAGGACGCGGGCCGCGAGGGATCGTCGGTGATTTATCGTGCGGCCGAACCGGAAACGGTCTTTCTCTTCTGGACAAGGGCCATGAAGCTCTCGGACTTCTCCAAAGTCAGCGAGCTGGAGGAACTCGAGCGTTTCGATCTGGTGGCCCGCGACCAGGTCGTCCACCTGCCAATCGCAGGTTCCGGCCGGCTCCCGCTTTCCCGCTGGCCAAATCAAGGGATGACGGCGATGGCTGAGATTATCAAGGTGGGTGAGAAGGACAACCTCACCGTGAACGAAGATCCTAGCTTCGCCAACCCTGCCGAATCCGACGTGGCCTCCGCCATCCGCGCCGCCGACAACTCTCTCATCTCTCTCGGCTGGCTGGAGGGCGAACCGACTCTCGAACCCTCCGATCCACCCGCATGGCGGCCAATTTCACCCAAAGCCGCTCAACCATGAAACTGTTGCGTTCCGTGCTTGTCGCCTTTGCTGGCCTTTTGGTCGTTGGATCTGTGCACGCTGTCCCCCACAACTCGCCGCCGTCGTCGGCATCTCCAGTGAATCAGGTTTTTCAATTCATGCAGAGCGGCACATGCACGGCATGGAGCGCCGGCCAGCCGTCCCAGGTCACGTCGTATCTCTGGATTCCCGAGAACTGCCAACGCGTCCGCGGCCTCCTCATCCTCTGCGCCAACCTCCCTGAGCATCGGCTCGTCGGCCACGTAATCATCCGCCGTGTTCGCGCTGCCAACGATCTCGCCACCGTCTGGAGCACGCCGTCGTTCATGAATTTCAAATTCGCTGAACCCGCCATCAAGATGGCCAAGATCGTTCAGCAAACATTAAAAATTTCTGTAACTTAGACCCCAAACATCATCTATCCCCATCGCATGTTACCCCTTCGCGCATTTATAGTCATTGGTTTCTCCGCAGCGCTTACATGCGCCCTCCATGCCGATACTCCCGACCCACGCAAGCTGGACGACCTTGAAGATCTCCGCAAAAGTGTGCCCGCATTGGCCGTGCAACGCCACTGGACTGACTTCGCCACGCCCGAACAGATCGCCCTCTACGACGGGCCGGAGTCGGTTTACCCCGAAATTCCGGCCTCGGCCTACGATCTCACCGGCTTCGATCCCTCCTTGCTGGGCTCGCCTGTGCCGGCGCCCGGCGTGCATCCGCGCATCCTGTTCAGCCCCGATGATATTCCTCTGCTGAAGCGCCGTATCGAAGGCAGTAAAACCGGGCAAAAGGCCCTCCTCGACACCCGTTTTCTCCTCGCCCAGACCCTCTACAACCCCGCATCCGACGAGGGAAAAATCTACGCCAAACTCGTTGCAGGCGACACGGCCGACTTGACTTTCCTCACCCCCGAGCCGCCTAAGGAAGTGGGCTCCCTCATCTTCGTCACTCCACCGCGCCACTGGTTCGCTGGTTACACCCAAACCCTGTCCGACAGTGTCCACACCGCCTACCTGCCCAACTTGTTGGCGGCTTCCGCCTTTCAAAGCCTGCTCTTTGGCGATGCCACCCGTGGCCGCGAAACTGCCACCGCCATCGCCAACTACTACCGGCTGCGCAATCCGTTCATCGATGCCTACGCCGCCGACCAACACCAACGGCAACTCGCGCCCGATGACTACTGGCGCACCATTTTCGGCGTCGCCGGCGGCAACAATCTGGCCTTCTGTTACGATCTCGCCGCCCCGTGGATGAACGAGGAGCAACGCGACGTTCTCCGGCACGCGATCGCCTCTGCGACCTCCGGTCGCCTCGCCTACGGGATGAACGGCCCCGCCCGCTGGGCGGAAACCAACTGGTCCGCCTGGGATCTGGAGCACTACCTGACCGCCTTGGCCATTGAGGGCGAAAAAGGCTACGACCCGCAGATCCAGCCCGCCGCGCTCCGCGCCCTCAAGGGCTACCTGCAATGGGGCATCAGCCCCCAAGGGACCATTTTTGAAAGTAACGGCAAAATCGGTGCCGGCTTTCACTACTCCGTCCTCACCGCCATCGCTCTCGCCCGTCGCGGCGAAAACGTGTTCGGCCATCCCCACCTGCACCAGCTTCCCCTCGCGCAGGCGCACATCGTCGTGCCCTCGGGCGAATACAGCGTGAGCAACGGGACCTGGGGGAACGCAAATTTCTCTTACGGCCACTTTTTCACGGCCTTTTTCCCCAAGGATAAAATCGCCGATGCGGCCGACTTCCTCATGCGCCAAGATCGCCCCGATCTCGCCGAATTCGATCCCATCCACTACCAGCGCTCTCTCGACGCCGCCATCGACAAGCCCGGCCCTCCGCCCTCTGGCAAGCCCCTGACCAAAATCAACTGGCGCAAACTCACTCCGCTCACCCCCGCGCACGTGATGGGGCCGACCCCGTATGACACCGCCGATTGGCGCGGTGCGGACGACGCGAAAAACGCTCCGCCTACCGCTGGTGTGCCCGACGCCGATGCCCTCGCCAAAATCCGCAAAAACCTCGCCTTGCCGCTCGACTTCGCCGACCCCGGCCACGGTCTTTTGACCACCCGATCGAGTCAGGACGCCGATGCGCTCTTCCTCATGTTCGAGGCGCGCGCCGACCTCTCGACCATCGGCCACCAGCATCACGATGCCGGGCACTTCTACCTCGCTGCCAACGGTGAAATGTGGGGCGTCGAGGCCGGCGCGAAATCCGGCTTCTCCCACGACCACAGCATCGTCCGCATAGACGGACTCGGGCTCTCCGACGTCGCCTACCCGCCGCGCGTTGATTTCCTAGGCTCCGCCATCACGCCGAACGGTGCGTTCGCCTCCGCCGATATTTCCAAGGCCTACAACTACGGCTGGGTTGGCCCCACCCAATTCCAATGGGTCATCCCCGACGCCATGAGCTGGAAAATCTCCGCCGAGACCAACCCCGACGTCGTCGCGTTTTTCCGGGGCACCCAGAACTACAAAATGCGCATCTGGGGCGATAACTACTTCAAACAAAACTGGGGCCCAACCATGCGCGTGGCCTCGGCCAACCCGGTTAAATCCGCCTTCCGCACTGCCGGCCTCGTGCGTGGCAAATACCCATACGTGCTGATTCTCGACGACATCGACAAGGGCGATGGCAAGGAGCACGACTACGACTGGGTCATGCAGGTGCCCAACAGCGTGCGCCTTGCCGACATCGCCTTACCCAAGGGCAACCCTTCCTCCGCCGTCTTGGTCAAAGCCTCGGGTGGCGACAATTGGCGAATGACTGATGTGCAGAAGTCACCGGTCGGCACCCCCGCCCTGCTCGTTACCCTGCTCGACGTGCCCGTGACCGTCGGTCCGCAGATGTGGAATTTTTTCAAGGCCACCGAACAACCCTTCCGCCTCGATGTGCGCAGCTACACGTCCGAGCGGCCGGATCAAATCATCACCCGCACCCGCCTCCATGTGAGTCGGCGAGAGACGATTCTCCATTCCCGCATCGCGATGATTCCCTTCCGCATCGGCGAAGCCCTCCCCCAAATCACGTGGGACGCCGTCAAAGGAATGGCCACCCTGAAGTGGCCCGGCCAAACCGATACCGTCGTCTTCTCCCCGACCACCCCGACCGACCGCACCCAAGTCACCATCCTGCGCGACGGCGCGGAGATCCTGTCATCGCCGCCAAGCTCATGAACCTTCGCGCTGTCATCATTTCAACGTTGCCGCTCACCCTCGCCGCGCCCATGCACGCATCTGCCCCAGCCGTCCCCGACCAAATCGACTGGCCTGCGTTTATGGCGCGGCAGGACATGGTCTGGGAACAACTCCCTCGTCAGTGGAACGAGGGCGCGTTTGTTGGCAACGGACAGCTCGGCGTCATGCTCTACGCCACCCTCGCCGACAACCGCATCGACCTCCACCTCGGCCGCGCCGATGTCACTGATCATCGCAAAGCCCCCGACCGTAAAACGTCCATGGGCGTGCCCGGCGCTGGCGTGATGTTTGATTTTCCGCGTCTCGACATCGGTCGCATGGCGCTCCGCCCCGCCGGCAAAATCCTCGACAGCACCCTGCGCCAGGATTTGTGGAACGCCGAGCTCACCGGCACCATCAAGACCGACCTCGGCGAACTTCAACTGCGCGTGGTTACACTACGGGATCGTATGGTTCATCTCGTGGAGATCCGCTCCACCGAAAAAACCGCGACAGGCGTGGCCGCGCCATGGCGTTGGGAATTTTTGCCCGGCAATCCCGATTCGCCGCGTGCCCACGTGAAACCCGAGCAGGCCGCCCAGCAGAAGTATGAATCCAACCCGCCGCCTCGCCTCGAAATGTCCGAGGGGATGCCAGTCTGCGTGCAATCCTTGCTTGCGGGAGGCGACTATGCGACCGCCTGGCGCGAGGAAAAATCGGCTGATGCTCGTGCCTCGCGGCTCTTGATCAGCACGGCCAACGAGGTGCCTGCCTCTGGAAAATCCGCCGTCCGCGCTTCCTCAGATGTGCGCGATGCCGCCAGCGTTCCCGTTGACTCCCTTATCGCCGCCCACCGCGTGTGGTGGCACGCGTTTTATCCGGGCGCATTTCTCAGCGTGCCTGATGCGCGCATTGAGGCGTTTTATTGGATTCAGATGTATAAACTCGCTGCCGCGTGGCGCGAAGACGCTCCGGCCATCGATTTGTTCGGCCCGTGGTTTCGCGTCAGCCAATGGCCGGGCGTCTGGTGGAATCTCAATATCCAACTCACTTACTGGCCGGTCTATGCGGGCAATCGCCTCGAGATCGGGCGCAACTACCTCACGTTGGTGGACGAGCAATTCGACACCACGTTCGCCTCCGCGCTGAATGGCAAAACCATCGGCGATTTCGCGTGGGCGCTGCACAACTACTGGTGGCAACTGCGTTTCGCTGGTGACACCGTCGGCGTGCGCGAGCGTTGGCTTCCGAAAGCGCGCCGCATAGCGGACGCCTATGCGGTCAAGCTTGTGCACAACCCCGCCGGTCGCCTCGAACTCCCTGGCCTCGGGTCGCCCGAATACAACGGGTTCGCCACCTTTAACAACACGACCTACAACCTCGCCCTGTTCCGCTGGTTGCTGACCGCCCTGATCGAGTCCGAATCCCGCGCAGCCAATCCCTCCGCCCCCGATCTCGCGGAGTGGCGCCGGCTGCAAACCGAGTTGGTGGACTACCCGGTCGATGCCAACGGCCTCATGATCGGCAGCGACCAGGGACTCGCGGAATCGCATCGCCATTTTTCGCACCTGTTGCCGCTCTACCCGCTCTATTTACTCGATCCCGGCAGCGCCCAAGATCGCGAACTTCTGGTTCGCTCCGTCCGCCATTGGCATGGCATCGGCGAGGGCAAGGGACTCGCCGGCTACTCGTTCACCGGCGGTGCATCCATCTACGCCTCGCTCGGCCTCGGCGACGACGCCCTCGGGATGCTAAACGATTTCCTCAACAACGTGCGCGGCGGCGGCAAGGTTTTGCCCAACACCATGTATGTGGAGAGTGGCGGAAAAAATCCCGTGATCGAAACGCCACTCGGCGCCGCCTCCGCCACGATGGACCTGCTGTTCCAAAGCTGGGGCGGAAAAATCCGCGTCTTCCCAGCCATGCCCACCGTGTGGAAAGAAGCCGTTTTCCGTGACCTGCGTGCGATGGATGGTTTTCTGGTCAGTGCTGCCCGCGAAGAAGGTTCGACCGCGTGGGTCGCACTGCGCAGCGAAGCCGGCGAATCGTGCGTGCTGAAGGTGCCCGACTGGCGCGGTCCGCTTACCGCGCTCTCCGCCCGCCAGCCTGCCGTCGAAGAAATCGCCCCCGGCGAATACCGCATCGACCTCGGCAAGGGTGAAGAAGTCGTCGTCTTCCCACGCGAAAAATCCGTCACGCCGGTCGTTCATGCCCTGCCGCTCGCAGCCACCTCGGCTGCCAATCCCTTCGGCGTCAAGCGCGGCGGCGAACTCAAGAATAAGCAGTTTTGGCACGAGGTTCCCGTGCCGTCCACCAGTGCCATTATCTCCGTTAATTAAGTCCCTATTATCTGTCCATGAATACTACCCATATCCGCACCCCGAAACGCCACCGTAATTGGTGTAGCCAGCTTCTCACTCAACAGGGCAACCACAGATGCTCGGTTTTGCTGGCCGTGTTTCTGATGGCCTGCGGCCTGAGCCATGCCGCCAATGTCACTTGGACAGGGGCCACGAATACCGAGTGGGCCACGGGGACGAATTGGAATAACGGTCTCGCCCCTGCCTCGGATGACATCGCGTTCATCAATTCGGGAACCTCCATCTTCAGCACCGGCACGAGCCCCAACCTCCAAGCCCTTCGCTTGCTGGGAGGTAACCTCACCTTATCGGGAGGCACTTTCAACTGCCACAACGTCGCCACGAACTCCTCCGCCAGCAGCCACGTGGACGCCACCCTCAACCACACCGGCACCGTCGCAATCATCAACCAACTGGAAGTCGGTCGCACCTCCCCCAGCAACGGTCTCTACTCCTTGAGCGGTGGCACCCTCAGGATTTCCCGCAGCCTCGGCGGCTTTTCGCTCTATCTCGGCGGCACCGCCGCAACGGCCAATGCAAGCACAGGCACCTTCGAGATTCGCGGCGGCGGGTTGACCACCCGCAGCGGCGTGAAACTCGGCAACGCACCCCGCACCGGCACGGGCACTTTTTCCGTCCTCGGTTCCTCCATCAGCCAGATCGGCATCGGCAGCAGCTCCCCCGGCGACACCGATGGCAGATGGGAACAGGGCTCCAACTCCACCCTCAAAGTGGGCATTGATAGCGGCGGGGTCACCCGGATCTTCCTCGACGACAGCCCCACGGGGGTCACCGGCACGTCCGCCACCTTTGCCAGCGGCTCGTTGCTGGATGTCGGCTACCACCTGACCGGCGCCGGAGGCGGCACCTGGACAGTCATGGAGGTCGAGAACGGAGACATCATCAACAACGGCCTCGCCCTCGCCCCCGGCGTGAATACCGCGATCTGGTCTTTCTCCATCGACAACTCCGGCCCCAACGGACTCCTGCAAGTCACCGCCGCCGGGACGCCGAACGCCATCGCCCTCACCGTCGGCAACACCAGAAAACAAAAGATGCGCTACGGCCTCGATTACGAACGGCTGTGGTTCTGGTATGGGCCGACCGCCAACCTGCAAGACGTCGCCCGCTGGTCCATGGTGGATACCGATGTGGACTACATCCGCGTGGCCATGAACTCCGAGTATGAGCTCGTCGAAGGCACCTATAACTTGGCCGCCTACACCGAAAGAATCATCCCGATGATGCAGATGATGAAAGCCGCCAAACCGGACATCAAATTCTTCGCCAGCCCGCGGCCGCTCGATGAATCCACCGGTTACTCCAATGCCGCGTGGCAGCCTTACCCCTACTGGATCACGGGTGATCCAGGCAATGGGAGTTCCTTCAGTTTCAAATGGCAGAAATGTGCCGAGTATCTCGTGCGCTACGTCAATTTGATGAAGACCTACGGCTTCAAAATCGACTTCATGGATATGACCAATGAGTGGAATTTCATCACCCCTACTCACATTCGCGACATCAAGGCCTACATGGTCGCCAACCTCGATGCCGGCGACATGCCGCTTATCATCGCACCATCCACCTGGAGCTACGCCCAAGGCGTCTCATGGCTCGCCACCGCAGACACCACCGCGAAAAAGGCCGCCATCGACATCGCCGCCAGCCACAACACCGACCCCACAGGCACCGCCCAACAATTTGCCAACGCCGCAGCGACCCACCTGCCCGGCAAAGAAATCTGGAACACCGAACTGCACGATTGGAAGGGCAACGGCCCCACCGATGAAATCCCCACCACCTCCTTCCTGTTCGACACCATCCGAGCCGGCTTCTCTGGCATCAACGGGTGGCTCGCCATCGGCACCACGAACCAGCTGCATTGCTATTTCCTGAACAACGGCACCACCGTGACGCGCAATGTGAAGTTCCACATCTTTCGGAAACTCACCACCACGTCCAACTACGGCCACGCGCTCGATATCAACCAACCCACCCAGTTCCAATCCACCGCCGCCCTCCTTCGCGGAAATTTGCTGACCGTCTGGATCCTGAACAACAACGCAATCGGCCAGCCCGTCCGGATCACCCCGACCGGCCGCACCCTCGCCGAGGCCAAGGTCAAGCGCACGCGGTGGCATCCCACGCTGCCGCTGGACGGCCTCGTTGAATTCGTCCCCGCCACCGCCAACACCTCGGTCTGGTCCACCGTGCCCGGCAACTCCCTCACCTGTTACGAAATCCTGCTCAACCCCATCGGCCTTCCCTACACCAAAGTCGAGGCCGAGAGCTTCAACGCCCAGTCCGGTGTCACCACCGAGACCACCACCGACAGCGGCGGCGGACAAAACGTCAGCAACATCTCCCACAACGACTCGCTCCGTTTCGACAACCTCGCGCCCGGCACCGGTTCCACCATCCGTTTCCGCGTCGCCCGCGCGCTCGGCACGCCCGAGAGCCGGATCGAAGTCCGGCAGGGGAGCATCAGCGGCCCCGTGCTCGGTTCCATCGCCGTGCCCGTGACGGGTGGCGCGCAGGCGTGGGAAACCCTCGAAGCCACCCTCGCACCCTCCAACGGCTCGACGCTCTTCCTCAAGTTTGTCGAAATTGGCACCTCCCTGGGCACCCCGCTTTTAAATCTGAATTGGATGTCCCTCATCCTCCCGCCCGTCCCCGCCGCTTTCATCTCCGCGCCCGTAAGTGCGACTCAAATCAACCTCACCTGGACTGCTGCCGCAGGCGCCACCAGCTACCTGATCCAGCGCTCCACCAGCCCCGGCGGCCCCTTCACCGTCCTCGGCGGCATCCTCACCACCACCAGCTACACCGACACCGGGTTGGTCGCTGGCACCCGCTACTACTACGCCATCCGAGCCCTGTTCAGCAGCGGCGTGGAAAGCAGCGACTCCTCCCAAGTCATGTCCGTGCCCTCCGTACCGATCGATGCCAGCAAGGTGGTGATCGCCTCCACCAGCATCCAAGACAACGGTAGTGGCGGCAAAAACTTCAGCATTACCATGCTCAACACGGGCCTAGGCTGGTTCCATCAAGTCGAAACGGTGGCGACGCTCGGAGGCACCTGGCAGCCCGTGGGCAGCTCCATCATGGGGACGGGTTCCACCGTGAACTTTACGCTTCCGATGACCGCCAGTGAAAATACGCGCTTCTGGCGAGTCCGGGTCTGGAGACAGTAGCCCGGTAACTCCAACCCACCTCGTATTCAACTCATGATTACGTGCCCTTCCGCCTCATTCTGCGCCCTGTTTCATCTCGCCCTGCTCATTCCTTTCGGCGCGCTGGCCAGAGGCGACACCCGCGATGACGAGGATCGTCGCGCCGTGCCCGATCAAGTAGCGCCCGAGGTTGAAGATCTGCGCCGCACTGGTCCGTCAGCCGTGCGAGTTTCAGGGCGCATCAATGGGAAAACTCCGACCCTCATTGGCTACAACATGGGCACCCATCTTCCAGCTAACAATGTTACTGCTTGGTTGCGCTATAGCGAAATCAACGCCGCCCGCCACTGGTGGTCGCAAGGGTCTTGGCCCGAAATACCCGCTGCGTGGGCCGATGACGACAACACCCTCACGCGCTTCGAACGCGAGCGCGCCGAACTCCGCGCAAACCCTGCCGAAGGCCTGACCGAAATTGCCACGTCCATCGCCGCCGACCAACCCGTGATGCCGACCGGCACGCTGGGTCTAAATTATTCACTTTCCGAGCTGCGAAAAAACGGCATCACCACACTCGTCCAGCTCAACCAAAACACGCGCAACTATCCCTTCGAGCGTTCCGACGGCTCGCCCGACTGGCACGGTCGCTGGTCGTATTGGCGCGGCGTGTATCTGAATGCTCGATACATTGTATCCACCTACGGGATCGAACGTTTCCAGCTCTTCAATGAGCCCGACCACCCCCAAAGCAAACACATCAGCCAGGAGGGTTACCTCCAGCGCATGCAGATCGGCTCCGACGCGCTGCATGCCGCTATCGCAGACGTGAATCGCGCCGATGGCACGGAGCTTTCGCTTCGTCTTGGCGCGCCAGTCACCGCCGGCCTTTCGGTGTTTTCCAAACGCTCGGGACGCCCAGATGAGCGCGACTTGGTGACCGGTTGGGGAGAGCTCATCACGCGCCACCGCAACGACACCTTCCCCGGCCGCAGCGATGCCTTCAAGTCCCTCTACAACGTGTATTCGTTTCAAAGCTACGGACGCGCGACGAGCAGTCTTTCCGAGGGCATCCCTCGCTTGCGATCACTCATCGCAGACGCCAACGGTGGTCGCGAACTGCCGCTCATCGCCACAGAGATGAACGTCAGCACGGCAGCCAACTTGGCCAAGACCACGGAAACCCTAGATTCACCATCCTATTATGCTCCCTTCGGTGCCATCGCCGCTGCCTATGTCAACGCTGGCATCGACGAAATCTACATCTTCCGTCTCACCCAAGCTCCGTTCACGAACGGCACTGTTAAGAAGAACGGCACCCACTTGGTTGGCTTGGAAGATCGCCAACAAAATATCGTCGCGAGCACCCGAACGGCTGAGGTTGCGCGCCTCTTCATTCGCGGCTTTCAAGGCGCGCGCGCGCGCCTCGTAACGCCCTCCCTCAAGGGAGGCCTGCTTCAGGCCGCCGCCTGCCTTGATCTGACGGATAACACCCACTACCTTTTGCTCACCAATCTCTACCCGCATGCCGAAATCGCCCCGGTCGACCTCTCTGCCTGGAAACTGCCGCCTGGCTCGCTGATCACAGTCGAGGAGGTAAGCAGCAAACACCACGGAGATGTGCGTGCCGTGCTCGCACTCCCCACCGACCGCCAACTCGAATTACCAGTCTCCGGCTCCTCGGTCACCCTGCTAAGCGCGCGCCCCGTTCACTCCGGCAAACCCTCCGCTACCCTCCCCGTTGCCACGGAAGCGCAGCTCGGTGTCCTCACCGCTCCCGCTCTCCCCTCAGCCCACCGCCCAATGCGCGTGCTCCTCGCCCTCCGAGCAAACCCAGTCGTGCCCGGCGCAGCCCTCCAAGTGCGCGCCGGCGCCGGCGACGCGCTCCTCGCCGACGTGCTTGGTCAATTCGTGCCGACGGCCGACGCCACCGAACGCGTGGTGGACATCACTCGCTACGTGCTCGCGCACCCCGACACTCCGCTCGTCTTTCAAGTCGTCGCCGAAGGCTCCGCCGCCTCGCTTCCCGGCCAAGCACCTGAACCCGCCGCCGTGCACTCCGCCGAACTCCGGATATTCGGGCCGCGCTAACTTCGGTCTCCCCCCTCCGCTAAACTCGCATCTTGGATGGAGGACAAACCCCCACAAGAGACCGGATGGGGTCAGGCCTATATTTTAACCCAAGTTTCTTGCGGAAGGCTTGGAACCCGCATAAAACTTGGGGGGTCGCTGCAAAGGTACTACAAAATCGGGTAGGGATTGAAAACTGATTTGCAAAGTCTAAAACCAGGGAGAGGCCCGTCCGTGATGGGGGGTATTGCAGGAATTGGAGTCGTTATTTTTGCTTCATCCGAAAAGTGTCGGCTTAGCCGACAAAAGTGAACTTAGCTTCATGAAGTGCGTAGAGCCTCAATTTGAGAAAGTCGCTGTCACGAAAACCGTATGCACTGGCGAGCAAACTGCGGATTTTCCGCGGCTTTTTTTGCGGGAGTGGATCCCCGGATGACCAAACTGCCGTTGTATCCTGCCCGCACTGACGACAGGGAACCCGAACCAAGGACTCGCGGCGCAATTCTTGCAGTTTCGACTGCTGCTCGCTCCCTCGAGACGGCCTGCTCCGACGATTTTTATGCCTATTCCCCCGCTCCCAGGCGGGAGGCATTCCAACTGGCCAACCCGGCATTGAGGAAGCGTTCCTGAGCTTTTGCTATGTCGTAAGCGACGCGCCGGAACCAGACGACGCAACGTTCGGAATCGTAGACGGCATAGCAGGCGCGGGGGTTGTCGTCACGGGGCTGGCCGACGCTGCCAACGTTCACTATGTAGCGGGAACCTTTGTGGAGCTGGACGGGGGCGTCGCCGGGAACCGTTTGCCTGAGTTCCTCTCGGTGCGTTTCCCAAATGGCGGGCAGGTGAGTGTGTCCAATGAATGCAATTTTAGCGTCCATGGTTTCAAACGAGGCTTTGGCCATCGTTGTGGACGTAGGAGAATGTTTCCGGACGCCATGGGGAGGCGTGAACCAACATCGTGCCATCTTTGTTAAGAACCAGCGGTAGTGTCCGGAGCCAGGTTTTATCTTTCGCGAGCTGCCGCCTGGTAATTTTCAGAGGCCACCCGACCAGCGCCCCCCACTCGTCACTGAGGTGCAACGGATTTCTGGACCAAATTTGTTTTAGTTAAGAGAGTGAAGATTGGCCTCAAATTGGGCCGGGGTTTGGTAGTTAAGGGCAGAGTGTTTGCGGTGCTGGTTGTAGTAGGAATCGATGTAATCGAAGATTTCAGTGCGAGCGTCGCTGGAGTCGATGAAACAGCCGCCCTGGAGCATTTCGGTTTTGAGTGCTCCCATGAAAGACTCACTCCAAGCGTTGTGATAGGGGTTGGCCCGTGCGGACATGCTTTGGCGTATTCCGGCATGGTTGAGGATTTGGCGGTAGGCAGCGCTGCCGTATTGGCTGCCGCGGTCGCTATGGAAGATGATGCCTGCGGACGTGTGGCGTGAGCTGAGAGCTTGATTGAGGGCGTTACTGACGAGTTCGGTGCGTAGGTTGTCGGCCAGAGTCCAACCGACGACCTTGCGTGAGCAGAGGTCGATGACGACAGCCAGATAGATCCAGCCGGAGGTGGTGGGAATGAAGGTGATGTCGCCGGCCCATACCTCGTTGAGTTTGCAGGGAAGGGGTTGGTCAAGTAGGAGATT
>Ga0209390_10002670_pt1 | contig 30578 bp, 31 predicted proteins | sample BON01_FD_187212 | JGI IMG/M metagenome (GOLD analysis project Ga0209390, IMG submission 187212) | Freshwater microbial communities from Lake Bonney liftoff mats and glacier meltwater in Antarctica - BON-01 (SPAdes) (version 2) | ecosystem: Environmental > Aquatic > Freshwater > Ice > Glacier...
TCCCAACCAAAGCAACAGCCCTCCCCTGCGGGCAGCGCAGCCAGCCAGCCGAGCACCAGCCAAGCCACGCAAAAGGTGAAATACGCCATCGCGGTAGCCAGTGGTAAGGGCGGCGTCGGCAAATCGACTGTCTCGGTCAACCTCGCCTGCGCGCTCCAACGCCAGCTCGAAAATGAGGGCAAGGCGGGAGTCGGCATCATGGACTGCGATATTTACGGCCCTTCCATCCCGCTCATGTTAGGTGCGTCCGGTCGCCCCGAGATCGAGAACGATATGATCGTGCCGATTGAAAACTTCGGCGTGCGCACCATGTCAATGGGCTTTCTCATTGATGAAGACACACCCGTAATCTGGCGCGGCCCAATGATCATGAAGACGATTCAGCAATTCGTCCAACAGGTGAATTGGGGCGAGCTCGAGGTTCTCGTGGTGGACTTACCGCCCGGCACGGGCGATGCGCAACTTTCCCTAGTTCAGACATTGCCGCTCGCAGGTGCTGTGATCGTGACCACGCCACAGCCCGCCGCCGCCAATGTGGCGCGGCGCGGTGCGCGTATGTTCGAAAAAGTCAATGTGCCCCTGCTCGGCGTGGTCGAAAACATGAGCTACCTCGAAGCAGCTGACGGCTCACGCCAAACCCTCTTCGGCGAAGGCGGCGGCAGTGAAACTGCAAAAAGCCTAGAGACAGTGCTGCTCGGCCAGCTCCCCATCGACCCCAACATTCGGATCGGCTGTGACAAAGGCATCCCCATCGTGATCAGCGATCCCGACTCGAAGGCTGCTCAAGAGTTTATGAAAATTGCGCGACAGATTCTTGATAATCTTGTTAAATAACACGCCTTAGCTGCTTTTTAACTAGCCAGAGTTTGTAATCAATGTAGCTTGCTGACTTTGCGATTCATGATATACTATTAGTCGTATGAACAAGGAGAGTAAAGATATGTCCAATTTAGCCACCGATAATTGCCCTAACCAAGGGTTTGCGCTACGCTCGACCCTCTATCAGGAGTTTTTGGCAGAGCGTGAAGAGATTCTTCGTCACAAATGGATCGAATCCGAAAAGCAGGGCAAGGACATCGGCTTCGAACGTGCCCTCCTCGATTGGATTCGTAAACACCGCGAAAGCTGGCGCGGCGCGCGTAATACGAAGTTGGGCAAATAATGCTCCGACGATAGACTACGCCGCTACAAGACTGAGGGGAGACGCCGCTGGCGCGGCATCGCTACAAGAGAAATTAAAGGAGACGCCGCTGGCGCGGCATCGCTACGAAAGAAATTAAAGTTCGGTGTATTTCACGCTGCGACCTTTAGCCTTTTCGACGGGATATTTTTCAGCATTTCGTTTTATTTTCGCCTCGATAATCGCGGCGATATCCATCCCCGTGACGTTGGCAAACTGGATCGCAAAAATAAATACGTCGGCCAACTCTTCCTCCACCTTGGCGCGTAGTTTTTCGATATCCATATCCGAGCGCGACGCCTCAGGGCTCTGCCAGAGGAAGTGCTCCATTAGCTCAGCCGCTTCTGCCGAGATGGCCATCGAGAGATTTTTGGGCGAATGAAATTGCTCCCAATCCCGCTCCTGAGCGAAAGCGAGCACACGATCTTTGATTGCCTGTAGTTGAGTGTCTTTGTCATTCATGAGCGGGATTGTTAGAGAGTTTCCCTCAAAGAACAAGTTTCCAGACTCCTTAATTGGATACCTGGTGCAATGATTTCAACGGGGTAGAAAGTGGTAGCGCGGCATGGCCCCATGCCGCACCTTGATACGCCTACGTGCGACCACTTTTCAATAGCTTCATACCCTGCACATTTAATTAGAGTCGAATAGACGGCGGTCGAATAGACGGCGGTCGAAGGTTTAAAATTGCCAATCACTCGTAAAAAGACCTGCCTGTCTCTTTCAATCTATGTTTCTTTCAATCTGAGTAATTTATATTTAACCGGCATGAAGCAGCCATCTAAATTCAGTAAACTAAAGCAAGACGGTATCGGCATCTCGATGCTGACCTGTTACGACACTCCATCCGCCAAGATACAGGACGCTTGCGGCATCGATGTGATCTTCGTCGGCGACAGCTTGGCCACCAACGTGCTCGGCTATGCGCACCAAAACGACCTGAGCCTCGCAGAGATGCGCCACCACGTGCGCGCGGTGGCGCGTGGCATCGAACGCGCCTATCTGCTGGCCGACATTCCCTACGCCGCTTCCCACGACCTGCCTATGATCCTGGACGCAGCCGAACAGCTGCATCAGGACGGAGTCGATGGGGTCAAAGTGGAAGGCTTCAAGCCAGAGGTCTTTGCGGCGCTGGCAAATTCAGCAGTCGATGGTTGGGCACATTTGGGCTTCACGCCGCAACTGATCGAAAAGCCCGCCATGCAAGCCAAAGACAGTGCCTCCGCCGATCAACTGGTCGAAGAGAGCCGACAGCTGGAAGCAGCCGGCGCGGTCGGCTTGATTTTAGAGCTCGTGCCCGAAGCCATCGCTCAGCGCGTCAGCCAAGCAATTAAGATCCCCGTGATCGGGATCGGTGCTGGCCTGCTCTGCGATGGGCAAGTGCAGGTCTGGCACGACCTAATCGGTCTGGAAACTAGGGTTTATAAGCACGCTTTCCGTCAATCGGATGCCCACGCCGCCCAGACTACGGCCGTCAAAGCGTATATCGAGCTCGTCGCGAAGAGAGCAGGTTAAAAAGAAAAGTTGTAGCGCGGCCCGTGGCGTCGCCGCTGGCGGCGGCCAGAATTGGCGACTAACTCCGACGCTAGCCTGCGCAAGCGCAGACGCCACGATTCCAGAATTGGCAAAATCTAGGTGATTAGGTTCGCAATAAACCCCACCCATTCAGGCATCTCGTGCGCAACGGAAACCTAGATTCGTCGTCGCGGAATCGGGCGTGTTGGCTGTGCGCGCGCCGAGACGGTAGCGGTTACAGTAGCTTTCGTGGCAAAGGAAGGAGCCGCCTTTCATCACGCGGCTCTCGCCGCTGGCAGGGCCCTTCGGATTGATACGGGTGGCTTCACTTTCTTTGGCGTGCCAAGTTGGGTTGAACCAATCGGCGCACCACTCCCAGACATTGCCGACTAAATTGTAGAAACCACTGTCATACTGCCGATAGGCAGTGACAGGAGCGGTCCATTGATAGCCGTCAGCGCCGGAGTTTTTATTGGGAAAATCGCCCTGCCAGACATTACAACGATGCTTGCCATCTGGCGCTAATTCGGTGCCCCAAGGGTACATGTTTTGAGTATTGTCGGGGCCACGCGCAGCGACTTCCCACTCGGCCTCGGTCGGTAGGCGCTTACCTGCCCAATCGGCGTAGGCTACGGCGTCGTTCCAAGAAACGCTGACCACCGGGTGATCCATGCGCTTTTTGATATTGGATCCGGTACCCTCTGGCTTACGCCAGTAGGCACCTTCAATCGCATACCACCACTGGAGGCCTTGCACGGTTTTTGTCTCCCGGAGCTTTCGCTGTTTAGAGTTGGAGAGCTGCCCAATAAAAACGTAAGCCCATCCGAATTCTTCAGACTCAGTCACGTAGCCGGTCGCGTCCACAAATTTAACGAACTGAGCATTGGTTACCGCGGTTTGATCGAGCCAGTAACTACCGAGTGTCACTTCACGGACAGGGCCTTCGCCGTCTGCTTCCCATGCCTCGGGACCTTCGTAGCCGATGTGATATTTACCACCCTCGATACGGATCATGCCCTCTGTCGAGCCGAGTGCAGCTACCTGCTCTGCCGATCGCAAATTGGCCACCGACATCTGTGCCCCACCGTTTCGCTGCGGTGCGCAACAACCCTTTTTCGCTTCACTCATAGAGAGGATTAACAGAGCTACTGCCCTCGGCATCAAGCCAAAGCTTGTATTATAATCATGACACTATGAAGTTAATCGCGCCATAAAAGACTTGAAAATGCCCTATTTATGCCACATAAACCCTTATTTGACACGAATAAAGCAACAGAAAGATTAGAATCATGCCACGAATTATCCCAAAAACTGAGTTCACTGCCCTACTGGAAGTGATCGCTCGCTACCCTGAAGGGGTCGCGATTTCGGGATTGCTGGTACTCGCGGATGTCTGCTTTTCCAAAAGGACGCTGCAACGGCGCATCGATGGCCTGCTCGAGTCCGGTCACCTCAAAGCCACAGGTGATGGCCGGGGGCGACGCTACCATGTCGCGCCCACCGAGATCGATAAGTGGCAGACACAGCTTGCCGAGGACGCAGGTCTATCACTCTCCCGCGAGGCGAAGCAGATCCGTGCGCTGGTCACACGCCCCTACACACAGCGCGATCCGGTTGGTTATAAAGATGCCTTTCTCGATCAATATGTGCCGAATCAAACTGCCTACTTAAGCGAGTCGCTGCGCAAGGAATTGGCACACTCAGGGCGCGTCGGTGCCAGCCAACTACCTGCCGGCACCTACGTGCGCAAAGTGCTCGACCGTTTGCTGATTGATCTTTCGTGGAACTCCAGCCGCCTGGAAGGGAACACTTACTCGATCCTGGAAACCCAGCGCCTACTCCAATTGGGCGAAGCAACTGAAGGCAAAAACTCGGTCGAAGCGCAGATGCTGCTTAACCACAAAGCGGCCATCGAATTGCTGGCGGATCAAGCCGATGAGATTGGGTTTAACCACTACACCATTTGTAACCTCCATGCCCTACTTTCGGATAATCTGATGGCAGATTCGGACACTTGCGGACGCATCCGCGAACGCTCAGTCGGGATTGGCGCTTCTGTTTATTACCCACCCGAGGGGCACTTACGGATCAAAGAGCGCTTCGATGTCTTTCTGCAAAAAGCCGAAGCGATCGAAGACCCTTTCGAGCAATCGTTCTTCGCCATGGTACACCTGCCCTACTTACAGGCTTTTGAAGATGTTAACAAGCGCGTGTCACGCCTGGCTTCCAACATCCCACTGGTGCGGCATAATCTATGCCCACTCTCGTTCGTCGATGTTCCGCAAGGCGACTATCTTAACGCAATCCTCGGCGTCTATGAGCTAAACCGCATCGAATATCTGCGCGATGTATTTGTCTGGGCGTATAAACGTTCGGCCATGCGCTACTCAGCCGTGCGTGAAACACTGGGCGAGCCGGATCCGTTTCGCCTGAAATACCGCACACCAATTCATGCATGTGTGCGCGAAATTGTTCAGCAGAATGCCAGTTCCGAAACGACGCAGGCCACCATCGCAGCTTATGCGCGGGAGCTCGATCTAGCCGTAGGTGAACGCTTCGCCGAAGTGATCCAGATCGAACTGCGAAGTCTGCACGAGGGCAACATTGCTCGGTATCGCTTACGCCCGAAGGAATTCGCGGCTTGGCTAAAAAGGTAGGGGCGCGACTTGTCACGCCCGCCGAGAATCAGAGCCGAACCAACGCGGGCGTCACAAGTGAAGCCCCTACGCCAAAAAGCGTCATCCCTGAACCACGGTCAGCACCGCCGTCGCGTGAATACCGAGACCTCGGCCGTAATCATTGAGGCCTTCGCCCGTCGTTGCAGTTATACAAACATCGTCCACTTCGATGCCGAGTAAGCCCGCCAGCGACGCACGCAGCGCAGACACCTTCGGGTCAATTTTCGGGCGCAGGCATTCTAACGCGATCGAGAGGTGACTAATTTGCCAGTCACCTAAATCAGCCAAGGCGACCTTGAGATATTCCTTGCTGTCAGTAATGCCCTCTTGGCACATGGCATCGGCAACTGCACCAATCACAGTGCGCCCGGTAACACCGCTAATCGCATCCGTCACGGCGTGCAAAATCACATCGGCGTCGCTATTACCACTGAGGGCGGGCGCATCTTCGAAGACTAAGCCGCCCAACACGAGGGGTCGATCCGACTCGCCTGCGACGAATCGATGACTGTCCAGACCAATCCCTGTTTTAACCTTCACGGTTTAGAATTCAGGAAAGAAGCGCTTCTTTTCAGCTGCGGCGGTTTCAGGGCTGTCCGAAGCATGCACCACATTGCGCATCATATCGGTGCCGAGGTCACCGCGAATGGTGCCCTTGGGTGCTTCTTTAGAATTTGTGGGCCCGAGCAGATCACGTACTTTGGCGATGACGCCATCGCCGCGAAGAATCATTGGCATAACAGTGCGACTGCTCATAAACGCTTCGATCTCGGGAAAGAATGGCAGGTCAGCCACATGCGCATAGTGTTCGCGTAGAATCGGGCCATCGAGCTGCGTGACTTTCGAGGCCACAATTTCGAAACCGGCCTTTTCAAAGCGAGAGATAACTTCACCTGCGACACGGTTTGCCATGCAGTCAGGTTTGAGAATGATAAGTGTTTCTTCCATAAGGTTTTAACTAAAAGGCAAAGGGGATGCCGCAGACGATACCCGATGACAAGCCAAAATCAATCGGCTTCGTAAGGTTTACGTGAGTGATGCCCACGAAGAACGGTGATCACTTCGCTCCATTTCGGGAACCTCGCGCCGGCGTCTCGATTGGCGGCACCAATCTCGAAAGCGAGCTGCCATTGACGGCATAGTTTCATCCAAGCTGCGAGCAGACTGTTCTTAGGATCATAAATATCGGTTGATTCGGAAGAGACGCCATTAAGTTCTAATATTTTAAAGCCCACACCTGCCTGCATTGCTTCGCCAGATGGCACTCACACATCGAAGCGTCCGAAATAAAAGCCCTCGTAGCTCGACAAGACTTCGTCAAGTCGTGCCTCCAAGGCTTCACTGAGGTAGCGGTTTCCATCCAGAAAGATCGCCCCTCGGCAATGTGTGACACAGTTCGACGAGTCGAATCGTCTCACTCGGTATGCGATAGTAATAGACGCCAAATTCCTCGCCCGGGATGAAACGCTGCGCAATGATGGGTTCACCATTGGCTTTCAGATAACGACGCGCGCCCGATGTCAGGCTTCAAAATCAATGGCCAATCGATCGAGTGTTCCCTGTTGAATTGATCCAACACCTCCAGACGATCCTCTAGCGTATCCGATGGCTGAATACAGACCCAATCCGCCACCATACCGGTCTTTGGATTGAGCGCCGCGAGAATCTCGCTCTTTGACTCAAGCGCCAGTCCACTCAAGGGCTGCATCCCGGGATTACGCATCGCCCATACAGTGCTGCCCCGATGCTTTAGCGCGAGGTAGCCACCATAGAAAATGACTGGTAAATAAATCGGCAAGGCAGGCCAAAACTCCCAGCGAGAGAGGCGCAACCAACGTCCCCGCAAAGTAAGCGATACTGACGAGGATAGGCGTCCAAACCGCTGCCGCAATCGCCAACGATGCGGCAAAGCGCGGAAACTTAATCCGCAGCACACCCGCCGTGACGTAGGCGATCACTCGACTACCGGGAATGAAACGCGCCTGCGGCAATAGCTGCGCATGTGCTTGGGCGGCAGTATAGGGAACGAGCCGGTCGCTGCATCGTCGCGCACCATGAGTGGGCCGAGGGCGGGGTCTTCCGGGTGAAACGATCCGTGCTTTTTTTGAGCAATGCACGCTCGCGGCTTTTGCCCGCGAACAGATCGCCCCGAAAGGCTTCACACTCTTCCTTTCGAAATGAAGAGGAGGTCAGCACATGCAAGCCGCCCTCCTCATCCAGTTGGATGGGCTTCAATCAGTGAGTGTAAGCGCATAATAGATAATCTTAGAGTGTGACCGCCACACTCAGCATTTATTCCCAACGACCTAAAACAAAAAGTGTAGGATCAGGTGCAGCGTCACGCAGGCCGCCAGCGCAGCGGCCAGATCGTCAATCGCGCAGCCGAGCCCACCGGGCAGATTCTGCAACTTCGAGATGCCAAAAGGCTTCAGAATGTCAAAAAAACGAAAGAGCGCGAACCCAGCCAGTAAGACCGGCCAGCTACCGTGCTGCTGAATCAGGCCAGTATGCCCGCCCATTCCGATAAATACCAGCGGCACTGCCACCACCTCGTCGAGCACGATCATGCCGGGGTCGCGCATTTGCAGGCGCTTCTCCGCCGCATCACAAATCGCGACTGCTAAGTAGGCGCTCAGCGCCGCCAAAAAGATAAAGCCAATCGGCGAGGCGTGATAAAAGAAGACCGCATAAAAGACCAAGCCCACCACACTGCCCAAAGTGCCAGGCGCTTTTTTGATCCGCCCAACCGGGCCGATCGTCGCTAAATTGACGACGAGCGGTGTGGACAGCGTACGCGTCCAAAAAATATAACGATCAATCGAGCTCACTGTTTGCCCTCGTTCTCGCCAGTAAAGATCGACCAGTATTTGACCATATACTGCGTGCCCGACGAAACCGTCAGCAAGGTGGCGATGACAAAGAAAGCCAGCCCGCCCCAATGGAGCACGTCACCTATAATCGCTGGCAAGAGTTCAGGGAAGTCTGCGCGCACCGCCACCGCCATTAGCAGTAAAATCGCCGCGACGATCTGGGAGACGGTCTTGTGCTTGCCCGACTTTTCAGCGGCCAGAACAATGCCCGAACTCGCCGCAACGAGTCGTAGGCCGGTGATCAAAAACTCGCGACTCAAAATTAGCAGCAGCAGCGGCAGCGTCCATGCCGGGAGCGTATCATGCGCCAACAGGGCAATAAAGAGCCCGACCATAAAGACCTTGTCGGTCAGCGCATCCATCAACTTACCGAAGTTGGAGATCAGCCCCTGTTGACGGGCAAAGTAGCCGTCCGCCCAATCGGTCAGCGCCCCAATGACAAAGAGCACAAAGGCCAGCGTGCTCGCCCCGGTGAAAGGCGCGTAAAGAAAGCCCACAATCCCGAAGAGGATGGGAATACGTGAGAGGGTCAGTAAATTTGGAAGATTCACGCCAATCAACCTGCCCCACATATAAGCGGTCGGCTAGTCAAAAAAAGCGGAAGTTTTAGGGGGACTTGAAGGGATCACCTATTATTGATTAAAGCGTAACGCGAGGTTGACCTTATTCGGTTTTAAACGATTGTTTGAAAAATGAAAACCTCTCTAAAGCCCGAAGGCTCGGTTTCGGACAAGACGCGCGAACGCATTCTTTGTGCCGCAGGTAAAATTTTTGCGCATGGAGGCTACCGCGCCATGACTCTGCGCGAGGTAACTCAAGAAGCAAAGGTCAACCTCGCTGCAGTCAATTATCACTTTGGCTCCAAGACCAACCTGATGCGTGCGCTGCTCCGCAATCGCTTCGAACCAATTAACCGGCAACGGCTCGAACGACTCGACGATCAAATAGCCGCCCACGCCCCCAATCCTGTGCCGCTCGAAGCGATCTACGACGCCCTATTTCGTCCCCTCTTCAAGGGCATCGAATCTGCGCCTGTCAACGACACCTCACTGATGCAAATCATTGGCCGCGCCTTGACTGAACCAGCCGATTTCATGCGAAGTCTGCACAAAGAATTTTTCGCCGAACTATCGCAGCGCTTTATGCATGAGATCGAGCGCGCTTGCCCCGAGCTATCTAAGGAACAGTTGCAATACCGCTTCTTTCTTTCGATCAGCACAATGATCGGCACTGCAATCGAGCAAATTCGTCTTGAAACGATCACAGGTGGTAAGTTAGACGGTTCAAATCTCGATAGAATACTCCAAGAACTCACCGCCTACGTGGTGGCGGGCTTTCAGCAGAAATGAATTTCAAGAAGAACAGTTTCAGTTCCCCCCATAGCCTTAATCCACAGATTGAAATCGCGGCGTGGAGAACTGTATTATTCACTGCCACTCTGCTGCTCGCCGCCTGCGCCACCTCCCCCGAGCGCAGCACGCCCCCCGCAATCGACCTACCCAGCGCGTGGACAACCCCCTCTTCCGACAACTCGCCGACCGCATGGCTGGATGATTTCGCCTCGCCCGAACTCGAAACACTCGTGCTGGAAGCAATGGCTCACAACCCCGGTCTTGAAGTCACCGCCGCGCGCTTTGCCCAATCCATCGCCGAGGCCCGCATCGCCGGAGCCGATCTCATGCCCTCTGCTGGACTGGGGCTAAATGGGGCACGTCAGCAAATCAGTAGCTTTGGCCCCAGCTCCACGGGCGGCGTTATTTTTGAAAACTACGATCTCTCTCTCAACGTCAGTTGGGAACTTGACCTCTGGGGACGCCTGCGCGACCGAACTTCCGCCGCGATCGCCCGCGCTGAGAGCAGCCAAGCCGATCTGAACGCCGCCCGCCTCTCTCTCGCTGCGCAAACGACCAAAGCATGGCTCAACGTAATCGAAGCCCAGCAACAGCTGACGCTCGCCGAGCGCACGGCCAAAGCCTATCGCGATAACCAGCAAGCGCTGGAATCTCGCTTCAAACGCGGCCTCTCCGAAGGCTTTGACCTGCGCCGCATCCGCACCCAAGCGGCCTCCGCCGAGGCCGACGCCGCCACGCGACAACGCGCGCTGGACCAAACCACTCGCAAGCTCGAAGTCGTCCTAGGGCGTTATCCTAAAGGCGCACTCGAAACCCTCACCGCCTTACCCGAGCTTCCTCCAGTCGTGCCCGCGGGGCTCCCCGCTGAACTTCTGCAACGCCGTCCCGACCTGATCGCCGCCGAGCGCCAACTCGCCGCCGCCGACCGCGAACGAAGCGCCTCCAAGAAAGACCTCCTGCCGCAAATCAGCCTGACTGCTTCCGGCGGCACCTCCTCGCAGGCATTTGACAAGCTCCTCGATGGCGACTTCAGCGTTTGGTCCCTGGCAGGCAATCTCACTCAGCCCATTTTCCAGGGTGGCCGAATTCTCGCGAACATCGACCGCAGCACGGCACTGCGCGATCAAGCGGCCGCCCACTATAGGGACACCGCACTGCGCGCCTTTCTCGAAGTGGAAACGACGCTCGCCGCCGAACAATTCCGCCGCCGCGAACAGGCCAAACTCGCCCTCGCCGCCGAAGAAGCCACCGCCACCGAAGCTCTCGCATGGGATCGCTACCGCAACGGCACGGGCGATTTCCTCAGCGCCCTCGACGCCCAACGCACGGCAGACGCCGCACGCAGCCGTCTCCTCAGCGTGGCCAACCTACTGCTGCAAAACCGCATCGACCTTTATCTGGCTCTGGGTGGTTCTTTTGCCCAAGGCAACTTCCTCAATCGTAGCGGCGCGCTTCAGCCGCCGTCGGTACCAGCGCAAAACCTCGTAAACGCGGATGGCGGCTAAAGCACGCCACTACTTTTCCATGAAAGTCATACTTCCCATATTCATTCTACTAGTTGCCGCAGGCATCACAACGGTACTCGTCATGTTCAAGCCCGAGGCCGCCGAGGTCACGCCCGTGCGCCCCGTCACCAACGTTGAAGTGATCGAGGTGCAACCGGAAGCGGTCCAGCTGTCAGTCAAAAGCCAAGGCACCGTGCTCCCCCGCACCGAGTCCGATATCTCTGTCGAAGTCAGCGGACGCATCATCAAAGTGGCCGACAACTTCCGCGCAGGCGGCAGCTTTAGCCAAGGCGATGTTCTGGTTATAATCGATCCCGCCGATTACGAAGCCGCCGTGGCCAATGCCGCAGCCGAACTCGCCAATGCACAGCTCACACTCGCCCTAGAAGAAGCCCAAGCCGAACAAGCCGCCGCCGACTGGGCCGCGCTCGGCGAGGGCAAAGCCAGTGACCTTACCTTGCGCAAACCACAACTCACCCAAGCCAAAGCCCGCATCGAAAGTGCCCGCGCTAATTTGAAACGTGCCCAGCGCGACCTCGCCCGCACCGAGTTGACCGCGCCCTTCGACGGTCGTGTGCTCAGCACCTCGGCCGACCTTGGCCAATTTGTCAGCGCCGCCCCTGCCTCCCCCATCGCCCGCATCTATGCGACCGACCGCGCTGAGATCCGCCTCCCAATCACAACACGCGAGGCCGAACTACTAGAAACTAAAGACCGCCGCCAACGCTTTGTACGCTTAGAAAAGGCCAACACAAAGAACTCACCCGTCTGGATCGCGCGCTTCGTCCGGATGGAAGCCACCATCGATCCCAACAGCCGACTCCTCTACGCTGTGGCTGAAATTGAAAATCCCTTCGCACCGAACTCGAAAAATCCCGAACCTCTCCGCCGCGGGCAATTCATCACTGCGGAAATCGAAGGCCGCGGCCTTTCCGATGCTTACGTGCTCCCCCGCTATGCATTGCGCGGTTCTGACACCGTGTATGTCGTGACTGATGCGGACACTCTCGAAACACGCACCGTCGGCATTATTAAAAGCGATGCCGAGGAAGTCGTCATCACCGAAGGCCTCACGCCCGGCGAGCGCGTAGCGATCAGTCCCGTCGCTTACTACATCGAAAACATGCCGGTGGAGGTGATCGAATAGATATCCCTAATTCCTAATTCCCAATTCCTAATTCCCAATTCCCAATTCCTAATTCCTAATTCCCAATTCCCAATTCCTAATTCTCCCCAATGATCCGCTGGTTCACACAAAACGGCGTCGCCGCCAATCTGCTCGCAGGCATCATTATTGTCGCGGGGCTTTTCACGGCGATGAATATCAAGCTGGAACTTTTCCCCGAGCTGGACCTCGACTTGGTCAGTATCGCGGTGCCCTACCCCGGCGCCGCTCCAGAAGAAGTCGAAAGCGGCATCGTCGAACTAATCGAAGACCGCATTCAAGACGTCGATGGAATTAAAAAAATCACCGCCACCGCTGGCGAAGGCTACGGCTCCGTGCTGGTCGAAGTCGAGCGTGGCTACGACGCCACTGAAGTGAGCGATAAAATTAAAGTACGTGTGGATGCCATCGACAACTTCCCCGAAGAAGCCGAAGAGCCGAGGGTCGAAGAGCTACTAATCCGTAACGAAGTCATCTCGCTCGCTGTTTACGGCGATGCGGACGTCAAAACGCTGAAAGAAATTGCCGAATATATACGTGACGAGCTCAACGTCCGTGAAAGCATCACTCAAGTGGATATCAAAGGCGTGGCTGAATTCGAAATTTCGATCAACGTATCCGAAATCTCACTACGTCAATACGGCCTCACTTTCGACGACGTAGTGCAAGCCATCCGCAACACCTCAGTCGATATACCTGGCGGCTCGATCAAATCACGTGGCGGCGAAATCCTCCTGCGCACCACGGGCAAAGCCTACACCGGCGCAGGCTTCGAAAACATGCCCGTGATCACCCGCGAAGACGGCAGTGTCGTCCGCGTGCGTGACCTAGCCACAGTGGACGACGGCTTTGTGGATGATCCACTCATCACTGAATTCAACGGCAAGCGCGCCGTACTGCTGCGCATCTTTGCAGTGGGCGACGAGAGCGCACTCGACGTTTCAGGGCGGGTGCAGAGCTTTGCCAAAACGATCAACAACGACCTGCCCGAAGGCATCCAAGTCGAAGCCTTCCGTGACTTCACCTACTATCTGAAAGGTCGCCTCCAGATGCTAATCAAAAACGGCATTTACGGCCTACTGCTAGTGCTGCTCATACTTACGCTCTTCCTGCGCCCCTCGCTCGCCTTCTTCGTGATGCTGGGCATCCCGATTTCGTTCCTCGGGGCGTTCCTCTTCCTCCCCTGGCTCGGCATCAGTATCAACCTCGCCTCGCTCTTCGGCTTCATCCTGGTGCTTGGCATCGTGGTGGACGACGCGATCATCGTCGGCGAAAGTGTCTTTACCCAATTCCAAAAACACGGTGGCCCCGGCGTGGAAGCCTCTGTCGCCGGCACCAAGCGCGTCTCGATCCCCGTCACCTTTGCCGTGCTGACCACCATCGTGGCCTTTCTGCCGATCCTCACGATCCCCGGCTTTTTGGGTAAGTTCTTTTTCCCGATTCCGGTGGTCGTCATCGCGACCTTAATTTGGTCGTTGATCGAATCGAAGCTGGTGCTGCCCTACCACCTCACGCTTTGCAACGTAGGCGGAGGCTCACGCGGCGAAATCAACTGGTTGCAACGCCAACAACGCAAGATCGCAGACGGCTTGGAGCGGTTCATCGAGCACCGCTACCGCCCGATTCTGAAACGCGTCATCCAGTTTCGTTATGCAACGGTGGCCGCCTTCATCGGCATGCTGCTTATCATGTTCGGCATGTTGGCTGGTAAACACCTGCCCTTCGTCTTCTTTCCACCCGTGCCGTCGGACTACATTGTGGCCAAACTGGTGATGCCCGAAGGCACCCCCATCGAGCTAACCACCCGCGCCATTGAGCAAATGGAAAGCGGCCTCAATCAACTGATCGAAGAGGTCAAAGAAGAAGGCCACGGCGAGCCATTTGACAACGTCGTCGTCACCATCGGTGGACAACCCTTCGAGGGGAGCGGTGGCCCCATGGGCGACGGTCAAGGTAACACCGGCCCCCACATCGCCGAAATCGCGGTCGAGTTGGTCAAACGCGAAGATCTGCCGGGAGGCGGCAATATCGAATCACTCTCCGCTCCCAATCTCGCCAACCGCTGGCGTGAAATGATAGGCCCCGTGCCAGGGGTGAAAGAACTTTCTTTCAGCGCCAACGCCGCGGGTGCCGCGGGGATGCCCATCGACATTCAACTCTCAGGACGCGACTTTGCAGCCCTCCAAGCCGCCTCCGAAGCCATCAAAGCCAAGCTCGCCACCTACGAAGGCCTCTTCGATATCAAAGACAACTACAGCAGCGGCAAGCGTGAGATCAAACTCGACATCCACCCCAGCGCCGAACCGCTCGGCCTGCGCCAATCCGACCTCGGCCGCCAAGTGCGTGCCGCCTTCTACGGCGTCGAAGCGCAACGGATCCAACGCGGACGCGACGACATCAAAGTCATGGTGCGCTATCCGCTCGACGAGCGAAAGTCGGTCGAAAACCTAGAAGACCTCCGCATCCGCACATTCGACGGGCGCGAAGTCCCCTTCGACGAAGTGGCCGACTTTAAGATCACCGACGGCTTTTCCTCCATCACCCGTGTCGATCGCAGACGCGTGATCAACATTACCGCCGACGCCGATAAAGGTGTGGCGGACCTGGGTCTGATAAAGAAAGACCTCAAAGGCTTGAAACTACCCGAAGGCCGCTTAGGTAAAATACTCTCAGCCATCGGATTCGAATCCAAAGAAAGCCCGATTGATGCCATCATCGCAGACGAACAAGGCATCACATGGTCCTTAGAAGGCGAAGCCCGCGAGCAAGCCGACATCTTTGCAAGCCTCGGACAAATGACGCTGATCGCGCTGTTCATCATTTACGCCCTCTTAGCCATTCCGCTCAAGTCCTACATCCAGCCCATCATCGTGATGATCGTCATCCCCTTCGGTCTGATCGGAGCCATCGGTGGCCACATGCTGATGGGGCAGCCGATGAGTATTCTCTCCGTGCTCGGCTTCGTCGCACTGGCCGGTGTGGTGGTCAACGACAGCCTGGTGCTGGTCGACTTCATCAATCAAGAACGCGCCGAGGGCATGCCATTGCGCAAAGCCATCGAAGAAGCCGGCTCCATGCGATTTCGTCCGATCATTTTAACATCGCTCACCACCTTCGCCGGCTTGTTGCCCGTGCTGTTTGAAACCAGCCTGCAAGCCCAGTTTCTCATCCCCATGGCCATCTCACTGAGCTTCGGCGTGCTCTTCGCCACCTTTATTACGCTCTTACTCGTGCCCGCGTTCTATTCGATTCTGGAGGACGTTCGCGAGAAGTTTGCGGGACGAATCGAACCGTAAGATAGGCGCCCCCGCCTGTCTCCAGTCGCACGGGGAGACAGGCGGGGCGCCTATCTTACCTAATAACTCCGAAGAATAAGCCACGCACTCTTGGTTCCGTGCCAAAAATTCGTGCGCACCTGCCTTGCCTCGCTTCCGCTCGCGCTGAAAGTCGATCAGGAAAGTGGTATCAAAAACCAGGCCTTCCATTTATCTGCGGGGGGTGCGTCGTTGCGTTGAGCGGCTTCCAAACGATCCAATGGTTCATTTGTCATTTCGCCTGAAGCGCAGTCCAAAATGTTGCGGCAGCGGCGTTTCCCTTCGCCCCAAGTCGCACGTTTGATCTCCCCCCCCCTCAACTACTAAACTCAGAATAAAAATTTGCGGTTCGCGAATCCACTGCACAACTTGGCGGCTTGGAGAATTTACACGCAGAGATCGCAAACTTCGCAGGGGCTTGGACGCCCTTTGTTTTAATCGCGCTCTTTCTGATCAGTTCACTTCTCATCATTTGGCGCTTGGAATTGATGTCACACCGCGGCGTGGAAGGCACGGTGCTCGGCACACTCTTTATGCCCTACTTCTCGGGGCTGGGTAATTTAGTCTTTGTTTGGGTGGTCTTGAAACGCGACGGTCCGGCCGAGGAGGTGGCGATCAACTCGTGGACAAATAATTTGACCAACCTTTGCCTGCTGCTGGCGCTGCCTGCCCTGATCTGGGGACTCAACCTGAATGCCAGTTCACGGGCGAAGAAGGCGCAACGTGAGTCCAAACTGCATCGGCTCTCCTTAGCGCTGACACTGGTGGCGATGATCTTCTTTAGCCTGACTGTTTGGGTGCTGGGGCAGGACGGCGAGATTGACCGTTTCGATGGCTTCGCGCTAGTCGGGCTGTTTGCCTTCTGGCAGTGTTTCCATGTTTTTGAGGTGCTCAAGGAAAATACGCGCCAGAATAGTGGCTGGAATCCAATGCTCGTGCTCGATATTTTACTCATTCTCGCGGGCAGCTTCGCCACCCTACTGGCGGTCGATGGCATCGTCAGCGCGATCCTGAGACAGGAGGACGGCTTTTTCAGCGGCAATCAACTCGGCTTACTGACGGGCTGGCTGATGGTGCTGCCCAATGCGGTGCTAGCCTTTTACTACGCGTGGAAGCAGCGCGGCGATGTCGTCTATAGCTCGCAGGTGGGTGACGGGCACATCTGCATCCCACTCTGCATCGGGCTGTTTGCTATTTTCAAACCAATGCCGCTGCCGGAGTTTTTTCAGCACGGCCTGCTCTTCATTTCGGCTGTAGCGCTGGTGCATTTGCTCTGCGTAGTGCTGCTGCGCGGGCTACCGAAACTCGTGGCCGCAGGCATGTTGGCGGTCTATGGCTACGCGCTCTTCATTCAACTTTCACAATGACAACGGACTCCAAATCAATCGATGTGCTTTGCGTGGGCTACGCCTGCATGGACATCAACTTCAATGCGCCCCACCATCCGGCCTCGGATGAAAAGGTGCGGGCACTTTCGATGCACAGCTGCGGCGGCGGCCCCGCCTCTAACGCGGCAGTGGCGATTGCGCGACTCGGTGGGCGCGCCGCCTTTGCCGGTTATCTGGGCAACGACGCCTTCGGGGAGGCGCACCTGCACGAGTTAGTCGAGGCGGGCATAGAGACCGATGGCGTGTCTCGTGGTGAAGCGGCTACCCCAGTCGCGGTAGTAACGATCAAGCCCGACGGCGACCGTTCGATCATTGATTACCGCGTGCCTTCTGCGCTGGCTCCCGAGGATGCCATTTCTTTAAGTGAGCACCCCGCACATGTGCTGCTAGTCGATGGGCACCAACCCCTACTCTCGATAAAACTGGTGAACGAAGCACGCAACCTCGGCATCCCGAGCGTGCTGGATGCCGGATCAGTACACGATGGCACGATGCTACTCTATAACAAGGTGGACTACTTGATCACTTCGGAGAAATTCGCCCGTCAATTCAGCGATGAGGACGATCCACGCACTGCACTGGCCGCGCTTGACGGGGCGGCACCATTTATCGCAGTGACTTGGGGTGCAGATGGCGTCTATTGGCAAGACGAGGAAGGCCAACACCACATGCCCGCCTTCGATATCGAAGCAGTCGATACCACAGGTGCGGGCGATGCCTTTCATGGAGCTTTCGCGCTGGGTCTGGCGCAAGGGATGGAGTTGCGGGCAAACCTACGCCGATCCTGCGCCACGGCGGCGTTGACTTGCCTAAAAGCAGGCGCGCGCAGTGCGCTGCCAGAACGCGCACGTGTGGAAGCACTTTGCGGACGCTAGCCAGAGCTTACTGTCCTCTGACTGCTGAGGATCAACGACGAATCAGCTCCGGCTCTCTTACCGACTCTTCTGCCTTAGCCTCTTGCGCATGATAATCCGCAAAATCCGCGTAGCCTTCTTTCCCCAAATAACGCTGGAGAACTTTAGGGTCGGTTTTACAGAGATCGACGAGAATCAGACCATCAATCACATCGCTGAAGGCGGGATCTACGTTAAAGCTGAGCAAGACACCATTTAGTTTTAAGTAGTGACGAAGTAAAATAGGCACGCCCTTGTGGTCATCTTCAAAGCCCGAAATGATCGCCGAGACGGAATCCACCGACTTGATTGATTCACCGATATGCTTGAGCGAGACTCCCTTGAGCATCTTAAATGATTTTGGCGATTTGCGGGGTTTGACATACTGCGACATCTCATCGTCAAAGTTATGCTCGCGGAAGAAATGCACCATTAGATCCTTGGAAATATTGTTATAGGCATCCGTGATACTGACAGGACCGAATAGTGTACGATACTGCGGGTGCCTAGCTATAAACTCTCCGATGCCACGCCAGATCAGGGCGAGCGATGCATGTTTCTTCTGATATTTAATACAAATAAAGGAACGCCCGAGTTCAATGGCGGAACCCAATTTTTCTAAAAACTGTGGACGATAGCGGAAGAGCGTCGAAGTATAGAGACCTTGCTTGCCGTACTCCTTCACAATTTGATCCGCTAGCCCAATCCGATAGGCGCCAACAATCTCACTCTCCGCACGGTTCCACATAAACAAGTGCAGGTAATAACTATCGAATTCATCCAGATCGGAAGCCTGCCCCGTGCCTTCCTTTACCGCTCTAAAGGTCTCTTCCCGCAAACGGCCAATCTCCTTCAACACTGTTGGAATCTTATCCGCGCTCGCACAATAGACCTCATATTCACCATGCTCGACGAGTCGCAGCGCAGAGGGTAAGGATTCAATCTCTCGCTCCAAGTGGTGCGCGAGCTGCGCGGGTGCCAGTGGCTGAATCGTCTGCGAGGTGGAAGCCGAACGAAAGGGTAAGCGAAGACGCTTACGGCTTCGCTTACCCTTAAGGTCTTTGAGCGCATATGTTTTCAACCTGAGGTATTCTGTAGCCGCTTCTTTATTCCCAAACGTTTCCAAATGCTTCGGCTGAATCAACTCACCGACTTTAAGACGTATCTCTCTACCGCGCGCCCGAGAAAACTCACGCCCGAGGAGTGCGGTGCGTAGCCTCGGATGCACTAGACCCGCCGCTTGGAAGAAGCGACTATTACAGCCCTCAAAATAGACAGGGAGAATATTTGCCCCCGTTTTAAGAGCTAGGTTAACAATATGCCCCGTCCACGGAGGATCGACGACCGCCCGGCTTTTTAAACACAAGCTCGATACTTCCCCAGAGGGAAAGGTGCCCAAGCAGCCCCCCGCTCGAAGTAAACGAATTGCGTCGCGCATGCCACTCAGATTCGCACGTGCCGAAGCCTCGCCACCAAAAGGATCTACGCGGATAATACTTCCACGAATACCTTCCATCTCGGCGAGCAGGTAATTGCCCATCAATTTAGCATCTTGACGCACGCCCTTGATCAAAGCACCGAGCACCACACCATCGATGCCTCCGAACGGGTGATTGGCTATGACGATCAAAGGGCCCTCTTTGGGAATCCGCTCGAAGTCCGCATTATCGACCTCGAAATGGACCCCCATGACACGGAGCGTCTTCATGAAAAAAGCTTTGTCGTTTTCCGTATCATCCAGCTGCGCATGCACGTCGGCATAGATACGGTTCACCCCATTAATGCCCATGGCACTTTCTACAAAAGGCGCAAAGGCTCTAACCAGCGATTTAGGGAATTTCGAGCCGTCCAAGGTTCTTTGGAGGTCGATTAGTTTGGGCTCTATTTTATGAGTCACGCTTTAAAAGAATTACAAGCGAGACTCAAAGTAAGCACGCTTCAACGCTTCTTTGAGCTCTATAATTTCAACTGGTTTACGTATATAGTTATTCATTCCTGCTGCGAGACATTTTTTACGGTCTTCATTCATAGCATAGGCAGTGACAGCAATGATGTGCTGGTCGCTGTTTTCAATCGTTTCTTCGCCGCTTCGTATCAAGCGTGTCAGCTCAATCCCGCTCAGGCCGGGCAGACGAATATCCATCAAAACCGCTTCGTATGAGCGGTTTTTAAGCTGCTCCAAGGCATCTTCGCCACATTCCACCACGTTGGGACGATAGCCTAGCATTTCAAGCAGCTCTCGGATCACCCAGCGGTTATCCTTATCATCTTCACAGAGCAAAATACGCAGAGGATAGGACTCCGCAAAGCCGGCCTCCAGGCTATCATCGCCTCCTTCCTTAGAGGCAAAAGGCGTGCTGGTGCTCGCTTCGTAATCCGTCCGAAGTAGCTGCATCGTAAAATGAAACTGACTACCGACGCCCTCTTCGCTTTCGAGCCAGATATCTCCATCCATTCGCTCGATCAGTCGCTTCGAGATAATCAGCCCGAGTCCAGTACCACCAAACTTACGGGTAGTGGAAGAGTCCACCTGACTGAAAGCCTGAAAGAGCCTCTCATATTTATCCTTCGCGATACCACAACCGGTATCGCGGACTTCAACATGCAAGGTGTCATAGGCCACGCCTCCTTCATTGGCTTGCACTTCGATGCGCATGAATATTTCGCCCTCTTTGGTAAACTTAACCGCATTATTGGCGAGGTTCATCAACACTTGGCGTATGCGATGCGCATCGCCGATATAAGTCTCCTGCACCTCAGAGCTGATATTGTAATCGACTTTCAAATCCTTCTCTTTGGCAGTCACTAAGATGCTGTCCAACGACTCACAAACAACTTGTTCTAAATCAAATTCAGCGACCTCAAGTTCGAGTGACTGTGACTCAATTTTGGAGTAATCAAGAATGTTATTGATGAGATCTAAGAGCGCCCGCCCACTTCGTTTGATAATCGCAGCGTGCTCACTTTGCACATCAGAAAGATCCGTCTGCGAGAGTAAATCGGTATAGCCTATAATTGCATTCATCGGCGTACGAATCTCGTGACTCATCATCGCAAGGAACTCGCCTTTTGCAGAGCTAGCAGCATCTGCGGTTTCCTTGGCGGCGCGGAGTTGCTCTTCATGCCCGCGTATTAAGATGAATCCCGATAAACTGCTAGAAAGCACTCTGACCGCGTTGATTTCGCCCTCACTCCATTCATGCGCTCGACTGCAATAATCCACTCCAAAAAAGCCGTAAAGTTTGCCCTCCATCCACATCGGCATCACTAGCATGGAGCGGCTATTGAAATGCTGTAAGACTTCAAATGACGTTTTTTTCCGACTATTCCCATTGATTTGGATAAAGCCTCCCTTCGCGAAAGTTTGATACCAATCAGGGCAAAACTCTTCCAAAGGCGCATCCTGGTAAAGCGGGCTATTGAGAAAACTGGGGCAGCTTTCGTTCAGAACCCACTCGTGCTTGATACAAAAATTCTGAAGCGCCTCGTGCGTGCGATCCGTAATCTCAAAAATAAAGCCCCGCTCCACATTCAGCGCCTGGCCGACCTCGCGGATGGCAGTCTCGACTGCTCGGCCGACATCTTTGGTCGTGAGTAAATTATTATTGGCGCGAGCGGTAGCGCGGAGGATTTTATCTCGATTCTGAATCGTATTTTCCGCGCGCTTTCGCTCACTAATATCGTAAGCGACCCACACCACGCGCGAAGCGCCCCCTTTGGCGCGGCGCATAGGCGTCACACGTGCCTCAAAAAGGTGCTCCCCTACATCGGCAGAGATAAGAGAATACTCGTGCTTACGAATTTCGTTACTGCGGATCGTTTTCTTAATTGTATCCAAAAAACCACGACAAACAGTAGCATCAAAGATGTCCGATATATTTCGCCCAACCGCTCTCTCTGCGGATACAATTCGGTGGTTCGCTTCGATGCGGGCACTGGCGGCAAAGATGTCACAAATCTCACCATTTTTGTTAAGCACAAAGGCGATATCAGGAAGCGCTTCTGTGAAAGCACGCAACCGAGATTCATTCTCCAATACTTGCGCTTCTCGGATGCGAAGCTCCGTCATGACTGCCGCTAAACAGATTGAGGTAATCGATACAATCCCCACAAATATCCAAATATTGGCAGGGCTTTGGCTCATGCCCGAACTGTGACCGGAAAGTACGCTGATAATCTCCCATCCAGCTAAAAGTGCTAATGCGAGCACCCCGGCAGAGGCACCGCGCAAGCCGAAGCGTATAGCCGCCCAAGCCATAATGGGAAAAATCGCTAATTCCATGGGATAGAGCAAGGTGTCGTTCGGTGCCCAATTCTGGAATGTCATATGACCAAAAAGGAGAAGTATCAAAAACCAAAGGCAAACTTCGAGTCCCTGCCGGCCAGCTAATCGAAAACCGCCGGGATTCGCCCAAGTCAGAATGAATGGAGCCACAATGATCGACCCCATCGTGGCCGACAGCCAATTGGTAAGAAGCAAGGGCATAAACTGATTCCAAGCAACCAAGGCATTCTCACTGCAAAGAAACAATGTCTGCACCACCGCTCCAAGTAAACAACTCGCTACAAAACCTACGAAAATGATTTGGAAGGCATCCCGAATGCGCTCCATTTTAAATTCTACATTGAGGAAAGTGAGCACCCGATAAGCCAGCGCTGAAGTTACTGTGACTGCAAAAGGCATGCTCACAGTGAGCAGGTATTTTTGTTCAACAAATACTTCGGGCAGCAAAGCACCTATAAAGACTGCAGCCAAGTAGCGGTAGCCACCGAGTAAAACAATCGCGATTGCTACGCCGAAGACAGGTGCCACTTGCCGGATGTGCTCTCCAAAACGAGCGTCCGTCAGTGTCACTGCTATCTGAGCGGCAAAGGCCACCGCGAATACGGAAAGTATAAACCTCAGGCCAAAGCGAAGGGCGTTTGTCTTCATTCAACAGTTACAGATTATGCCAGTAGTCCTGAGTGTCCTAAGTGTATGAACCGATACTAATTATCTTGGTACCAATCTCCAGACTTTGATTCAATCCATATACCTTTGGGCGAATTCTCTCGGATCTGCTCCGCTCGTTTTCGCTGAACCGCTGCAATGGGAATATTGAGCTTATCTGCAATCAATTTATAATGAGCGAGGCGATCTCGGTTTTCATCGGCCACGAGTCGACGTTGCTCTCGCTCAATCACACTGCGGGCTTCAACCAGTCCCATATTTGTTTCACCGGCCACCCCGCGAAGCTTCAGCTGCATCAGTGCGGGCAATCGCTCTTGCATCGATTTAAGCAGTAATTCCTCCGAAGGGATCGGTGTCTGGGCAGATACGGAGACCTGTGTCCCCAGCAAACAAAACAAGCTTAAAAAGCTTAAAAATAGGTATTTTAATAGTTTGGGATAATTTTTCATCTACTTCATCTACTGGGCTCCTTTCTCGGTATGGTTGGCCGCAATTTCGCGGGATCGGGCATCTAGCGCACCAAAAGTCTCTTCCAATTCACGCTCTAAGCGCACATTGACATCCATCGTAATCTTTATCGGCTCAACGCGGTGCTCCGTCTTCACGGAGACACAACCTGATGTATAAAAGGAAGCCGCCACCAGTGCCAATAATGGCAAAGTAGCACATAAGATTTTTTGGATGCGGGGAATCGTCTTCACAATATGAAATCTGACTTAGTATATATAGCTTTTGCAACCCTTCTTCGGTTCCAAAGATGAAGAAAGGCTCAAAAACTACAAATACCTGCAAAAATAGGCTTGATTCACCTATCAGCAGCGACATCTTATCCGTTTTCCTAAATCTAGAGGACGGTTAGCTCAGCTGGTTAGAGCACCTCGTTTACACCGAGGGGGTCGTGGGTTCGAATCCCTCACCGTCTACCATTTTTCAAGTCGAATCGGGGATTAAGTAATTAATCCCCTTTTTATTATGCGCCACATCATCTCAATTCTTGTTGAAAACAAATTCGGAGTTCTCGCCCGCATCGCTGGAATGTTCAGCGGTCGTGGGTTCAATATCGAGACTCTGAATGTGGGACCAATGATGGATAGCAAGCTTTCGCGCATCACCACTACGATTGTCGGCAACAGCGACTCGCTCGATCAGGCGATCAAGCAAGTCAATAAGCTGATCAACGTCCTCGAAGTCACGGAGTTCTCTGACGGCCAAGCCACTGAACGCGAGCTTGTCATGCTCAAAGTCAGCGCCTCGGCCGGACAACGATCCGAGGTCATGCAAGTCTGCGACATCTTCCGCGCCAAGATCATCGACGTCTCTGCTGAGAGCGTTAACATCGAGATGACTGGTAACACCAACAAAGTCACTGCGTTCCTCAGTCTTATCGAGCACTACGGCATCGTAGAGATGGCACGCACCGGTAATCTCGCCCTAAAACGAGGCTAGCCCTAATTCCAGCATTTTAGCTTTTTATTAACCAAGGGAGTGATTCACTCCCGCAATCAACGATACATATGCCTGCAAAAGTCTATACAGATAAAGACGCCGACCTACGAGTCATCAAAAAGAAGACCCTCGCCATCATTGGCTACGGTTCACAGGGCCACGCACACGCCCAAAACCTCAAGGACAGCGGTCTGAATGTGATCATCGGTCTTTATAAAAAGAGCAAGTCCGCCGCTGTCGCCCGCAAACAAGGTTTCGAGGTTTACGAAACTGCCGAAGCCGTTCAGCGCGCCGACATCATCATGATCGCCGTGCCCGACATGAAGCAGCCTGAAGTTTACGAAAACGACATTCTGCCCAACCTGGAAAAGGGTAAAACCATCGCGTTCACCCACGGTCTCGCCATTCACTTCGGCCTGATCGAAGCACCTAAAGGCATCGATGTTATCATGGTCGCTCCTAAGGGCCCCGGCCACGTAGTTCGTAGCCAATATGTTGAAGGAAAGGGCGTACCTGCACTGATCGCTGTCAACAAGGGCTCCTCCAAGGATGCTAGGAAAATCGCCTTAGCCTGGGCGAAGGGCATTGGCGGCACACGTGCCGGCGTGATCGAAACAACTTTCAAGGAAGAGTGCGAAACTGACCTCTTTGGCGAACAAGCCGTCCTCTGCGGTGGTGCTTCGGCCCTCGTAATGGCTGGCTTCGAAACACTCGTTGAAGCGGGCTACCAACCTGAGATGGCCTACTTCGAGTGCTTGCACGAGTTAAAGCTGATCGTCGACCTTATGGTTGAGTCCGGCATCTCAGGCATGCGTTTCTCCATCTCCGAGACTGCTGAATGGGGTGACTACATCTCCGGCCCTCGCGTGATCAACGCTCAGTCCAAGAAAGCCATGAAGACGATCCTCAAGGACATCCAAACTGGCAAGTTCACCAAAAACTGGGTTAAAGAATACAAGGACGGTCTGCCGAACTACAAGCAGTTCATCAAGGACGGCCAAAACCACCCGATCGAGAAGACGGGTCAGCGCCTCCGCGCCCTCATGCCTTGGGTTAAGAAGCGCAACATTAAGGGTTCGCAAGCTTCTTACAACTAAGCGATTTCATATTTGAAATTCAAAGCGGTCGTCGGAATATACTGACGACCGCTTTTTCGTTTCTATCATAGGCCAAACTTCACTCTCACTCTCACTCTCACTCTCACTCTCACTCTCACTCTCACTCTCACTCTCACTTTCACTTTCACTTTAATATTTTGGAACAAAATATTAACCTCATAGCCACTCGCAAAAGTCCGCTTGCCCTCAAGCAAACGGAAATGGTGCGTGCCTGCTTGACAGAGCAGTTGCCCACAGAGCATTTCGAGAATCTCGAATTGACCACCCAGGTGGACGAACGCCTCAATTGGTCGCTGGAAAAACGTGGCGGCATCGGCCTCTTCACTAAAGAGCTGGAAGACGCGCTCCTCGACAGACGCGCTGAGCTGGCCATCCACAGCGCCAAAGACTTGCCCACCGTCTGCCCAGAGGGTCTGGCCATCGCCGGCTACCTGCCCCGCGCTCGGGTCAACGATATCCTCGTCCGCCGCAGCGATTGCCTGAACCCCAAAGCAATCGCCACCAGTAGCCCTCGACGCCGCGCACAGCTTGGCATACTTTATCCCAAAGCCGAATGGACGACCATACGCGGCAACGTCGGCACCCGCCTGCGCAAGATCGCCGAAGGCGTATGCGACGCCAGCCTCCTAGCCGCCGCCGGCCTGGACCGGCTAGAGATCGACGCACATGCAGGGCTCGATTTCATCGAACTCCCCGTCGAGCAAGTGGTGCCCGCCCCCGGTCAAGCCGCCATCGCCATCCAATGCCGCAGCGAGGATCTCGCAAAATACGAAAACCTCTTCTGCGCGCAGACCAAACTCGCCGTCACCTTTGAAAAAGCCTTCCTGCAACGTCTCGGTAGCGGCTGCCAGATCCCCGTCGGCGCGTACTACTGCGAAGGCCTCTTCCGTATCTATCATCCCAAAGTGGGCCACAAGATCTTTGAGATTGAACTCAAATCTTCCGACCAAATCGAGCCCAAGCTCGATGCCATCATGAAGGAGCTAAAGCTATAATTACGAAATCCCGATCCACGACTCTCGATTCCCCGCAACTCAACCAACGCGGCAGCTAAAGCAGCCGATCCCAGTTCCTAATTCCTAATTCCCAATTCCTAATTCCCAATTCCCAATTCCTAATTCCTAATTCTCCCCCGCATGACTCAAAAAGGAAAAGTATATCTCATCGGCGCAGGCCCCGGCGACCCCGGTCTCGTTACCGTTCGCGCACGCGAGCTCATCGAGCTTGCCGACGTCATCGTTTACGACTATCTCGCCAATCCACAGTTACTCGCTAGGGCAAAGGCTGGTTCGGAGAAAATCTACGTCGGCAAGCGCTCCGGCCAGCACTCAATCCCACAGGATGAGATCCAAGAGATCCTCGTCGATCGCGCCCACAAAGGCCTGAAAGTCGTGCGCCTCAAAGGCGGCGACCCCTTTGTCTTCGGCCGTGGAGGCGAAGAAATCAGCGAACTCCAGATCGACAAGATCCCCTACGAGATCGTTCCTGGCGTGACCGCCGCGCTCGCCGCCGCCGCCTATGCGGGCATCCCCCTCTCCCACCGCGAGTATAGCTCCTCCATCACTTTCCTTACCGGACACGAAAACCCCGAGAAGCACACACTCAGCATCGACTTCAAGCTATACGGACAAATTCAAGGCACCCTTTGCCTCTACATGAGTCTTGGCCAATTGCCCCGAATCATTAAAGAGCTCAAAGAAGGCGGTATGGCAGGCGATATGCCCGTCGGCATTATCCAATGGGCGACGCTTAACTGCCAAAAGTCTATCTACGGCACAGTCGACACCATTCTCGATGAGATTGAGAAATCAGGCATCGCCACTCCAGCCATGATCATCATTGGCGAAGTCGTAGCGCATCGTGCTCAAACAGAGTGGTTTGAAGGACGCCCACTCTTTGGCAAACGCATCGTCGTCACCCGTGCCCGTGAGCAAGCGGGGCAACTCAGCCAAATGCTGACCGATCAAGGCGCTGAAGTGATCGAGCTCCCCTTCATTTCCGTGGAGCAACATTTCGACAGCAAGCGACTCGGCGAGGTATTCGCGGGGATCGCTGTTTACGAGTGGATCATCTTCACCAGTGCCAATGGTGTGAAGAATTTCTTTGATCTCTTTTATAAAGCCTACGACGACATCCGCTGCCTCGGCCCCATGCGCATCGCCGCGGTTGGAACCGCCACCGCCCGTGAGATCGAGAAGCATAAACTTAAAGTCGACCTCCTCCCCAAGCAAGCCAACGCCGACGCCCTCGCCGAGGAGCTGATCAAAAATGAAGGCGTCGAGAGCGTTCAAATCCTCGTCGTGACCGGCAACCAAAACCGCGATAGCCTGGTCAAGCGATTAGAATCCGACGAAGGCCGCGCCATCGTCGATACACTGCCGCTCTACAAAACGACAAAAACCGACCTAAGCAAAGACCCCGCCGCCGAGCGCTTCCGCCAAGAAGGTGCCGACGCCGTGCTCTTCACCAGCTCGTCCACCGTGAGGTCCTTCGTCGAACAACACGCCGCACTCGTGCGCGGCCCCGAGGCTCGCAAGCCCGCCTTCGGTAGTATCGGCCCCCTCACCACCAAGACACTGAAAGAACTCAAACTTCCAGTTGCCTTCGAAGCCACTCAAGCCAGCTTAGAGCACTTCGTCGTCGAAACGATTAGTTCCCTCAGCGCCCAATAGGGCACCCGCTTCAGTCACCCTTCGGGGCAAACCGAAAGCGGTTCACCATCTCCGCGCTACTCGCGCTCCGTCACATTTAAGGTCTTAATCATACTCCTAATCGTAATCCTAATCCATCACTCTAGGGATTAAGTTTAAGAGTAAGATTAGGATTAAGAATTCCACCACTAAAACACCAAGATCAATTATGCCAAAAGTCACACTCGAAACCACACAAGGTTCTATCACATTCGATCTCTTTGCCGACGTCGCGCCAAAGACATGCGAAAACTTCACCACACACTGTAAGAACGGCTACTACAATGGCGTCGTTTTCCACCGCATCATTGAGCAGTTCATGATTCAAGGGGGCGACCCCACTGGCACTGGCCGCGGCGGCGAGTCCATCTGGGGCAAGAACTTCGAAGACGAATGCGCCCGCGACCTCACATTCGACAAGCCCGGCATTCTCGCCATGGCCAACGCAGGCCCCGGCACCAACGGCAGCCAATTCTTCATCACCACCGCAGCCACACCATGGCTCAATATGAAGCACACCATCTTCGGTGAAGTCGTCGAAGGCATGGACATTGTGGAAAAGCTCGAAGCCGTCAAAAAAGGCCCCGGTGACCGCCCTGTTGAAGAGCAAAAGATTATCTCTGCGACGGTCAGCGAGTAATCGTGGCGTGTCCGCTTGCGGACGCCCCTGTTAGAATCAGTCAATCGACTACCTCGCTTACCAGGCGAAGGCGCTCGCGTGCGAGCACACCACCCTTTTCAAAAGCGGCTTCGGAAACGAAGCCGTTTTTTTCGTCTTTGCCTCTCAGCTCTCAGCTCTCCACTCTCCACTTCACAATGTCCATTCTAGCACTTCACGGCTTCACCGGTTGCGGCGCTGACTTCGCCCCATTGGCAAAGCTCTGCGGCGGCGAATGGCACTGCCCCGACCTGCCCGGGCATGGTGCCAACGCCGGATTGGATTGCTCCCCCGAGACGATGGTCGACTTCATCAACCAATCACTCACCACTCACCACTCACCACTCACCACTCCAAAGAATATCCTCATAGGATATTCTTTGGGCGCCCGCGCAGCCCTACTTCATGCGACTCAATACCCCGAACCATGGGACGCGCTCATCCTAATCAGCGCAAACCCTGGCATCGAGAACCAAGCATCACGTGTCCAACGTCGAACAGCCGACACCGACCTCGCCACCTCCATCGAGCAGCGAGGCGTTCCCGCCTTTCTGGAGTTCTGGCAGCAAACACCCCTTATCCGCAGCCAGCAAAATATCCGCGCCGACTGGCGCGAAACCATGCGGGCAAACCGCCTAAAGCATCAGCCTGAAGGCCTCGCCAACAGCCTACGACAGTTTGGTCAAGGCAGCTGCCCCAACCTCTGGCCGGAGCTCTCAAAACTCCCAATGCCCGTCTGCCTGATCACCGGCGAGCAGGACACGAAATACACGCAGATCGCCAAGCGCATGCTCTCCACCTTGTCCCGGCGTAGCGGCGCGGAGACGGATCTCCACGCACCACTCTCGACTCACACCGTCATCGGTGGTGCCTCGCACATGCCCCATCTCGAACAGGCCGAAGAGTCTGCCAGAGTTATTGGACGCTTCCTCGAAAGCGTCCGTGGCCGCTTTCCACTTGCATTCACATAGACTCGTTACCAACTTCCACCATAATGCCTAAAGCTAAAGCCCCAGCCACTTCGAAAAACAAATCCCTCGAAACTTGGATCTGGGATGCCGCCTGCTCCATCCGTGGCGCTAAGGATGCACCGAAGTATAAGGACTTTATCCTCCCCCTGATCTTCACCAAGCGCCTCTGCGACGTCTTCGACGACGAAATCAACCGCATTGCCGCCGAGGTCGGCTCGCGCAAGAAGGCCTTCCAGCTAGCCAAAGCTGACCAAAAGCTCGTCCGTTTCTACCTGCCACTCCTGCCGGATGATCCTGAGCAGTCCGTCTGGTCTGTCATCCGCAAGCTCTCCGACCAGATCGGCGAAGGCGTCACCACCTACATGCGATCCATCGCCCGGGAAAACCCGCTATTGAAGGGCATCATTGACCGCATTGATTTTAATGCCACGACTCACGGCCAGCGCGACCTAGACGATGATCGTCTTTCGAATCTGATCGAAGCCATCAGCATCAAACGTCTCGGGCTCGAAGACGTCGAGGCCGACATTATCGGCAAGAGCTACGAATACCTGATCCGTAAGTTTGCCGAAGGCGGCGGCCAAAGTGCTGGCGAGTTCTACACACCACCCGAGGTGGGCACCATCATGTCAAAGGTGCTTCAACCTGCGCCCGGCATGGAAATCTACGATCCCACCTGCGGCTCCGGTGGCCTGCTGGTCAAATGCGAAATCGCGATGGAAGATGCCGCCAAGGGCAAGAAGCGCACGGTTGCGCCTCTCAAACTCTACGGCCAAGAGTTCACTCCAGAGACCTGGGCGATGGCCAACATGAACATGATCATTCATGACATGGAGGGCCAGATCGAGATTGGGGATACTTTCAAAAATCCAAAGTTTCGCAGC
>Ga0209390_10002671_pt1 | contig 30562 bp, 22 predicted proteins | sample BON01_FD_187212 | JGI IMG/M metagenome (GOLD analysis project Ga0209390, IMG submission 187212) | Freshwater microbial communities from Lake Bonney liftoff mats and glacier meltwater in Antarctica - BON-01 (SPAdes) (version 2) | ecosystem: Environmental > Aquatic > Freshwater > Ice > Glacier...
GGACAATCGGCTGGACGCTCGCTAACCGCAGATGTTCAAGGGATTACCAGAGAAAGGCAGAACACGCAAACGCTTTTATAATCATCGGAAACATCAAAAGACTAGCCCAAAAAATAACTTAAACAGCTTCTAACTCTCAGTACACCCGTAAAATCAATACCGAACCTGGTATTGAACAGGAGAAATCAAGTAATCAACTTTTTATTGAACAAGTAGTGGATCTGGTAGATAAAAATATCCGCGACAACGCTCTAAGCGTAGAGTTTCTCGCGGATCAATGCGCCATGAGCCGGGCTACTTTTTACCGTAAAATGGAAAGTCTGCTCAATCAACCACCTTCCGTTTTTATCCGTACTTTTCGACTAAAAAAAGCCGCTAAATTATTGCAAAGTGGCAACTACTACATTGCGGAAGCAGCCTACGAAACCGGATTCAGCAATCCAAAGTATTTCTCAAAGTGCTTCCAAAAAGAGTTCGGGGCAAGCCCGTCGGAGTATATCAAGACGCTGACGGATGCTAGTCCTAACTAATATATTTTACGAAGAAAAGTACTAGCTTTATACCTAAGCCCAACCTTTACCTCTTTTGCAAATCATGAGTAATTACGTTCGATGGATAATCCTTTTTTTACTCGCAGGCCCAGCGGTTGGGGCTCGCACCCATGCCCAAAAAGTACCCCGCCAGATTATTCTGATTGTGGCCGACGATCTGGGCTGGAAAGACGTTGGCTTTAACGGGTCAAAGTACTACCACACTCCGGTACTGGATTCATTGGCGTCCCTCTCGATGGTTTTTTCGAATGCCTATGCCAATGCGTCCAACTGTGCCCCCAGTCGGGCGTGCCTGATGTCTGGCACTTACTCTCCGCGCCACGGAGTCTATACAGTATCGCCACCCGACCGCGGTAACCCGAAAACCCGAAAACTGATTCCTAGCCCTAACGAAAGCCTATTACCCCCTACGTTTCAAACCTTAGGAAATATTTTCCAAAAAGCGGGGTTTAAAACGGCGGTGATGGGTAAGTGGCACATCGGAGAAGACCCTACCAAACAAGGCTTTGACGTACACAAGGGAGGCGGTAAGGCCGGACATCCTAAAAGTTATTTCAGCCCCTACGGTATGGAGTTTTTACCCGACGGCCCTGAGGGCGAGGAGCTCACCGATCGGATTACCGCGGAAGCAATCGGGTTTATGACCCAAAATCAAAAGCAGGATTTCTTTCTGTACATTCCTCACTTTGCAATTCACACTCCCTTGCAAGGGAAAAAAGAGCTGGTTAATAAATACAAACATCTCCCCCCTATTGACGGCCAAGGAAGTAGTGCAGAGTACTCCGCTCTGGTAGAAAACCTCGACCAAAACGTAGGCAAGCTATTACAAGCGGTCAAAAAGCTCAACTTAATTGACCCGCTCATTATCTTTTCTTCGGATAACGGGGGCATCGCCAATCTTTCCCGCCAATGGCCATTGCGCGCCGGGAAAGGCTCCTACTACGAAGGCGGCATCCGGGTTCCTTTTCTGGTAAATCACTTGGCTATCAAACCCGGAGTTTCTGACTACCCCACCCTACTTTTTGATTTGTTCCCAACGCTATGCGAGTGGTCAGGCATACCAGAACCGACCCACCAGCCTATGGACGGGGTCTCTTTCCGGGAGGTATGGTTAGGAAAAAAACGAGATGATTTATACAAAAGGCCCTTATATTTCCATTTTCCCTTTTATTTGGAAGCCTACCAAATGGGCGGAGATGACAGCCGCGATGATCTATTCCGAACCCGGCCCGGGAGTGTTGTAATTCAGAATAGTTGGAAGCTGCATCACTATTTTGAGGAGGACGCCTGGGAACTTTACGACCTGAAAAATGATCCAGGTGAGAGAATTAACCTGGCAGATTCCAACCTCTCTAAATTGAATGAGTTAAGGAAAACATTGGAACAATGGAGAGTCAGTTTAATGGCTCCGGTACCAAAAGTACTCAACCCTGCCTACGAACCGGGGTTTATTCCCAAACCCAAAAAATCCAGTAAGTAATATGAAACCCTGCCAATCAGCAATACATAGGCTTTAAAATTCCAAGCGATTCCGGCATCAGTCCGGAATCGCTTTTTACTTCATTAACTCTCCGCTCTCCCAAAAGACGCTTTTAATTACTAAAAAATACTTTTTGACCCATCTGTATCCCTCCTTTGAGACATTCGGCACCCTCTCTTCGGCTTAGTTTTGTAATCAGTCATTTCCTCAAAACAAAACCCAACTAACCGACTATGAAAAAATTATTACCGTTCATCACCACTTTCGTGATGGCTGTACTCTTCTTCGGTCCGGATGCCCATGCGCAATCCCAAATACAAGGAAGCGTAGTAGACCAGAACGGCGAAGGCCTGGTAGGTGTGAGTGTTACCGTGAGAGGTACTACGCGGGGGGTAATTACGAATACCTCCGGAAAGTTCTCCATTAATGCCCGACCTACCGAGGTATTGGTATTCTCGTACATTGGCTACCAAACCCAGTCAGTAACCGTTGGAAACCAAAGCAGAATTAAAATTATTCTCCAAGACGATACGGCCTTGCTCAGCGAGGTCGTCGTCGTTGGATACGGGGTTACGAAAAAAAGTGACCTGACCAGCGCCGTGGGCCAGATAGACGCCAAACAATTGGAAGACCTCCCCACTTCCCGCGTTGACCAAATGCTGCAAGGCAGGGCCGCGGGCGTGATGGTAACCTCCAATAACGGCGCGCTGGGGGCACGTTCTTCTATCCGGATTCGGGGCGGAAACTCTGTCAACGCCGACAACGAGCCACTGTACGTTATCGATGGCTTTATCGTGGGTACTGACTTCAATCTCAATAACCTGAACACCAACGACATTGAATCAATCGATGTATTGAAAGATGCCACGGCTATTTCAATCTACGGTACTCGGGGCGCCAATGGCGTGATCATGATCACCACCAAAACGGGAAAATCGGTTAGCAAAGGGAAGCCACGAGTTTCGGCTAACTTCTACACCGGTGTGCAGAGTTTAGCGCGCAAAATCAACTACCTTAATGGTCCCGATCGGGTTGCCTTTGGTAAGGAACTGTCCGCTTTTTCGGGAGAGGCAGACCCTTTCACTGATCCAGCTGAGCAGGGAAATTCTGATTGGCAAGATTTGGTAAGTCAGATTGCCCCAGTCTATAATGGCGATATTTCTATCGCCGGTCAGTCGGATGACGTGAGCTATTACATATCGGGTAACTATTTTGACCAGGGGGGTATCCTGAAAGGAACTGGCATCAAGCGCTATAACCTGAGAACTAACCTTGACTTTAACTTATCCAAGAACGTTCGGGCCGGTATTCGCCTCAATGGATCATTTACCACCGAAAACAACAACAAAATTGACCTATGGTCGATGCGGGAAGTATTAACTGCCTTTCCTACCTACAAAGAAGATGGTAGCTATTGGGATGTCAACACCGTGACCGGCGGAGTGTTGCGCAACCCCGTGGCAGACTACGAACTGCGCACTGACTTCACTAATGCCACCAACTTATTGGCCACGGCTTACGTGGAGTTCAACCCATTCAAAAATATAACAATACGCTCCACCATCGGCCCTAAAATCAACTGGTCGAAACGCAATGAGTTTGACCCCGGAACCTTACCGCAGCGGGCTACCGCCCAAACGGGAGGCTTTGGTAATATCAGCAGTAGTTTTGAGTACGATATCTTACAGGAAAATACTATCTCCTGGAACAAGGAATTCCACAAGGATAACCGGCTGGATATTCTGGGTGGATTTACCTGGCAAAAAGGTGCCCGTGAGTCCATGTTTGCCCAAACTCAGGGAATATCAATTGACGCCATTTCTTACGATGACCTGAGCTTAGGCGATCCGCTAACGTACCGAGTTGGATCAGGATTTAACAATTCGCGCCAACTGGTATCGTGGCTGAGTCGCGCCAACTATGCCTTCAAGAACAGGTATCTATTTACGGTTGTTGGACGAGTCGATGGAGCATCCGTTTACTCTGGTTCCAATAATACTTACGCATTCTTCCCCTCTGCGGCGGCCGCCTGGCGGATTATTGAAGAGCCGTTACTGAAAAACCAGAAGCTTTTCAGTAACCTAAAACTTCGGGCCAGTTACGGTAGTGCCGGTAAAGAATCTATTTCTCCCTACAATACCCTCGCAGTTTTGGACAACAACGTGCTTATTTTTAACGACACCCAGGCCATTGGTATTCAGCGAGGGCGCCCGGCTAACCCAGATCTGAAATGGGAAACCACCGATCAGCTGGATATAGGACTTGAATTCGGCTTTCTTAATAACCGCATCACGGGTGAAATCGACTACTACTACAAGAAGACCCGCGACCTGTTATTGGCCCGTCAGATACCTCGTGCTACTGGTTTTAATACCAAACTGGAAAACATAGGTTCGATCCAGAATCAGGGTTTGGAGTTGATGATTAACAGCGTCAACGTCAACCAGAAAGATTTCCGTTAGGAGTCTACCCTGACTCTTTCGGGCAACCGCTCCAAGGTATTGAACATCGCCGGCGTCGACGAGATTATTATTTACAGCCTTGAACAAGGAGGACCGGCCGCAAAGCTCATCGTAGGGCAGCCCGTAGGAGTGTTCACCGGAGTTCAGTATCTGGGTACGTACAAATCACAGGAAGAAATTAACGCTGATGGCGACTTGGGGATTCGTCAAGTAATAGGCGGGCCACGCTTTAAGGATGAAAACGGTGACGGAAAAATCAACAACGACGATCACGTAGTAATGGGTAATCCAGAACCCTTATTTTTCGGAGGTTTTAACAACTCCTTTACCTACAAAAATCTGTCGTTGGATATCTTTCTCCAAGGTACTTTCGGAAACGACATATACAACGAGTTTGCGCAGAGAGCCTTTTTCGGACGCAGTACTTCCAATGTATACAGTGAGCTAGCAAATCGCTGGACTACCAACAATCCAACCTCCGATATCCCGAGAGCGGGAAGTATGGTCAGCATTGCTGATGTGCGCTCCAACTCAGAGCTCATGGAGGATGGCTCACATTTGCGGCTCAAAAACATTAAGATAGGCTACACCATCCCGCTGAAAAGCAAATCGGTGCGTAATCTATCGGTGTACGCCGTAGGCACCAACCTTTTCCTGGCATCAAGCTTCCGGGGTTACGATCCTGAGGCCAATCGACTTGGAACCAATTCAACCGTTCGTGGTATCATCCGGGGTGAATACCCCAATGCTAAGTCAGTCACATTTGGTGTAAAAGCTAACTTCTAACCGAAATAATTATGAAAAAACTACTCATACTTTTTCTCGCACTCAATTTGACGAGCTGTGAGGACTTCCTTTCCGAAAATGTGCGCGGTATTATTTCGCCCAACAACTTTTACAACTCCGATCAGGAGGCAATTCAAGCCGCCAATGGCCTTTACTTAGGCTTTCGTACCGGCACTACCAAGGTTGGAATGGCCTCACTACTTTCATCTTTTTCGGAAGTGACGAAATGATGCCGAATCGAATTTTTGGTGGTTTGGCTCCGATCATGGATTATAACCTTACCGAAACCAACTACGCCAATGCTTACGGAATATGGACAAATCTGTACGGCGTGGTAGGTGACGCCAACTCGGTAATCGCGAACATGCAGGATAACGAAAAGCTTTCCCCGGCTATCCGTAATCAGGTATTGGGTGAAGCCTATTTCCTTCGGGCGCTTGCCACTACCATCTTACTTCTTTATGGGGTGACGTACCGTTTTATTTGGATGAACTTCCACTTGACGAAGTAGGTACCTTGGGGCGTTCACCAGAGGCACAAATTCGAACACAAATGGTGGCTGACCTAAAAACTGCCGAAGGGTTTTTACCCTCATCACACGGTGGCGCCAATCTGGGTAGAGCTACCCGCTGGGCCGCTAAGTTTCTGAGAGCCCGCTTTTCCTTGTGGCAGAAAGACTGGGCCGGGGCACTCGAAGCCAGTACCGATATCATTACTAATTCTCCGCACCGGTTGATGCCTAGTTACGAAGAGGTATTTGATATCAAAAACCAATTCAATGAGGAAGCTATCTTTGGATTTGATTACCTAAAAGACATCAATAGGAATAGTCAGACCATCACTGATTCATTCAACCCCCGCCTGCGTGACGAGCTTAAGGTTTCTTCCCAGCGTAGTACCTTTGCCTCCCTACTGACCGAGCGGGGCGAAGAATTTAATGGCTACGGCCTGGCGGTACCGCTTAACGACTTGATCAATAAATACCCCAAAAATGACCTCAGAAGACCCATGAATTTGATGAATAACTATCTGGGATATGACCTACGGTACACCTACCCTAAAAAGAGAACAAATTTCGATTTTGTGGATTCACCCCGAGGAAACCACGGTGAGTGGTGGATTACCATGCGTCTGGCGCAGGTATATCTTATGGCGGCCGAAGCAGCAAATGAGATAGGTAACCCTACGGCTTATACCTACATCAACCGTATCCGGGAAAGAGCGTATTTGCCGGCGCAACCAGTGGCCGGCTTGTCACAGGTGAATTTTCGTAAAGCGATCCAGGATGAATATAAGTGGGAGCTGGCCGGTGAGTCAGAAAGACACTATGACCTTATTCGTTGGGGTATTCTGGTTGAAACAGTCCAAAATGCTAACTACGGAATTTTCAAAGGAAACGTCAACATCAAGCCTCACATGGTGAAACTACCCATACCGCAGGAAGAGATTGTTCTAAACCCAGCTTTGTTAGAGTCGGACCCGACCAACAACGGGTACCGGTAAACAAGGTTAACCTTAAAAAGTAGTGGGAGGATGGTTAAGTCCATTCTCCCACTTTTTTATGAAATAGAGTTGGCTTGTTTTATCATGGGAAAATACCCAGCATCTGGTAACTAAGCGCAATTTTCTTGATAGAAATATAAAAAGCAGCCGTCCGCAGATCACCTAACTCGGGCTTGGCGATGAGGGCATCACGCATTTCGTGGTAAGCCAGAATCATCGTTTCTTCCAGCCCGGACCGAACGATATCTGCCTCATCAGATCCCTGAGTAATAGACATTCGCTCGTGAAAATCAACGCTTTTCCCGGTCAAGGACTCCATTGAATCCAAGATGCGATTATAACTCTTCTCATCCGCCCGCTTATTCATACGTCCAAAACGGACGTTAGAAATATTTTTAAGCCATTCGAAGTAAGAAACCGTTACACCGCCCGCGTTAAGGTACAGATCAGGAATAATAGCAATACCTTTTGAAAGAAGAATCTCCTCTGCCCTCATGGTTACGGGGCCGTTGGCTGCCTCGGCGATGACTTTTGCCTTTACATCCGAAGCATTATCCTTGGTTATCTGGTTTTCGAGAGCGGCCGGAATCAGGATATCGCACTCCCAGGTGAGCATAGCCTGCGAATTCGCAACATCAGTCGCTCCTGGGAAACCTAAAATTGTACCCTTTTCTTCCCTGTATTTATTCAGGTCCTCAATGTGCAGCCCATTTTCGTCAAAAACACCGCCGTTATACTCCGCGATACCGATAATTTGGGCACCCTCTTCGTGCAAGAACTTGGCGGAGTGATACCCAACATTACCAAAGCCTTGGATAATAACCGTTTTACCTTTTAGACCGGTGGTAAGCCCTAATTTCTTGACGTCGTCTTCAAACTTGAAAAATTCGCGCAGCCCGAAAAATACCCCGAGCCCCGTGGCCTCGGTCCGTCCCCGGATCCCCCCGATCCCGACGGGTTTACCCGTAACGCAACCCATGGCGTTGGTATCACCGTGCTTAAAGGTAGCGTAGGTATCCGCGATCCAACCCATCTCACGGCCACTGGTGCCGTAGTCCGGAGCCGGTACGTCAGACGCTGGTCCAATCAGATTTTTCTTGATCAACTCGGTAGCAAAGCGTCGGGTTACTTTCTCCAATACCTTTTCGGGCGTCGTTCGCGGATCAATCTTTACGCCCCCCTTGGCACCGCCAAATGGTACGTTTACCACGGCACACTTAAAGGTCATTAATGTAGCGAGAGCCTTCACCTCGTCTTCGGAAACTTCTGAGCTGTACCGGATACCGCCTTTGGTGGGTAATTTGTGCGTACTATGTTGCGCCCGGATCCCTTCTATATTCAGAATTTCTCCGTCTACTTCAACGGGGAAAATTACTTTATACACGCTATTGCAATGGCGGATACGTTCCAGCAAGCCGCTGGGTAATCCGGTATGTTCGGCGGCCTTATTGTAATAGTACAACACGGTGTCAAGAAACTTCTTCCCTTCTTCCAGATGGTCAGACATACTAGTTTGGTTTAGATTTAGAATACTGATTTAATCATAATGACCTTTTCTTGAAATTAGAGAAAAAGGTCGAATCATGGTGGCAATTCATACTTTCTTTTGAAGTATTCTATCTTTACGAAGCAACCCCTTGCTATCATACGTCGATGAGAACATTTATTTCAGGATTGATCATCACCGCTCTACTTTTTTTTACGGCATCTTGCACTACCTCAAAAGAAGAAATTCCGCCCAAACCAAACATCCTTCTCATCGTAGCCGATGACCTGGGCTTTACTGATCTGGGCTGCTACGGAAGTGAAATCAAAACCCCGCATCTGGATGCGCTAGCGGCGGAAGGAATCCGAAATACCGCCTTTTATACGGCGCCTACTTGCTCCCCTACCCGGTCGATGCTTTTGACAGGTATCGACAACCACCGCACGGGTTATGGTACCATGGAAGGTGACCTCGCCCCCAATCAGGTAGGACTAGCCGGATACGAGACTCACCTCAATTTTGACGTGGTCCCATTTCCTGAATTACTGCAAGCTAACGGCTATCATACTGGTATTGCTGGCAAATGGCATCAGGCATTTCCTCCTTCTGAATCTTTACTATGGCCCGATAAACGAGGGTTTGACCGTTCTTTTTGTTTACTACAGGGCGGGGCCGGGCATTTTTCGGATCAACAACCTCTTTTTGCCTTCACTAAAAAAACCCTCTACGTAGAGAACGGATCTATCGTAGATAGCCTTCCTTCCGACTTCTATTCCAGTGACTTTTATACCCAAAAGGCAATCGGGTACATCAACGAAAGCAAACAACAAAACAAACCTTTTTTTACCTATCTGGCCTTTACCGCTCCTCATTGGCCCTTGCAAGTACCGGATGAGTACCTCGACCTATATGAAGGAAAATACGACGAGGGCTATGAAGTCTTAGCCCGGAAGCGATTACAAAGAGGAAAAGAGCTTGATATTATTACAGCAACTGCCACGGTCCCTCCATTATCGCCAAACGTGGTACCATGGAATGAACTTTCGGTAGCTGAACAACATAAATCTGCCCGTACCATGGAAATATATGCCGCGATGATTGAGCGGCTGGATGCCAACGTTGGCAAACTCATCGCTCACTTGAAAGCTACGGGAGAGTATGAAAATACGCTAATCCTGTTCATGGCGGACAACGGCGCCGAAGGAAATGAGATTGGTAACATTAAAGATTCCAAGAAATGGATCAGGGAAATATTCGACAATAGCCTGAACAATATGGGGCGTCGGAAGTTCTATGTATATACAGGTCCATCGTGGGCGCAGGTTGGTACCTTGCCCTTCAAATTGTACAAGGGTTTTTCGACCGAAGGCGGGGTACGGTGTCCATCCATTATCCGACTTCCCGGCGGCGCAAATCAGGGTAGCATTAATCCCGACTATATCTCCGTAAAAGACTTCGCCCCAACCATCTTGGAAGTAGCCGGGGTTCAGCATCCCGGAAGTACCTACAAAAATCGGAAAGTATTTCCGATGGATGGGACTTCACTCGTCAACTGGTTGAATGGTGAAGAGGAGTCAGCGCATAAGCCCGATGAGGTGCACTGCTGGGAACTGTACGGGCGGCGGGGCGTTCGGCAAGGGAATTGGAAAGCCGAATGGCAGGATGGTCCCTACGGAAATAATACATGGGAGTTATATAACCTGCAACAGGATCCCGGTGAATTGCGTAACCTAAGTACCAAAAATCCTGAAAAATTGAATAAGCTAATCACAGAATGGGACAAGTACGCTCGAAAGTACAAGGTAACCCTACCCAGCCAGCACGTTGGGTAGGGACCCGATAAAGTATGGCGGGCCAAATGACATGTTTGCTGACAAAACCATTTTCCTAACCAATCAACTACCTTTTTGAATGCTCAACAATTCCGAGTTTGAAGGCATTTATGAAGAATTCAAAAACCTGGTGTATAACCTATCCCTGAGCTATGTACACAATCAGGAAAACGCCCAGGATATAACGCAAGAGGTTTTTGTTAAAATATACCAGCGCTATGCTACCTATAATCCAGCTGCTGCTTCCCTAAAAACCTGGGTTTATCAGATCGCGATTAACCAAAACCTTGATTTCATTAAGGCCCGCAAAACTAAAAAGCGTTTCGGCTTCATCACCAGTCTTTTTCATGCCGAAACCAACGAGCCCATTGAGGAAGTCGGGCATTTTGACCATCCGGGGGTAATCCTGGAAGACAAAGAAGAACTGCAAATTCTATTCGACATCATTGATACGCTACCCGACAACCAACGCACCGCATTAATTCTATCTAAGATTGAAGACCGCCCCCAAAAAGAAGTAGCCGAGATAATGAACCTCAGCGTAAAGGCCGTAGAGTCGCTTTTGCAGCGAGCAAAACAAACTATTTCAAAAAAATTGGAAGTCGCGAAGCATTTTAAAAGATCCGTCGTATAACCGTACAGACCATCAGACTATGGATGCTGACAAAAATTTACAGAAGCTAGAAAAAATTAGAAAGGTAGAGGCTCCCCCTTTTCTCTTTACCAGGATTCGGGCCCAGATTGACTCCTTCGCCAAAGCTCCGGCACCAGTGCAGTGGAGCTTTTCATTTGCAGCGGTAGCCGTGATCGTCCTAGCTCTGAATTTAGGAGCCTTATTTACCAATTCAAGCTCATCGCAAGACAGCGGCATTTCAACGGTAGTAAGCGGTATGCAGATGTCAACCACGAACGAAATTTATTATGAGTAAGCGAAAACTACTAAGCATCGCGGTTATTGGCCTTTTACTACTTAACCTCGGTTTAATTGGGTTTCTATTTCTCAGAAAACCCATGCGCCCACCCGGAGCAGGAGGGCTTCCCCTCGGACAAGAGGGACCGAAACAAATAATTATCGAAAAGCTGGCATTCAACCCGGAGCAAGCTGCTAGGTATGAAGAATTGATTAAAGAGCATCAGGAAAAAGTTAAAGTACTGGATCAGGAAATTAAAGCCACCAAGAACGCGCTTTACCAAACACTGACCGAAGAAACTCCGACTGAAAAAGACTCCTTGATTAACCGCATGGCCACGCTTCAAAAAGAAATTGAAACTGTTCACTATAACCATTTTGCTGCTATACGAAAAATCTGTACTCCCGAACAAATGGAAAATTATAAGGAACTAACCTCCGAGTTAGCTCGCTTTTTTTCTCCCAGAGAAAATCCTCCCCCCCCACCGAAGGATTTGTAATTCATTTTCGTATCAAGTACCAACCAAACAAATTGTCATGAACAGATCAACATCAATTCTATCGGCAGGAGTCCTCATTGCTTCGCTTCTTTTTAGTTGCAACAGCAATACTATGGATGCCGTAACCACTGACCCGAGCGGTAGTAGCACCGCCGTACCGGAAGTGTACAAGAAACTATATGGAGCAACGAGCATTACTTCCGATGGTACCTACGTCACCATCAAATCTAACGGGATGCCAGACCATAAGAGTGTATACTATGCCACCTCCAATGCGTTGTACGAGAATTTCAGCGGTAAAACTTTTGGGGACTATACATTCAATAAAAATCCCAACTCAATTGCCGCGCAATCCCTGAGTTTCAAACTACCCATCAACCCCAAAGAGGCATCAACACACGCCTCAACCCCGCTTGGTCCCATTGGGGTAGCCCTCAACGGAGTGGCTATTTTAAACCAGTACGCCGGGCCAAATCAACCATTGACCAACGAGATTATGAGTTTTGACCAATATTGGGGACATCCCGAAATGACCGGACAGTACCATTACCACCTCGAACCGCTGTACCTTACCACGGTAAAGGCAACAAAATCTTCTTTACTTGGTTTTTTATTGGACGGGTTCCCCGTTTATGGACCGGAGGAAGGCGGCAAAAAAATGACCAACGATATGCTGGATGCCTACCACGGCCATTCGCATGCTACCGAAGACTACCCCAATGGAATATACCATTACCACATCACCGACGCAGACCCCTTTATTAATGGCAGCGGATTTTACGGCACGGCCGGTACAGTTTCTCGTTAATAGTTTATTTATTTTTCTCGGTGCAGTGTTGTTAGGCTGCACCGAGCCCCAAGAAAAGATTGATTCCGTGATGCTCAATAGCACCAAAAGTAATTTTGAGCAGCTAAACGGCACCGTTCTTCTCGACAATGAACCGTTTACCGGAAGTATTTACACCCTCTTTCCCGACACTCAGGATACTACCCGGATTGTACGCTACCTGATGGGAAAGGAACATGCTATCTGGAAACAATTTTATCCGGCCGGACGGCTCCTCGACCAACGGGAATTCAGCCGGGGGCTGAAAGTAGGAGACCTGGTAGCTTGGTGGGAAAACGGCAAAAAAAAGCTCCACTATCGGTTTGAGAACGACGAATACGAAGGTACCTGCCGGGAGTGGAACGAAGACGGGACCTTGGTTCAGGAAATGAACTACCGCCGGGGGCACGAGGAAGGTTCCCAAAAGATGTTCTACGACAACGGTAAGGTCCGATCCAACTACCTCGTTCGCGACGGAAGACGCTACGGCCTCCTTGGAACCAAGAACTGCGTCAATGTTTCGGGTAGTGTGTTTATTAGATAATTTTCAATGGTCTTCCGCCAGCAGGTCTAAGCAATTCTGGCTCCTTGTCTATTTCGTCCTCTGCGCTTTAAAATTACCATTATGCATAATCCAACCCGATGTATTGTCGTTTTTCTAAGTAGTCTTTTAATTGGGGGTTGTGCTTCCAATCAAGAGGCTGCTGAAATGGAACTACCCTACTACAATACTTCTGACTTCACCCCCTTGTTCTTCTCCTCCGAACAGGATGTCAAAAGCAAGATAAGTCATACTATTGCCCCATTTTCGCTGACGGATCAACACGGAAAAACGGTAACTCAGCAAGTAGTAGAAGGAAAAATCCACGTAGCTAACTTCATATTTACCAGCTGCGGCAGTATCTGTCCGGTGATGACCAAGCACATGAAACTTGTGCAGGATGAGTTCAAGAACGATACCAGCGTGGTATTGCTTTCGTATAGTGTCACGCCCTGGATCGACGACGTTCCCCGCCTCCGGGAATTTGCTAATAAGAAAGGCATTACCTCCCCCAATTGGCACCTACTAACGGGTAGCAAGGGAGATATTTATACCCTGGCCCGGCAGTCTTACTTTGCCGAAGAAGACCTTGGCTTCACCAAAGACAGCACCCAGTTTTTGCATACTGAACACGTTTTATTAGTCGATCAGAATAAGCGAATCCGGGGTATCTACAACGGTACCCTCCAACTCGAAGCCGAACAGTTGATCAAGGATATCAGGCAATTACAAAAGAAATAAGTCTATCACTTGGCCACGACTATTCTCTACTACTCTCTCTTGTAAAAAATATAATCCGTAGCTAGTAATGTACCGGCCTACTACTTGACTTCCGTCGCAATCTGCGCCCGGAGGTAGTTCGAATGGTTGATAACGTGATAATGGATATCCTGCACGGTATTCTCGTATTTCTCCCCGCGACTATTGGGATAGTGGATCAATTTATCCGCGGGTAAACTAGTCCAGATGCCCTTACTTTGGGCTGTGTTTTCTCATATAGGTCAGATATATATTTAATGAATTAATAATCAGATCATTATAACTTTGGGAAAGCTTAACGTTAAGCGGTAGTTAAGTTTCTTCGTTGCTGCTTAACTATCTGAATGTAAAAATCTTTAAAGCTTTTGCCTCTCCGAGGTTATTCTTAACCTGACGGCTATGGTGTTTTCTAGATTCAGTAGCATCAATTTCTTCCCAGATTCCGTATAGACTCTCCTTATTTTCAATTTGTTGGTTCCAGGTATGATGGGCGGTACCTATATCACTCATGAACGAGTTGAGCTAATCGGGCCGGGCCCATTTCTGGCTGTTATTCTAAATTTTAACCCTGTCATTCATTTTCAGATTATAGTCGAACAACTCACTGATTAGGTTATTCATCTCAGAATTTTCAGGGGTGAAACGTAGAGTATAAGGAGGCTTTGGTCGGTAAAATACGGGGATTGGTCGAATGGTAGTCTGATCCGATTAAACCTACCTTAACTTCATTCATCAAACCCTGCGGAACCACAAACTAAATTCAACTATGTTTAGAATACAATCTACTCTCTTTTTGATACTATTCAGCCTGCTTTCGTTGGGTGCGATGGCCCAAACTTCCAGGATAGTGGGAGTTGTCAACGACAGTACCGCCCAAGGCCCCGTGGCCGGAGCATACGTGAGCATTCAGAGTACTTCTGACAACAACGCCAAACCTATATATACCACGACTGACCTAAACGGAAAATTTGAATTTGCCGGGGTAGCACGACAAAAATATCAGCTAAAAATCACCTATCTAAGCTACAAAGACTTCATCAAAACAATCGAGGTAGCTGAGGCTATCCTCAATCTGGGTTCAGTGACCCTAACGGAAACCGCAACCAACCTCAACGAGGTTAAAGTAGTGGGACAAATCCAGCAGTCGCAGCAAAAGGGAGATACCTTGCAATTTAACGCCGCCGCTTTCAAAACCAACCCCGACGCCAACGTAGAGGACCTAGTGCAGAAGATGCCGGGCATCACCATCGTAAATGGCGAGGTACAGGCCCAAGGTGAGAAAGTACAACGCGTGCTGGTAGACGGCAAGCAGTTTTTTGGTGAAGATGCTACCCTCGCCCTTCGTAATCTTCCCGCCGAAATCGTTGATAAAATCGAAGTTTTTGACCGTCAAAGCGATCAGTCCCAGTTTACTGGTTTCGACGACGGTAACGCCCAAAAGACAATCAATATCGTAACCCGCTCGGACCGCAACGCCGGGAAATTCGGAAAAGCTTTTGCCGGGTACGGCAGTAACAATCGCTATCTATCGGGGGGTAATCTGAACATCTTCGGTAAAGACAAACGTATTTCTATCATCGGTCTTTCCAACAACCTGAACCAGCAAAACTTCTCTTCCCAGGATCTGTCGGGTGCCCTGGGAAGTTCAGGAGGTAGTAGCCGTGGTGGACGTGGCGGCTCGCGTGGTGGCGGAGGAGGTGCCGATAACTTCCTGGTCGGCCAGCAAAATGGTATTACCAATACCACTGCTCTGGGTTTAAACTATACCGATAAATGGGGTAAAAAACTGGAAGTATCCGCCAGCTATTTTTTCAACCAGTCGAACAACGCTAACCAGCAAAAGACCAACCGGGAAACGTTCTTGAATAACGCTACCAGTAATCAGTTTTATAACGAGCAAAACACCTACTCAAACTCAAACCTCAACCACCGCTTAAATGCCCGGATGGAGTACACCGTTAATAAAAGCAACTCCCTTGTATTCTCACCGGGTATCAGCTGGCAAAATAACGAATCAAATACGATCCGGATCGGCGCTACCCGATTGGGCGATGCCACCAGTACTCTACTGAACCGGACCAATAATACCCAGGTAAATCAAAGTATTGCACTCAGCTCCAATAGCTCATTACTATGGCGTCACCGGTTTGCCAAAGCGGGCCGTACGTTGTCAACCAATTTTTCTTCTGTCATCAACAACCGTACTGGTGACGGTACCTTGTACGCCCTTAATGAGTACTATACCACCGGGCGTTTTCCCAACGACACCATCGACCAACGGTCTAATACCCTGTCTGACAATATTCGTTTGGGCGCCAGTGTAAACTTTACCGAGCCACTGACCAAGACGATCCAGTTACAACTTAACTACAACGTATCTCTTAGTAACAGTAACTCTAAAAACGAGACCTATCACTACGTTAACAGCGAAGTCCAGTACGCCCGCCTAGATACAATCCTGTCTAATACCTTCGATAATCAGTACCTGACTCAGCGGACAGGAGTTGCCTTCCGGGGTGGCAAGAAAAAGATCACTGGATCAGTTGGTATGGATTTACAAAGAGCCGGATTGTATAGCCGACAGCTATTCCCTCGTACCAATGAGGTAGACCAGACTTTCAATAACGTATTACCCAATGCTTTCCTCATGTTCCGACCTAGTGAAAGCAAGAACCTACGTCTTTTTTACCGGACTTCAACCAACGAACCTTCCATTACGCAATTGCAAAACGTGGTTAACAATACCAACCCTCTCTTCCTAACGGCAGGTAACCCTAATCTGAAACAAGAGTACGGTCACCGCCTAAGCCTCCGGTATTCATCATCTGACTCCAAGTTAGGCCGTAATTTCTTCGTGTATGGTTCGGCGAACTTTACCTCAAATAGCATCACCAACTCCACTTTTGTGGCGCAAAGACCCACTACCCTACCCAATGGCATCGTATTGGAGCGCGGAGCGCAGCTCACCACGCCGGTCAACCTCAACGGTAATATGTCACTACGGGTGTTTGCGAATTATGGTTCTCCCATTAAGGCTTTGAAACTGAACCTAAACCTGAACAGCGGTGTAAACCTGACCAAATTACCCGGCCTTATTAACGAGCAATTAAACACCTCGACCAACTACGCCCTTACCCAGGGCATTGTGTTGAGTAGTAATATTAGCCCTAAGGTTGACTTTACGATTGGGATCAATGGTAACTACAACATTGTGCAGAACAGCGTACAACCTCAACTAAACAACAACTATTTCTCCCAGTCTACTTCCGCTCGCGTCAACTGGATTTTCGGGAAAGGATTTGTGTTACAAACCGACCTTACCAACCAGTCGTACCGCGGTTTAGGAGCAGGTTTCAACCAGAACTTCACATTGTGGAATGCCAGCGTGGGGAAGAAATTCCTGAAAGACAAGAAAGGAGAATTGAAACTGACCGTATTTGACATCCTTGCCCAAAATAACAGCATTAACCGTAATGTCACCGAAACTTACGTAGAAGACGTAACCAGCCGCGTATTGACCCAATATGGTATGCTAACTTTTACTTATACCCTTCGCAACTTCGGTAAAGCACCAGCTCCTGAACCCGAGCGCCGCAGTGAATGGGGTGGACCAGGAGGTGGACGTCCTTTCTAGCCCAGAATTAATCACCTGGATAATAAAAAGAGGGTAGGTTGCTTGCTTAAAGCGACCTACCCTCTTTTTATAAATCTACTTATATTTTACTACTCTTGTTATTTCTGCTTCCCAAACGGAATAATCAGCTTCTCCCCTCGCTCGGAAAAATTACGGGTCTTTCCGTTAGCCTCCATTAGTTGTTCGAGGCTGATTTTGTACTTTCTGGCTACTACCCTAAGTACATCACCAGCACCCACGGTATGTACTGCTTGCACACGCACGTTCAGTTTAGTAACACCCGCCTTCAAGTCTGCCGTTACGTTATTGATCTGAGGATTCAATGCCTTCAACGTTTCTGATTGCAGGTTATACTGATTGGCAATACCGTAGAAGGTCTCGCCAGACTTGACGGTATGCGTAATTTCTATGCCTCCTAAATCAGCCGGATTGAATTTTTGCTCAGGCTTCGTCTCCACCGGATCTGGCGTAACTTTCTCCACCTGAGATACCTCCGGCGTTTCATCAGATTGACTTTTATCAATCGCATCCGGCTCGGCCAGAAGGGGAATCGTAGAAATATCGAGGGAGGTAAGCTTGCTTGTGGTATCAGGCACAGTACTGGTTACCTCCTCCGAACCTTTACTATCATCGCTGATATATTCGTATCCAATGACAAAGAGGGCAATAATAATAGCGAGAAGGGTCAACAAAGTTATCTGGGGTAACTTTGAGCCTTCTTCAGGTCGAATATTCCGTTTCTTGGGGGTTCCTTCTTCCATACTAAGGCTAATTATTGATGTGTATACAAATAAGATCTAACTATTTCACCTGGCACTCGCCAAGGTTATATTCTCATTAACATTTTTCCAAAATACAATACTTTCGGAATTTACTTTCCAGAATTTATATTTTTTAATTCGGCGTTCATATCAGCTACTTTTAGCTTCAACTCCTGTTTATACAAGTCAAGGCGGTTCCCAACGGTTGTATCAAAGCTACCAATAATCTGAGCTGCCAATATTCCGGCATTTTTTGCGCCATTTAACGCCACGGTTGCTACTGGCACTCCACCGGGCATCTGCAAAATCGAAAGGACCGAATCCCACCCATCAATGGAGTTGCTGGACAAAATCGGTACACCAATAACGGGTAAGGTAGTGAGTGAGGCTATCATACCGGGCAAATGGGCGGCACCGCCCGCTCCGGCAATGATGACCTTTAGACCTCTACTCCGGGCGGTTTGTCCGTATTCAACCATTCGCTCAGGCGTACGGTGCGCCGATACTATCTCCATTTCAAACGCTACTCCCAGCTCGGTTAGTACGTCGGCAGCCTCTTGCATGATCTTACGATCCGACAGGCTACCCATTATAATTCCGATCATCTTAATTCTAGTTTATATTTTAGTTAAAAGTGCATGAGTTGAATGGACTTTTAACTCATCTACTCTATTGAACTTCAACTCTCCTTACTGAGTACCCGAACATTATTCTTGACAAATTCGGCTTTCTGTTTCAAAATTTCCGGGTTTGGGTCCATCAGGGTTACGTGGCCCATTTTCCGGAAAGGTTTGGTAATCGCTTTTCCGTACAGAAAGGGATATACTTCATCCGCAGTCAGTACAATTTCCATGCCTTCATAGTGAACAGGACCGGTATGTCCCTCTTCACCCAACAGGTTTACCATGGCCGCAGGCTCGTACTGATGGGTACTTCCCAGAGGTAAGCCAAGGATGGCCCGTAAATGCTGCTCGTACTGAGACGTTGCGTTAGCCCTGATACTTTGGTGTCCGCTATTGTGCGGGCGGGGTGCCACTTCATTGATCAACACCTCACCTTCGGAGGTTACAAACATTTCAACGGCCAAAACCCCCACGATACCAAGTGCTTCGGCGGTACGGCAAGCTAACTCATCGGCCATTATGCGCTCCTCCTCCTCGATAACGGCCGGAGAAAACAAGTACTCCACCAAATTATGCTCGGGATGAAATACCATTTCTACCACCGGGAAGGTCTTCATTTCTCCCGCGGGATTGCGGGCCACAATCACCGCAATCTCCTTTTCAAAGTCGACTGCTTTTTCCAATAATCCTGGCGCGTCAAAGGCTTTGTGCAAATCGGCAGCGGTACCAATGCGCTGCACGCCCCGACCATCGTAGCCGTCTTTACCTAATTTATGAAAAGCGGGTAAAAAATCAGGATATTTGGCCACATCGGCTCGGTTTTCGGTCAGTATAAAATCGGCCGTGGGCAGGTTATGGTCGCGGTAGAATTGCTTCTGAATGCGTTTATCCTGGATCTGACGAATAACTGATGGCTGCGGATACACTTTCTTTCCCTCGCGTTCGAGTGCTTCCAGTGCTTCTACATTAACCTTCTCTATTTCGATGGTAATGATATCAAGGTCCTGGCCAAAAGCATACACCGTATCATAATCTTGTATTGACCCTTGCTGAAAGTGCGGGGCAATACGACTACAAGGGGCTTCGGCGTCGGGATCAAGTACATGAATATCGAGGTTCCAGTCAACGGCAGCCTGTAAAAGCATGAGGCCTAATTGACCACCGCCCAGGATACCAATTCGGGATGAGAGCATAAATAGTACATACAGTAGGTTTCTGCAAAGTTGGCAGAAAAACCACACAATTAAAACCTTACAGACCCATTTCGCTTGGGTCAATCCCAAATCGTCGGGCTGAGTCTTTCATTATTCCCAGCATTTCTGTGTAGCTAAAAAGCCGCCCCGCTAGGTAATCGAGTTCCTCAGCCTCGGCATACACTTTCTTTCCCTGCAAGTCCCGGATGTTTTCGTGGAGGGTAATAAGCACATCATAAAAAAATGGAGCAAACTCGTCTTGCTTCATAGTTAAAATCAATTCGCGAATAATAATCTGAATGGTTGGGTAAGACCACTTCTTACACTAGTGGTAACTAATTTTAGTTTTAACTCAATATTAATTAACCACTTTTTCGCTTAACATTTTCTTTACATTAATAAATCACTACCAAGTAACTAAAAAAATTAACTAATGCTTTACAACACTTAGTCAAGTACCTGCAGAAGGAGTGAATAGTTTTGCATTCGAAATCAACCCCAAGGGTTAGTCTTCGTAATTACGTACAATTTAATTCAACCCAACAACGTATGAAACTACGTGTATTCTCACGTCAGAGTAGTATCTACAAAGGTTTAAAACCTCTACTCTTATTACTGGCTATCTGTTCACTAGCCAGTAATTCTTTCGCTCAGAACCTCATTTCCGGAAAAGTCACCTCCCAGGAAGATGGAGAAGTAATTCCTGGTGTTAGCATTATCGTAAAAGGCACCAACGTAGGCACTACCACCACGATCGATGGAAACTATATTCTCAACGTACCAACGGGTAAAACCAATCTGGTTTTCTCTTTCGTGGGGTTCACCACCCAGGAAATTAGCATCAATAACCGTTCTACCATCGATGTAGTACTGGTTACCGATCTTCGTCAGCTCCAAGAGGTAGTTGTAACTGCACTAGGTATAAAGAAAGATATTCGCCGCACGGGGGTTGCCATTCAATCACTCGACGGAGCTTCTACCGTTAAAGCCCGCGAACCCAACGCCATCAATGCGTTGGCCGGGAAAATAGCCGGTCTGACCATCGGAACTCAGCCCGAGCTTCTTCGCAGGCCGAATATCCTGCTGCGTGGTAATTCTGATGTTCTGTTCGTAATTGATGGTGTTCCCGTCAACTCCGACACCTGGAACGTGAGTCCCGACGATATTGAAACGTATTCTGTATTAAAAGGAGCGACTGCCGCCGCACTTTACGGTTTTCGTGGCAAAAATGGCGCGATCCTGATCACTACCAAGCGTGGTACCAAAGACAAGCGCGGTTTCTCAGTGGATGTTAACTCTTCCACAATGATGGATAATGGCTTCTACGCCATCCCAAAAGTGCAGGATGAGTACGGTCCCGGTGACCACGGGCGTTATGCCTTCGTAGACGGTAAAGGAGGTGGACTCAATGACGGCGACTACGATGCCGGTTGGGGGCCTAAATTTGAAGGGCAGCCAATTCCACAGTACGACAGCCCCATTGACCCTGTCACGGGTGTTCGCATTCCTACCCCTTACGTGGCAAGAGGAAAGGATAATCTTAAACGTTTCCTAAATCCAGGTATACTTTCGACCAACAATATTTCGGTTTCGGCTTCCAGCGATAAGTACAACCTACGTTTTTCAACTTCACAAATATCCCAGAAAGGTATTGTACCCAATACTAAACTGAGTATTACCAACTTCAACATAACGGCTGACTATAAGTTTTCGGATCGTTTGAAATTTGAGTCGGGATTGCAATACAATCGTCAATACACGCCCAACATCCCCGACGTTAACTACGGCCCCAATTCCATTATTTACAACATGGTACTATGGGGTGGTGCTGACTGGAACATTGATGACATGCGCAACTACTGGCAGCCGGGGAAGGAGGGTATTCAGCAAATCTATGCCGAGTACCAGCGGTACAACAACCCTTACTTCATGAGCCACGAGTGGCTTCGTGGCCACCAAAAAACTGATATCATCGGGCAAGCGGCTATGACTTACAAGCTCACGGACTTCCTGGACGTAATGCTTCGTACACAGGTGACCACTTGGAACCTTTTCAGAAATGAAAAATTCCCTTATTCGGCGGGCTCCTATGGTCGCGACGAACGCCGGGGCGATTACCGTGAAGACCGTCGGAACCTGTTTGAGAATAATACAGATGTACTCATTCGTTTCGACAAAGATCTCTTTCCTGGTTTGAATGCCAAAGTTTGGGCGGGAGGAAACATCCGTAGCTTTGAGTATAATTCCCAGTATGGTTCCACCAATTACTTGAATGTTCCGGGACTCTATAATTTCAATAACTCAGCTAATCCGGTTCAAACCTCTAACTTCGCATCGGCCATGCGCGTAAATTCAGCGTACTACTCAGCTGACTTTACTTACAAGGATTATTTTACCATTTCGACCACAGGTCGGGTAGATAAGCTTTCAACCCTTCCTACTGGTAACAACACCTTCTTCTATCCTTCCGTGGCCTTGTCCACCGTGCTTTCCGACTACATCAAGCTACCCGAAATCGTTTCGTTCTTCAAACTGCGCGGCTCCTATGCCAACGTGAAGGATGGCCTGACTCGCTCAACTATTGGTACTACTCCGGCATTGGGTGATGGTAACCCGCTCCCATACGGAGATCAGTACTACTCTCCTTACGACGGACCTACCTACCAGAATGCAGCGGTATATTCAACGCCATTTGCTTACAACAATACCCCTTCGGCCTACTATACCAACACGCTCAACAACCCGAATCTGCGACCTAGCTCTACTTCCCAATCAGAGATTGGCCTGGACTTTCGGATCATGCAAAATAAGCTGGGACTTGATGTAACGTATTTTGTGTCGAACGAAGGTCCGCGGATTTTTTCCCTGCCTGTATCTACTACTACGGGCTATGGCTCAGCCCTGGTAAACGGGATCAAAACCAAGAAAACGGGTTGGGAAATTGCTCTTACGGGCTCTCCGATCCGTTCGACCAATGGATTGAACTGGAATATTGTCGCCAACTACTCTACCTTCAAGGAAGTACTTACCGAGATTTATCCCGGTGTGGATGCCTTGAATAATTTCTTCAAAGTAGGTGATCGCCTGGATAAGTTTTACGGTCGTGCTTTTGCAAAAACAGCCGATGGTCAAATCATCAATGATGTCTCCGGTCGCCCAATATACCTGCCCGTCGCTCAGGAATTAGGCTACGTAAACCCAAAGTTTGTGTTTGGTATCAACAACAAATTCAGCTACCGAGATTTCAATTTCAGCTTCCAGTTTGACGGCCGAATTGGTGGGGTGATCTCCAACTACGTTCAGCGGCAGACCTTCCGCGGAGGCCGCCACATTGCGCTGGTGCAAGGCGAAATGGGTGACGCCCGCTACCAGGACTATCTGGGTAACCGTACTTGGGTAGGTGAAGGTGTTCAGGTGTCCAACGGCGCTAAGTTAAACTATGATGCCAACGGAAATATTACCAACCTGAGTGAATTGAGCTTTACCCCCAATACTACCAAACAATTCTTGCAAGACTGGGTAAGCCGCTATTATAACTCCGACGAAGGTAACCTGATGAGCCGCTCTTTTGGTATGCTTCGTGAAGTAGTAATTGGGTACTCGCTGCCCGCTCCACTTCTTAAAAAAACCAAGTTTATCCGCAACGCCACGGTTTCGCTGGTGGGACGTAACCTGCTCTATTTTGCCGAAAAGAAGGACATTGATCTTAACCAGTACATCGGCGGCGGTAGCTCAGGATTGCAGACTCCGTCAACCCGTCGTTACGGTATCAATCTTAGCCTTACTTTTTAAAGAAAGAGGTACGGAGACAAGAAATAATAGAAGACGGGAGCGTATCCCGATTCACTCAATTACATGACAATTATGAAAATCACAAAATACATTCAAATGGCTGTCATCGGGTTTGGGATCACCCTGACAAGCTGTGAAACTACGTTCGAACAGCTCGAAAAAGACCCCAACCGCGCCGTTTCGGCACCCGCCTCTTTGGTACTGCAAGGCGTGGAGTTTGACTTGTACAACAACACCGGCCGCCCGTTCAGCTCGGAAATGCGTTGGAACCAATTTTACGCCATCAACTACAACTACTATGGTACCAACGAATACCAGTGGTCGGAGGCGCCAAACCATTACTACACCTTAAAAAACGTCACTCGAATGGAACAGGAAGCCAAGCGGGCTGGTGCTGCCGACGTAAACGGCTACGCCGCTTTGGGGAAGTTCTTCCGGGCTTTCTACTTTGACCAGATGTCGGTACGAATGGGTGACCTACCCGTGATGGCAGCCCTCTCAGGAACAGAGAACCTGACGCCTAAGTACGATTCGCAAAAAGCCATATATACCCAGATTTTGAAGTGGCTGGATGACGCAAACACCGATATGACCACTTTGATTGCCCGGGGAGAAACCACCGTGACGGGTGATTTCTACTTCAATGGTGACCTCCGCAAATGGCAGAAAGTGGTCAATACGTTTAAACTGAGAATTCTACTTCGTCTGAGTAAAAAAGAAGGAGATAACGAGTTAAATGTAAAAGCTCGTTTTGCCGAAGTAGTCAGTAATCCGGCTAAATTCCCTTTACTGGGTGGAATGGGAGATAATCTTCAATTTGTTTCCAACAATTTCAATAAGTATCCATCAAACCCCGATAACTTCGGTTTTGACGCAACCCGTCAGAATATGGCCAAAACGTACATTGACCTGATGGTAGCCCGCAAGGACCCCCGCGTTATGGTAGTAGCCGAGCCCGCCGGGGCGGAATTAAAGGCTGGGAAAGTAGCTTCTGATTTCACTGCTTTTGTGGGTGCCGGTTCAGGTGAAGATTTGACTGACATGGCCGAGAAAGCCGGCCGTAACAATGGCGCTGGTTTTGCCCCCGGTACATACTCCTTCCAAAGCCGCTCGCGCTATTACAGCAATTACGTTGGGGAGGCTGTTTTCCTTGTTGGTTATCCCGAAATGTGCTTCAATATGGCCGAAGGCATCAACCGCGGCTGGACCACCGGTAATGCCGAGCAGTGGTACAAACTAGGTATTCAGGCTTCGCAGGAATTTTATGGAGTAAAAACCGGACCACTCACCATGCGCTATTCTAAAACGGGGGGACGTGATGCTTCTGACTTTGGTACGTACACCGTAAATTTTGATTTTGATACCCACTACGCTCAACCTTTGGTACAATATAGTGGCAACAACGCCACTGGTTTGAATCAGATCCTTACCCAAAAGTACCTGGCATTTTTTATGAACTCAGGTATGGAAGCTTACTTCAACTACCGTCGCACGGGAATACCTGCCTTCCTGACGGGTGTGGGTACGGGCAATTCCGGCCGGATCGCGACTCGCTGGCAGTACTTTTTCTCCGAGCGTACTACCAACGAAACGAATTACAAAGCCGCCATTCAATCTCAGTTTGGGGGCAAAGATGACATTAATGACCAACTATGGATTTCCAAGTAATTATTCGTAAATTGATTGCATAGGTTTGGTGACCAAAAAAAGCGGGAGTAAATTACTCCCGCTTTTTTTGGTCACCTGATAGTCCGATTTACTATTTTAGCATTATTATACTCAACGCTCATCTCAATTCCCTTGTATTCATGAAACTTCTACTATTCCTGACCTTTTTTATCTCCTACACAACTGCTTCGGCTCAAAAAAGAGTAGTTGTCATTGGACTAGATGGACTTAGCCCCGATGGCATTCAGAAAGCCCCCACGCCCACGCTTGACTCCCTCATGAAAGCAGGGAGTTATTCTATGAATGCCAAGGCGGTATACCCAAGTTCCAGTAGTCCTAACTGGGCCTCGATGATAACCGGAACTTCCCCCGCGCACCACGAAATATGGAACAACGCCTGGAAGCGAACCGACATTGCCGATAAATCATACTGCGGTGGGACCAAAGGTCAGCTTTACCCAACTATTTTCCGGGCAGTGCGGGAGCAAAATAAAAATGCCACGATCGCCTGTTTTTACGATTGGGATGATTTTGGCCGATTGATGGAAGATGATGTGTGTACCGTAAAAGAAGACCGGAAAGGCGAAGACGACACCGCCGAACGAGCGGCAGAGTATATCGCCGCCAATGCTCCCCTTTTTACATTTGTCCACCTTGACCACGTAGACCACGCTGGGCACGAAAGCGGCCACGGCACGCCCGCCTACTATGAGTCGGTGACCAAAGCAGATCAATTGATTGGAAAAATAATGAACGCCATCCGGAAATCGGGTAAGGCTAATGAAACGGTGGTAATTATTACCGCCGACCACGGAGGACTGGAAAAAGGACACGGTGGTACTAGCGTCGCTGAGATGACTATCCCGTGGATTATTTCGGGTAAAGGCATCAAGGTAAACCATCCCTTGAAAACTTCCATTGATACGTTCGACACCGCCGTCACCGTTGCCAAAGTACTCAACGTAAAACCCTTCGAATGCTGGACGGGTAAGGCAATTACCGAAACCATAAAGTAAGGGAGTTCAGATCAATTCTATCATTCTATCATTCTAAATTGAAAAAAATCCAGGCACTTTCCGAAATCCGCGATTTATTCGATCACTATGGACGCGATCCGTACTACGGAGAAGATGTCTCGCAGTTTCAGCACGCCGCGCAGGCCGCCGAACTAGCTAAACGCGATGGCTTTGACGTAGAAGTACAAACCGCCGCTTTTTTGCACGACATTGGCCACATGTTACCGACCGATGATCCAGCCGAACTAATGGATGAATACGGTCGCCGCGACCACGAAGGAGTCGCCGCCGATTGGTTGCGTGAGCGGGGCTTTTCGGAAAAAGTAGGTGTACTGATTGAAAATCACGTCAACGCCAAACGGTACCTCACCTGGAAAAAGCCCGCCTACTTTGCGGCACTCTCTGCGGCAAGTGTACAGACGCTCGCTTTTCAGGGTGGCCCTATGGCGGAAGAAGAGGCCTTATCTTTTGAAAATAATCCCTATTTTGACCTAATCATCCGCATGCGACGCTGGGACGAAGCCGCCAAAATGCTCGACTACCCTACCCCCAATCTTGATCATTATGTAGAATTGATCGGAAAGTCGTTAGCGGTTAAGACAAATTAGCATTTACCTACCTACTTTTTACCAAATATTTCATGATGTTTACGAGACTATTCCTTTCCCTATTCCTCATTACAACCGCTACCTACGCTCAGCAATGGGTGGCAAAAGCACCTGCCGGGGGTTCCTACCTGAGCATCGACAAACAGGGTGCCTCCACTATCCCCAACGGACGGGTTATAACCCCCTACGGTAAGCAAATCTCCACCGCCCCCCACCCCTACGGACTTGCGGTTAGCGCCGACGGAAGCATTGCAGTTACCGCTAACTCAGGTACTAATCCTATTTCAATTAGTATTCTGAGGAATGTTTTGACCAGCAACGCTACGGTTCAACAGGTACCCGATCAGGCTCGAACCGATGAAGGTATTCTGGAAGCTTGCTTTATGGGACTGGCGATTACGCCCGACAACAAAACGGTGTACGTAGCCGGCGGAGAAACCAATAAGATCTTCCTTTTTGACCTCACTACCGGTAAACAAACGGGCAGCATCAACTGCGCCCAGAAAGACAACGGCATCAACTATTACCACGGCTATATTGGAGATATGGTACTCTCCAAAGATGGTAGTACACTCTACGCCGTAGATCAAATAGGTTTCCGACTCGTGGTGATCGATACCCGGACAAAAAAAATACTGCATAATATCCCCACGGGCCGCTATCCGTTTGGGATATGTCTATCACCCAACGAACAGCGTGTGTACGTAGCCAACGTAGGTGTGTTTGAATACAAGCCTTTTACCGATCTGGATAAAGACGATCTCAAAAATACCGCTCATACCTGGCCCTCGACCCGCTACAACAGCAAGGAAATGATCGAGGGTATTCCAGCAGAGGGAGTTCCCGCGCTGGGTGACCCCAACGCCGCCGAGGCGTTTTCGGTTTGGGGCTACGATATCAGTAACCGCAAACCCGTAGTTCGTTCCAAAACCAAAACGGGTATCCTCGTGGGACAAATGGTGGAAGACTTCCCCGCGGTGGGTGGCAGTAGTCCTAACTCGGTAGTTGCTACCGACCGCTACGTATTTGTGAGCAATGGCAACAACGACTGCGTATCCGTGATCGACATGGAGCGTGACACGGTAGTAAATACCATCTTTCTAAACCCCGAGCCCCGACTGGGAAAACTTCGGGGGCTGATTCCCTTTGGGGTAGCCGTGTCACCCGATCAGAAACGATTATTTGTAGCTGAGGCAGGAATCAATGCCCTGGCCGTAATCGATATTCCGGCCATGAAAGTAGTGGGACACATCCCAACGGGCTGGTTTCCGGCTAAGGTAGAAGTAAGCCCCGATGGCCAAAAACTGATCGTTACCAACGCCAAAGGCTACGGCAGTGGGCCAAATGGTGGGCGCAACTTTACGCTCGGGCCGGAAGGAAGCTACATCGGAAGTCTGATGAAAGGGACGGTCTCCATCATGGATATTCCCGCGGACTCCGAACTACCTGGGCTTACGCAAAAGGTAATTACCAACAACTTCAACTTTGAACGGGTTACCAATAAAAATACCGGACCGATTCCCCCTTACCCAGGTGCCTACGAATCACCCATCAAGCACATTGTTTTTATATCAAAGGAAAACCGCACCTACGACGAAGTATTCGGACAGTTTAAAGGAGGAAACGGCGATTCGACGATTGCCCGCTACGGACTATCCCGCGACTTTGTAAGTCGGGACAAAAAACGATCAGTGGAGGCCGGCGACGTCATGCCCAACCACCACGCCATAGCCCGGCAGTTTGCGATATCGGACAACTTCTACTGCGATTCCGACGTCTCGGCCGACGGCCACCGTTGGCTTGTAAATACCTACCCTAACGAATGGGCCGAAACCGGCACAACGGCCGCTTACGGTGGAATCCGCTCCATGCGGGACACCTCACAAGCTCCCGGTAACCTTTCGTTTTATGGCTCGGCGGGTAGTATTTATCCCGAAGACTACAACGAGGCCGGCTCACTCTGGGACCACCTCGAACGCAACAAAAAAGACTTTTACAACTTTGGCTTTGGTGTTGAAATGGCCGCTGCTTACTCAGACAGTACCATGAAATACATTGGCGAGTTGTATACCGTAAATTACCCCCTACCCGCTCCGTTGTACGATAAATCCTCCAAGCAATTTCCCACCTACAACATGTCCATCCCCGATCAGTTTCGGGCGGATGTATTCATGAAGGAATTTAACGAAAAGTGGGGAGGCGACGGTAAAACTCTACCTTCCATGCTAACGCTCATGCTACCCAACGACCACGGTACCCGCGAGCGGCCGGCGGCCGGTTTTCCATTTGTTGAAAGCTACATGGCCGATAATGATCTAGCACTGGGCCGTACCATTGAGTTCTTATCGCATACCCCCTATTGGAAGAATATGATGATTGTGGTGACCGAAGACGATCCACAAGGTGGCGTTGACCACGTAGACGCCCACCGTAGTTTGTTGATGGTCATATCTCCCTACGTGAAACGCAACTACGTGGGGCATCACCATTACAGTTTTGGTAGTATTTTCAAAACCTTCTGGCACGTGTTGGGTACGCCCTATCTCAATCAATATGACGCCACCGCCACGGAGTTAGGTGATTTATTCACGGCCACACCAGATTTCACGCCCTACCAGGCAACACCCGCCGATCCCCGCATTTTTGAACCCCAGAAAGCCTTGGATCCTTTTGACGAGAAATTTGACTGGAAAGCTTTTGCCGAATCAGAAGAGCTCGATCGCACCGAAACCATGCAGAAACGCCGGGCCGAGGATGATGAGGATTTACGGGACAAGAAAGCAAGTAAAAAGAAGAAAAAATCTAAGAAAGTAAAACGTCCCAAGGCATCGCCCAGAGAGTTTTAGAATTACTGAGAAAATTTAAAATACCAGCAGGCCCTGATTCGATTGGATCAGGGCTTATTTTTTTAGTTCGAGGTTGTCAATATTCAATTCTTGGTACCCTTCCGGAGATAAGTACTGGACAAGAAAGGGTATGATTTAGTAACTAATCCTGAATCATCATAATTGAACCAATCGGCAACCGGACCTATTCGGGTGTTATGCCAATCCCTTATCAAGCCCACTTACTTATTCAATGAATTAGTCGTAGTGGGCAAAGTAGTTTGGGAGTTATAAAGTTTCAATTCCTGAATATCAGTCGGTAGGTTAAAGCCACCCAGAACCAACGCTTCTTTCACCTAAGTAATTACCTCTCCTTTTATGGTTAATGCTTCCGTGCCGTACTCAAAAGTCTCCACCCAAAAATGCACTTTCAAGTTGACGGTACTCACGCCTAGCTCATCCACAACCACGAAGTGTTAGTATGCGTTACCTTCAAAAATAATATCCATTCCCCGCAGGGTATTCAGAATCAACTGCTCAGCTTCCCGGATAGGGTCTTCGCAGGCAATACCGACTCCAAATTCAAAACGGTAGAAGCCATCTTCGGTATAGTTAAATACCGATTTTTTGGTACTGGGCATTTAATCTATGGTAAACATTAAGGGCTTCATTAACAGGAAGTCCTCCAAGGGGTAGATTTGGTTCACGAGCCCCTGTTTCATAGCCGGGGATACCTTTTTGTACTTGGTTTGAAACCGTTTGGCATCTGGATTCAGCAATATTCTGAACTTTTCATTCTCTTTTGT
>Ga0209390_10002674_pt1 | contig 30533 bp, 19 predicted proteins | sample BON01_FD_187212 | JGI IMG/M metagenome (GOLD analysis project Ga0209390, IMG submission 187212) | Freshwater microbial communities from Lake Bonney liftoff mats and glacier meltwater in Antarctica - BON-01 (SPAdes) (version 2) | ecosystem: Environmental > Aquatic > Freshwater > Ice > Glacier...
TTTTGAAAAATTTTATTGAAAATTATGTATTCTATGGAAATTATTAGTTTTTTAGCGTTTAAATTACTAATACTTGCGTAATTTTATTTCAGTTATAGAGTGTTATTAACAATTAGCATAGTTTAATAATAGCATTTTTTAAGTATAAATACCCTAAAAGCAACCCTAAATTTGAACTTAACGATTAAAATATTATGGAATATTTTATCAATTGTAATACTTCGCCGCTGACTGAATATACAACGCCTTTAGATAGGCAAAAGATACATCATCTATTTAGAAGGTTAGGTTTTAGTGCTTCTGTAAGCAACATTGATCAATATATAGGACAAGATGCGTCAAGTATTGTAAATGATTTAATTAGTGAGGCGGTGAACATGCCTACTCTGGCGGAGCCTGCATGGTCTAATTGGACTAGAGCTAACTATCCTGAAGATGAGGACTTGGCAAACGTAGTAGTCAGATCTCAAATAGGAGAAATAAATTTAAACTACACAAAGGCACTTCTTGTCGATAACCTAAGGGATAGATTAAGTTTTTTCTGGAGCAACCATTTTGTAACTGAACTTGCGGTATATGATGCGCCACCTTTTTTATATGAATACATTAATTGTTTGCAGCGCAATGCGATTGGTAATTTTAAAACCTTTACCGGTGAAATTGGTTTAACCAATGCCATGTTGTTTTATTTAGATGGGGCATTTAACAACCGGAATAGTCCCAATGAAAATTACGCCCGTGAACTTTACGAGCTATTTACTTTAGGAGAAGGTAATAATTACACCGAGCAAGATATTATTGAAACCTCACGAGCCTTAACAGGTTATGTAAATAAAGGAGAAGTTCGTTGGACACCTGTTACGTTTAGAGCCGATAGGCATGATGCCAATGCTAAAACTATTTTAGGGCAAACTGACAATTTCAGTTACGATGGCGTTATTAACAACTTATTTGCACAGCGCCGAACCGAAATTTCCACTTTTATTTGTACTAAATTGTACGAGTTTTTTGTACACCCTGACTCCAACGATTTTAAGGGAAATGCTCAAGAAATTATTAGCGGAATGGCAACAACTTTTTCGAATAACAATTTTGAAATTGCGCCCGTCTTAAGTCAGTTATTTAAAAGTCAACACTTTTTCGATCAAGAAGCGATTGGAGTAATTATTAAAAGTCCGTTTGATTGCTTTTTGAATTTAATTAACGAAACTGGCTTTACAGCTTCAGATACAGCTTTAAAAAGCGTCATCAATTATAGCGATCAGTTAAGTCAAAAACTTTTCAATCCAATTGATGTGGCAGGTTGGCAACGCAATAGATTCTGGATCAATACCAACTTTTTAATTGGAAGATGGCGAAGCGCCGAAGCCTTATTGGAAACATTTTGGGACGAAAATAAGGAACAATTTAAAACTTTTGGCATCGAAGTTACTGGGTCGCTAGGCAGAATTACAAATAATCCTAATATTGTAGCTAGAGCTATAATCGACAAAATATTACCAAAAGATCTATTGACAGAAGAGGATTATACCGTGGCATTTGTTTCTTTTAGAGCTTTATATGAGGATAGCAATACTTATGAAGGAGAAGCAGAAGTCCCAAGCTGGACAATGGACTTTTCAAGAACTGAAGAACAAGTCTATGAGTTACTTAAGCATTTAGTTAGACAACCTGAATTTCAACTAAAATAAAAACCTGCGATTATGTGCGATACTCACCATACAACTCCCCATAAAGGCAAAGAACATGAAGGTCATGATCTTGAGCATAAAGCATGGAGCCGACGATCTTTTTTACAAGCTTTGGGAATAGCAGGTTCAGGCAGCATGCTTCTTGGCAGCCAGCACATAACAGCATCATCCCCATCACCATTAACCGCCGCCATCAGTATGGCAGAAACAGATAATATCTTGATTTTAATACGGTTAAACGGTGGTAATGATGGTCTTAGTACTGTAATTCCTATTCAACAATATGAGCTTTATGCTAACGCTCGTCCAAATATTTACATTCCAGAAAGCAAAATTTTAAAGCTAACAGACGACTTTGGCGTACCTTCCTATATGAAATCTTTGGAGCCTTTATGGGGCGAAGGACAGTTTAAAGCAGTGCATGGAGTTGGCTATCAAAGACAAAGTTTATCACATTTTACAGGTTCAGATATTTTTGCGAATACCGATCTAAATACAACTGGTTTTTCGGGAGAACCAACAGGTTGGATGGGACGGCATTTTGAAGATATATATCCTGATTATTTAGTGAATCCGCCAGAAGCTCCCGCAGCGATGCAAATAGGAAATTTTGGAAATTTAGTATTTGAAGGCACGGAAACCAATTATGCTTTTGTGACAAATGATATTAGTCAATTAGAAAGAATCGCAGATACTGGGTCTCAATATAGTATGGATGAAAGTTTGTTTGATGACTGTATGTACAGAGATCAACTCCGCTTTTTAAGAGGTATGACGAATACAACTTTGGAGTACGCTGGCCAAATATTCGCAGCTGCCCAGAGAGGGCAAAATCAAGTGGTGTATCAAAATAACGGCTTTGCCAGACAATTGAAACTTTTAGCGAGGTTGATTAAAGGAAATTTAGGAACAAAAGTCTATATGATTTCTATGAGTGGTTTTGATACGCATGGAAACCAGCCTTTAGCACATGAACGCTTAATGAGTAATTTATCCGTAGCGGTTAATAATTTTTACCAAGATATTGCTTTTACCAACCAAGATGAAAAGGTGTTGAGCATGACTTTTTCTGAATTTGGACGAAGAATTTTTGAGAATGGTTCTAAAGGTACCGATCATGGAAAAGCAGCACCTACCTTATTTTTTGGCTCTGGATTAAACGGTAGTGCTTTTGTTGGAGAACACCCTTCATTAGAAGACCCTAATGAAAGGGGTAATTTAGATTATACCATGGATTTCAGAGATTTATACGGAACCGTTTTGGCCGAGTGGCTTTGTGTGCCGAGAAATTTAGTAGAATTACACCTTTTAGGACACCCTTACAAAGCTATTAACTTAGGTTTTAACTGCAGTGGTGAAGCTTTTACTGATATTGTCTATAATGATGCTAACCCAACAATCCCTAACCCTACAGAAGACCCAATTACTATTGATCCTACCCCTGAACTTTTAAATACCATTGTGCATAAACCTTTTTATCCCACGGATAAAACACCACATATTTACTTAGAGATGCCTTTTACCGCCCATGTCGATATACAGTTGTACAATATTATGGGTCAAAATTTAGGCACCGTTTATAATGAAATAATGACACAAGGTAGCATCGAAATAAATATTCGGGAACGTATGTCAAGCTACTTAGCTACAGGAAAATATATCTACAGAATCAGAGTTCAAGATAAAAAATTAAGCAAATCTGTTATGGTAGCTTAAAATTAACCCCACAATTTTTTAAAAAAGTCTTTCTAATTTGTCATCACTACCCGACATCTAAGAAGGGCCTTTTATTTATAGAACTCTCAAGAAAAAAATCTTTATTTTTGTGGCTTAATTATACCAATTGATGTCCGAAAAACTTAAAAATCCTTCTCGCTATACCATAACTGCTGCGCTACCTTACACCAATGGCCCTATTCATATTGGGCATTTGGCAGGCGTTTATGTACCTGCAGATATTTATAGCAGATATCTGCGCTTAATTGGTAAAGATGTGGCTTTTATATGCGGCAGTGATGAACACGGGGTTGCTATCTCTATGAAAGCAAAAAAAGAGGGGATTACACCACAAGAAGTTATCGATAAGTACCATACCATTATAAAAAAATCGTTCCAAGATTTCGGCATTACCTTTGACAATTACTCTAGAACTTCTGCCGCAATTCATCACGAAACTGCATCTGATTTTTTTAAATTGATGTATAAAAACGGAGATTTTATCGAAGAAACTACAGACCAGTTATACGATCCCGAAGCAAAACAGTTTTTAGCAGATAGATTTGTTACAGGAACATGCCCAAAATGTGGTAACGAAGAAGCTTATGGCGACCAATGCGAAAACTGCGGTTCTACTTTAAACGCGACAGATTTAATCAATCCAAAATCTACCATTTCTGGAGCTGTACCCACTTTAAAAGAAACAAAACATTGGTTTCTGCCTTTAGACAGATATGAAGATTTTCTAAAAAATTGGATTTTAGAAGGCCATAAGAGCGATTGGAAAACCAACGTTTACGGACAATGTAAATCTTGGATTGACGACGGATTAAAGCCACGTGCTGTTACCCGAGATTTAGACTGGGGAATTCCTGTTCCTGTTGAAGGTGCCGAAGGTAAAGTACTCTATGTTTGGTTTGATGCGCCTATTGGCTATGTTTCATCTACCAAAGAATGGGCAGCGCGTGAAGGCAAAGATTGGGAACCCTATTGGAAAGACGAAAACACCAAACTAGTGCATTTTATAGGAAAAGATAATATTGTTTTTCACTGTATTATTTTCCCGAGTATTCTAAAAGCGCAAGGCAATTATATTTTACCTGATAATGTACCGGCAAACGAGTTTTTAAATTTAGAAGGTAATAAAATATCCACTTCCAAAAACTGGGCGGTTTGGTTACACGAATATTTGATTGACTTTCCCGATATGCAAGACGTTTTGCGTTATACCCTAACCGCAAATGCTCCCGAAACAAAGGATAACGATTTCACTTGGAAAGATTTTCAAGCTAGAAACAATAACGAATTGGTAGCCGTTTTTGGTAATTTTATTAACCGAGTGGTCGTATTAACCCATAAATACTATGAGGGGCAGGTACCTTCACCATCTGCATTTTCAAAAATTGACTTAGAAACTTTAGCTGAGGTCAAAAAATATCCAGAAATAATTAGCAGTTCTATTGAGCGTTACCGCTTTAGAGAAGCAGGTCAAGAATTGATGAATTTAGCACGTTTAGGGAATAAATATTTAGCGGATGAAGAGCCTTGGAAAGTTATCAAGCAAGATGAAGAACGAGTAAAGACCATCATGTTTATTGCATTACAAATTTCTTCCGCTTTAGCTATTTTAAGTGAGCCTTTTTTGCCGTTTACTTCGGCAAAATTAAAAGCTATTCTTAAAAGTGAAAATAACAATACATGGGATAATGTTGCTGCAAAAGACATACTAATCTTAGAAGGACATCAAATAGGAGAAGCAGAATTGCTATTCTCAAAAGTAGAAGACGAAACCATACAAGCCCAATTAGATAAATTGGAAGCTACAAAAAAAGAAAATCAGAACGCCAATAAACAAGTTATGCCACAAAAAGATACGATTACCTTTGATGATTTTTCAAAATTAGACATTAGAGTTGGGACTATTCTTGAAGCTGAAAAAATGCCGAAAGCCAATAAACTTTTGGTTTTAAAAGTAGATACAGGCTTAGATATAAGAACCATTGTTTCGGGCATAGCCGAGAGCTTTTCGCCAGAAGAAATCATCGGTAAAAAAGTAAGTGTTTTAGTCAATCTTGCACCTAGAGCTTTACGAGGTGTGCAAAGTGAAGGCATGATTTTAATGACTGAAAACGCAGACGGGAGATTAGTCTTTGTAAATCCGGGTGCAGATGGAGTAGAAAATGGCGCAACTATTAATTAATTTCTAAAAAATAAAATTATGATATCAAAATTAATAGAACAAGCCTTAAACAATCAAATTAAAATTGAAGCAGCATCGTCTCAAATTTATTTAGCCATGGCGTGCTGGGCAGAAGTCAAAGGTCTTGAAGGCGTCGCTGGCTTTATGTTCGACCAGTCGCAAGAGGAACGCGACCACATGCTTAAATTAATTAAGTTTGTGAACGAACGTGGTGGACATGCTCAAGTTTCTGCTTTAGCGGCTCCTAATGTAAGTTTTACAACCTTTAAAGCAATGTTCGAAAAACTCTACGAGCACGAAGTTTTTGTATCAAATAGCATCAATGAGTTAGTGCACATTAGCCTTCAAGAAAAAGATTATGCTACACATAACTTTTTACAATGGTATGTTGCAGAACAAATTGAAGAAGAAGCAGTAGCACGCACTATTTTAGACAAAATAAACCTTATTGGAGACGATAAAGGCGGCTTGTATTTGTTTGATAGAGATATTCAACAAATGACCATTACCTCAGCTTCTTTTGATCAAGCAAAATAAAAGAAGAGTAAATATTTAAACCCTATCAATTTTGATCGGGTTTTTTTGATAGGTTTAAACTTACGCTCCAAAAGGCTGGTAATAGTTCAAATTTTTGTGTTCTCCTAATTTGCTCAAAAATTTGAGTTTTTTGGCCCTAATGCACTATAAAAAATAATCTCATGAATTTATTAAAATTTTCTACTTTACTGCTATTAACATTTCTTTTTTCAATAAAAGCTTTTAGTCAAGAGACCTCAGGCGAGTTAAGTGGCTACATTTATGACGAAAGTGGATTTCCATTAATGGGTGCAACGGCTGTTTTAGATAATACAGAAAAAGGCGCAACCACAAACGAAAATGGATTGTTTATTATTAAGGATGTAGCACCAGGTTCTTACAACCTAAGCGTCAGCTTTCTTGGTTTTGAATCTAGAACAGAATTTAATATCAATATTAAATCTGTCGGGAATCAAACCTTGAGCTTTAGACTAAAAGAAAGCAATAATCAACTGGGCGAAGTGGTGATTACCAATAGCCAAGTATCGAGGCCTAAAGAAACGCCTTTATCATTTCAAAGATTATCAGCAGTAGAAATTGCCACTTATCCAGGCGGTAATAATGATGTGGTTCGAGTAGCACAATCTTTACCAGGTGTTTCACCTTCGGTAGGTGGTTTTAGAAACGATTTAATTATTCGAGGAGGCGCACCTAATGAAACGGTATATTATTTAGATGGCGTTGAGATTCCAAATATTAATCATTTTAGTACGCAAGGAAGTGCTGGTGGCCCAGTTGGTTTACTTAACGTATCATTTATAGAAAATGTTAGTTTATCTAGTTCTTCCTTTGGAGCACAATATGATAATCCACTTTCTGGCGTATTGCAATTTGATCAGCGTACCGGAAATAAAAATGATTTTAGAGGCAATATTAGAGTGAGCGCGAGTGAGACTGCACTTACCCTAGAAGGCCCCCTATTTAAAGGCAATAATGAACAAAGCAAAACGAGCTATATTGTTTCTGCCAGAAGAAGCTACCTCCAATTTCTTTTTGAACTGATAGGGTTACCTATAAGACCTGATTACTGGGATTACCAGTATAAAATTACCCACAAATTTAGTGAGTATGACGAACTTAACTTAATTGGCTTAGGCAGTATTGATAATTTTTCGCTAGAAGTGCCTGCAGAATTTGATGAATCGCAACAAGCAGCACTTGAGCAATCTCCCTTCATTGAACAAAAAACAAATACCATTGGCTTGTCTTGGAATCACCGATTTAAAGATGGTTCTGGTTTTTTTAGAACCGTTTTGAGCAACAATCGATTACAAAATACCTTTATTAGATATGAGAATAATCAAACCCAAGAAAATCCGTTTTTTATAAACGATGCCGTGGAGTCAGAAACCAAACTAAGATTTGAATATACAAAGTTTTTTAATGGTTTTAAACTGAGTACCGGATTTAATACGCAAGTATCTGATTATTTAAACGATACATTTGAGCAGCGAAGTAATCTGGAGTATAATACCGAAATTAACTTTTTTAAATATGGTGCCTTTGCTAACCTAACCAATTCTTTTTTTGATAATAAGTTAGATGTTTCTGCTGGTTTTAGACTAGATGCAGACACGTTTACGGATACCAATTTATTACAAACGTTTTCGCCACGCGTATCGGCTTCTTATGAATTTATACCTTCTTGGAAACTCAATGCGTCTATAGGCCGTTATTTTAAAATTGCGCCCTATACTATTTTAGGGTTCAGAGATCAACAAGGCGCTTTAGTGAATCAAAATAGCGATTACACACAGTCTGACCATTATGTAATTGGGGTTTCTAAAGAAATTAATAAAGCATCAAGTATTTCGGTAGAGGGATTCTTCAAAGATTATGAAGATTATCCAGTATCGATACGCGATGGTGTTTCCCTAGCAAATAAAGGCGCCGGTTTTGAGGTTCTAGGAAACGAAGCTATTGCCACCGTAGGTAGAGGCAGATCTTATGGATTAGAGTTGTTATTTCAACAAAAATTGACCAATAATTTTTACGGTATTTTCTCTTATACCTACTTCTTTAGTGAATTTACTGGATTAGATAACGATGTGTTTTTACCATCAGTTTGGGATAGCAGACACCTATTATCGTTTACTGGGGGCTACAAACTGAAACGGAACTGGGAAATAAGTTCTCGTTGGCGATTTGCTGGTCGCACCCCTTTTGTTCCTGTTGACGTACAAGCGTCTACGCCAATTTATCCAGATTTAGTATTGGATTATAGCCGATTGGGAGATGAAAAACTTGACGTTTTTTCGCAAGTAGATATTCGAATTGATAAAAAATGGAACTTTAAAAAACTGGCACTCAATCTCTTTTTTGAAGTACAAAATGTCTTATTTCAAGATATTCCACAACCACCAGAATTCGGTTTAAACAGAACGCCTGATGGCGTAATTATTCAACCACAACAATTAGTTGGTTTGGAAGCTGATGGTGGCTCGCCAATACCTGTTATTGGTATTGTGGTAGATTTTTAAATTGTTGGTATAACAGAAATGAACGCTATATCTTCTTTATGTTTTAAATACTGCAATAAAAAATTTAGTCTTGTTTAACGTAATCGTATTCATAAAACATAAGCCATCTAATTTGACTTCGCTCTACAAGCTTATCAAGCTGTGGTTTAAAAGAATTTCCCAAGACAAAACAGCTTCCACTATCTAGCAGGATTAATTCAACAATCTAGCTTGATTTCACTCTACGAGCTTATCACACTAGGGTTTGATTAAATTTAACATTTGGCCTTATTTAGATTTAATAAAAATAGTTTAATTTTGCCCTAACAATTCTTATATCATTTGTTTTGGGCAAAAAAAAGCAAAAAAAGAAAGAAAAAAAGGCGCTAAAAAAATTAGCTGAATCGTCTTTTAAAGTAGCAGATAAAGTAAAAAGTAAATGCTGCCAAAAATATCAAAAAGCAGAAAGTAAGCGATGTAAAAAATGCCCTTGCTTCGATTTAATTAAAAAAGTAGCCTAATCATTTTATAAAATTGATTTAAAACCTGTGCAGTTTAATTAAATTGCACAGGTTTTAACTTTATACAGAGCATGCAACTTATTCCTTACCTATTAAAATACACGCAACTTCCAGAAAAAAGCATTCAAAATACCGTTGAACTCTTAAATGAAGATTGTACCATTCCTTTTATATCGCGTTATCGAAAAGAAAAAACTGGAAATTTAGATGAGGTCCAAATAGGTGATATTGTAAAATTTAAAGAGCAGTTTGATGTTTTAGAAAAAAGAAAATTAGCAATTATTAAATCGGTTAAAGAGCAAAATATGTTGACGGATGAACTTAAAAAAAAGTTTCAGCAAGCGGCAGATTTAACTTCATTGGAAGACTTATACTTACCCTTCAAGAAAAAAAGAAATACCAAATCTGAAATTGCCATAAAAAACGGATTAGCCCCATTGGCTAAAATCATTTTGGCGCAAAACAATGATGATATTGAGTATATAGCCTCACAATACCTCAACAAAACAATTCTCAATGAAGATGAAGCCATTGAAGGAGCGCAACATATTATTGCGGAATGGATTAATGAACGTACTGATGTTAGAAACTTAATTCGAAATCAACTTGAAAAACTGGCGCAAATAACTACAAAAGTTATTAATTCAAAAAAAAACACTTCGACTACGCTCAGTGCAGGAACTTCGACTGCGTTCAGTGCAAGTGAAAAAGCACAAAAATACCGAGATTATTTTGACTGGAGTGAAGCATTAAACCGCTGTCCGTCTCACCGTTTATTGGCTATTTTAAGAGCTGAAAATGAAAAAATTATCCGTGTTAAAATCGAAATTGATGACGAACCTGCAATAGAAAAAATAGAAGAACGCATTATCAAATCCAAAAATTCGAGTACGCCTTATATCAAATTAGCCATTGAAGACGCCTACAAGCGACTACTCTACCCTTCTTTATCTAACGAAATTTTAAGGTTGGCCAAAGAAAAAGCAGATGAAGAAGCCATTGACGTTTTTTCTAAAAATTTAAAACAATTATTATTAGGCTCACCCTTAGGCGAAAAACGGATTTTGGCTTTAGACCCTGGTTTCAAATCGGGCTGTAAATTGGTTTGTTTAAATGCACAAGGCGGTTTAATTCATAATGAAACTATTTATCCACACGCCCCACAAAATGATGCCATAGGGGCGATTAAAAAAATAAGCACGCTAACCGATGCTTACAAAATTGAAGCGATTGCCATTGGGAACGGAACAGCGTCGCGAGAAACAGAACATTTGGTAAAACGCATTCACTTTAAAAATCCTATCGAAGTCTTTGTAGTAAGTGAAGCCGGAGCATCAATTTATTCCGCTTCAAAAATTGCAAGAGATGAATTCCCGAATTATGATGTTACAGTGCGTGGCGCGGTTTCTATCGGGAGAAGATTGGCTGACCCGCTGGCAGAATTAGTGAAAATAGATCCAAAATCCATCGGAGTTGGTCAATACCAGCATGATATTGACCAGACTAAATTAAAAACATCTTTGGACACCGTGGTAGAAAGTTGTGTAAATTCCGTAGGAGTGAATATCAATACAGCGAGCGTTCCTTTATTGAGTTATGTTTCGGGTATCGGGCCAAAACTGGCTGAAAATATTGTTACTTATCGCAATGAAAACGGGGCGTACACTTCAAGACAAGACATAAAAAAAGTACCTCGCTTAGGCGGAAAAGCTTTTGAACAAGGAGCGGCTTTTTTACGGATTAAAGATGCTAAAAACCCATTAGACGATTCGGCTGTGCATCCGGAACGCTATGCGCTAATTACGACCATGGCCAAAAACCAAGGCGTAACAGTTAAAGAACTTATAGGAAATAGAAAAACCTTAGAAAGCATCGATTTAAAAAATTATTGTACAGATGATATTGGGTTACCAACGTTGAAAGATATTATCAAAGAATTAGAAAAACCGGGCTTGGATACGCGCGAAAAAGCAAAGGTTTTTACCTTCAATCAAAATATAAAATCGATTACCGATTTACATGAAGGTCAATTATTGCCTGGTATAGTTAATAATATTACGAATTTTGGCTGTTTTGTGGATATTGGCATCAAAGAAAGTGGTTTAATTCATATTTCAAACTTATCAGATACTTTTGTGAAAGATGTTAACCAATATGTTACTTTGCAACAACAAATTATCGTTAAAGTCTTAGAAGTTGATGTGCCTAGAAAACGCATCCAATTAAAATTACATAAATAAAGCTACAATAGTCAGTAGATAATAGTCAAAATAAATAATTTTAATGTCTATTACTGCTAATTATTTATGAAACTTGTTAAAATAAAAAATATCAACGTGCTAAAAATTGCTTTTCATCCTATTTATAAACATTCGTTACCAGAAGGACATCGGTTTCCGATGTTGAAATACGATTTGCTACCGCAACAATTATTACACGAAGGTACTTGTGAAGCTGCTAATTTTTTTGAACCAGAAATTCCAAATGATAAGCACATTTTAGCAGTTCATGATGCTGAGTATTTTTATGATTTACTGAATATTAAAATCCCACCAAAAGAAGCTCGTAAAATAGGTTTTCCACTTACCGAAGATTTAGTAGAGCGCGAACGTATTATCGCTGATGGCACCATGAAAGCCTGTGAATACGCCCTTAAATATGGAGTTGCCATGAACATTGCTGGTGGCACGCACCATGCCTACACCAACAGAGGTGAAGCTTTTTGTATGCTCAACGACCAAGCTATTGGTGCAAGGTATCTTCAATCTAAAAAATTAGCGACTAAGGTTTTAATCGTTGATTTAGATGTACACCAAGGTAATGGTACTGCTGAAATTTTTAAAGATGACGCCTCCGTTTTTACTTTTTCGATGCACGGCGCAAGTAATTATCCATTTAAAAAAGAGGAGTCTGACCTAGATATCGCCTTGAAAAAAGGAACAGAAGACGAGGAATATTTAGCTATGTTATACAAAACGCTTCCCAAATTAATTGATGAAGTGCAACCCCAATTTATATTTTACCTCTGCGGTGTTGATGTCATCGCGAGCGATAAGCTCGGCACTTTAGCCTTAACCATTGAAGGTTGTAAAAAAAGAGATGAATTTGTTTTACAAACCTGTTTTGATCGAAAAATTCCTGTACAATGCAGTATGGGTGGTGGTTATTCTAAGGACATAAAAGTGATTATTGAATGCCATGCCAATACATTTCGCCTAGCGCAGAAGATATATTTTTGATGCTTTTTTTTAAAGCAAGGAAATTCATTATATTAGTAGGTTAGAACATTAAACAAATTTAAAATGAAACAAAACAGACTATTTACCCTTTTATTATTTATCTTGACTTTTGCTTTAGGTATTTCGCAAACAACGCAAGAAACCGTAGATAAAATAGTTAGTGAAGGCACAAGCAACTCCCAATTAGAGGTTTTAGCACATGAGCTAATGGATGTAGTTGGACCACGATTGGTTGGCACGCCACAAATGAAACATGCAAATGATTGGGCGATTGAGCAGTTTAAAAAATGGGAAATTGATGCCCGAATGGAAGAATACGGAAAATGGCGTGGCTGGGAACGCGGTATTACCCATGTAGATTTAATTTCGCCACGCGTAGTAACTTTAAACGGAATGCAATTGGCATGGAGTCCAAGTACTGCTAAAAAGGGAGTTACCGCAGAAACTATCTTAATTCCAGAAGTAACAGACTCGCTAGCTTTTCAACGATGGTTACCTAACGCAAAAGGTAAAATTATCTTAGTTTCTATGGAACAACCCACAGGCAGACCAGATTATAATTGGGAAGAATTTGCCACTCCTGAGTCGTTCGAAAAAATGAAAAAAGACCGAGAAGAACAAACAACGGCTTGGAACGAGCGCATAAAAAAAACAGGCTTTAGTTCAAGAGACATCAATCAAGCTTTTGAAAAAGCTGGTGCTGTTGGCATCATTCAATCTCGTTGGTCTAATGCTTTTGGTGCCAATAAAATTTTTAGCGCCAACACTAAAACTATTCCTGTTATAGATCTTTCGTTAGAAGATTATGGACTTCTATATAGATTGACGCAGAGCGGTGAAAAACCACAATTAAAAGTAGTAGCCGAATCTAAAGAACTAGGTACAGTACCAACCTTTAATACCATCGCAGAAATTAAAGGAACGGAATTGCCTGATGAATATATAATACTTTCTGCCCATTTTGATTCTTGGGATGGTGCTACAGGTGCTACAGATAATGGTACAGGAACCATTACCATGATGGAAGCCGCTCGTATTTTGAAAAAGATTTATCCTAACCCAAAACGTACAATTTTAATCGGACTTTGGGGTAGCGAAGAACAAGGTTTAAATGGCTCCCGTGCTTTTGTGGAAGACCATCCAAAGATTGTAGAAGGTGTTCAAGCCGTTTTTAATCAAGATAATGGAACTGGTAGAGTTGTAAATATTACAGGACAAGGCTTTTTACACGCTTATGACTATATTGGCAAATGGCTAAATGCTGTACCTAATGATATTTCAAAACATATAGAAACTAGTTTCCCTGGCTCACCAGCTGGTGGAGGTTCTGATTATGCTAGTTTTGTAGCCGTTGGTGCACCTGCATTCTCGTTAAGTTCTTTAAGTTGGAGCTACTGGAATTACACCTGGCATACGAATTTAGATACTTACGATAAAATTGTATTTGATGATGTGCGTAACAATGCTATTTTAACCGCTATTATGGCGTATATGGCCAGCGAACATGAAACAAAAACATCACGTGAAAAATCGATTTTACCCATTAATAAGAGAACTGGAGAACAAAGTACTTGGCCAACACAACGTTCCCCTGAGCGCGATGGCGGAAAAATAGATTAAATTTTATTGATACTTAACCAAAAAAATCCCTATAATAATAATTAATTAGAGGGATTTTTTTATGTAAAAAAAGCTCAGATCAATCAAGACCGAGCTCCTTTACGAGAATACAATATGATAATGAAAACTTTAGGATTAATGAACTAACTCTTTATGCTTTTTTAAAACTAATGATGTGTAATAAGTGAAAGTTACAGATGCGTCAGCCATAAACCCTGCTTTTGGCAAAATAACATCACCTGCGGACTCATCAAGAAAAGCCTTTAGTCCTTTATCTGCTTTTAACAACATCCCTTTTGCTTCAACTGCATCATCAATTATTTTTTGATCTATTACGGTTTGACCTTGTGCTGCAAAAAAGGGAATCATCATTGAAAAATCTCCCAAGTACTTTATAGCTTTCACATTTATTACTTAACTTTTTTTTAATCTAAAAAAAGCTTAAAGCTTGTTGGCACAATATTTAAGAATACCGAGGTTTTGTTAAAGATAAAATGAAAATATTACTGAAAAGCAGGATATCCTGTAATATCAGCACCAGTAATGAGTAAATGTATATCGTGTGTACCTTCGTAGGTAATAACACTTTCTAAATTCATCATGTGGCGCATAATGCTGTATTCTCCTGTGATTCCCATACCACCTAAAACTTGACGCGCTTCACGGGCGATATTGATCGCCATCTCCACGTTATTACGCTTTGCCATGGATATTTGCGCTGTTGTTGCAAGTCCTTCATTTTTAAGTTGCCCTAGACGCAAAGCCAATAACTGCGCTTTGGTGATTTCGGTAATCATTTCTGCCAATTTTTTTTGTTGTAGTTGAGTTGCTGCAATAGGTTTTCCAAACTGAATCCGTTCTTTGGCGTAACGCAAAGCGGTATCGTAGCAGTCCATCGCAGCGCCAATAGCTCCCCAAGCGATACCATATCGAGCAGAATCTAAACATCCGAGCGGTGCTCCTAATCCTGTTTTCCCTAAGAGTATATTTTCTTTAGGCACTTTTACATTGTCAAAAATGAGTTCTCCAGTTGCCGAGGCGCGCAACGACCATTTATTATGTGTTTCTGGAGTTGAGAAACCTTCCATACCACGCTCTACTATTAAGCCATGTATTCTACCTGCTTCATTTTTTGCCCAAACCACGGCAATATCAGCAAAAGGAGAATTAGAAATCCATAATTTAGCTCCGTTTAAAAGATAATGGTCACCCATATCTTTGTATTTGGTTTCCATACCGCTTGGGTTTGAACCGTGGTCTGGCTCCGTTAATCCGAAGCAACCCATAAATTCTCCTGTGGCTAATTTTGGTAAATATTTTTTGCGTTGCGATTCATTTCCATAAGTAAAAATAGGATACATCACTAAAGACGATTGTACCGATGCTGTTGATCGAACACCACTATCACCGCGTTCAATTTCTTGCATAATAAGACCGTAACTTATTTGATCCAATCCGGCACCGCCATATTCTTCAGGAATATAAGGCCCAAAAGCACCAATTTCTGCCAGCCCACCAATAATTTGTTTTGGGAATTCTGCTTTTTGAGCGTATTCTTCAATGATAGGAGAAACATCTCGTTTTACCCATTGCCTTGCAGCATCGCGCACCAGTTTATGTTCTTCCGATAAAAGATCATCAATATTGTAGTAATCAGGAGCTTCAAATAAATCTGGTCGCATAGTAATCATTTTTTTCAAAGATAATTAAAGATTTATAACACTACAACGACCGTGTGTTACATTTTTAAATAAAAATCTTTGGTAAGTGCGATATAATCTTCCGTATAAATATTTCGTTCCTTTTCAATCACAAATTCATCAATAAAAATATCGGTCTTTTTAAAACTAAAAGTGATAAGACTTCTCTTAAAATCTGAATTTTCGTGCCCTTTAACTCTTGTAATTCTAATTGGAAAAAGAGTTTTATTTATTGCCAATTTTATAAATTTCTCTTCTTCCTTAAACGGAATAATCGTAGAAAAAACACCTTCGAGAGCTAGTAGTTTTGATACTCCAGAAATCAATTCCTCAAAAGGCAAAGATGAATTTTGTCTTGCGGTATCTCTTGCCATATCTCCGCTGGAAACCTCCTCTGCATAAAAAGGCGGATTGGAAACAATAACATCGTATAAGTCCAACTCCTCCAAATTTTCACCAGTATATTCATCCACAAATTCATCAAAACCAGCATGAAAACAAAATAAGCGATCTGCCCAAGGCGAGTTTTCAAAATTCTCTGTGCATTGTTCAAAAGCTTGCTCATCTAACTCAATGGCTTCTATATTTTCGGCATCACTTCGTTGCGCTAACATCAAGGCGATAACACCTGTTCCAGCGCCAATATCTAAAACAGAATATGTATTTTCGGGCAATGATGCCCAAGCCCCTAACAAAACGCCATCGGTGCCAATTTTCATCGCACATTTATCTTGATTTATTTCGAATCGTTTGAATTTGAAGAGTTTCAAAAGCTTAATTTTTACTATTTAAGCGTGCGAAGTTCTCTTAAATTTTATCAATAAACTAACTAAATAGTAAAAAAACCTACAAGGGTACTACTTAAAATCAGAGTAATATTGCAGTAAATATGTCGCCCTTTATTAAACCAAGCATATTCATCACTTACAGTTTCCTCCTGTACAAAGGCTTAGATATTCAAATCGTTTTCAATTGATTTTTTGGTAATAATATTGATCACTCCTGAAACGGCATTGGCACCAAACTACACATCTATGGATTCTTTTGCTATTTTTATTCGTTCTACATCATCTATATTAATTTGCGTTAAATCTATATTATTGCTGAGGTCGCTATCACTTACTTAAGGAATATTATCGACCAAAAATATTAAAGTATTGAGCGTCTAGACCAAAGAAATATAAGGTAGATCTAACCGATTGGTCGTTAGACACGATGGTCAAGTTTAAATTAAAATTTAATAAATCGGCCAAGTTATTCTCTGCTTGATTGTCTATTTGTTCTCTTTTGATTTTGATATCATTCTACACCCATTTTTTTATGGTCGTCAGGTTAAATTGCCCTGTAACTAAAACCTCTTTCACTTGCTCTAGAGCTGTAGAATCATTTTCTAATAATTGAGAAAAAATGATACTCCATGAAAAAAAATAAAAAAAAGTAAAAAATTATTTTTATTTAGACTCATTCTTGATTATTTTTGACCTTAAAATAAAATTATTCTTATTCAATCCAAATAAGAGTAATAAATTTTTAAAAAAAATCAACTTAGTAATCATTTGTAATCATGAAAAAAAAAATCCTCTTTACCGTTTTAAGTATTGCCTTTTTGAGCGCAACAAACGCACAAAATAAAAAAACACAAGACCAGAACGCCATAAAAAATATGTGCGGTTGTTATGAAGTAACTTTCAATTTTGCCGAAACTTTTGAATATTCTCAAGATTCTACTTACTTACCTTCTGGTACCAAATTAGATAAAGGTTTAGAATGGGCTCAATTGGTAGAAGATGCAGATGATAAAATTGTAATACAACATTTATTGATTGTTGGCTCCCCGAAATCTCCTTACATTGTTAAACATTGGAGACAAAATTGGGAATTCGAAAACACCAATTTATACCAATACAGCCACGATAATAAATGGAGCTTTGTTAGCTTACCAAAAGACCAGGTAAAAGGACAATGGTCTCAAAAAGTTTTTCAAGTGGATGACAGTCCACGTTATGAAGGCTCTGCTACTTGGGTACATATTGACGGAAAAAGTTTTTGGGAAAACACAACCGACGCGCCGCTTCCAAGACGAGAAGAAACGGTACGTAGCGATTACAACGTAACTAAAAGAGGCAACCGCCATGAAATAGTTGCCAACGGCTGGATTCACGATCAAGACAATGACAAAATTATTCGCGAAGCCGGTAAAGAAGATGTTTTATTAGCTCAAGAAAAAGGCTTTAATAGTTACATAAAAGTAGCCGATAACAAATGTAAAGCCGCTCAAGACTATTGGCAAGAAAACGAGGCTAAGTGGGCTATAGTCCGCACAAAATGGGATGAAATTTTTGCTAGAAACAAAGACTTAGCCTTGGAAGAAAAAGTAGATAATAAAGTATTGTATAAGTATTTATTGGATGAAGAAAACTACAAAACTAATCAACAAATAAGCCCTGTAATTGACTCCTTTGTAAAATGATAGCAGTAAAAAAAATGAAAACCTTATCTATTATAGTGTTTGTTTTTTCTCTGAGTGTACAAGGTATGGCTCAGGAAAATATTTTTTTAAGTCGTGATTTTTGGGATACAAAGCCAAATAAGGTCATCGTTGATGAAAAAATCCAAGAAGGTCATGATATTGCAGAACTAAATGCAAATAATTTTGATGGTGTAACCTATGCTATTTTGCAGAATGCCCCGATAGAAACGATACAATACATACAATCCAAAAAGGGTAACGATGTTAATAAAATTACCCATGATGGCAGAACTTATATTTTCTGGGCAGCCTATAAAGGTAATGCGGTATTAATGGAGTATTTCCTCGAAAAAGGAGCCAAAACAGACCTTACCGACGACAAGGGATATAGTATTTTAAATTTTGCAGCTTCTGCGGGACAAAAAAATACGGCTGTTTATGATCTTTGTTTGGCACACGGAATAGCTATAAAAACAGACTTTACGCCTAATGGCGCCAATGCCCTACTCTTAGCAGCGCCTTTTGATACTGATTTTTCGCTAATTAATTATTTTGTGGCAGAAGGTTTGGCGCTACAAAGCAAGGATACAAATGGTAATGATGCTTTTAATTATGTGGCAAAAACTGGAAACATAGCCTTGCTAAAAGAATGGTATAATAAAGGAATTAAAGGGAACAACAACGCTGTTGTATTTGCAAGCCAAGGAACAAGAAATAAGGCTAACGGAATTGAGGTTTTTCAGTATTTAGAAAGTTTAGGTTTAAAGGTGAATACCACAAATTACGAAGAACAAAATCCACTCCACGCCATTGCTTATCGAGGCAAAGACATCAAATTAATGCAATATTTTTTTGAAAAAGGCGTGGATGTTAATCATGCTGATTTTGAAAGCAACACGCCATTTTTAAATGCTGCAAAAGGCAATGACCTCACTGTACTTTCATTTTTATTTCCTAAAGTAAATGATATTAACTTTAAAAATAAAAGAGGAGAAACAGCGCTAGCGCTAGCATTAGCCAATAATGCTCCAGAAATAGTGACTTTTTTGCTTGAAAATAATGCTTCTATTACAAGTTTAGATGCGGAAGGCAATAATTTATCTTATTACCTTATGAAATGCTATAGTCAAAAAAATAGTAGTGATTTTGAGCGCAAAATAGCCCTCTTAGCATCTAATAAATTTGATATTACAAAAGCTCAAAAAAACGGAAATACTTTATTTCATTTAGCATTAGCGCATAATGATATTGCCTTACTTAAAATGATGAATGAATATGGTATAAACATCAACGCGAAAAATAACGAAGCACTAACCCCTTTACATATAGCAGCTATGATAGCGACGGATGCTCAAATGTTGAACTACTTACTTTCCATAGGGGCAAAAAAAGAAATAGTGACTGATTTTGAAGAAACCGCTTATGATTTAGCCTTAGAGAATGAACTACTAAAAAAGAACAATATCTCACTTGACTTTTTAAGGTAGTCGCAATAGATTTTTAAAAATGAATTACCTCGAGGCAGGGCTATATAGGCATTAGCCCCAAATGGTCTTGGAAGACCGTTGCACTGCAGGAACCAAGACCTGCCGGTAGGAAGAAATTACACTCTTTTTGTCTTGGTTCTTGTCTCTAGGCTTGCAAACAAGGATTTTCTGAACGCTACGCCCGAGGCAGAGCCTAATGAATTTTGATTAATTAAAAGATGATTAAATAAAATAACATGAAATATTTCTCAAAAATAATAGGCCTTTTAATGTTAATACTTAGTATTTCAGCCTTTTATTCTTTTACTTATAAAACTACGCCATCCACGAAATATAGATGTATGATCCAGATGATCAATTACACAGGTGAATCTGCTTATGTGGTTATTTCTTTACTGAATCCTGAGGGAAAATATGAAAAAACTTTATATGTTCAAGGCAATGATAAAGAATGGTACCATGACATTACAGAGTGGTGGAAATTTCACGGAAAAAAACGCACTAATATTGATGCAATAACTGGCGCCACTATTGCTGGTGGAGAACGAAAAATTAGTCTTATTGATATTGATGATGACAAGTTAAATAAGGGCTACAAAATTCGCTTTGAAACCGCCGTTGAAGACCAAAAATACTACACCAGCGATGTAGAATTTGAACTGACCTCCGAAACTGTAAATGGCAAAGCAGATGGCACAGGTTTTATACGCTATGTACGCTTGATTCCCAATTAAAATATGACAATTTATATTTGGAGGTATAGTCATCTTATACTAGCATTGGTTTCCTTTATTTTTATTCTGTTGGCTTCTGTTACTGGAATTATATTGGCATTCGAACCTATTTCAGAACAAATTAAACCTTATAAAGTTGATAATTTTAAGGAAGTTTCATTAGCAGAAACCATTGCGGCTTTTAAAAAAACCTATCCTGAAGTTATTGAGATTAGTGTAGATGTTAATGAATTTGTATTAGCCTCGATCGTTAACGATGAGGCTGAATCCGTAACGGGCTATTTTAATCCAAGAAATGCCGAATACTTAGGGCCAAAAATTGCACCTTCAAAATTTTTTCAGTTTAACACTACCCTGCATCGATCGCTATTTTTAAAAGGTACAGGACGGTTTTTTGTGGGTCTTTGTTCTTTTCTATTGTTTTTAATTGCTATTTCGGGTACAATCCTAATTGTAAAACGGCAGGGAAGTTTTAAAAAGATTTTTAGCAAAGTTGTCAATGAAAATTTTGCACAATACTGGCATGTAGTTTTAGGACGAATTTCGCTTATCCCAATCATCATCATCACACTAACTGGGGTGTTTTTATCCTTGCAACAATTCAATATATTTCCAGAGTATAAAATTTCTCATCAATTAAATTTTGAAAATCTAAGGGATACCCCAAAGTTAAAAACCCAGGATTTTCCAATATTTAAAAACATCAAACTATCGGAAGTCAAAAGTATAGAATTTCCGTTTTCAAAGGATATTGAAGATTACTACACGATAAAACTCAAAAACAAAGAACTCATTGTCAACCAGTTTAACGGCGAAATTTTAAGCGAGCTAGCTGATCCCTTTGTTGCTTATATTTCTTCAATAAGTTTGCTACTCCATACAGGTAAAGGAAGTATTATTTGGTCTAGTATTTTAGCCATCACCTGTATAAACATTCTGTTTTTTATCTATTCTGGGTTTGCGATGACTTTAAAAAGAAGAGCGGCAAGCATAAAAAATAAGTACAAACCCAATAAGTGTAAGTATATTATTTTAGTGGGGTCCGAAAATGGTAGTACCTTGACCTTTGCTACCGAAATTCATCGTCAAATATTAGCTTTAGGCGAAACTTGCTATTTGGCAGAGCTCAATGAATATCGAGAATTTAAAAGTGCAAAACACTTAATTGTAATGACCTCAACCTATGGGGAGGGCGATGCGCCTACGAACGCCAATAAATTTTTAGATCGATTGAAAACCGTGAAACAAGAACAAAACTTTAGTTTTTCGGTAGTGGGTTTTGGATCTTTAGCCTATCCAGATTTTTGTAAATTTGCGCTTACTGTAAATGATGCGCTTAAAAATGATCATAAAACGGAATTAATACCTCTTTTTACCATCAACGACAAATCGCTGAACAGTTTTGAACAATGGTTAAATAAATGGTCTAGTATTGCTGGATTACAGCTGTACATTGCCAACGAAGAATTAACCAAACCACCTAAAAGCAACGCTAGCTTTGAGCTTATTCATAAAACAGATATGCTAGAGCATCCAGATAGCATCTTTAACCTAACATTAAAACCCCATAAAACGCCTAAGTTTACCTCAGGAGATTTATTAGCAGTTTATCCTGAAAATGACTACCGTGAGCGGCTCTATTCCATAGCCAACATTAATAATAACATTCAATTAAGCGTTAAACATCATAAAAATGGTTTGGGCTCTGAATACCTTCAGAAGCTCAGCCCAAATACCATAATAAAAGCTCGAGTTTTAAGAAATACTAGTTTCCATTTTCCCAAAAAAGCGGCAAAAGTTATTTTTATTGCCAATGGCACTGGTATTGCTCCCTTTTTAGGAATGTTAGCTCAAAATAAGCAACAAATAGAAACTCATTTGTATCTTGGCTTACGGAGCAGTAGGTCATTCGAAAGCTACGAAAAAGACCTTCAAAAGAGCCTCTCTGAAAATAAATTAAATAAATTAAACCTAGCATTATCCAACGAAACCGGGAAAATTTATGTGCAAAATTTAGTGCAAAACGATGCCAAATTAATAATAGAAACTTTGAAAAACCAAGGGTATATTATGATTTGCGGATCATTAGCTATGCATAAAGGAGTGATGCTTGTTCTTGAAAAAATATGTGAAGCTGAAAATACCAATTTAAACAGCTATGGACATTTAATAAAATCAGACTGTTATTAGGTTTTATAGGTAAATAGGGATCAAAGAAGATGTTTAATCTCGGAGATTTCTCGCAAAATTACTTGTAGCTATTATTACTCCATATACAAATCTACCAAACCCTCAGGCGTAGTGACGTGTATAGTTTTGTTTTCACGATCTACTTTGGTGATAATTTGGTCGTTTATAGGGATAAGCAATTGTTTATCCTCTTTTACGACTTCAAAAAGGGCTTGAGCCGTAGTATCATTTACGCTTTCTACAATACCAATATCGCCATGCACGCTATCTAAAAGTGTAAAGCCTATAATTTCGTGGAAGTAAAATTTGTTACCTGTAAGTTTAGGCAATGAGCTCAGCGGTAAATAAATTTCCGAACCCATTACGCGGTCAGCATCTGATTCGTCTGCAATGGCATCAAACCGAACCCTAAGTAAGGTTGACCTATGTAAGCTAGATTTTTTAATAAAAAATGGAACCAGATTATTTCCTAAAGAAATAAATACTGATTCCAAATTTTCGTACGCTTCGGGTTCGTCGGTGTCTAATTTTATCAACACCTCACCCTTAAAACTATATTTTGAAACGATTTTACCTAAGTAGAAACAATCTGACTTTAGCATATCGTTTAAAAATTATGCTTTTTTATCTGTATCCTCTTCTTTTTGATCTGCAACAACTTCCTCAACACTAGGAGCTTCTGCAATTCCTTCAGTTTCTGCAAGAACTTCTTTTTCAACTAACGTTGGTATTGGAGTGGTATCTGCATTTTCTATTTCTGGCTGAGGTGCTTCTGGAGTCTCAACAACTGCTTCCGGAGCTGCTACTTCAACAACTTCTTCTACTACTGGAACAGCATCGGCAATACGCTTAGCATTTACTTCTTTTTCTGCTTTTAGCGCTGTAGCTCTAGCATCAGCTTTCGCTTTATCTAAATCGCCAACTTTAGAACCTACTATTTTACCTTTATCTTCTAACCAAGCATTGAATTTTTCTGCTACTTGCTCTTCGGTTAAGGCTCCTTTACGAAGACCACCTAATAAATGGTGCTTTAAAAGCACACCTTTGTAAGATAAAATACGTTTTGCTGTTTCTGTTGGTTGTGCACCATTGTTTAACCAAGTAACTGCATTATCAACATTAATTTCAATAGTTGCAGGATTGGTATTAGGATTATAGGTTCCTAATTTTTCTAGGTATTTACCATCTCTTTTGGCTCTTGCATCTGCTGCAACTACCCAATAGAATGGTTTTCCTTTTTTACCGTGTCTTTGTAATCTAATTTTTACTGGCATATCACATTAATTTATAGGGTGCCCGACCCTTGGTTATTAATTCTTTCTTGTGCTTGTCTTTAAGCGGGTGCAAATATAGTTTATATTTTTTGATGATGCAATTGATAATTTGAAATAATCTTTTCAAATAAATATTTGTTTTCAAATATCTAAAATCTTATCATTTTTTACAAAGTACATCGTAATATCTATTAACACCTACCTTTTTCTTTTTTGTTTCATGTTTTCACAATTTTAATTAGACTAAAATCGTTAATAACTCCTAGTAATATTCTTTTTTCTCCCAAACCCTTTTACTAATTTTATACTCTTGTTTTTTGCTATTTTAAAATACCATTACATTAAGCGCAAAAGATTCCCGAATGCTCGGGAATAAAAAAAATTATATGTTTTTAATCTTCGATACCGAAACTACTGGATTACCTAAACGCTGGGATGCGCCTTTTACCGATACGGATAATTGGCCACGCTGCATTCAAATTGCCTGGCAACTGCATGATGACATTGGTAAATTAATAGAGCATCAAGATTATTTGATACAACCTGATGGTTTCAATATTCCGTATGATGCGGAACAAATTCATGGTATTTCTACTGCTTTGGCGGAACAACGAGGTATCCCGATTGCCGAAGTTTTAGAAAAGTTTAATGCCGCCATGGCAAAAACCAAATTTGTGGTTGGTCAAAACCTAAGTTTCGATTTGAACATTATGGGTGCGGAATTCCATCGATTACAAGTTGAAAATCCCTTACAAACCCTGCCTGTTTTAGATACTTGTACAGAAAATACCGCAGGTTTATGCAAAATTACTGGAGGTCGTGGTGGAAAATTTAAGCTACCAACCTTAACAGAATTACACCAATATCTCTTTGGCGAACCTTTTGGCGAGGCGCACAATGCCACTGCTGATGTAGAAGCAACCACCCGTTGCTTTTTAGAATTGATACGTAAACAACAATACTCAAAAGAACAGCTAGATGTTCAGCCCGATTATTTCAAGAATTTTTCTGAGGCTAACCCACAAGAAATTCAATTAATTGGTTTAAAACACATCAATCTAAAAAAAGCATCAAAGAAAATTGCTGATGCCCTTTGGGAAAAAGATACTACTGGCATTTCGCAGGAAGAACTTAAAGAAAATGTAAAAACTTTAGAAGATGCCGAATTTTCGCATCTGCACAATCATAGTCAGTTTTCGATATTGCAATCTACCATTTCTATTCACGATTTGGTCCAAGCGGCGGCAACTCAAAAAATGAATGCTGTGGCCATTACCGATCATGCGAATATGATGGGAGCTTTTCATTTTATAAAAGAAATAAAAGCCAATAATATTGCAGTTAAGCAGCGAAATGCAGAAGCACTAGAAAAAGGCGAACCCGCTTTAGAACAAGAAATTAAACCTATTATCGGTTGCGAATTTTTTGTTTGCGAAGACCATACCAATAAGAATGTAAAAGATTACGGCTACCAAATGGTGCTCTTGGCAAAAAATAAAAAAGGCTATCACAACCTTGCGAAATTATCGTCTATCGCTTACACCAATGGTTTTTATTATGTACCCCGAATAGACCGCAAATTAATTCAGCAATACAAAGATGATATTATTGTATTGACGGGAAATTTATACGGCGAGGTTTCTGGAAAAATACTAAATGTGGGTGAAAACCAGGCAGAAGAGGCTTTATTATGGTGGAAAGACCAGTTTGGCGACGATTTATATTTAGAAATTATGCGCCATGGTCAAGAAGATGAAGATCGTGTAAACCAAGTTTTATTAGAATTTGCCAAAAAGCACCACGTAAAATTAATAGCGACTAACAATACCTATTACGGCGCTAAAGAGGATGCGAATGCCCATGATATTTTATTATGCGTAAAAGACGGTGAAAAACAAGCGACACCTATAGGTCGTGGGCGTGGTTACCGTTATGGATTGCCCAATCAAGAGTATTATTTTAAGTCTCAAAACGAAATGAAGGCACTTTTTAAGGAGGTGCCAGAAGCGATTGTAAATATTCAAGAAGTAGTCGATAAAATTGAAGCTTACGAATTGGCGCGTGATGTATTGTTACCGAAATTCGATATTCCTGCGGAATTCAAAGTTACCGAAGATGAAACCGACGCTGGTAAACGCGGAGAAAATGCCTATTTACGACATATCACCTACAAAGGCGCAGAAAAAAGATACCCCGAACTTACGCCCGAAATAAAGGAGCGGATTGATTTTGAGCTACAAACGATTGAAAATTCGGGTTATCCCGGTTATTTTTTGATTGTGGAAGACTTTATCCGTGAAGCCCGGAATATGGATGTTTCTGTAGGCCCAGGTCGTGGTTCTGCAGCGGGTTCTGTCGTTGCCTATTGTTTGAAAATTACCAATATTAACCCCTTAAAGTACGATTTGCTTTTTGAGCGTTTTTTAAATCCTGACAGGGTTTCCATGCCCGATATTGATATCGATTTTGATGATGAAGGGCGTGGTCGTGTTATGGATTATGTGATTAAAAAATACGGCTCCAATCAGGTTGCTCAGATCATTACCTACGGTACTATGGCAGCAAAATCATCTATTCGCGATACCGCTCGGGTGTTAGATTTGCCTTTGGGTGATGCGGATCGGATTGCGAAGCTAATTCCGACGATGTCTAAATTGAGCAAGATTTTTGGCATGTCAGAAGCGGATTTAAAGAATAAATTTAGATCCGAAGATTTAATAAAAGTAAACGAGCTGCTCAATATTTCCGAAGGCGATGATTTAGAGGGGCAAACCTTAAAAATGGCTCGTGTTTTAGAAGGTTCGGTTCGCAATACAGGGATTCACGCTTGTGGGGTGATTATTACCCCAGATGATATTACCAACTTTGTACCCGTTGCCACGGCGAAAGATTCTGATTTGTACGTTACACAGTTTGACAACTCTGTAGTAGAAAGTGCAGGTTTATTAAAGATGGATTTTCTAGGCCTAAAAACCTTGACCCTAATTAAAGATACAGTCAAAATTGTCAAAGCAAAATACCATATCGATTTGGTCCCTGATGATTTTCCTTTGGATGATGAAAAGACCTATCAACTATTCCAACGCGGAGAAACCGTAGGCGTTTTTCAATATGAATCGCAGGGGATGCAAAAGCACCTTAAAGATCTAAAACCAACCGTTTTTGATGATTTAATTGCCATGAATGCCTTGTACCGACCTGGCCCCATGGAATATATTCCTGATTTTATTCAACGTAAAAATGGAATGGCAGAAATAAAGTACGATCTCCCAGATATGGAAGATAATCTTAAAGAGACCTACGGAATTACCGTATATCAAGAGCAAGTAATGCTTTTATCGCAACGCTTGGCGAGTTTCTCAAAAGGTGATGCCGATATTTTGCGAAAAGCCATGGGAAAAAAGATTATTGCCGTGCTTCAAAAAATGAAACCTCAGTTTATAGAAGGTGGCGAAGCCAATGGTCATCCAAGAGAAATTTTAGAGAAAATTTGGAAAGACTGGGAAGCTTTTGCAGCTTATGCTTTTAACAAAAGTCATTCTACATGTTACGCTTATATTGCTTACCAAACCGCATATTTAAAAGCGCATTACCCTGCCGAATATATGGCTGCGGTATTGAGCAATAATATGAATGATATAAAGCAGGTTACTTTCTTCATGGAAGAATGTAAACGTATGGGCTTGGCCGTTTTAGGACCCGATGTTAACGAATCTTATTACAAATTTGCAGTAAATGCTGTTGGTGCGGTTCGTTTTGGAATGGGCGCGGTAAAAGGTGTGGGTAAGGCTGCAGTAGAAACCATTGTGGAAAACCGTAAAAAAGACGGCGCTTTTAAGTCTGTTTTTGATGTATCAAAACGGATAGATTTGCGCGCTGCGAATAAAAAAGCATTTGAAAATTTAGCGGTTGCGGGTGGTTTTGACTCTCTTGGAAAATCGCACAGAGCTCAATTTTTTCATGATGATGGTGATGGTATTACCTTTTTAGAAAAAGCCATAAAATACGGCGCTAAATTTCAAGAAAACGAAAATTCGAGTCAGGTTAGTCTGTTTGGCGATGCCAGCGAAGTTCAAATTCCAGAACCTACTGTTCCACCTTGTGAAGAATGGGGAACTATGGAAAAATTGCGTCGTGAAAAAGAAGTAGTTGGGATTTATATCTCTGGGCATCCTTTAGATGATTTTAAATCTGAGATTAATGCCTTTTGCAATGCTAGCTTATCGCACCTTAACGACTTAGAAAATATAATCAATAGAGAAGTTTCTTTTGCAGGAGTAATTACTGATGTGCAACACCGAACTGCAAAAAACGGAAAAGGTTGGGCCTCATTTACCATGGAAGATTATACCGATACCTTTGAATTTAGAATTTTTGGAGAAGAATATCTAAAATACCGCCATTTTTTAATGATCAATTCTTTTGTATTTATGAAACTGCTTGTAAGAGAAGGATGGATTAATCGCGATACCGGAAAAAAAGGCGATCCGCGTATGCAGTTCAATAGTTTTATGTTATTACAAGAAGTAATGGAAAATTACGCTAAAAAACTCACCATCAAATTGAATATAGATAGTTTAAATGAAAAGACTATTTTTAATTTGAAAGAAACAATTAGCGCACACAAAGGCGAGCATACATTAAATTTTATGGTGTATGAAATGGAGGATGAAATAAAAGTGAGCCTCGTAAGCAGAAAACAAAAAATACAAATCTCAAGCGAATTATTAGAGCAGCTCGAGCATCAAGAAATACGTTACAAGTTGAATTAAAGTTATAAATTCAAATACCATTTTTCGACCACGCTAAATGACCACATTACGAGTCAGCTAAGACAATAAAAAAACTTCGTTTCTAAATACCCCTATATAAGCTACTTACTTAGTTTTCAAAAAGGGGTTCCTGTTGTCCTAATGTTTGAATAAATTCTTTAGGAGTTAATTTATATGTTTTTTTGAAAGCTCTATAAAAAGTGGCTTTAGAATTAAAACCACAAGAAAGCCCTATGGCTTCAATAGAATAATTTTTTATCTCATTAGAGCGTAATTTTTCATGTACGGACTCTATCCTAATGCTATTAATATAATCATTAAAATTTTCAAAACCATTATCACTCACTGCAATAGAGATATTTCTTTGACTTATACCTACAAAAGAAGCAACAATGCCTAAATTTAAATTAGGATTTATGTAAACTTGCTGCTTTCGAATACTTTCATCCAGTTTAGAAAATAAAGAGGTATCGTAATTAGAATTATTTTCTTTACTATCGCCGTTAGATAATGGATCATTTAAGCCTAACAAAGCATTTGGACTTAAGAGTAAAACACCTGAAAGACCAAAGAAGAAGATAGAGACTAAAATGGATGTTGCATTACTTAAAAAAGATCCTATTTCAGATACATTTGCTATGTCTAGTCCGTATATAAAATAAATAGTAGTGATGCCCAAACAATAAAAAAACTGTAGCCTAAAAAAACTAAATACCCATGTTTTTACTTTTATGAAATGCGCGTTAATTTTTGTATTTTTTTTGTAAAAAGACTTTATAAGCCACCATTGTGCGGCTAAATACACTAAAGACGAAACAGCTCTACTTACAACATTTAACCACTCTGGCATTATTCCGTCTTGATTTAAATACGTGAGACTTATATCTTCTACTACTCTAGCCACCAAAATTTCTTTTTCCGCTAAAGGCATAAAATAAAAAGGGAGGTAATTTATGGTAAAAACTATAAAAGGAATAAAGTGTATAAAATCGGACTTTTTAAAAGTTTTTTCGCTAAAAAGTGTCGTTCTTAAATACAGAAATGCCAAAGGTGGTATTAAGAAGGTCAAAGGTGCTGGAATTTTATATAAATAGGGTATATAGATTAAATAACCATGGGCTATTAAAAGATAAAAAGCATTCGCAAGTCCAATTAAAAATAAGTAAGCACTAAGTAAGTAGGGACTAAACAACTTGTTGGTATTAATTTTAAAGCAAATAAGCGCTGCCGTTAAAAAGCAAAAAATAATACTGATAAAGTAAATAAGATTAACAATCATTTATAAAACTTTGTATTTCAAAATTAATACATTTTTACTTAATACGTCTCAAAATCGTATTTTGAGACGTATTAAAAAGTGAAAAATTATACGTTTCGGAAATAATTAAAGATTTTTGGCATACAAATAATAAACTTTAAAAAAATGAACTACTCAAATTTATCATTCTTAAACTTAGTATAAGACCATTTTTTTAATGAGCACTATCAAAAAAGGTTTTTTTAGTAAGGAAATCCAAAAACAGTTGAGATTGAGGCGTTACGAACCATTCTGGGCGATGGTGCATAAAATAAGAGAGGCTATGGGATAAAGAGATGACCGCTATACTCTTAAGGGCATGATTGAGGCAGGTAGAACGGACAATGTTTTAAAGAATGCCATTGAGGGAGAAACTTCTATTATCTTTTCAGATAAAAGCACATCCTATCTAAATATAGAAGATTACGTAGAAATACATATCACTGAAAAATCTAATGAGCAGACCACTAAGGAAACACTAAGATGGGTGCACATTACAATAGGAAATGCCAAAAGAGATTTTCAGAAATTCCATAAAATAAAAATAAATATTTACAATTATACCTCAATGAGTTCATTTATAAGCT
>Ga0209390_10002676_pt1 | contig 30513 bp, 20 predicted proteins | sample BON01_FD_187212 | JGI IMG/M metagenome (GOLD analysis project Ga0209390, IMG submission 187212) | Freshwater microbial communities from Lake Bonney liftoff mats and glacier meltwater in Antarctica - BON-01 (SPAdes) (version 2) | ecosystem: Environmental > Aquatic > Freshwater > Ice > Glacier...
GGATCTTCAAAATCAGTCAACCATTGCTATTTTCGTATGACCATAGAGGTGCCAGTGTCGGGTCAACGTTTTAATGACTGATAAGAAAGCAATGGATTTTAAAATAAATTAAGATCCAAAAATACTTACGTACCTAAGTCTACGTGAGTATTTTTGTAACGTAGGTGATATTCCAAAAGCTATCCTGGATTATTCATTAATTTAAGTTAGCTGCATAACGTTACCTATAAAAGTCTTAGAATCCGCTTTAAATCTATTCCACACTTGTCGAATTCAGTTTTTACAAATGCAGCCTATCGGTTGCCACCTTGGTTTCCTGTTTTCCAGACTTCAGTTAATGAGCCTTCTTTATTTCTGGATTACAAAATCCAGCCAAAATGAACGATAAGGTCCTGATAAATTAGAAATTCGCGATATTCTTTTAGTTCGCTAGATTGATTACGTTTTAGTCAATGCCTCCTCCAAATTATAAAGGGCTACGATGACTTGCATTAAGGCTGCCGTTCTTATCGCTTCATTTTCGGCGGATAGAGATTCACCTACCGATAAAGTATTCGCGGCAATATCAGGTTCTTTCTGAAATCTTGACAACTCCTCAGCATAAAATTCTTTCAACACCTTTTCTTCGTCTTCTTTGGGAAGCCTACCTAGAATTCTAATGAATGCTTCATCTATTGCTGCTTTCTCATCTTCATATTCAACAACCAATTTTTCTGCAAGCACCCTGGAAGCTTCTAGTACCAATGGATCATTAAGCATGGCCAAAGCCTGCAAAGGGGTGTTGGTTCGGTTCCTGTAAACCTGACAAATATCCCGATTACTCCCATCAAAAATCAATAGTGAAGGGGGCGGTAAAGTGAGTTTAATAAACGTATAAATCCCTCTTCTATAGAGCTTGTCCCCTTTATCTTGTCGGTAAATGTTTAGCTCACCCCTTCCTGAACTGGAGGCTTCCCATAAGCCTTCGGGTTGATAAGGTTTCACACTTGGTCCACCTATTTCCGGAACAAGCAAACCACTACTAGATAGTACCATGTCACGGATCAATTCAGCATGCAACCTTAACCTAGGGAAACGAGAAAGGTAGGTGTTTTCTGGGTCAAGCGCCAAACCAGCTTTAGTTACAGCAGAGGATTGCTTGTAGGTAGAAGAGCTTACTATTAATTTTATAAGTTGTTTTATGTCCCAGCCACTTTCCCGGAAATCCACGGCTAACCAATCTAAAAGCTCGGGATGTGTAGGTAATTTCCCTTGCATCCCAAAGTCTCCAGAAGAGGGCACCAATCCTACCCCAAATATTTCCTGCCATATTAAATTGACAAAAACCCTTGAAGTCAAGGGATGGTCATCAGCAAAAGCCCATTTCACCAATCCTAACCTATTCTTTGGTAATTCGCTAGAAAAAGGCTTGATTACATCCGGTGTATTAGCAATTAATTTTTCACCCTTAGGGGCATCATACAAGCCTCGATCCAAAATAAAAGTGGGGCGGATTGAATCTTGAAAATCCTGCATGATTGAAACGGCCACTTTGCTCGTGTCTGGATGATTAACAAAGTCTAAAATCCCTTCAGTATCCGCTTTATCTATCAACATAAGCGGCGTTTTAGCCCGCACAGCAGACCCAGCTCCCCCTTCGAAACCTTTTTCAGGTGTATTGTTGAAAAATGCATAAAGGTTGTAATAATCCTTTTGAGAGATCGGATCGTACTTGTGGTCATGACATTGGGCACATTCCATAGTAATTCCAAGGATCACCTTACTAAAGGTATTGGTTTTATCTAAAACATATTCCATCCTGTACTCTTCATGAATGACTCCTTCCTCTTCAGTAACTTTATGGTTTCTGTTAAAGGCTGTAGCCAAGAGTTGTTCTCTATTTGGTTCAGGAAGCAAGTCCCCGGCGAATTGCCAGGTTAAAAATTTATCATATGGAAAGTTCTGATTAAAAGCATGAATTACCCAATCCCGGTAAGGCCATTGGGTTCGAATATTGTCATTCTGATAGCCAAAAGAATCCGCGTATCTGGAAATATCCAGCCATAATAGTGCTAATTTTTCACCGTAGGCTGGTTTATTAAGGTATAGATCAATCATCTCCTCCCACGATTTCTCACCTGACGAAAAAATTTTGACTTCTTCAGAAGTAGGAGGCAAACCTGTAAGGTCTAAACTAAGTCGTTTTAAAAGATAACTGTCGGCTGCTTTTGGACTGGGAGACAAGCCCTTCTCCTCCATTTTTGCAAAAACAAAGCCATCAATGGGACTGTGGCTCCATTCTTCGCTATCGGGAATAGGAATAGCTTTCTTACTCGGAGGCTCAAAGGCCCAATGTTTTTCATAAGCCCCTCCTTGTTCAACCCATTTCTTTATCAATTTCCTTTCATAATCAGTGATTGACAAATTGGATTCAGGGGGAGGCATTTTCTCAGAAGCATCGGCTGAAAAAATTCTTTTAATCACTTGAGACTTGTTGGGTTTACCTGGAACAATGGCATGCTGATCCGGGTTCTCCTTCAATGCAGCAAAAGCTCCTGCTTCATTGTCCAGTCTTAATCCGGCCTCTCTTTTATTGGCATCTGGCCCATGGCAAGCAAAGCAATTGTCGGATAAAATTGGCCTAATATGGAAATTATAGCTGACTTGATCAGGAATTGAGACTTCCTTTTTGACGTTTTCGTTGGAGCAACTATTTAAAGCCATAGCGGCTATAAATAATACCATAAAAATTGACGAAAAAACTGCTGTATTTTTCAATCCCATCGGGTTTATATTAATTACATCGCTAATTTAATGGTTATCAAGCAGATTGCCAACATATCTTTTACCGCTAAAAATAAAAAACCATTATTTATTGGTTTTTTATTTACCCAACCCAGATTCGAAGTCGTTGGTAAGTATCGTTTGGTTGCTAACTGACGTCTGGATTTTGGCAGCATTGTTGCTAAAAATAGGCAACAATACCGCCAAAATCTTAGGTTTATATACCCTTTTCCTACGGGTTGAAACCTGTGGCTATTTATGACATGATTACTTATGCTTCTTCGTTTACCTTCGGGAATTATATGGTTAAGTATAATACTATCAAATAGTTAGATGGAATTAAACACCATCCAACTCCTCAAACCGCCACCTTTCATTGGGTGAAGTTACATGTTCGCGTGTGACAATTTCTTTTACCTTTTGGAGGACATCTGGGTTTTCCTCAGCCACATCGTGCATTTCCAAAGGATCACTTTTCAAATCGAATAACAACCATGAAGAACCTCCTTTTTGAACATCCAGTTTTAACGCTTTCCAGTCTCCCAACCTAACAGCGATCTGACCACCATAAGAAGGGAATTCCCAATAGAGAAATTCAGGCTGAGGTTGTTCATTTCCTATTAAAGTAGGGTAAAAACTGGTTCCATCTGTCGCTATATCCAGTGATTTCCCGGCTACATCGGCCAAGGTGGGCATTACATCATAAAAAACAGATGCATGATCACTAATTGAACCTTCTTTAATATTTCCCGGCCAGGAAGCGATCATGGGTACCCGAATACCTCCTTCATAAAGATATCCTTTACCATAACCTTGCTCTTCTCTAAATTCACCTCCACTGTTAAACCAAGGGGAATCCGTTCCTCCATTGAAGGTGGGTCCATTGTCGGAAGTGAAAATGATTAAGGTATTCTCATAAAGTCCTTTGCTCTTTAATTGCTCAACAAGCTCTCCTACTTGTTCATCCAGATAACTGACCATGGCTGCATAAGTAGCTCTAGGGTAACGAGAAGGGAAATAAGAACGCTCTCCCAGATAAGGTGTTTCATCTCCGAATTTTTCTACATAATGATCAATCCATTTTTCAGGTGCCTGAAGAGGTACATGAGGAATAGGTGTTGCCCAATATAAAAAGAAAGGCTTTGTACTGCTTTGCTCATCTACGAAATTGGTAATCCTATCGAACATTACCTCTGGGGCATATTCAGTGAGGAAATAATCGCCGTAACTTTCCAAATCATAAACATCAGCTCCTTCGGCGAGTTTTTTATTAGGGGCTATGGTGTCATTGTTTAAGTAAACCCTGTGGTCATTTTCCCAAAGGTGAACAGGATACAGGGTATGGGCTTGCCTTTGACAGTTATAACCAAAGAAATAATCAAATCCCTGTTTGTTTGGAACACCTTCGGTATGTGGTGCGCCAAGTCCCCATTTCCCTACCACTGCAGTAGTGTAACCGGCTCCTTGAAGCATGGACCCAATCGTAACCGTACCGGTGGCAATAGGCCTTTGCCCTTCCAAGGTAGAATCTGCTAACATCGCATAATAATCCCAAACATCTCCTCTGCTACCCCACTCATCATTGCCTCTTACCTGTGAATGCCCCGAATGCTGTCCCGTAAGCAATACCGCTCTTGCTGGTGCACAAACTGGCGCACCAGAATAATGTTGGGTGAACATCATCCCGGAAGCTGCCAAAGCATCAATATTTGGCGTTTCAATTTTTTCCTGACCATAACAGCCCAAATCTCCATAACCTAAATCATCAGCTAGAATATAAATAATGTTGGGTGGAACGACTTCCTGCTTTTTTTGTTGGCATCCAACCACAAAAAAAAGAAACACAGGTATTGAAAACAATAAACTCTTTTTCATATTAAATAAATAAACTTCAAGTAATTATTATTTTGAACCACCGAAAACGATTTATTTTACGCTTTGGTGGAATCAAGATCTACCTTAAGCAAGGCCAATTGATCAGAAGTAGTTGTCAAATGGTTAAAAACCATGTAATTGCCTGTCTTGTCATCGGTGATTCTAACCAAGTAGCTACCCTCTTGAAAAACTTCAGGATGGAAAACCTTTTCATTGACCCTCAGAGAATACACCAATTCTCCTGATTTTTCATCTATCACGGCTACTATAGGTTTGTTACAATTGCTCAAATCCAAAGGCGGAAGGGTGCCTGTAGCATTTCTTGCATAATTTTCCTTTTGGGAAACTGTAACAGGCCATCCTTCATATTGTCCATTTGGGTTGGCTTTTGGATCCACATATCTAGGCCAACATTCCATGGTCATTTTCTTGCCTTTTTTATCAAAGGTCACTATTCCATAGCCAGTTGCCCGGTCATGGATTAATGCAGGTTCAATTCCCGTTTTACGGGGATTAGCCACGGCATGAACAGTCACTTTATTGCCAAAGCCATCGTTAAAATCTCCGGTGTATTTTGGCTTTCCAGCTAAAGGCGTGTGGTTTGAAGGTAAGGTGGGCCACCAGCGCCTCGGAAATAAATTGTTCAATGCCGGGCCAGCAAAAGCATACCCAGCATCCTTAAATTCATCCACCCCGTATTGTACGACAGATGCCAAATGTTGGTCACCGGCAATGTGTAATGCAAAAGCCTTTCTTATTATTCTAAGCGCTTCATCTCTTCCTTTTTGTGGCCATCCATTGGAATCCATATCAGAAGTAGGAGCATCTCCTGAAACGTATTCACCCAATTCAGGAATGGGTAATTTTGGAACGATACTATCGATAATACTTCCCTCAGGAAGGGTGGCAATCGTACAAAAATTTGTTTGCGACAAAACTGCTTTCATTTCTGCACCCTTGCTCCAGTCTGTGGACCAGTGATTTAAGAATTTCAACTGCCGCTCTCCAAGCAGGTTCGCATCAATGTCATAATATTCTTTGATATCAAATGCCCGATTCTGAATAAACCCATTCATGACCTTGGCCTCCTCAGGTAGTACATTTTTGGGGGCAGATTTAAACTTTCTGTCCTCAAGAATAGCAAAACTTATTCCGCCATACACCCAATCCGTATAGTAAGTACCAATCCCCTGCTTTACAGGCCTTGGATCAAATGCATCTGGAAGATGGCCCGTCTGGGTTAGCTGCACCATATTCACCCACTCCGCTGGCATTTTATAGCCTCCCTGGTCTTGAGCCACATAGCCCCATCCTTCATCCGTCGGCGCAGATTTCCCTGCTTCTCCCCACACATTTCCATGATAAACGTCGTGGTCATCAGGAATAAATGCAGCAGGTATGTGTCTGAATATTTCGCTGTAGGACCAGCCAAACATGTACCATTTGCGAAGGTAGTCCAAGCTGGATTTTTCAAGAGGTGAAGTTTGGATGCCAAAACCACCCGTGCCTTCATAAAATTGATCTCCTAAAAAAACAGCTAGGTCAGGGGCATGTTTCAAGGAATGTAGACTTACTTCATTGTCGGGAAAACCATAATCAGCATTGCAACTAAAAACAGCAAGCTTCACCTGGTCCTTATTTTTTGGCTCCTCTGCAATGGTACCATCATAATAAAAACTTTGGACTCCGTTTCTTAACGGTAAATCCACTTTTACCCTGTAAGGGACTGCCCGTTCTTCCTTCCAGTTCTCTATGCGGAAATGGGCTACTCTACCCAAGGCATCTATTTTTGCTTCTTGTATAGTTGTCCAGTCATTGCCTTTCTTTACTTGAAGGCTGATTTTATTTTTCTCTATTTTTTCTATTGGGGCCAATTGGGCACCAAGCTTCAATACCCCATCATGCAGGGTATAATGTGCAAAACAGATAGGCCCAAAAGACTGGCCTTCTGCCGATATCACTTTGTCCCCTGCTACTTCCCATTCCGAGAATCCGACAGAAGAAGTTTCTGAGGATTCATCTGGAAAATGTGACACCAAGGCAATATTTCCACCTAGGTTTTCACTGTAATTTTCAACTTTAAATTCTCCTAACAGCTTATTACTTTGAGGGACAAACGCTTCTATCATCAAGGAATTATTCTCACCCGTCACCACCAATTTAATTTCGGAATCGAGTGCTATTTTTTCTTTGCCTACCTGCTCACGCTCACCGATAAATAAAAATCCCTCGCCATTTACTCCTGCGTCTAACCCTCTACCAAAAACAGCAGCGGAACGGTAATCCTCAAATTTACCTTTAGCCCCTATTCTTAATCCGACATAGGATGTAGGATCACCAATTTTATTTTTATTGAGCCAGTTTAGGTTCACTTGGCTCTTGAAGGATCCTGAATTGGGGCTTAGTTGATGGGTGAGGCTATGTAAGGTCCTGTTATTGGAGCTTATGACACAGACTGCTTTACCATCTCTCAATTCCCAATCTTGCAGCCGGTTGCCCCAATATTCAGGCCCAATCCAAGCCATGTCTGGCCAGTTTTTCCATTGACTTTTAAGGGGACTGCCCTTTTTCATAGGCATTTTAGGCATTGATCCAGCCCAATTCTCAGTAAAAACCAATGATGAACTTACTGTTCCTAAGGCGATTGATTTGATGGCTTTTCTTCGTTTCATGCTAATTAGTCAGCTAATTTGGGATTAATATTTGTTTCGGATTCAGGTATCGGCCATTTATGATCCTGACCAGGTCTGAAATTTTTAGAGGTAACATACCAACGGGACTTCGGGTCAAGTTTAATCGAAGTGGTAGGATACCTTTCAGATTCAGGGAATGGTGCCCCCCAGAAATCACCGGTCAATACCTCACCTCCAATATTCCATCTAAATATATCCCAAAGTCTTGTACCTTCAAAGGCAAGTTCAATCCTTCTTTCCCTTCTAAGCAAATCTCTCAGAGAAGATGGATCAGTTTCGGTAATGGGTGGCAGTGATACAGAAGCTCTTCCCCGGACCTGATTGATGCTTTGGTCCAATAGTTCCTGGGTTATGGCATTTCCTGCCTCCAATTCAGCTTCAAGGTAGCTTAACAAAACCTCTGCATATCTTATAATAGGAATGTTGCCTCCATAATCAGTTCTAAGATTCCCGCTGAAAGATTCATCGAAAAATTTTCTTAAGCCAAACCCTGTTCTTGTGGCCTGCTTGGAATAGGTCAATTGATCCACTGATTGGGTAGAATCTGGATGGCAGACGTATCTCCTGCCCTGAAATGAAGATTCATTCCAGATAAAGGTATCCCTAAATCGCTGGTCTCTGTTAGCTCCCATGTCCGATTGCAAAAATTTAGGATCATCATAAGAGAAATCAGAACCATCGTCGAATCCATATTCCTCTGCTAGACTCCCAAGGGGGTTTACGATATGCCAGCCACTTGAAGCTGCGGGAAAAGCATGCTGTGGCAAGGCGTTTGGCGCCAAGCCTGATACAAATTGTGCACTAAAGATATTCTCCGTACTATTTTCGTTTTGAGGTGTAAAAAGTGAGCCGTAATCTGCAGCTATCTCATTGTCTCCGAAATCGATAATTTGTTTGTATATGGCTGAGGCCTCATCAAATCTTTTCTCTGCCAGGTAAAGCCTTCCCAAAAAAGCCATGGCTGCCTGCTTGCTCGCTCTTCCAATTTCAGCGCCTCCAAGAGATGAAAATCTCGGAAGATCTACTATGGCAGCTTTCAATTCGGTATCCACGAAATCAACAATTGCCGATTTATCAGATTTCTGCACATTATTGGCTTCATCGGGCGTCAGTGTATTGGTAATCAAAGGTACATCTCCCCAAAATTGAGACAAATAAAAATACTGGGTTGCCCTGATAAATCTTGCTTCGGCTTTCATCCTGTCAATTTTTTCCTGTGGCATATTTACAAAGTCAATATTTTCCAGGAAATCATTGGCAATGGCAACCCTCCTGTAGGAACCGCTCCAATACCCATTGACAACATTATTATTGGGAAGTAGTGTACCATCCGTAAGTCTGTTGTACGTAGAATTATCTCCTCTTCTGTCGTAGGAGTTGTCAGTGGCAAATTCCAAAAACACAATCCCACAATAGGTCCACCAATCGGATGGAACTACCTGCGTCCCAAACTCAATATTGCCGCGATACATGCCTGTTAAAGCAATAAGGGCATTGGATTCGGAGGTCCAAAAGGTACCACTGGCAAATGCGTCGGTAGGAAACTGGTTGAGCTCTTCATCACAAGCCAGGATTGATCCTAGTATAAATAAAGAGAGAATATATTTATTAATATTTTTCATAACTGAAGTCATTTTAACTTTGAATTTATTCAGATTAAAACCTGGCATTTACACCCAATGTATAGGTGGCTAAAATAGGATAATAAGCACCGCCTGTATTAATTTCCGGATCCCAACCTTCAAAATAGGAAGTGAGGGAAAGGATATTCTCCCCACTAAGGTAAATTCTAAGGTTTTGTAAGCCTATTTTGTCCAGGATTCCACTTGGCAATGTGTACCCCAACTGCATGTTTTTAATCCTTACATAAGAGGCGTTCGTCACCCAAAAATCAGAGGCGACGGTATTTGGCGTACCACTATTCGTGATGACCTCAAGTCTGGGATAGGCAGGGTATCGCTCCGGACTGTCCGGGTCAAACCTACCATCCATCTGCCATTGCTGAATATTTCCTAAATTAAAAAATGCCAATCCTGCATAGCCATTGAGCAAACCGCTAACTCCCGAAACTCCCTGGATAAATAAGGAGATATCGAAATTCTTATATTTCGAACCCAAATTCAACCCATAGGTATATTTCGGTATTCTACTGCCTAGAAACGTTCTGTCATAAGTAGGGTCGACCTTTCCGTCAGGTACTCCTTCCGGGCCACTAATGTCCTGGTATCGAATGTCACCGGGAACAGGGTTTGGCGTAACGGAGGATTGACTTGGCCAGGAATTGATGTCCTCTTGGTTTAAAAATACACCATCTGAATTATATCCATAATACATCTCCATGGGAAAACCGACAAATAAACTAGAGCCATTACCGACAAGTCCATTTGGCTGCTCAACATTTCCAAGTCCCAAAGTAATGATTTCATTATTGATGATCGAAAAATTTCCTGAAACAGAATATTGAAAATCGTTTACGCTTTCCCTAAAACCAAAATCAAATTCCCATCCCGTGTTTTTGGCAGCACCAGTATTCACTTCACCAATGCCAACGCCTAATACAGATGAAACGCTAGCAGTAGGCTGGTAAAGAATATCTGTCGTATTACGGTTGAAATAGGTAGCATTGAAATTTAATTTCCCTTGCAAAAAGCTACTTTCAAATCCAATATCTGTTGTTTCGGTAGACTCCCACTTAATATTTGGATCTCTATATACCGAATAGGCTGCACCCGTGGAGATGCTTCCTCCTATTGGATAATTTCTTCCTGATTCAAGCACTGTCTGATAGGGATAGTTGCCTATATTCTGGTTGCCCAAAACTCCCCAGGAAGCTTTCAGTTTTAAATCATAAAGCCAGGAGGAATTTTTTAGAAAATCCTCGTTTGAAAGTCTCCAACCTACAGCCATCGATGGAAAGAGGGCATATTTATTATTTTCAGGAAACCTGGACGAGCCATCGTACCTAAATGTCGTTTCGAACAAATATTTTTCGTCATGATTGAACTTCAACCTGGTAAAAAGTGATTGAATGGCCCATTCAGCATCAAAACCATCTACTCTTTGGTTATCGGCACCTCCCATACCTATGACTGTATAATCATTACTCGGAAAATCCTGTCTATAGCCATTGAAATAGGTATTGATTTGATTTTCAAAGGTGTATCCAACAAGAAAGTCGATAGAATTTTTAGAAAAACTTTTGGAGTATTCCCCCAGGAACTGAGCCGTTTTAAAAATCTCCTTATTGCTAAATTGGTTAAGATAGGATTGGTCATGTATGACATTGTCATTTAACCTCTGAGAAGCCAGATAGGATCGCTGTTCAATTAAAAAAGAATTGTAACCTCCGATAGCTGAAAAGACCAAACCATCCACTGGTGTCCAATCAAGTTTCATATTCAGCCCGGTTCTAGTCCTTGGGTTTTCCAGGTAGGAAGCAGACTGAAGCCAGGAAACCGGTGTTCCTCCACTCTCAGGACCAATACCAAAATCCCCATTAGAGGCCTGTCCTAAATAAACTGCCGGATACCTTATGGCATTTTGGATGAGTTGTCCTTCCAATTCACCTCCTTTGTTGGCTGTAGCCTGAGGTTCATTTCTCTCCTCAATCGAGCCAAATAATCGGGTAGTCAACTTTAATCGTTCACCCAGTTGGTTTTCCAGGTTCAATCGCATATTGTATCTAGAATATTTATTCTTTGCAATTATTCCATCCTGATTTAAAAATCCACCAGATAAAAAATACTTGTTTTTTTCATCCCCTCCATTTAGGGTAAGGGTATGCCCGGTTTGAATTCCTTGCTCAGAGAATAAATAGTCCAAAAATTTGGTGTTTGGATAATTATCCGGATCATTTTGATCCCTGTATTTCTGAATATCTTCTGCTGTATAGCTGTTACTTCCTGAGGCTATATTATACATCTCTGCATACTCCCAGGAATTTACGAATTGTGGCAATTGAGTGGGTTGATTAAAACCAACGTATCCGTTATAACTAACTGATAACTCACTTTTTTTTCCAGACTTAGTGGTAACCAGAATAACCCCATTTGCAGCTCTGGCTCCATAAATAGCAGCCGAAGAAGCATCTTTTAATACAGAGATTGATTGTACATCATCAGGATTAATATCATTCATGTTTCCCGGAATACCATCTATCAAAATCAATGCGTTGGGAGTAGCTCCAAACGAACCTACGCCTCTCACGCGTATGTTTCCACCACTTTCACCAGGTCTTCCTGACCTTTGGATGACAGTAACACCTGGCATTTGACCTGTGATCGCCTGCGACAATTGCTGTACCGGACGATTTTCTATGGCCTCAGATGATATTTGACTTACCGATCCTATTACATTGACTTTCTTTTGAGTACCATACCCCACTACCACCACTTCTTCCAATGATGACTGGTCTTCGGTTAAGGTAATGGTCAGGCTCGTTTGGTTGCCAACCGTGATACGTTGGGATTGGTAGCCTATAAAGGAAAACTGCAGTACCGATCCCTGTGCCACTTCGATGGAAAAATTGCCGTCAAGGTCCGTAGCTGTTCCAGTGTTTGTACCTTCTACCAGGACCGTCGCTCCCGGGATGGGTTGCCCATTCTGATCTACAACTTTTCCGGTGATTTCTATAAAATCCAATGCAATGGTAACTTCCTGGCTTTGGTTTGTGCTTTGAGAGCCTCCCACATAAATGGAATTATTGACCTGCCTGAACTTCAACCTGGAAGATTGGGCTACCTGTACAAGGATATCATTGACGGATTGTTTTCCGGCCTTTAATGTTACCGGACCCCTGTCCGTAAGCAGGTTATCCGGGAAAATGAAAACATAGTCTGTTTTGGATTCAAGGTTTTGAAAAACCTCTTGTACACTCCACTCCTTATTGGTCATACGGAGGAATGTTTCATCGATCGGTTTGATCTGTGCTTTGGAATCATTGGCCAGCAAGGTAGTCAGAAACAAACATTGCAGTAAACAGCCGTATAACAGGTTTTTGGATACCATCTTTATTAGGTATAGTATTTTTCTTTTCATAATTTTAGGTGTTTTATTGAATTGATTTCTTTAAAGCTGGCAGGGTAAAATGTTTCATTTGGCGATGGGAATTTTATCCTGCTTTTTGTTTTTATCTCATAGGCGATCAGAATTTTATAACTACATTTTTTTGATTGATCTGGTAGTCAAAACCCAGGGAGAAACTCAATCCGGTCAGTATGTCTTCCAGGCTTTCATTATTGAACAGGCCCGTGACTTTTCTATTGTCATAGGATTTTGTTTCGAAACGGACCCCGTACCATGTTTCAAGGGACTGAAGAATTTCCCTGAAAGGTTTACTTTTGAACCGAATCTTGCCCTCCTTCCAAAGGGTAGTTTGAACCGGATCAAATTTTTCTTTGGTTAAACTTGAAGAATTGTCTTGCTGTACTGAAGCCATTTCCCCCGGCATAAGTGAAAGAACCTGTTTTTCTTTGGTTACATTGACCTTACCTTCAGTGAGCGAAATTTTAACCCCTCCATCTCTGGCATAAGCATTAAAGGCAGTACCTAATGCAGTTGTCACCACGGCACCTGTTTTTACCTTGAAAGGCCTGTTTTTATCGGGAGCAACCGAAAAGAAAGCTTCACCTTCGAGTGCTATTTCTCTGATGCCACTGCCAAAATCAGAGGAAAAGGTGATAGTGGATAGAGAATTAACAATTATCTCAGACTGGTCAGGTAGTGTTAACCTTAGTTTTTCCCCTGCCGCAGTTTGCTTCCGGATTTCTACTACCGGAACTTCAGCAATTTCCGCTTCATCCTCCTTTAAAACGATACCTTCATATAGAAAGTAAACAGAAAAAATCAACAACAGAAAAGTTGCGGCAACCTTCCCGAATTTCAGGAAATGGTGAAAAACCTGTTTTCCCTTATGGGTTTTTCGGCTTTTCAACGTGGCCCGGTGAATATTATCAAGTATTTTATGTTGCTTTGATTTACTTAACTTATCAGCCTTCTCAAAATCCCAGTCCTTTTGAACCATCTTCAGAAACTGATCTTCAGATCCGGCTTTATTCAACCAATCCATCACGTCCTTATTTTCCTTTGGCGTGGTAAGGTTATTCAGGAATCTAATTAACTTACTCTTCTTCAAAATATCATTTCATTTGAAGCATTACACCCAAAAGCGACTATTTACTTAAAAAAAAGAAAAATATTTTAAGATAATATTGTTCAGGAAATAGGAATGCAGATAAAATTTGGCTCTAAATGAGGATATCGGCATTTCAGTTTCTCTAACCAAAACAATAATAATACGGAAATTTAAAAAAAAGATTTTTTATGGATGTGGATTGAAGCAAATCTTCAACCAGCAAATAATACCAAAATTAAGGGGGCATAAAATAAAGCTTTATAGGCCAAATCTCTCCTTAAAAATTTGGTAGCAAGATATATATGATGCTCTACAGTCCTTTTGGAAAGACTTAATTGGGAAGCTATCTCGTCATTGCTCAAGCCCTCAATTTTGCTTAAAACAAAAACCTTTTGTTGTGTTTTGGGAAGGCTTTTAATCAGGGCCGTGATGGTATGTTGCAGTTCCTTGTAGGTTAATTTTTCGAAAACATTTTCAGTACTGACACAATATTTCTCCGGTATTTCTTCGATGGTACAGTTTTTCTTTTGGTCCCTAAGTTTATTGAGTAAATGATTTTTTACGGATTGAAACAAATAGGATTTGAAGTTTTGGTCTTCATCAAGGCTTTTTCTTCTTTCCCATATTTTGATGAATATCACCTGCACCGTCTCTTCTGCCTCCATTTCGTCACTAAGGTACCTGTAGGCAAAACCAAGTAATTTAGGAAGGTAGCGGAAATACAATTCATCAAAAGCCTTCATATCCCCTTGTCTTAGGGAACATACCAACTCCTTATCACTATGGTAAATTAGCGGTCTCAAGATCTGGGTTTAAGTTAATTGATCACAATCACTTCAAATTAATGGGTACTGAATATTATGTAATAAACCAAAATAGGTTATTGTAGGATTTAATTATAATATTTCAATTTACAAAAATAAATGAAATTAAACTTTTTCCTACAGGATGCGCTGGTTTTTCAATGCCACAAAACTCCGCCAGTATTGAATAGGCATCCAGTGCTTCAGCAGGCTTCAGTGCACAGGTATTCAAAGTACATGCCCGCAAAATTGGGAAGAATTAAATTTCAAAACATGGTTTTAAGTGGTATAATCACCCCTCTTTTCCCAGGATACAGGGAAAACCCAACATTTCGAGTTAACTTTAGTAAGCTTCATTTAACTATGAATCAGTAGATTGAAAGTAAAACAACCACCAAAACCAAACCATCATGAAAACCCCTTTAATTATTTAGTCATTACTATTTATTGGCTCCTGCTTTTTACTGAGTTGCAGCACAAACCTGATGGTCTTGGAAGACATGTTACCAAGGGCCAAACAACAGTCCTTCAATGTTAAGTTTAATCAAACATCTCTGGTAGATTTTTCCGTCAATTTTGATCTGGTTTATGAAATTAGCAATCCGTACAAGAAAGAATTGCCAATACCTGATCATTTCATGGGGATATTCGTCAACGGTGAAGACATAGGATTGGCCAAAAACCATGAAGAGGTAGAGGTTCCATCCAAATCCTCCTCTTTGCTAAGCTATTCCTTTGTTTTAAATTCAAACCAATTGAGGCAATTAATGGGCAAAAACAACAACATCACCTTTAAAACTGCTATAGAATTGGACCTCACGGATTACACCAATATGTTGCCTAATTTCCAATTGGCAGTAAGTGAAGATTTTGATATTGAATCTTCCGAATTAAAACCATATCTCAACAAGCTACTCCAAAAAAAGATCGGTAAATTCAATTTTTCCTATGAGCACAGTGCACAGGTAAAAATCCCCGCTCCTCCCTCCATCACTAAATCCAACGAACCTATAGAAATCAAACTCTTGGGTGCAGGAAGTAACCTTCTCAATCCCAATGCCATCAAAAATGCCTTGATCCCATTTGGGTATTTATTAATCAATGGAGAAATAGATGGATTAAAAGATCCTTTTATTGATGCTGTAGTGAGAATGACGGTTCCTGTTCCTGACCCAGTTATTGAAAATATATTTAGGACCAAGGACGTGAAAATTGAGAAATACATGCTTGGCTTAATCAGACCATTTGACAGTCAAATCAATAACAAATGGAACAACACAAAAGCACTGATGTACAGAAACAGTAGCTTTAAGCTTACTGACTATTTTGTAGACAATTTTCTGGATCCTATAGGCAATCTGGGTGCCTCAGAAAAATCGGATGCTTTTCAGGATTCCTGTAATCAATTTAAACTTACTGAATTCCCTGATGAGTTACCCGGACCACAGACAAGGGGATTTGAGATTCTTATACCTTTTACTTTTAGGAACCAAAATGAATTCCCGATAAGCATACCCATTTTTCGTTCCAGTGTGATATTGCCTGGAGGTCAACCCTTTTCCATGTATGTTAAGCCAAAAGATATGGGAGAGATCAATTTGGGAGAAGTCCCGTCCAATCAGGCAAATATACCTGCCAATCAAGCTAAAACGCTTTATGTGGTTTTTTCATTTGACATGAAGGCTTTTAATCAAGGCATTTATAGCCTGTTTATGAAAAATCAATTTGAGCCTAACCTTGGCGGTATCATGTCTTATGATTTTGGCTATGGCCCACTTTATATTGGGTATGACCTGAAGAACATGAGCCTAGATTACAAATAGGAAATGGGATGGTGTGACCGTTACACCTACCCCTTCGAATCCGCTCAGGGTCCTGTTAAATAAGGCAACCCTTTCTATAATCCCTCTTCAATAAGGTCATTGCGATTTCTATTCGAAAATCGCAAATAAATCGTTATTTGTAATGGAGTAAACCATTCTCTCCCGGCGGCTGAGCGGAGCCGAAGCCTTAGGGTGGACTGAATGTTGCGCCTACCCCTTCTGATTCGCTTATTGGACTGACTCAATGTTAAGTTAGTAACGCAATCGGCAATCCTGAAAAATCAAAATCCCCCTTCAAAAGGGGGCTAGGGGGATTTCTTACGTAAACTGTAAACCGATAGCAGTATTTAAATCAATATCTGTAAACTTTATTTAGGACGAATCACATTCTAAAAAATCATTTGTGTTTTAATATTCATTCTCGTAGAAATCCCCCTGCCCCCTTGACTAAGGGGGATTTGATGAAATGGGGATTTTATGCTGATTTTGTAATTTTTTATGGGGATGATAAGGCTAATGTGTTATGTTGAATCCGATAATCCGATCGGATCAAAATCCTCCTTTCCCGGTGGCTGAGCGGAGCCTAAGCCTTAGGGAATGGTATCCGGTAAACAAAGCTCTAAAAAGGCCTTATAATCGAAATAAAATATTTTGTTGTTCAGATTCCAATCCTTAAAGGATTGCATGTTTATAGATGTTTTGCAAAAAATACATTCGACCCCGATTGGGTAGCATCCTTTTCCTACTTCCTTTTGCTATAAACATATGACCCATTCTGGGTCATATTTCTTCAGGTGAAGAAGAAATGCAGTTGCTGTCCAATATCCCTTTCATTATATTTTTGGCCTAGCACCTTTGCCCCGGCGGCTGAGCGGAGCCGAAGCCTTAGGGAGATGTGATTGTTACACCTACCCCTTCGACTCCGCTCAGGGTCCGGTAAAATCCATAACTTTATGAAAAACAGGTTTTCTATCTATTGAATAATAGCAAAATTTATTACTTAACTCATATTTTTTAGCATAAAATTTCAAAACTTAAAAAATTTAAACCATATTTAGGTAACGTAACCGACAAAATTTAAATTTGATGTAGATCATCTCATCTATATAATAATGATTTCATTAAATCATTATCCATAAATAAAATCCTCAATGGGTATATACCTCACTTAAACTATTTAAAGATACCTATACCCTCTTGTAAAACATCTCTTAAAAAATGAAAACCACAATATACCTTTTAACTTCACTTTTTATCTTCTGCTTACTCCTTTCAACGGCGACATTACATGCAAAAACCTTTCCACCGGACAGGGAATTCGAACAAAAACATGTCGTGTTTCTGATCAGTGAGGATCCTTTAAATTATGAAGCCCACCTTACCGTCCCTCCTTTTGCCGAGATGCTTGATGAAAAATACGATGACTTAAAGGTGACGGTGATCAAAGGAGAAGGAAAACATGGTGCCTACCGGTTTCCGGATCTTGAAATACTAAAAGACGCAGATTTGCTGGTGGTATTTTGCAGAAGACTGGCCCTGCCTTTTGACCAAATGACGAATATCAAAAATTACCTCAGGTCAGGCAAACCATTGGTGGGTTTGCGAACAGCCAATCATGGATTTTCAGTTAGAGATAAAGTAGAACCTGGATTTGAAGGATGGTGGGGATTTGTCCCTGACATATTGGGCTGTGAAAACAATGGCTATTTCCCTGAAAAACTAGGAACAATTGTGAGTGCATACCCTGGGGCTGAAAGCCATTCTATTCTAAATGGTATTGAATTGAAAAACTGGAAGAGTAAAGGCCAGGTATACAAAGTCAAGCCGATTATCGACCCAAATGCTGTAGTTTTGCTAAATGGTAAGCCAAGAGGAAAATCTTCAATCGAGCCCATTGCCTGGACCAGGAAAACAGCCTATGGTGGACGGGTTTTTTACACTTCATTGGGGTATCCGACGGATTTCAAACAAGCGCCTTTTATTCAATTGGTTATCAATAGCATTCATTGGGCTTTGGAAAAAGAGTAACTTTAATCCGAAACATGCAATAGACATGTTATTTTGTGATGGAATCACTTCAAATTAAGCTCCCACTAATATGAACAAAAAACTATATCTCCTTGCCCTACTTTTTTTCGGCCTCTTGTCCAGTGGCCTAAAAGCCCAAAACCCTTTGGTTGATTGGGTAAAAGTGAGTGAGCAAGCTGACTGGCAAGCTCGGGATTCGCAAGGGGAATTGGTTTACAAGGACAAACTTTGGATTATGGGTGGCTGGTTTGATTCCAATCATGCGCCTCCAAGAGATGTATGGTCATCCGCCGATGGAAAGGACTGGGACAAAATTGCAGCAAATGCGCCATGGATCCATAGTGACTTGCCGATGACTTTTGTTTATGCTGACAAAATGTGGGTCATGGGAGGTTGGTACAATGGCCGGCTAGAAGGACACTCTGCCAGTAATAGCATCTGGTCTTCCACGGATGGCAAAGACTGGAAACTCGAAAAAAAGGCTGCCAATTGGTCGCCCAGAATAGCCGCAACCGTGACTGAATTCAAAGGCAAGCTTTGGTTAATGGGCGGTATAGAGAATTACTATTTTGGTGATGATAAAAGCCTTAAAAACGATGTTTGGGTATCTGAAAACGGTAAAGACTGGGAACTTGCCACGGCGGATGCGGGATGGTCGCCAAGAGCTTACCACCAGTCAGCTGTGCTCAATGGGAAAATGTATGTTTTCGGTGGAGGCAACTATACGCCTAAGTACCATGCTAAAAATGATGTTTGGGTTACTGAAGATGGCACAAACTGGGACCAGGTAACAGAAGCTGCCCCCTGGCATGAGCGAATATGGTTTTCATCAGTTGTGTATAGGGATTGTATCTGGGTAATGGGTGGCTGGTCAAACAATCCCTATAAAAACTGGGGAGACGCATGGTACAGTCGGGATGGAATAAACTGGACCCAATACAGCCCGGAAATTAGCTGGCCTGGCCGCCATGAACATTCTGCTTTTGTTTTCCAGGATAAAATATTTGTGGCAGGAGGAATGATTCCTCCGTTGATCAATGATGTTTGGTCGCTTCAGTTGCCTGAGGACTGGTAAGGTTCGGTCTGCCTTTGGTGGATAAAACCTGGGTACGCACAAGAAAAATTCAGTACAATATCTAAGGATCAACTCGAAATATGCAAAAGCCATTCTATTACGCAATAGAATCACTCCAAAATCAGGATATTTTCGACTTCACCGTAGCTAAGCTATGCATCAGTCTCCAAATAGCCTGATTTTCTTGCGATTATATCACTTTCCGATTGAAGTCGGGACAGGCGCTACGAATCCTATTGCATAATCAGGGTTTAATTTTTGTTCTTCTATTTCATTTCTCCAGTATATCGGCGTGAAATATCCTCAGGACGATAAGCGATGGGAAGATGACTTTTTAAGTTAGCAAGGACTACGTTACTTTTCTCAAGTCTTTGAATCCGAGTTAGAATGAACGACGTTTTTTTCCATTCCGTCCGAGTGCTTCGATACAATGAATGAAACTGTTTCTTTTGCTGGTAGAAAATTTTTCTGCAGTTCTGGCGTCACGCGTTTTCCGTTCCGGACATGGCTTCGGATGGGATCACCTGAATCGATGGATTGACGGACAGCAGGTCTTTAATAAATGTTTCGCTGTCCTCCGGAGCAAGGTACACGTCGTCATAGCGGTTGTATTTGACAATGAGACCTCCTGTGGCCAAGGCCGGCTTAATCCCCACCCACCGGGTTTTGCCCTTAAGGATGTTGGTAATGGAACCTATTTCGATTGCTCCCTTGATATACCCTGATTTATATTTAAGGATTTGGTTATCGATTTGATAATAGGTGTCGAAATAGGGCCAGAAAATAATGGTGCTCGGCATTAAGAATATCATCAGAAAATTTAGCCTTTCATTAAAAGGGCGCGGGTCCAAGAGGTAAGTTAGTAGAGGCACAGCCAGTATACCTAGAAGAATACAGGTTATCAATCCTCCTTTTTTGGCTTTATAGGTTTTCATTTTCAGTGGATTCATTTAGGCTAGTGTTAAGTTAATTATAAAATGGGATTTGCCCCACCCAAACCCCTCAATACCCTATATGTCAGATAAAAATAAGCAAAGTATTGGATTTTTAACAGGGAATATTGGTTTAATTTCAGCAGGTAATGTAGCCTTCGACTCCGCTGGCACCACAGGTGGCGGATCGTCATTGCGAGCGAAGAGAAGCGATCTGAAACGGAGCGAGAATGTAAGGGGCCAAAACCTGAAGTTTAATTCCGATATGATCCTGTCGCAGGAGGCACAGAAAAATCGCACGCTACCGGTACCCGGTCAGACTGCCGCGTCGCTCCACTCCTCGCAGTGACGGTCCTTCATTCGGAACCTTATCAAACCATGCCTTCGACTCAGCTCAGGCACCGCAGGCACCCCCACATCACAATATCACCTCATCACAACATCACAATACCATCACTTCAATTTAGCTCCATAAGGTAAAAAGTAACCATATCCTCCTCCACCCCAAAAAAATCCTGGTCCTTCAAGCCCAAAATAGCACCATTTTCTACTGCCACCCCACTAAGGATAATCCCCTGGGGAACCAGAATGTCTTTTTGGAGCATTTGATGCTCCCGGTCCAGAACCGCCAGGTAGTTTTTAATCTGATGTAAAAAAGCGGTTCTTTCTTCCAAAATGTTTCTTGGAAATTGCTTGACCTTTTCCTCCTCAAGGCCTTTGGTATAATGAATGACGATCAGACTGTCCAGCACATACAGATTTTGGATCCTGCCAAAGATATTGTCTATACTTTTTGCGTAGTAATCCTCCATATTGGCGAAGGGAACGCCTTTGATTTTCACGGCATTTTCTATCTCTAAATCCACGGTCTGTTGGTACACCAATTGCTCACCCTCTTGCCGGTACACGTGGTAGGTTTGTTCGGCCCTGAAATAAACCAACCATTCCTTTCCTGCAGAAATGACGGTGGGAAACATCCAATGGTAATAATTACCATCCTCATAGATGGTACCGGGTGGAAAAAGCATGGTATTCCTTATGGTGCCGGTTGAAGGATCATATACCTCCAAAATAGGACTTCGGTATATATTTTCGAACATTTCCGCCTGATTGTTCCAGTCTATTTCTACCCTTTCCGGTCGGACATAGGTCAGTTCATTGCCGAAAGCATGCACAGGCATCCTGAGCCCATTGATAAACATATAAGGTGGAGATAGGTCTATGCGCTCCATGATTTCTCCCTGTGATGAAAAAAACAGCAAGCCCATGGCCGCATCCATAACCGTGAATTGGCCATCAAAAAACCCTATACTATTGGCCCAGGTAGTTGCGTTAGGACCATCTTTTGCAAGCTTAAATTGGGACTTAATCTCGCCCTCCCGATCAAAAAGCAATACTTCCTCTGTCCCATTATCCATGCCCAGGTACTGGTTGCTTTTTGGGTCATGATCAAAAAGGAACAGGTTTCCCTGGTATGCCACCTGGATGGAATCCAGGATTTTCAATTGATATAGGGCAAAATTATCCTCTGTTTTATCGACACCATCGCTACACCCCTGCAGGATCAAAGCAAATAAGAACAAAAACAGCCAGTTTTTCATAGGCACAAGTTCCAAAAAAGAAGGTAATGGTACTACCTAAAAAACGTTAAATTCTACCAATCGGGTAAATTTTGAAAGATCTATCTGCTTTAAAAACTCTCCTTTGAAACTTACCGGATTTGAAAAGTGACTTGATGGTTTCGAACCCGACATTTCCAGTGGCACCGGTAATCAATATTTTTTTTGCATTTTTTAGGTGTTCATTTAGCCACCACCTTGGATGGGAATTTTTATTAAATTACTTCTTTCCGACTCCCGATTTTCAACATGCAATAAATAAGTCTAACAATTTGCAACTGGTTTGATTTTTGGCTGATCTTGTCCGGGTTTCTGACCAATGTCTTTATGGCATAACCTTTCGCCAGTGCCTGATTTAAGAATTTGGACTTTGGAAAGGATCTAGTGCTCTTCTTTTAGCCAAATCAATCCAGTAAAAACTCAAATTTAAATTGCTTGAATTTTTAAGAAAAAATAATTTGAGATAGGCATGTTTTAATAAAGGCCTTAGTTTGCCAGAAAACTAAGGAACAAAAGAGCCTAGTCACGGGACTTTATCTAGAAGTAACATTTTTTATAAAAAATGTTACTAATTGTAATTTTGTTCTATATTTGTAGAACATCATCTATAAAAATAGAGAATGAATCTTTCAAACGCTGAAGAGCAACTTATGAATTTGATTTGGGAAAAGGAAAGGGTATTTATGAAGAATATTTTAGAGTCCTATCCGGAGCCCAAACCTGCCAATACAACGGTTGCGACATTGCTCAAAAGATTGCAGGAAAAAGGAGCCATATATTATGAGTTATATGGCAACTCCCGGGCCTATTTCCCTTTAATGGACAAGAATAACTATTTCTCCAAAAAGGTCAATATCATGATCAAAAACTTTTTCAATGATTCGCCTGCCCAATTTGCTTCCTTTTTTACAAAAGAAACGGAGTTGGACATGAAGGAACTGGAAGCGCTAAAAAAAATAATTGAAGAACAACTTAAATCCCAGAAGCCATGATTGCGTTTATCTTAAAGGCTACTATTGCCTTGGTTATCTTTTATGCTTTTTATCACGCCTTTTTGGTCAAAGAAAGTATGTTTCGGTTCAATCGGTTTTACCTGATTTTTGTCCTGTGCTTTTCACTGATTGTTCCATTTCTTCAGATGCCTATAGGTTTCCAAGTCAAGGAAAGTTTGTTTTCTGAAAATTCATTCCAATCGATCACAGTAAATGAAAAGCGGAGCCAAAAAGAAATTAATTCACCTCCGGCTGTTTGGGAGCAGGGTGAAAGGAGAGTTTCACTTGTCACCCAACCGATAGCTCCTTTCAATTGGTCCACTTTATTGACGGGTATTTATTTCTTTGGTCTCGCATTTTTTTTAATCCGATTTATAATCCAATTGGTGCAATTGATCCGCATGACACGAAATAATTTGACTATAAAGGATAATACATGTACGTATGTTTTGCTAATGCAAAAAACCCTTCCTTTTACCTTTTTAAATTTTCTGTTTGTTGAAAAAGAATCTTTCCTGAAAAAGGCAATTGAAAATGAGATCCTATTTCATGAATTGGCCCATATTCGACAAAAACACAGTTGGGACATTTTTCTTGTGGAATTTCTTCGAATTGTCTTTTGGTTTAATCCACTTTACTTGCTTTATAAAAAAGCGATTCAACTCAATCATGAATTTTTGGCAGATGCCGCAGTTAATGCTGAATTCAAGGAAAAAGCAGCTTATCAATGGCTCTTGTTTAGTAAATTTTCGGGGAATGAAGTTGGCTTATCACTTAGCAGTCCTTTCAGTTTCTCCTCTACCAAAAGCAGGCTAATTATGATGGGTAAATCCAGTTCATCCCTAAAGACCAACCTGCTCAAATCATTCAGCATTCTAATAGCAGGTTTCTTGATGGTTTTTTTGTCATCTAGCCAGCCATTTGAATCCCCGCAATTTCAATCAGCAAACAATTTTGAGCAGCTCCTGTCCAACGCATTCAAAGACGGAAACCCCTATGAAGTGGATTTAAATAAACTGGACCTTTCCGCACTCCGAAGCGCCTACCTTGCATTGGATGAAAATGAAAAATATTCCGGTACGGAATTTCCATTTTTTGATGCGTTGACATTTGAGAAATTGGTGGAGTTGCAGCAAGCCTATCCAGAAGTGAAAACAAGTATTCATTATAAAAGCCCTCCTGAAAAATTAGGACTCAAAAGTGAGGTTTTCGAACAATGGAAAAAAACAAAGCACATCACATTGACCATTGATGATGTAGAAAAAGAGGTGTCGGATTTAAAAAACTATCAACCGGATGATTTTGCAATGTTTCTAGTTCGTGAAACTGAAACTAAAGGGTTATTTAAAAAAGCTGCTTACAGTGTCTCTGTGATGACAAATGAATATTATTTTGGTAACTATTTAAAGTCAAGGAAAAAAATCGAGCTGATTCAATCCGAATATACCAGTGCTGAAAAAGTATCTGTCGTATATGGGCAAAAACATACCGAAACAGCGGATGGAAAAACCATTAAAATCTCCCCTGAAAATTATGAAGCATCCATCTTTCATCAGCTGAGGGTCATTGATCCTACCCATTTAAATTTGGAGGTCAAAAAACCAATCATGTATGATAAATCAAAAAGTTTTTCGATAATAATTTCAAGAGACGAGGGAAATGGAATAATTGTTATGAGATTGCCAACCATCTAAAAGGGGTATGTCATAAAACTTGAGAAAAAGAATGAGAACAATGTCGCAGGCAGCCCGCTCGACATTTTCGATGCTACAGGAAATATATCGAAAAATTAACATTCAGATTTACCAAATATTCCCGAGAGGAATAGTGGTTAAATCTAAATTCATCCAAGAGGTATATACCTCCTTTTAAGCTCATTCATCATCCAAACATTTATATCCCATTGGTTCACCAGGGATTCTCCTGCCTTGGGATGAAGCACCATATAAGATGGCGCATCAAATTCCGGAGTAATCGTGAAAAATCCCGTGCCTTTATTTCTATTGAGTTCAATCAATTGGACCCACCAAGAAAAATGCCAGTTCAGCGCTGATTCCCATAGCGGAACTCTTGGATCCGGAACCTGAGGCCCCTCATTTTATCCCACCCTTGCCTGTAATTGCGCCGTGGCACGGATGGCTGTTAAACAACTTCATCTTGACCTTCCAAAAAGGACTCCGCCATCGCACACCAATGGGAAATTTCTACCGGAGTTAGCTACCCTACGTTACTTTTTTCCGATGTCTTAGAATTCCATATAACTCTTTAAAATTCACCCTTTAAATCAGGTTTTTATGGACATAGAGGCTGTTTTACCTTATTCCCTCTGTTCACTTTTTCCCCTGATTGGCTGTACTGCTCGGGACAGGCCCTGAGTTGCTACGCTTCAGGGCAGACTATGATGAAAAAACGAACCAAAAAAATCAAGGCTGTCAAAGACACCTACGAATACCAAAAGGATATTTTCTATTCTTTGTCGATAAATATTCTATTTAAGCAAAGGTTTAATCTTTATTGCTAGCTTAAATTTATTTGATTCCTTATTAAAGCCACGAAGCGGGTGAGATACCATAACCACTGGTACAAGCCCGTGGAAAGTAAGATAAGTACAATACGATTTTGACAGTATTGTTACCTTTTTTTGGCAACAATACTGCCAAAATACCGACCTAAGTTAGCTACCTAACGCTACTTATCAACGTCATCGAATTCGGGTTTAATTTCAGCGGGTAATGTGGCCTTCGACTCCGCTGGCACCACAGGTGGCGGAACGTCATCGCGAGCGAAGAGAAGCGATCTGAAACAGAACGGGAATGTAAGGGGCCAAAACCAGAAGTTACATCCGAAATGTTACTATCACAAGAGGCACAGGAAAATCGGACGCTACTAGTACCCAGTCAGACTGCCGCGTCGCTCCACTCCAAACCTTATCAAACCACGCCTTCGATATCACTTCCTTCATCTCCGCTCAGGCACCGAAGGCACCCTCACATCACAATATCACCTCATCACAATACTATTCCAAGATAAAAATGCCAATTCACGGGATATAACCGCCCGTTCACGGGAAATTAAATAATTCGTTTATATTTTTTGATTTAAACTAGTAGATTGGGAAGTAGTAAGATCAAAAGCATATTTAAATACCAGCTCATTTGGTAAATATCAAGCTATTAAACTGTTTAAATCGCACGAATAATTGCTTCCACACTTCCAAGAAAATCCTTGAATTGCTGAAAATTCGTTTTACCAAAAACTACCTGAAAGAAGAGATCCTTTCCCATCCGCAATTCCCCAGTTTGCTGACGATCTCGGATGTGATGGAGAAGTACCTTGTCAGCACACTTCCGCTTAAAATCGGGAAGGATAAGCTGGATCAGATTCCCATGCCCTGTATCGTGCAGGTCCGGGTACAGGAAAAGGAATATTTCCAAACCCTTTCCCATATCACTGAAGACAGTCTTGCCGGATATGATGAAACAGGGAAGGCATTCAACGTAAGCAGGGAGGATTTTTTGAATTCATGGACCGGGGTGGTTTTAGCAGTGGAGAAAAGCGAGCACGCCGCCGAACCGGGGATTGAAGCCCGCCTTCAAAAAGAAAAAATACAGACTTTCCTGATGGCAGGCCTGGTCCTTTTCACTTTGATTGCAATAGGTTTCGGATGGCCTGAGCAGATAGGAACCGGATACGGACTTTCCGCGGCAGGCTTCCTGCTGCTGAAGCTGAGCGGATTGGGCGTTTCGGGATTGATTTTATGGCGGGAAATTGACAAAGACAACCCATTGGTTCAAAAATTATGCTCCGGAGGAGGTACGGCAGACTGCAACACCGTCTTAGACAGTAAAGCCTTCAAATTTGCGGATGGGGCCATCAGCCCCGGTTCCCTGGCTTTTGCTTACTTCTTGGCCGGATCCTTACTGCTATTAACCCAATTATCATCCCCAGTTTTACTGTCCACATTAGCATGGCTAAGTCTGGCAACGCTTCCGGTAGTAGTAATTTCCTTTTATTTCCAGGCATTCAAAATAAAGAATTGGTGCCGGCTATTCCTGATACTGATAAGTGTCTTGCTGTTGGAGATGGCATTGGCCTGGGCACAGCAGATCTATCTGTATCCGATTGACTTGCCGGCAGTCGCTGCTTTTGCCTTTCTTTTTATCGCCACCCTTCTGGTCTGGATATACCTGAAACCCATCCTGGATGCAAAAGACAAGCGCTACACCTACCAAAGGAACCTTAAAAAATTAAAAAGCGATCCGGTAATTTTTGACATCCTGCTTTCCCGGTCGAAAAAAATAAACAACCCAACCCGGGACCTGGGCATACTATTAAAAAATGAATCCTCCAGGTTTCAGGTCATCAAAGTGTGTAATCCCTACTGTGGACCCTGTTCCGAGGCACATCCGGAATTGGAGCGATTGGTGGAGGAGGGAATCATTGATTTACAGATCATATTCTTTCCCAATAATAGCACGGACGATCTCCATGTAAAAACCATCAGCCATTTACTGGCCATATACAGCAAAGGGGACCCCAAGGTAACACAGGAAGCATTAGATATCTGGTACACTGCCGAAAAAAAGGACTATGCGGTTTTTGCCGGGCGCTACCCTATGAATGGAGAGCTGAACCAACAGCAGGAAAAACTTCTGGCCATGAAGACTTGGTGTGAAAAGGAAAAAATCACCCATACACCAACCATCTTTATCAACGGAAATCAATTACCAAAGGAATACCGAATTGCAGACATTAAGAAAATATATGCCTACAAATAAATAAAATAAAAATATTCTATCGCGATGAATGGGCACAAGTCCCGGGTGTCCTTATTTGGACCGGGAAACAATAAACTTCATTAATCAAAATAAAAATGAAAAAGTTAAGTTTAGAAAAATTAAAACTGGCGGCAGAGGATGTGCTGCAACGTAGCCAAATGGGAATCATTTATGGAGGCTCTGGTGGGTGCAATTATCGTTCTTGCCATTGCACAGGAAGTGTCGGGTCCTGGACGGGATACTACTGCTCCGACCAAGAAGTAGGTGACGCTGTTGCAGCATATTGTGCAAGCGGAAATGGAGCATGTACTCCCAATTAGTCCATAAAATCCGTGATTTGCGTTAATTAGTGTTATTTGGCCATATCTTTTTAAGATATGGCCAATTTAGAGTTCATTTACTCGGAATTGAAAGATGGATTATTAATTTTTCTCAAAGATGGCATTTGTTTATTTAGTTGATATGCTACCTGTTGTCCCATAATTTGAAAATATAAAAAAAAATATATATGCGGTATTTATTTTATTTGATTCTTGTAATGTTAATTTCCTGTAAAGAAAATATTGTTCAAAATAGCTCGGGGTATTTTTCCAACCTTCAATTTTTATTAGATACGGTAATCATTGATTCTAGTGACGAATTTTTATTCCTACAAAATCAGCTATTCAGTTCTGATTTAAGCGAAGATGGGAAACACCTTTTTAATTTTAATGAGAACGATGTCGCTATTGAGAAAATAAACCTGGATGAGTTGCGTCTGGATAAGAAATTCCCTTTTGAAAGAGAGGGACCTAATGGCATAGGGAGAAATGTGGCAGTGATGAAAATTCATAACAAAGACCAAGTTACCATAAGTGGCATGTTTCATACCTCATTATTTTCCTTGGACGGGAAAAAGCTGAATACCATTTACTATGAAAACTTTTCCTTAGGTGGTCATCCCCTAGAAGGTGGTGAGCAATTCGGGTCAAAAGTAATACTTGATACCGACGCAGAGAGGCTATATGGATTGATTTATCAGTATGAGGACAATAATTATGTATTAGGGATTCTATATCTGAACAACTATGAAGTTTCTAAAATTAAGCTGAAGAGTTTTGAAAAAATTCCTGATTTTAGTTTTAAATATATTTATACCGGGAAAGCCACTGTTCATATGACTGAGGGGCCTAAAGTAGGTATAGAGAGATTCGGTAACAAAGTGATTTTGTCCAACGAAATCATAAGCACCCTAATGTGGTATGATACTTTGATGGACTCGCTATTTATAAAACCCTATACTAGTCAGCTTACAGCGAATCAAAAAGAGAAAGAGTATAAAAAAAACCACGAAACCTCAGAAGCGTTTCAGATCGAATATAGAAAATACAGGGGTGAAATCAATTTTTTACCACCTTTTTGGGATAAGAAAAACCAAGTTTTTTATCGGTTTTCTTTCGAGGAAAATGAAAAGAAAACCAACGTATATTTGACAGCCTACGATACGGAGTTAAATAAGATTGGAGAATCTCTTGTTCCGGAACTGATCAAGAAACCTGCCAAACATTTCGCCAAGGACGGCAACATATGGATTTATGAAAATATAAATGATGAGATGGGGTTTGTCCGTTTGAAGATGAAAAAAATTAATTAGATTTAAACACTTCTTTCTTGAAATCCACTTTTCCTTTTTACAAACAACCCGACTCCAAAGACTGTGGCCCCATCTACCTGCGCATCATTGCCCGGGAGTCGACCAGTACATTTAGTGGGCTTTTCAGGTGCTGCTGCCTACTCGCATTACTACCTTTGCCTGTTCCCTGAATACGTCAAATCCTTGATTTCCTTCAACCCTTTATTGTTTGACCTTCAAAAAAACCTGAATTTGTCCAATCCTTCACAGTGCCTTGAAGCAATACCACTTGAGAATACTTCTTACCTTGATTTTTTGTGGTACAACAATTTCGAGACCCTTTGTGAGGAACAAACTGGGACTGAAGACATCGAACTTGCCTTTTATTCTTATTTAAAATGGAGGTTTTTGTTACCTTCTATACGGGAAATAAAAGAAGCAGATGTAGCTCTGAAAATAAGGCTTTTCGAGCAAAGTTATGGATTGACCTATAATTCAACCCCCCATTCACCAGCCTCTAAAATGGCGAAGTGGATGATGCTGGAAAGCCATGAAATATGGAAGAAATTTGAACACCATCCTTTTCCTGTTTATGGAATGAATTATGACCGGGGCCTGGATTTTAGTGGTAAGGTATTGATTGTAGGTGCTGTACATGACAAATTGCTTTCTAGGTTTTGTTATGATGTTTTGGCAGAGTTTTATTTAAATTCCACCTTATTGCTTATTCGGGATGGGCATTCCTTTGGGAAATTAAGGGGATCTTTGTTGCACAATAAATTGATAAGTTCCTTTATCAACAATGATATTCATGAAAAAGTCACTGTTTATCAATCGCTTCAGGATGAAGGTTTACTTTTTAATAAAAGAGATCAGGAGAGGTATTGAAAAGGTAAGGGGGGGGTATTTACTTTATATGTCTATAAATTAATATTGGTGATTGCTTCCCATTCTTTAGCCATTTCTAATGCAATCACTAAACTATGGACACGAGGGCCTTGCCAATGAAAATTTCTTTTGGCTAGATTTTTCTTTGGTTCGTTTCTTTTCATTAATGCCTGTCCTGAAGCGCAGTAACTCAGGGGAAAAGAAATGAACGGATAAATATTAATTGGGCCTTTATCTTTGCCAAGAACTTTAATATGTGCTTGATGCATTTTGCATTACAATTCCGTATATCTATACCAAGTCATTTACTATAACAATTGTCACTTTTTTGCTGCAGATCCAAAAAGCAACCAACCTGTCCTGAGACCTCATGGAAAACCCCGACGCCGAGCTTCTTTTCGGTTAAAATTTAAAGCCACCCGCGCACAGCCAAACTCCGGTATTTTTTGGTTTTACTTTCTAGTTAAATTTACTGGTACCCGTACCAAAAAACTCTGTC
>Ga0209390_10002683_pt1 | contig 30459 bp, 32 predicted proteins | sample BON01_FD_187212 | JGI IMG/M metagenome (GOLD analysis project Ga0209390, IMG submission 187212) | Freshwater microbial communities from Lake Bonney liftoff mats and glacier meltwater in Antarctica - BON-01 (SPAdes) (version 2) | ecosystem: Environmental > Aquatic > Freshwater > Ice > Glacier...
GGCGTCGTCGTTGGCGTCGTCGTTGGCGTCGTGGTCGGTCATCGTGGGGCCTCCGAATCGGTCGAGAGATGGGCGGCGAGGGTGCGCCGTGCCCGTTGGAGATGGGTCTTGACGGCGCCGTTGCTGCGGCCGAGTACGGCGGCGATGTCGGCCAAGGGGAGATCGTCGACGTAGCGCATGATCGCGGCGTCGCGCTGAGCTGCTGGTAGCGACCGCACCCGAGCCCAGAGCTGGTCATCGGCGGTGGGGATCACCACCTCGGTCTGCGGGTCGGTTCGCAGGCGTGACATCGCGGCTCGTTTCCGTCGCCGTCGCCGACCTTCGTTCGACGATCGGTACAGCGCCACCCGGCGCACCCAGGTGCCGGGCCGGTCGAGGCTGGCGACGGTCGCCCAGTTCCGGTGGGCTTGGAGCAGTGCGTCCTGCGCGAGGTCTTCAGCCACCGACCGGTCGCCGCACCAGGCTGTGAGCATCGACACGAGACGTGGAAACTCGGCGAGGAAGAACTCGTCGAACGTCGCCGTTCGCAGTTCGTCGTGCATCATCATCACCACCTTCACACACCGCAGCGCGGTGTTCGGTGGACACGAGATCCGAATTCGGGGCGAGACGTATGCGGGGTCCGTCGTGTGAGGACCGTGTCCACAACCTGCGGCCCATCTACTTCGGGGCAGACCGATCGACGACCCAGAGGGCGAGATGTTCTCGTGACTGATCGGCCCGGTCCGCCCACCATTCTTGACCTCGTAGGGGACCGTCGACCGGACAGTGTGAGGCGGTGCGGAGCATGAACAGCGCTGGATCTGGCGGCGTCCGATAGGGGTTCCTCAACCGGACGTGTCTGGGGTCCGAATGTCGATCATTGATGTTGCCTCGCCAAAAGTCCGAACGGCTCTGGCACGACCACATCGACAAGAACTCAAGTCCGTTCACCGCACTTCGGTTTCGACCGGGTCGAGACGCAGGAGGCATCCGGTGGTGAACTCTTGAACCTCAGCGACCACTCGCAGGTTGGTACCCATCGGCACCGCGTCTGGGATGTTGGAGCCGACGAGATTCAGGTCCCCGAAGTTGACATCCTCGAACTGGAACGAAGGTCCCGGGTTGCCTACTTCGCCGTCGAAGTCGCCAGCGTTGATTGAGTAATCGAAACGCGTGTCGTAGTCGTCGTGGTTGGCCACGAAGGCGACGTTCCCATCGAACTCGATCACCCTGCCGATGTAGTTCCGAGCAAATTCGGCAACCGATTCATCGCACTCTCCAGGTCCGGCCAGAAGCACCGCAAGATCTGCGCTGTCTTCGACGGTCAGGACTTCTTGATTCTCGGCAACGGTCAGCGTCGTTGTCGGCTCAGGTTCGTTGTCCTCGCACTCGCGATCGACCGTCAGCCGCGGGACGCCGGTTACCGTCTCGCCTGCCGCAGGCAATTGGGGTCTCGACCATGCGGGAGAGGTCTCAATTGAGGATCCTCTATCGAACGCTGCGTCGCATCCCTTAACGCAGGGGTCTTAGGTCGGGAAGTAGCCGGACACGTCAGCCAAGAGGTGGGTGGTGCCGTACACGTAGAAACACACCTCACCAGATGCGGAGACGGGTGCGATCACCGAGTTGGGGATCGTTTGGCCGGTGGTGAAGTTGAGGTTGGAGGCGTCTGGGCGGGTGCCGCAGGGGTAGACGGTGACGAAGCCGCCGCCAACGGTCGGGTTCTCGGTCTGGGTGACGGTCACGTTGAGTGCAACTGCACCGACACCGGATGCGGGGACGCCGCCCTGGCCGGTCACCTTCAGCACGTACGGAGCGGCGGTCCCGGCAGCGTTGCCGACCTTTGCGCCGTTGCGGGTGTTCAAGATGCGTGCCGGGGTCAATGACGTGAACCCAGACCCGGCCGGGAAATAGCCCGAGACGTCAGCAAGCAGATGTGCAGTGCCGTACACGTAGAAACAAACAGTGCCGGTGGCGGAGAGCGGCGCGATCACCGAGTTGGGGATCGTTTGGCCGGTGGTGAAGTTGAGGTTGGAGGCGTCTGGGCTGGTGCCGCAGGGGTAGACGGTGACGAAGCCGCCGCCGATGGTCGGGTCCTCACCAGCTGCCACCGTCACGTTCAACGCGACTGCGCCGATGCCGCTCGACGGGAGCCCGGCTTTGCCGAACAACGACAACGTCAACGTCAACGGCGTCCCGGTCCCCGCAGCGCTACCAACCCGCGCGCTGGCACGAGTGTCCAACACCCGAGCCGGCGTCAACGGCACAAACGTCGGCATCGGGGTGATCGTCACCTTGAACGTCGCGGTGCCGATGTTGCCTGCTGCGTCAGTCGCAGTGCAGATGACCGTCGTGGTGCCGATCGAGAAGCTCAAGCCCGACGGCGGGGCGCACGACGAACTGGCGACGCCGACATTGTCAGAGGCTGTCGCGGTGTAGTTGACGACAGCGCCGCCAGATCCGGTCGCTTCGACGGTGATGTCAGCAGGGACGCTCCACAAGGGAGACTGGGCGTCGATGGCAGGTAGACCTCCGACAAAGTCGGCGATGCCGTCGTAGAAGGCCGAGACCCGCATGTACACGCCCGGGTAGGTGAGCGAGGTGCACTGACCTACTCCGTACGACACGATGCCGACTTGCATGAGTTCCTGGGTACCGGCAGATCGTACGAACAGTGGTCCGCCGCTGTCGCCCGAACAGCTCCCCACGGGTTGCGTCGCCTCGGCACCGGAGTATCCCGCACACGTGTTGAACGTGGGGTCGAAGGTCGGATACGCGATCGTGCAGTCGGCGCTACTCCGGATCGGCATCTCGCCGGCGAGAAGCACCGGCGACGTCGGAGCACCTACGGCCGTCACGCCCCAGCCAGCCAGCGTTGCCATGGTTCCTGCCGTGTAGAGCTGAGAGTCACTCGGGGTCGCGAGGTTGATTGTCTGTGCCGAATTGGCCTCCCTGAGCTCGACGAGCGCGACGTCGCCGACGCCGAACAACGCCGGCACGTATCCCGCATTGGTAACCGTTCTCGCTGCGAAGACGAACGCCGGGTCACTGAGTGATGTCGGTGCAGCGGTGCGGCCGGTGATCGTGCCGATCGCCGCGGCGTCTTCGACGCAATGCGCGGCAGTCAGGACCCACAGTGGAGCAATCAGCGACCCACCGCACTGGGAGAACCCGCCCCACTGGTCTTCGATGACAAGGAAGGTCATCCAGGGATACGCGCCGGAAGCGGCTGGCGAACCACCGACAAGGTATTCGGCGATCTGGGTTGCGAGTTCTCCCACGGCCGCTCCGTCCGTCGGCGCGTCCCAGCTCTCCGCCAAGGATCCACTCGCGACGAAGTCGCCAGCTCCTTCCGTCGCCAAAACCACTCCTGGCTGCTCCGCGAGAGCGGCCAAACCCGCAGAATCGACGCCCAAAGCCACGACGCCCAAAGCCACGACGCCCAAAGCCACGAGGACCGAAGCGACGACAACAGCATTCACGATCAGCTTTCGCATGACGTCCTTCCGACTGACCATCAGCATTTGAGACGGCCCAGGATCAGCGGCCCTCCGTGGACTCCCGTTCGCCTCGCATCTACGGAACGTAGCCGTTCACGTCGACGAGTAGTTGCACGGACGCATACGTGCACACGCTTCTTCGTTTCGAGATCCAAACGGCGGGCGAACTCGTCCACGGTGCCGGCTTTGGCGACGTCAGCCAACTTGTCGGCGCGTTCGATCAGCTCGTCACGTTTGGCTCCGTCGAGTTTCTTCGATGCCCGGGTGACGGCGTCGACATGATGAGCGGTGATCGCCCCGTCGTCGAGAGCGTCAGCAAGGTTCGGGGCCTTGTCCAGCGTCTTGGATCGTTCGGTGGCCTTGGCTGCTTGCCCCAGCGATGTCTTCGATGCCTTCGCGACGGCCTGCTCGGGGAACGAATCGACCTGACGTAACTGGGCGACCAGACCAGCATGTTGCGAGTCGCACCAGGCCTACACTTCGCGGACTGCGACGAGTCCGCTCTGGATGAGATCGGTGTTGGCAGCAGGGTTCGCGCGCACCGAAGCAATGCGTTCCATCCGCTCGACCACCCCTGCGATCTCCATACCCATCACCATAAACAGGGGGTGTCACAGGGTTGGCCGAACTGCCGATCTGGCCAGACTCGTCTGTGCGATCGATCGCTACGGCTCGAAACTCAGGCAGCCGGGCGCAGCCAGACCACGACGGCATGCTCGACTCGGGTGTCGAGCGTGTCGCCGTCGAGCGACTTCACGACGTTCGGGAACCGGGTCGCATACGACCGCAGCAGCGGGGTGACGGCATCGGGGTCCTCGCTGCCGACCAATGCGTGCGCGGTCATCGGCGTCCAGTTGCCGGCGATTAAAACCTGCACCTGCCCCATCGTGGTGAAGTTCCGCCACCAGGTGTCGGTCTCCGGGTCGCTGATCGCGACGACGATGCCGTGGTGGGTGTCGGCGTACTGAGCTTGCAACGTGCGCTCGGTGCTGGATTGCCCATCCTGGTGGCGCACCATCACCAGCTTGCCGGACAGCAGCCGGTGTGCCGGTGACTTCAGGATCGTCTCGATCACAGCGTTCGCTCGTCCCATGATCCCGACGCTAGGCGGTCGGCCACGCCGGGGGAACCCCCACACCCGATGTATCGAGCCGAGATGCTCGAGCCAGGGAGCCCGAGGCGTGGTTCGGACCTGGTCTGCCGAGCACCGGCGAGGGCTGAGCGATGATGGGGTGATGGCCCGAGCGATCCAGATCACCGTCGACGCGGCAGGTCCCCGCGAGCTCGCCGACTTCTGGTGCGAGGTTCTCGGCTACGTCGAGCAGCCGCCACCTCCGGGCTTCGAGACGTGGGAGGCGGCGCTCACGGCGTTCGGTATCGACCAGTCGGACCCCGACCGGGCAGTCGCGATCGTCGATCCCGACGGCGTCGGTCCACAGGTGTTCTTCCTGAAGGTGGGCCCTCGGAGCGACCCACGTCGGCGAGTTCGACGAACCCGAAGGTCACTGGATCACCCTGCTCGACCCCGAAGGCAACGAGTTCTGCCTCCACTGACTCGCACGCAGTGACATGCTGTGTCGATGGGGGAGACACACAGCGGGGTGGAATGGGAGGCCAACGCTCCGGCCTGGATCGAGATGAGCCGTTCAGGCGCCGACTGCTACCGGGATCTGGTGAACACGCCGGGCTTCCTCGACGTGCTCCCGTCGGTGGACGGATTGCGGGTGCTCGATGTCGGCTGCGGCGAGGGACACAACACCCGGTTGCTGCGCGAGCGCGGCGCCCGACTGACCGCGCTCGACATTTCGGAGACGTTCGTGCGCGTAGCCCGAGACGCTGACGCCTCCATCGACCATCTCCTCGCGGACGGAACCACGCTGCCCTTCCCGAACGGTTCGTTCGACGCAGCCACAGCGTTCATGAGCGTGATGGACATGCCCGACCCGGCAGCGACGCTGGCGGAGATCGCACGGGTGCTGCGTCCCGGCGGCTGGCTGCAGTTCTCGATCACCCACCCGGTCACCTCGATTCCTCGGCGACAGTGGATCGACGATGACGACGGTCGACGCTCGATGCTCGCTATCGGCGGCTACTTCGATGACGGCGAGATGGTCGATCGTTGGATCTTCGGTGCCGCTCCAGCCGAGATGCGTGAGCGGCACGAACCGTTCACGATCACCTGGAGCCGTCGGACCGTGTCGAGCTGGATGAACCTGGTGATCGCCTCCGGTCTCACGATCGAACACGTCGCCGAACCGTCCGCCGACGAGGCGACTGCAGCAGCACACCCCGAGGTCGCCGACACCCGAATCGTGCCCTACTGCCTGATCATCCGCGCCCGGGTCTGACCGGAACCGGTCACGAATCTCGATTGGGGTCAGACCCCAATCGAGATGTCCCAATCGAGATGTCCCGATCGAGATGTCCCGATCGAGATGTCCCGATCGAGGTGTCCCGATCGAGGTGTCCCGATCGAGGTGTCAGGGGGTCGCGAGGCGGTCGGCGAGGGCGAGGAGTTGGCGGCCGACTGGCTGGAGGCCGATCTCGGTGGTGACCAATCCGGTCGAGACCCGTTCGATCACCGACCACTCCCAGATCGCGGTGGCGTCGAGACCGTGACGGTCCGCCATCCAGCGGGCCGTTGCGAGCGGGTCGGCGGCGAGCGGTTCGTCGGGGTCCTCACGCAGGATCACACCGAGGTCGTACTCCGCGTCGCCGACGAGGCCGTCGGGGTCGACGAGCTTGAAGCCAGCGCCCGCCTGTAGAGCGTTCCACTTGTGCACGTCGCCGTGGAGGAGGAGTGGGCGTTCGAAGCCACTGGCCACCAGCCGGCGCTGGCCGCAGAGCACGGCGTGCTCGATCGTCCGCTCGTCGCACGGACGATCGAGGGCGTTCCACTTACTGGTGACGAACTCGATCAGCCAGGCCGCCTTCGCCGCGGTCGTCGGAAGTCCCGAGTCGTCGGACGCTGGTCGCCAGATCTGCGCGGCTGCGTCGCAGAGGGCTGGCAGCCGTTGCTCGTAGGGGAGCGAAAGCGCGAACATCGACGGCCCGAGCCGCTCCATCAGCAATGCTCCGCGGGCGGGGTCGTCCTGGTACAAGACCGGGCAGCCGTCGCCGTCGGCGAGGCGGAGCACCGTTGCTTCGTGATCGTCGATCCCGCCGCTGCGTCGCGGCACGAGCACCTTCAACACGGCGGGTCTCCCGTCGGCGAGTACGGCGTCGGCCACGAACGCTTCGGTGCCCTCCTTGTATGAACGGCCGACGACGATCGACCAGTGGCGCTCGATCCCGGCGATGGTGTCGTCCAGTTCGTTGACCCAGTCGGCGTGTCCCTCGGCGATCGTCCGATTTCGAACCACGTCCGGAAGCTCGACCACGCGCGGCGACCCTACCGGGGAGACCGCACGGGTCTGGCCGGTGTTGTCCGATCAGTCGACGTAGGGGCAGTGGCGACAGCCGCTCTCGCAGCAGTAGTCGCGTGATGCGAGGAACTCGGCGGTGAACACACTGAAGCCACTCACCGGATCGGCGTAGGTCAGCATGCCGCGTGCTTGCGCCTCGTCGTGACGCCGGAGGATCTCGCCTCGGTGCGGGTGCTGCTCCGACAGTCGTCGAGGGTGTGGCCCGTGGCGCCAATCGTCTCGAAGGATCGGGGCTGCCGGCACGGACCCATGATGGCGGGCCGGCACGGTCTTCGCGCAGGCGACCTCACACGTTGCTGGAGCGACCTTCCCAGTACGGCTTGCGGAGGTCGCGCTTCAAGATCTTGCCGGAGCCGGTTTTGGGGAGTTCGTCGATCCACGACATCGAGCGGGGGATCTTGTAGCTCGCCAGGTGCTCACGTGAGTGCGCCCTCACGACGTCTTCGTCGAGATCGGAACCCGGACGCTTCACCACCACGGCGTGCACCAACTCGCCCCAGTCCTCGCTCGGGATCCCGAACACCGCCGCTTCGTAGATGTCGGGATGCGATTCGAGCGCCGCCTCGATCTCGGCCGGATAGATGTTCATCCCACCGGAGATGATCATGTCCTTCTTGCGGTCGCAGATGTAGATGAAACCTTCGTCGTCGCGGTACGCGATGTCGCCGACGGTCTGGAAGCCGTCGCGATGGTCTTCTTCGAACTTGTCGTGCTGCTTGTAGTAGTCGGCGAACACCGCCGTCGACCGCACGAACACCTCGCCGGTCGCCTCGGGCCCGGTGCCCGTGACGATGCCGCCGAGATCGTCGTACAACCGGATCTCGACCATCGGCGCTTCCTTGCCGCACGACCCGGGCTTGCGCATCTGGTCCTCGGGCCGCAGCACCGTGTTGACGCCCAGTTCGGTCGAGCCGTAGATCTCGAACAACGACTCGGGCGGGAAGTTGGCCACGTACTGCTGCTTGAGCGCGAAACTCCACGGCGCAGCGTTGGCGATCATCACCCGCATCGACGAGGTGTCGTACTTCGCCTTCACCTCGTCGGGCTGGTTGCAGATCATCCGGATCGGCGTCGGCGCCGAGAACGTCGACGTGGCCCGATGGAGCTGCAGGATTCGCATCCAGTCCTCGGGCTCGAACTTGCGTTGCAACACCACGGTCTGGCCCATCGCGAGCGCACTCGCCGCGAACCCGCCAGGCCCCGAGTGGTACAGCGGCCCGGTGGTGAGGTAGATGTCGTCGGGTCGGTACCCGATGTGCTGCATCAGCGCGGCGCCCGCCCGCGGGTCGGCGGCCGTGCGTCGGTACGCACCCTTGGGTTTGCCGGTGGTGCCCGACGTGTAGATCATGGTGGCACCGCCCTCGTCGACGTCGGCGCGCTCCATCACGTCTGTTGATGCGGCCGCGATCAGCGGGTCGACTGCGGTCATCCCGTCGGGCGCATCACCGTCGAAAACCAACACGTTGACGACCTTCGGGATCTCGGACCGGATCCGATCGATCAGCGCTGCGAACTCGGCGTCGATGTACACCGTGGTCGCATCACAATGGTCGATGACGTACGCGGCCTCTTCGTCCGACAGTCGATAGTTCAGCGGCACCGCGGTGGAGCCGACCTTACGCGAGGCGCTGGTGAGCTCCAAGATGCCGGTCGAGTTCTGCCCGCACCACACGACCTTGTCGCCGGGCCCCACGCCGAGACCGTCGAGCACGTGGACCAGTTGGTTGGCCCGGTCCTCGAACTCGGCGAACGTGCACGTGTGCACATCCTCGGCGCCGGTCACCCCGGTCCGGTCGTCGATGATCGCGGTCTTGTCCGGTTGTGCCCTGGCCAGCGCGGTGAGCAGATCCCCCATGCGCAAGTCGTAGCACTCTCGCCGCGGCCCGATCGACACCGAGGACCGCCGTCGCTGAAACCGCCTCACCCCAGAGCGATGAGTTTCCGCGCGGACAGGTCGCGCGGAAACTCATCGCCGTCAGTGGGTCGGCCAGCAAACGACGGTTTCGTAGATCGCCCCGGTGTCGTACAGCGTGCTCGCGACGAGCGCGACCTCGGTCACGGCGAACGTGGCGTCGAACAGTCGCCCGGCGCTGCGGTGGGGTCGAGCATTTCGGGCGAGGCGGGCCACGGTGATGTGACCCTGGAACCGTTTGCGGTCGGGCTCGGTGCCCAGTCCTCGCAACGCCCGGTGGACCACCGCTGCCAACTCGTCGACGCCGGCGACCGGTGAGATCAGCGAGCGCTCGCCGAGCAGGTCGAACGCCGGGCCGACCACGGCGGTGGCGGCGGGGAACAGCGTGTCGTCGAGCCGGGCCGCGACCTCGGTCTCGTCGGCGTCGCCGAGGAATCGCAAGGTCACGTGCAGGTTCTCCTGCGGCACCCACTTGACGCCCTGATCGTTGGGCCGTTCGATGTCGGCCAGCCGGTCGAGCACGTCGTCGGGTGGCCAGATCGCCACGAAGAGTCGAGCCATGTGCGCAGTGTGTCGGCTCAGCGGCCCCGTCGCCACGCCGAGAAGCTGCTGATCGGTCCCGATGACGGGCGAACGAGCCACGGCCAGGGGTGCAGATCGACCACGTCGAGTTCTGCTCGGAGTCGGCGCGCCTTCGGCACGGGCGTGAACGTGGTGGTGAGCGCTCGACCGGCGAGCACCGTGGCCGGGTCGCCGAGATGGACCTCGACGGTGCGTGTCTCGGCGAGCTCGCCCAGTCGTTCCGCGAGGAACACGAGTCGCTTCGACGAAAGCTTCAGCCTGGCGAGCAGCGGTTCGTCGAACACGAACACCACCGGCTGGTCGGGGTGCGCAGCGAGCGCCGGATCGTGGTCGCCGAGGCTCTCGGCGGTCAGCCACACGACCTCGGCCTCGCCCGAGGTGATGGTGTCGACTGGCCCGGCAGTTGCCTCGGGATCGGCGTCGCGGTCGAGCCGCTGGTCGTCGTCGACCCTGGCCAGCGTCTTTTCGGCGGGCCACTCCTCGATCGGGCAGTCGTCGCGACGGGAGCATCCGACGCACAGCTCGGGCGCCCGTTTCTCCACCTGCCAGCGACTGAACCCGTACGACTTACCGGTACCGGCACCGATGGTCCACTGCCAACCCAGCCGGTTCGCGGCCCGCGACCCGTCGAGCAGATGGGTGAAGAACCGGTCCTCGCCGTCACGCCAGTCGGCACCGTGGCGGACCGTCCACTGCGACGCCATCCACATCCGGGTCTGGTTCACCAGCCACCCGTCGCCTTCGAGTTCGCCGACGGTGGCGTCCATGCACGCCATCGAACGGTCCCACGGATCCGATGCGTCGACGTCGGCGCTCACGCGTGCCGGCTCGAACCGCAGCGCCTCGCTGTTGCGAGAGCCGAGGCGGGCGTACACGTGGCGGGCGTACTCCTGCCACATCAACTCGTCACGGAACTTCTGGCGGTCCTTGCTCGGTGCGTTCGCCACGGCTGCGGACACCTGGGGCAACGACAACAGGCCGTGGCGGATGTAAGGCGACAGCGCGGTGGCGCCTCGTTGCGACTCGGGGAGCACCTCGTTGCGTCGACGGGCATACCCGGCGATGTCCAGCGAAGCCAGTGCCGCGTCGGCTACAGCCTGCGTGCCGCGAAAGCGTGTCGACGGGCTGACCACATCGTCGCTGTGGAGGTGCCCGAGATGTTCGTCGACCCAGTCGGCAGCGCCAGCCACGGTGGGTACGGGCAACGGGCTCACGTCGGGTCCGTCTGTGTGAGCGACGACGTCGGAATCGTGGGGTGTCGCTCACACAGAGCTCGGCTGATCTGTATTCGTGAGCGACAACGTCGTCGCCGCGCGTCGGTGCTCACACAGACGGCCACGGCGGGTGGAATGCTCAGACGCTGGCGAGCGCGGCGTCGCGCTTGTCGGCGAAGCGCTTCGCGACCTTCGCGCTGGTGGCGAGACGCTTCATCAACTTCTCCTGCGCGGCTGCTCCCTCGCCGGAGAGTCCGGTGATCTTGTCGGCGCCCCATTGGCGGATCACGACCGGCACGAGGATCTGCTCGTGATGGATCTGCAGGTCGTAGATGCCGGCCTTCGCGATGAGCGCGGCATGGCGGTCGAAATCGGGGATGCCGGTGCCGGGCATGGCGAAGCTGCGGACCTGCTTCTCCATGGCGATCATCATCGTGTTCGGGTCGACCTCGATCGCCGCGGCGGCGAGATCGCGGTAGAAGAGTTGGTGCAGGTTCTCGTCGCTGCCGACGCGCTTCATCACCTCGTAGCCGACCGGGTCGCCGAGCTGCGCACCGGTGTTGCGGTGCGAGATCCGGGTCGCCAACTCCTGCAGGGCGAGATAGATGAACCCTTCGTGCAGCGGTGGGTCGGGGGTCTCGCCGCCCGACACCTGCGCCATGCGCGAGCGCTCCAGCTCGACCGGGTCGATCGCCCGAGTGGTCATCAGGTAGCCGTAGATCGCCATGGCGTGGCGGCCCTCCTCGGCGGTCCACCGGCGCACCCAGGTGCCCCATGCTCCGTCCTTGCCGAACATCCGCTCGACCGATCGGAAGTAATACGGCAGATTGTCCTCGGTGAGGAGATTGACCAGCAGCGCGCTGCGCACCTCGGGCCCGATCTCGTGGCCGCCGAGGTCGGCGTCGTCGGGCGACCACTGGCGCCCAGACTCGTGATCTCGTCCACGCCCGTACGGGACCAGGTCGTGGGGGAACCACTCCTTGGTGGTCGCGAGATGGCGCTCCAGGAGTGCCTCCGCGACGGGCGTGAGCTCGTGCAGGATCTCGGTTTCATTCACGTCGACCACCCTACCGACCAGTAGGTAGTCCATCCAGTCGGAGCTGTCAGATGCCGTCGGCGGCAGCGGCCCCCGCAACGTCTTCCTGGGCTGGCGATTGGGCTGGCGTGTTGGCCTCGGCGCGGAGGCGGTCGAAGATGTTCGGTGGTTCGCTCCATGGGTCGGCGAGTACCCCGGACTCGGCGTCACGAACCGTGCGCCACACTCGCTCGGGCGTGCACGGCAGGTCGATGTGGCGCACCCCGAGATGGGCGAGTGCGTCGATCACCGCATTCTGCACTGCTGGCGTGGCGCCGATGGTGGCGGCCTCGCCGATGCCCTTCGCGCCCAGCGGATTCAGGGGTGTCGGCGTCTCGGTGGAGTACACCTCGAACGACGGCAGCTCGGCCGCCGACGGCATCGCGTAGTCGGCGAGGTTCGAGGTGATCGGGTTGCCGTCGTCGTCGAACCGGACCTCTTCGAACAGCGCCTGGCCGACGCCGGCAGCGATGCCGCCGTGCTGCTGACCCTCCACCAGCAGTGGTGCGAGTACCGTGCCGCAGTCGTCGACCGCGACGTGCCGGATCAGACGCACCTTGCCGGTGCCCGAGTCGACCTCGACCACGGCGATGTGTGCGCCGAACGGGAACGTGGCGCCTTCCTGGTGGAAGTCGAACTCGCCGTCGAGCTGTTCGCCTGCTTCGCCGGCCTTCGCTGCGAGGTCGCCCCAGGTGAGCGCCTGCGCCGGCACGCCCGCCACGCCGATCGTGCCAGCCGCCGTGTCGACGACGATGTCGGCGTCGTCGGCTTCCAACAGGCGAGCAGCGAGTTGCTTCGCCTTGGTCACCATTGCCTCGGTTGCTCCTCGGACGGCGGATCCGCCGAGCTGCAGCGAACGTGATCCTCCGGTACCGCCGCCGGTGCGTACCCGGTCGGTGTCGCCGTCGACCAGCGTGATGTTCTCCACCGGGATGCCGGTCTGGTCGGCGACCAGCATCGCGTAGGCGGTCTGGTGGCCCTGCCCGTGCGACTGCGTACCGGCATAGATCGTGGCGGTGCCGTCGTCGTGCACCTCGATCGCACCGAACTCGTCGGCACCACCGCCGGCGGTGATCTCCACGTACGAGGCCACGCCGATGCCGAGTAACACCTCGTCGCCCGCGTCGCGCCGCCCGGCCTGTTCGGCGCGCAACTCGTCGTAGCCGACTGCTTCGGCTGCCCGATCGAGGGGGAAGTTGTAGCGACCCGAGTCGTAGGTGTTGCCGGTGAGTGTGCGGAACGGGAACACGTCGTCGCCGAGGAAGTTGCGGCGCCGGATGTCGATCGGGTCGATTCCCAACTCGAGTGCCGCCTGGTCGACCAGCCGCTCCAGCAGCGCGGTCGCCTCGGGTCGCCCGGCGCCGCGATACGCGCCCATCGGCGTGGTGTTGGTGACGGCCACGGCGACGTCGAACTCGATCGTCGGGAACGCGTACGTGCCCTGCGCCATCCGCCGCGTGCCGCCCGGCAGGAACGCGCCGACAGTCGGGTACGCGCCCGCGTCGCCGACCAGTCGGACGCGCAGTCCGGTGAAGTCGCCGTCGCGGGTGCAGCCCAACTCGGCGTATTGGATCTGGCCGCGGCTGTGGGGGAGCGCCTTCATGTCGTCGCTGCGCGGCGGCACCCACACCACCGGCCGGCCAGTCCGTCGGGTGGCGGCGGCGACCACCGAGTACTCCGCGTGGATGCCGGCCTTGCCGCCGAACCCACCACCGACCTGGGGTGTGACCACCCGGATCTGTGCGGGTTCCATGCCGAGCGCCGCAGCCAGCTGCCCGTGTAATGCGTGCGGCATCTGCGTCGATGCCCAGAACGTGAGGCGGCCGTGCTCGTCGACCTCGGCGGCGCAGCAGTCGGGCTCCATCGGCACCACCGCCAAACGCTGGTTGACGTAGCGACCACGCACGACGACGTCGGCGGCCGACAGGTCGGTGCGCGGCTGGTCGAGTATCACCGCAGCCTGGTTCGAGCCGTGGTCGGGGAAGATCAACTCGGCCCCGTCGGCCAGAGCGTCCTCGGCGTCGACATAGGTCATCAGCGGATCGATGTCGGCCCACACCATCCCGGCAGCGTCCTCACCCTGCTCGAACGTCTCGGCCAACACGACCGCGATCGGCTCACCGACGAAACGCACGCGTCCGTTGGCCAGTGGCGGGCGAGCGAAGTCGGGGTGCACCGTGGCGAACCCGTGGTGTGGCGCAACCCCGAGCGTGTCGAAGGTGAGGATCTCGACCACACCGGGCATGCCGACGGCGTCCTCGGTGTGGATCTCGTTGATCGTCCCGTGAGCGACATCCGATCGCACGAACACGGCGTGGAGCTTTCCGGGCAGGGGGAGGTCGGCGACGTACTTGCGACTTCCCGTGAGCAATCCGGGGTCCTCGGTGCGCAGCACCCGCGTCCCCAGAATCGATCCCGGCCGTCGGGTCCCACCGTCGTTCGTCGCGGTGTCGGTCATGAGGGACGAACCTATCCCCCGCATCCCTCGCCATCGTTCACGAGACGCGACGAAAACCTGCGAGCACAGGGAACCGAATGGCGTGCTCGTGCGTTTGGGTGTGTGGCAATCGTTGGCGTGGACTCGAACCGGAGCGAACAGGACGTGCGCGTCGCGCTGCCGATGCCGTTCGACGAGTTCTTCGCCCGTCATCACGATGAGATGGTGCGAGCCCTCACCCTGGCCCTCGGCGACGTCGAGTCGGTCGCGACGCCGCAGCCGAGGGATTTGCCCGGGCGCGGGAACGCTGGTCGACCGTGTCCGGTCACGCCAACCCCAGCGGCTGGGTGTATCGGGTCGGTCTGAACTGGGCCCGTTCCGGTCGTCGTAAGTTTCGCCGCGAGCGGATCGGGATGCGCCTCACCGAGCATGCCGCGCCCGAACTGGCGCTGTGTGATGCGCAAGTCGTCGATGCACTCGGGCATCTGTCGATCGACCATCGCACCGTCGTGGTCGGTCGCCACTACCTCGACTGGTCGGAAGCCCAATTCGCCGAAGCGCTCGACGTGGCGCCCGGCACCGTCAAGAGTCGCCTCAGCCGAGCGCTCACCCAACTCGCGAACCTGATGGAGGAACACCATGGCCGATCGTGACGAACCGCAACCCGAGAGCGCCGACCCCCGACCCGAAGACATCCGCTGGCGCCTCGACGGCGTCGCGTCCGGGATCGACATCGGCGAACTCGAGCAGGCGCGTCCGAAGGTCGACGGTGTCGTCGGTCGTCGGCGCGCTCGCAAGCGCATCGGTGCCACGCTCCGGGCAGCGGCAGTGATCGCGTTGGTGGCCACGACAGCCGTCCTCACGATCGGCGGTGACGAGCCGGACACGCTCGTGACCAGCGACGACACCATGGCGCCGGACACGGTGCCCGACGACAGCGTCGACGATCCGGAGCCCACGCTCGACCTCTCCGTCGCCACGGCGCAGCCGGTCGAACTGATCGACGGTGCTGCCCGCCCCGGGTCGGTGGCCGGCGCGAACGGCGCGCCCGAGTACGGCGAGTGGATCGTGCCGTGGGACGACGGCTTTCTGGCCGGCTCGATATCGTTCCTGCCGCAACCGCTCCCTGACGAACTGCCCGAGGACGTGATCGCCCTGTTCCCGCAGGAGGTGATCGATCTGTTCGACGGCGATCTCCCCGACACGATTGCCGAGGCAATCGAACAGATCTCCGAGGCCGGTTTGCTCGACGTGGTCAGCGAGATCCAACTCGAGATCGATGCCGGAAACGGGTTCGGTATGAGCACCGATGACATCGGCATCACCGTCGAGTACGACTACGAGTCCGACGGCAACAATCCTGCCCGGACCAGAACGTTCACGTGGGACGGGGAGCCGGCACCGACCGACGCACCCCCGGTCGGTGGCCCGATCGCGGCCACCTCGAAGGGGTTCGTCCAATGGACCGACCAGACGTGGCTCTCACCCGACGGGGTCACGTGGACGGCGAGCCCACTCCCCGACGATGTGTCCTGGGTGTCCGGGGCGTTCAACATCGAAGGTGGTGTGATGATCCTGTCGTCGACGCCCACCGGTGAGACTCGGGTCCACCGTGTCGACGAGCGTGGCGAGAATGCCGTATTACTCGGCCTCTCGGTGCCCATCACGGGGGCGCTCTCGCCGATTGCTCCCTTCGGAGGTTCGGCCACATCCGGCACGGTCGTGTCCGTCGATCCTCTCGTCGCTCCCGAAGATCGGTTCAGCGTCGAGGCCGACGGCTACCGGCTCAGCATTCAGCAGCCAGGAGGCATCTTCGAGGTGACCGAGGTGGCCACGGGTGAGGTGGTCGTCAGCGAGAGCTTGGTCCGCCCATCCGCCGATGGCGGCTCGCTCACGATCGACGATGCTGGCATCACCGTCACCGACCCGGCGACCGGTGACGTGCTCGTCGTGTTCTCGAACGAGCTTCTCGACGCTGCGCAGAGCGAGAACTTCGACGAGGGTGGCGGCGAGTATCACGCCGACTTCTGGCTGCTGGCCTCGCTCGACGGCCAGCGTTTCGTGATCGACGACATCGACGATGCCACCGACGGTCCGACGTCGCTCGCCACGAACGGCACCCGCCTGCTGCTGCAGTCGGGCACCAATTGGATCCTCTACGACCTCGCCTGAGTCGAGACATGCGTTCGGGGTCCAATGCGGCGATCCCCTGGAATCGAGCCCCGCGGTCAGCGCCCGTTCGCGCCGTGCGCGACAGCGTTCTCGACCGCCACGTTCGAGGAGCTCGTAGCGACATCACCACAGATGATGCTCAACGTCACCCGCAGCATCCTCACACGACTTCGCAAGCCGGCGCAGCGCAAGTTCGATCGTGCTGCCTCGTTGACGATCGCGGTCACCGCCGACACCGACGCCGACGCGCTCGTGTCGGAAATCGTGGCGGAGATCGCGCGGTTCGGCACCGCCAAGCACCTGTCGAGCGACCGCGTCGATCGGACGCTCAACCGCACGTCGCTATCGCAGATCACGACCAACAACGTCGGCGTGCCACGCCTGGCCGAGTTCATGCACGAAGCTGATGTCGGAGATCTTCACCACGATCGACGATTCCAGTCATGTCGCGAGGATGCTCGCCGTGCTGCACCCGACCACGGTGGATCGTCCACGCGGCACAGCTGCGCTCGCAGCGAGGTGGCCGACCGACGACGTGGTCACGGCTACGGCCTCGTGTTCAGCGGTGGCGGCGCTCGAGGGTTCGCACATCTCGGCGCGCTGCGAGCGCTGCGCGAGCAGGGCGTGCCCATCGACCAGGTCGCAGGCTGCTCGATGGGGGCGGTGCTCGCAGCGACGATCGCGCTCGACCATGACGACGACACGCTCTGGGAAGTGGTGCAGCGCCAGTCGCGGCGCCTGCGGGACTGCACGTTGCCCATCGTGTCGCTGCTCAAGGGTGGACGCATCTCTCGCAGCATCGAGCACACCTTCGGGTCGTGGGACATCGAAGATCTGTGGTTGCCCTTCTACTGTGTCTCCACCAACCTGACGACGTCGCAGCTCGAAGTGCATCGCCGTGGCAGTGCAGCGATTGCGATTCGGGCCAGCGTCGCCATCCCCGGGGTGCTCCCGCCGGTGCCATGCGACGGCGACCTGCTCGTCGACGGGGGTGTGATGAACAATTTCCCGTTCGAGATGATGCGTGACAACAGCACGGTGGCGACGATCATCGCGATGGATGTCGCCCGTGACCAGGGCCCAGCCGCAGCAGCCGACTACGGGATGTCGGTGTCGGGGTTCCAGGCGCTCATCTCGTCGTTTCGGCGGGGTGAGTCCGTGTACCCGAGTGCTCCATCGGTGCTGCGCAGCCTGCTCGCGGGCGCCATTCAGAACCAGAACGCGTCGCTGGCAGACGGCTCGCTCGACTTGTTGCTCACGCTGCGTCTTCCCGGTTTCGGGCTGCTCGATTTCGAGCGGTCACGAGTGATCGCCGACACGGGGTACGAAGCGTCGAAATCCGAAGTTCGAACATGGGCGGCCACCCGCCCGGTCCGAAGCGATGAGCGAAAGCCCCGTATGTGGTGTGTTCGCTCATCGGCTGCGGAACCTGTGCGGAGGTGATGAGCGAAAGCCCCGTATGTGGTGTGTTCGCTCATCGCCTCGTGGGTTCAGAGGGCTCGGGCGGCGGGGACGACCTCGGTGAGGTGGGCCTCGAGCGCATCGGTCTGCACCGGGAGGCGGAGTGCAACGTTGACGAGGTCGGCGCCACCCGACGGTTCCGGTCCGGCGATACCGAACAGCCCGGCGTCGGCCAAGGCTCGGAGGCCGTCGTCGGGTCGGTGTAGCCCGCGATCGACGTCCTTTGCGGCCCGAAACAACACCTGGTCGGCGACCGACTGCGCTCGCTCGATCAGATCCGCCACATGGCGACCGTATCGCCAGACGCGATCAGCTCGAGATGACGGGCGAGCCGTGGTGGGCGACGAGGAGCCATCGGCCGTCGCGCTGCACGTAGAGATTCGTGGCCGCAACGGTTCCGGTGCCGCCGGAGTCGACCAGGTTCTCGTCGAGCGTGACCCAGGCGGTGTCGCCGTGAACAGCGACGGCTTCGTTGGTGAGGATGAACTGGTTGCGCCCCGGCCCGGTGAAGATCCGCCGCCACGACTCTTCGACGTGCGGCCACGTGCGCAGGATCGGCCACCCCGGATGCACGCACACGACGTGATCGCCCTGTTCCCACACCGTCCGCATCGCGTCCAGATCGCGCGCCTCGTGCGCGTCGTAGAACGCCCGGTTGGCATCGAGAATCGCTGCGATCACCGGCTCCATCTCCCCGACGGTACCGGTGCCGATGGACGCTGTTGGTGCCGAGGCGTGACTCAGCTGTGACCGACGACTCGTCACGTTGCTGTTGTCATGCCGTCACCATTCCGTAATATTTGATCAACGAACACCAGGCCCGGCGAGCTCCACGCGCCGACACGCCGTGCGGACCCACGTAGGTCCCCGCTGCCAAGGAGCGTCATGACCCCCCAACCCCGACCCCACACTCGTCGCGTTCCCATACGCCGATCCGCTGCGCTGCTGGCGGCCGCTCTGACGATCGCCGGCACCCCGCTGGTCGCCCGAGCGCTCGACGACGACGTCGTCGCCGAGACCTTGCAGCGCATCGAGGTGCCGACCGGCGGGGTCGTGGGCGCCACCCCGAACATCGCGCAGGCGCAGCGACGCCTCGTGCCCTCGATCCCGTCGACGCCCGACATCGTCGATGGCCCGACCGATACCGTGCCCGCACCGGTGTTGCCTCCCGGCCCGAGTCCCAGCCAGTGGGAGGCGCTGCGCCAGTGCGAGTCGAACGGCAACTACGCGATCACCAGCCCGTCGGGCAAGTACCGCGGCGCCTACCAGTTCGACCGGTCGACCTGGAACTCGGTGGCGGAGCGATACGCACCGGACCTTGTCGGGGTCGATCCAGCGGCGGCGTCACCGGCCGATCAAGACGGCATGGCATTCGCTCTGTACACCGAGCGTGGGGCGAGCCCCTGGCCGCACTGCGGCCGTCACTTGTCCTGATCCGGATCTCGAACCGGTTCGGGCACCGGAGCGAGTGATCGACTGATCGCGATCTGGCGCAGCAGGAACGACCGTTCGTCGAGACGCTTGCGACGCATCCAACCGGTCACCTCGTCGTTGCACTTGCTCGCGTTGCACGATCGGCACGCCGGCACGACGTTGTCGAGTGTGTAGCGCCCGCCGCGTGAGATGGCGAGCACGCAGTCGCGCTGCATGGCCTGGCTGCTTTCGAGGCAGTAGGCGCACCCACCCCATGCCGCCCGGAGGCGCTCCCATTGGTCGTCGGTGAGGTCGTGCTCGACGCGTTGCATCCGCCGCGTTCGCCGCTTTGCCGCCCGTGCGGCACGAGTGCGTTGGACCGCCATGGGCCGAGGGTAGACGGGCTGCCGCACGACACCGGGGACCGGTGAGACCGCGCCAGAATCTACGAACGTGGCACGAGACGGCGCGGCGGTCGAGTCGCCGCTAACGTCACGGCCACAACTGAATACCTGCGGGGTTGGGTGAAAGTCCCGACCGGCGGTGAAAGCCCGCGAACCCCTCGACTGCATGCCATGTGCAGATGGTCGGGGGGCCGATCCGGTGGAATTCCGGGGCCGACGGTCATAGTCCGGATGGGAGCAGGTCGATGCGCTACCGGTTCGCGCCCGTCTCGGGTGCTGACCGGTGTCGTCGTGTTCCCATGCCCGTGTTCACGGACGGACCAGCATGACGAACCATGACAACTCACCGGACACCACACCGGACAACAGACCGGACAACACACCGGACATCACGGCGATGATGGCAGCGCTCGCGGCCGCCGCTGGGGTGCGCGCGACCACATCACCGAACCCGTGGGTCGGCGCCGCGGTCGTCTCGGCGGACGGAGAACTGATATCTGTCGGCGCCACCGAACGGCCAGGCGGCCGTCACGCCGAGATCGTCGCGCTCGACGCGGCAGCAGATGCGGCTTCGGGGGCCACGCTCGTGTGCACGCTCGAGCCGTGCTCCCATCATGGGCGCACCCCGCCCTGCACCGATGCGATCATCGCCGCCGGGGTCCGGCGTGTCGTGGTTGCCATCATCGATCCCGATCCGAAGGTCGCCGGCACGGGCATCGATGCGCTCCGCCAGGCGGGCATCGAGGTCGAGGTCGGGATCCTCGCCGCCGAGGCCGAAGCGCAGCTCGCCCCGTACCTCCACCATCGCGTCACCGGCCGCCCCTACGTGCTCTGCAAGCTCGCGATGTCGACCGACGCAGGGATCGCCGCGCCCGACGGCACGTCGCAATGGATCACCGGTGACGAGGCCCGTCGCGACGCTCATTCCCTTCGCGCCGAGAGCGACGCCATACTCGTCGGCGCCGGCACCGTCCGCGCGGACGACCCCGCACTCACCGTTCGTCATGTCGACGGTGACGATCCGCTGCGGGTAGTGCTCGGCGCAGCGCCCGCTGGAGCGAAGGTGCACCCCTGCCTCGAATGGACTGGTGAACTCGGCGACCTCCTCGACGAACTCGGCGGCCGCGGTGTGGTGCAGTTGATGGTCGAGGGCGGCGCCAACGTCGTCGGCACGTTCCACGCCGCTGGCCTGGTCGACCGCTACGTGCTGTATCTCGCGCCGGCACTCTTCGGCGGCTCCGACGCCAAGGCGGCGCTCGGCGGTGCAACTGCAGCAACCATTGCCGACATCTGGCGTGGCCGCTTCGACTCCATCGAGCGCGTCGGCGACGACCTCCGCATCGAACTCATCCCCCTCAAGCCCTCACTGAGAGAAGGAACCTGAATGTTCACAGGAATCGTGGAAGAACTCGGGCGACTCGAGTCGCTCGACAACGGACGGCTGCGCATCGGAGCCACCCAGGTGCTCGACGATGTCGCGATCGGCGAGTCGATCGCGGTCAACGGCTGCTGCCTGACGGTGGTGGCGTTCGGCGACGACTGGTGGGAGGCCGACGTGTCGGACGAGACGATCTCGCGCACGAGTCTGGCGATGGTGCAGCCCGGCGATGGCATCAACCTCGAACGGGCGGTGCGAGCATCGGATCGTCTCGGTGGTCACATCGTGCAGGGTCATGTCGACGCTGTTGGCGAGGTGGTCGAGCCGGTGCCCGACCTGCGGGTCCGGGTGCCGGCGTCACTCACCCGCTATCTGGTCGAGAAGGGGTCGGTCACCGTCGACGGCGTGAGCCTCACCGTGGTCGACGCCCTCGACGACGGATTCACGGTGGCGATCATTCCGCACACCGCCGGCGTCACCACGCTCGGCGCCAAGCGCCCGGGCGATCTCGTGAACCTCGAGGTCGACGTGATGGCCAAGTACGTCGAGAAGTTGATGGCGGCATACGCCGAGCCAGGGACCGCCAAGCCGGAAACCACCGAGCCAGACACCACCGAGCCAGACACCACCGAGCCAGACACCACCGAGAATGGAGCAGGCGAATGAGTATCCGATTCGATCCCGTCGAGGATGCGATCGCGGCGATTGCCCGTGGCGAGATCGTTGTGGTCGCGGACGACGAAGACCGCGAGAACGAAGGCGATTTGATCATGGCCGCCGACGCGGCGACACCGGAGGCGATTGCGTTCTTCGTGCGGCACACATCTGGTGTGATCTGCGTCGGTCTCACCGGCGAGCGCTGCGACGAACTCGGCCTGCAGGCAATGGTGGTCGCGTCGCAGCACACCGAGGCGCACGGCACAGCGTTCACGGTCAGCGTCGACCTCGCCGTCGGCACCAGCACCGGCATCTCGGCAGCCGACCGCGCTGCCACGTTGCGGGCCCTTGCCGACGTGGGGGTGGGTGCCGCCGAGTTCAACCGGCCCGGCCACATCTTCCCGCTCCGGGCCCGCGCTGGCGGCGTGTTGAAGCGCATCGGCCACACCGAGGCGGCGGTCGACCTCGCCCGTCTCGCCGGTCGCGCTCCCGCGGGCGTGCTGTGCGAACTGGTCCTCGACGGCGGCGAGATGGCGCGCGGTGACGACCTGCGCACGTTCGCCGACGAGCACGACCTGCTGTTCATCTCGATCGCCGATCTCGTTCGGTATCGACGTCGCCACGAGAAGCTCGTCGAGCACATCGCCGATGCCCGTGTGCCCACCGTGTGGGGCGACTTCCGGTGTCACTCGTTCGAGAGTGCGCTCGACGGCGAAACCCATCTGGCGTTCGTGGCCGGTGACGTCTCCGGTGACGACCCGGTGCTGGTTCGGGTGCACAGCGAGTGCCTCACCGGCGACATCTTCGCCAGCGTCAAGTGCGACTGCGGGCCGCAGTTGCAGGAGGCGATGCGTCTGATCGCGCAGGAGGGTCGCGGTGTGGTCGTGTACCTGCGTGGTCACGAAGGCCGCGGCATCGGCATCAGCCACAAGCTGCGCGCTTACGGACTGCAAGAGGCGGGGTTCGACACGGTGGACGCGAACCTCGAACTGGGTCTGCCGGTCGACAGCCGCGAGTACGGCATCGGTGCGCAGATCCTCGTGGATCTCGGCGTCAGCAACCTGCGTCTGCTCACCAACAACCCGGCCAAGTACACCGGGCTCGACGGGTTCGGCCTCAAGGTCACCGAGCGTGTGCCGTTGCATCTGGCAGTGCATCCCGAAGCCGAGCAGTACCTGCGCACCAAGCGCGACCGGATGGGGCACCTGTTGCCTGATGATCTCGCAGCACCGACCGTCGCGATGGTGGCGGAGGCGCCATGAGCGGCAACCTGCGGTCGCCGAATTCACCCGATGTGGTGGTCGATGGCACCGGCCGCCGCGTTGCGTTGGTGTGTGCCCGGTTCAACGACCTGATCGTCGAGCGGCTCGAACGTGGCGCCCGCCGTGCGCTGGTCGACCACGGCGTCGCCGATGATGCGATCGAGACGTTCTGGGTGCCGGGCGCGTTGGAGATCCCGCAGGCAGCCCGAGCCGCTGCTGCGTCGGGCCGCTTCGACGCGGTGGTCGCGCTCGGCGCTGTGGTGCGCGGCGACACGTACCACTTCGAGGTGGTGTCCGACGCGAGTGCTGCTGGGCTGATGCAGTTGTCGCTCGACACCGACGTGGTGATCACCAACGCGATCCTCACCGTCGACGACGAAAACCAAGCGGTCGTTCGAGCCGGCGACGACGACGGCAACAAAGGCGCCCAAGCCGCACTCGCCGCCCTCGAAACCCTCGCCGTGATCGACTCGATCACAACAGGGGTCAGACCCGCTATGTGACGATTGGTGCCAGACTTCGGGGATGGACCCGATCGACGTGTTGCACCTGGCCGACGGCGCCCCCGAAGTTCGATTCGATGTGGGCGACAGCGTGATCGTGTTCGGTGAGGCCGATCCTGCGCTGTTCGTGCTGGTCAGCGGAGCGCTCGAAGTTCGTCGCGAGGGCACCACCCTGGTGCGCCTCACCGAGCCCGGAGCCATCGTCGGCGATGGTTGCTGCAGCTGCACCGCCGAGCGCCGCCTTGGCGTCGGAGCCCACGGTGTTGCGCCGCCTCCTCGACGCCGAGCAACTGTTCTGCGACGTCCCCGACTTCGGCCGTCACCTTGCTGTCGTTCTCGCCTCGCGCCTGCACCGCGTCACCACGTTCCTCGGTGATCTCCAGGCGCAGTTCGCCGACCAGCCCGGCACGCTCGGGCTCGTCCCCATCGTGCTCGACGAATTGCTGTCGCAAGGTCGCGACGGCCTCGATCTCGGCTCGGACCGAGAGCCCGACGCTCCCTATTGATCGCCGTCGTCAGACGTCGATGTCGGTGCGGCGCAACGGGATGGTCTCCGACCCTTCGAAGCTCCACCACATGACGTTGCCGGCCTCGGTGTCGATGATCAGGTGCGCCGGCACCGGCCCGAGCTGGCGACCCGCGTTGCACACGAGCGTGCGGCCGATGCGGTCGTGCCATGAGCCGTCCGGGTGAAATGGCGATTCGTGGACGTGGCCGGTGAGCACGATGTCTGGGTGGTGCTCAGCGATGAGGCGATTGAGCACGTCGTCGCCGTAGTGGCGCTTTCCGGACCATGACGTCGGCGACTCGTCGGGTGGCGAGTGGTACACCCAGATCCAATAGCCGACTTCAGGGCGTTGCTCGGCCTGTTCGCAGAGCTGTGCTTCGAGCTGGCTCTGGGTGACCGGGCCCTCCCACCAGGCACACACCGAGATCAGGTCGGTGCCGACCAGCGTTGCAGCGCCGTCGGTTGCCACGCGCTCGTCGATGTGGTCGAGCCAGACCGCAGCCTTCTCGCCGTGTTCGCGCCGTGCGGTGAGGTCGTGGTTGCCCGAGTTGGCGATCGTGGTGGTCGTGCCGGCGAGCGATCCGAGGTAGGCCGTCAACATCGCGATCTGAGCGTTGACGTCGGCATGACCGGCGACGTCGAGGTGGTCGCCAGCCAGGATCACGGCATCGAACTCGCTTGCCTGCTCGGCGATCCAGTCGAGTTGTGCGAGCCCATAGTGGAGGTCGGACGAGACGAGGTAGCGCACCGGCCTGAGAGGAGGCCGCGTGCCGTGCCGATTCGGCCGCGCTCGCGACTCTGGTCAGTTGGCGCGCAGGACGCGGCCGGGGCGGGCGCCGGTGTGCTGGTCGTGGGCGAGGATCACGTCGCCGTTGCAGATCGTGGCGGTGAAGCCCTCGGCGCGTTGGATGAACCGGCCGGCATCGTTCGGGAAGTCACGCACGTACTCGGGCGTCTTCTCGTGGAGGCGCTCGTAGTCGATCACGTTCACGTCGGCACGCTTGCCGACTTCGAGCGTGCCGCGGTCGGTGAGCCCGATCACCTCGGCAGGCGCGGAGGTCATCCGCCGCACCGCTTCCTCCACCGAGTACACACCGCGCTCGCGCGCCCAGTAGCGCATGACGAACGTTGTCCATCCGGCATCCATGATCTGTCCGACGTGTGCGCCGGCGTCGCCGAGTCCGGGAAGGATGTGATCGGATGTGAGGACCTCTTCGAGCGCCTCGATGCTGCGGTTGAAGAACTGCACGGTGAACAGCGCGGCTCCGTCGGACTCGCGCAGCATCCGCAGGTAGGTCTCTGCCGGTTGCTCGCCGGCGGCGGCTGCGAGTGCGCCGAGATGATCATCGGGGCCTGGCGCGTAGTTGGGTACACCAGCGCCGAGTGGCACCACCCACTCGACCGGGTTGATCGGTCGTTTGGCATCGGCGATCAGTTGAGTCACGGTGGCCGCGTCGTGGATGGCGTCGAGGCGGTCGGCGAACGACATGGCCCGCAGCTGCGACCACGCACCACCGCGCCACAGCAACTCGTTCTGCAACCCGACCAGGAAGCCCGACGCCCGGGGGATGCACATGCCGGTGACGTTCGCGCCGTCGGCGCGCATCATCTCCACTGCGGCCGCCATCATCGTTCCGGAGGACGGGTTTTCGCCAACACCGGTGGAGAACAGCACACGGCCCTTCGAGGCGAGGGCGACGCGATGCATCATCGCGAACTCGCCGCGCAGGTCGTTGGTGTTCGGGACGAACTGCATCAGGCCGGTCGAGCCCATCGCCTCGGCGATCTGCACCAGTTCGTCGGGATGCGCTTCCGTCCCGGGCACCAGACGACCGTCGGGCAGGAAGTGCTGCGGGAACCGGGATGTCGAGAAGCCAACGGCCCCGTCGCGATGCGCGGTCGCCACGATCGAGGCCATCGCGGCTCGGTCCTCTGCGGTCGATTCACCGGCAACACCGCGTTCGCCCATCACGTAGGGCCGCACGGCGCAGTGGCCGATCAGGCCGACGGTGTTGATCGCCGGGTGCAGCCCATCGACGGCGTCGAGGTACTCGCCGTAGGTCTCCCAGGTCCACGGCAACCCGCCGAGGATGGCAGCGGCGGGGATGTCCTCGACACTCTCCATCATCGACGCGAGCATCTCGCGGTCGGCGGGCCTGACCGGAGCGAACGTGACACCGCAGTTGCCGAGCAACACGGTGGTGATGCCGTGGTTGCTCGACGGGGTGAGCATCGGGTCCCAACCGACCTGTGCGTCGAGGTGGCTGTGGATGTCGACGAAACCGGGGGTGACGATCTGGCCGGTGGCGTCGATCTCCTTCACGCCCGGTTCGGCGACGTGGCCGATCGCCACGATCGTGTCGCCGTCGATCGCCACATCGGCGCTGCGGGCGTGGCGGCCGGTCCCGTCGACAAGGGTGCCGCCACGGATCACGAGGTCATGCGTCATCGGCCGAGTCTCGTGGTTCGCGACGGCGTCGGGCGAGTCAGCGAGTCGATCGTGTCAGGAGCGACCGGTAGTCGTCGAGGTCGGCGACTGCGAGTCCGCCTACCTTGGCGCAGTCGTCCCACCGCCGCACCTGCGTGGCCTCCCGATGATGGGGGCGCCGCTCGAACGCCTCGACCTCGGCGTCGCTCATCGGACCGCCCTGGAGGCGAAGGCTACGAACCGACGATGCCGACAGCCCGTCGAAGTAGCTCGCCTCGACGGCGCACAGGTACCGCTTCGCTGCGACGTGCATCGCGATGGGTGCGGTGACCTCGGGCCCGAACCAGCGCGTCAGATATCGGGCACCGACCCGTTCGTGCTGGAAGTCCTCGTCGAGCTCCTCGTCGAGCGTCGCGTTGTCGTCGGTCACGAGATGTCCGACGTCGTGGAGCAGGGCAGCCGCGACCAGGTGGTCGGGCGCGCCGTCGGCTCGGGCCAGTGCGCCGGCTTGGAGTGCGTGTTCGAGTTCGGTGACGTCCTCGTCGTACATTCGTAGAGCAGCGGGCGAGGCGTAGAGCGCGACCAGTTCGTCGAGCGCGTTTCTCGCGCGCGTCATCGATCACCGGACACGGGTCGGCCGAGGAAGTCGTCGGTGATGCTGATGCGAACGCGTTCGCCCCCGAAGTCGCCGCCTTCGTGGGCGAACTCGGAGCGCTTGTCGGCGTAGTAGCGGTCGCGGTGGTCGCCGAGCGACGCTGCGTTGTACGTGAGGTACGCGGCGCGGCGCGACCGGTCGGTGGTGTTGGTGTCGCTGTAGTGCGGCGTGTACGAGTCGAAGAACAACAGGTCGCCCGGCTCCAGCGGCACCGGCTGCCAGTCGAGGTCACCGGCGGTCGCTTCCTCGATACGGCCGCGTTCGTCGGTGGCGAGTTGGCCTGCCTCGTATCCGGGTGACACGTAGAGGCAGCCACTCGCCGGGGTCGCCGGGTCGAGCGGCACCATGCACGAGATGTGGTGGTCGACGAACCGGTAGGCGGCGGCGTCCTGGTGCGGAGCGAACCCGCCGCCGCCCGCGTGCTTGTAGTTGACCTTCTCCTTGAACAACACCGCAGGCTCGCCGAACAGTTGGCCGAGGATCTCCACGACGATGCCGCCGAGAATCAGGTCGTGGAGCACCTGGTCGTCGTGCACGAAGTCTTCACTGCGCGCCAGTACCGCTCCGGCATCGGTCTGTTCGAAGTGGTGCAGCCCCGGCCCGCCGTCGACGGCCCACTGCTCGAGCCGGTTCACCGCGGCGTCGATCGCTTCGAGCTGCGCTGGCGTCAACGCCCCGGGGACGACCAGCCAGCCGTCGCGCCGGAACGAAGCGATGTCGATCGCTTCGTTCATGCGCGAAGCCCATCGGCGTGGAGGAGGTCGACGTGGAGGAGGTCGGCGTGGAGGAGGTCGGCGATCATCGGTGCCCAGTCGAGCACCGACGGCTGATGGTGTTCGATCCGCCGGGCCACGCCAGCGACTCGAGGATCGCCGCCCGACACGATCGCCATCTGGGTGCGGCAGCGGGGACTGCCGTGCTGGCCGTGGATCGGTATCGACGTCGACGCGAACGAGCGGCCCGGTTCGGTCCACGCCATCCACACGTCTGGCGTGAGCTCGCACGCCGACTCGACGCCGTCGACCGAACGGATCATCGCGAGCAGTCGGTCGTCGTCGATCCGGTCGGGCGACGACCCTCGGTGGATGAGTGCGGCAGTGCCTTCGTCGGCCACCGCGAGGCCGGCGATGTCGGCGAGTGACTCGGCCAGTTCGACCGGGGTGAAGTCGGTGATGGTCTCCTGGTCGTGATCCGACACGGTGAGCATCAACGTGTGCTCCCACCCGTCGGCGAGCCGAGCGACGACCCCGCCGTATGCGGCGTCGGTGGCCCGATACTGCTCGAACGCCTCGGCCGAGTCGGGGCCGTGGAGGTGCGACGTGGTGTCGGGCTCGTTGAGGTGGATCAGCGCGAAGTCGACGTCGAGCTCGATGCCCTCCAGCGCCGCGAGTACCGCTGCGTCGGACGCGTACCCGAAGGCGCAGCGCTCGGTGCCGTCCGGGAGTCGACCGTCGGGCGGCCACACCACGTCGGCTCGTGCGCCTCCCATCTGGGCGACGAGTTTCTGGTCGCCGGCGACCATCACCGATGTCCCACCGGCAGCACCGACACGCTCGAACAGCGTGGTCGCCCGCGGGCCCTCCTTCGGTGACGGCACCCAGCCCCGGTCGTCGATCCAGGTGTGGTTGCCGTGCACGCCGGTGAGCGCTGGGTCGGCACCGGTGACGAACGCTGCATGATTCGCGTACGTCACCGACACGGGCAGCGACATCGCACCCATCGGCGCCCGGCCACCGGCTGCTGCTTGCTGCCAGAGGTGAGGTGTGAGCGTCGGGCTCACGTGACGGTGAGGCATCGCGTCGATCACGAGCATCACCACACGGAGCCGCCCGGCGAGTTGCATCACGTCACCAGCGTACGGGCCCGTGAAGCTCGCCGCAGGGTGCGAAGATTCGACATAGCCCGATCGTTGCACCATTCTGGACGGATGGCTACCCAGCGATGAACATGGACGGCGGCATCCACGAGATCCCACTACCACCGACGGCGCGCGGCCGGCTGTGGCTGTGCGGCAAGCACATCATCGGCCCAGACCCCGAGGCCCTCATGCAGCGTGTAGGTGCGGACGGCGTGGTGTGTCTCAACCGGGAACACGAGCTCGCCGATCGATATCCCGGGTACGTCACCTGGCTGCGCGCGCAACCGCCCGAGCGGGTGCTGTGGTATCCGATCCACGATCTGCACGCGCCTCCATTGGAGGAGTTCGCACCCGTGCTGACCGACATCGTCGACCGGGTCGTGGCAGGACGGCAACTGATCGTGCACTGCGCTGCTGGGATCGGGAGAGCAGGCACCACGGCGGTCGCGGTGCTGGTGTCGCTGGCGGTCCCGCTCGACGAGGCGCTCGAGCACGTCCACCGTCATCGTCCGGGCGCCGGTCCCGAGGCGGGTACGCAGCTCGATCTCGTTCGCCGACTGCACGTGCAATTGACGTCGCAGGGTTGACGTTTCACGATTGACGTCGCGCTCGCCGGCGACGGCCGTGATGGGCCAGTCTGGGGTGATGTTCGTGGATGAACCGATTCGCCTGTACGAGGGTGTGGCGCCGGGGAGTGAGGGCTGGACCAACGTCGAGCGTCGGTACCCGAGCGAGTCGTGGAACACCGAGGTGGTCACCAATGTGGTCGTGCCGACGCTCGTGCCGGTGCACCCGAGTGTCGCTGCGAACGGAACCGCAGTGGTCATCGCGCCGGGCGGCGGCTTCTTCGGACTGTCGATCGAGAGCGAGGGGTTCGGAGTCGCCGAACGCCTGACCGCCGCAGGCTTCATGGCGTTCGTCCTGCAGTACCGCTTGGTCCCTGGTGGTCACGATCCGGTGGCCGAATTGAGCGAGAGGGCGCTCGCCGGCGACTCGTCGGTGTACGACGACATGGCTGCCGTCGCACCGCTGGCAGGCGCCGACGGCGAAGCGGCGATGCGTCTCGTGCGGGCACGCGCCGACGAGTTCGGCATCGATCCGAACCGGGTGGGGTTCATGGGGTTCTCCGCCGGCGGGAACGTCGCCGTGCGCGTCGCCTACTCGCCCGACCCGGCCGCCCGCCCGAACTTCGTCGCTCCGATCTATGCCACCACTCGCGGGATCGACCTCGGCGACCCGCCGGCCGGGAGCGGCCCGATGTTCCTGGTGGTGGCGAGCGACGACGAACTCGGCCTCACCAGCGACTCGATCGGCCTCTACGAGCGTTGGCGCGCCGCGGAGCTACCGGTCGAGCTCCACGCCTACGCCCGCGGTGGACACGGCTTCGGAATGCGCACGCAGCACCTGCCGTCCGACACCTGGATCGACCGCTTCCTCGACTGGGTCGCACCCTCGACCTGACGTTCGGCCAGCGCCAGCCGCCGAGCGACGATCAGTCGGCCCCGAGTACCTCGGCGAGCAAGGTGAGTGCGGCGAGGGTGAAGGCGGCCATGTTGGCGCTGCGGTCGTCGAGGCCGGTGAGCACGTTGCGGGTGCGGGTGCGGGTGCTGGTGATGGTGTTGGTAGTGCTCGT
>Ga0209390_10002687_pt1 | contig 30402 bp, 37 predicted proteins | sample BON01_FD_187212 | JGI IMG/M metagenome (GOLD analysis project Ga0209390, IMG submission 187212) | Freshwater microbial communities from Lake Bonney liftoff mats and glacier meltwater in Antarctica - BON-01 (SPAdes) (version 2) | ecosystem: Environmental > Aquatic > Freshwater > Ice > Glacier...
CGCCCCCCTCCCCCCCCCCCCCCCCCTTCCCTCCCCCCCCCCCCCCACTCAACTTCCGTCGCTTCCGTGCCTTACTACCACTGCTACTGCTGCTGCTACTGCTGCCGATGCTCAACGACCGCACCTCATACCTCTGTATCATCTCCCTCGATCCCTGCGAGCCTTTATACACCACAACATCCAAATCCGGACACCACGCCCTACACTCCCTCTCCCAATTATCTACTACCGCCAGAGGACACACCACCAAGAACGGCAAAAATCTCCCTCCCCCCCTACTTTTCTCCGCAGCAATAGCACGTATGAAACCCAGTGTCTGAATCGTTTTTCCCAACCCCATCTCATCAGCTAAGATCACATTATTCTCCGCATACCAAGAATTCCGCAGAAAATTAATCCCTTCCACCTGATATTCATGCCAAGTCCCCCCCTTAAAACACCCAGGCTGGACCTCAATTGGCTTACAACTACTACTACTACTGCTGCTACTGCTGCTACTGCTGCCAGTAGTATCATCCATCGACAACAGCGGCCTCACCCAATCCACATCCCTCTGGGCAAAATGCCGCAAAGCAGCCTCGAAACCCTCCCTCACCAAATCACTACTCAATTCCCACGTACACTGATCATACTCCAACCCCTGCCATTTCACCAAACACTCCTTCACCTTAATCCGTCCATCCAACGATTTCACATTCCGCTCCTCCAAAACCCGATCCACCTGCCTCCACGCGCTCTCCACCCCCTCCTCCTCCTCCGTCTCCGCCGCCTCCTGGGGCAGATGCACGGCATGCGCGGACATCTGCTGCCTTAACTTAAAATTCTTCAGCTTCGCCTTGTTGGTGGCAGCGAGGAAAGATTCCGGCACCCATGAACAATGCCAATAGGCCTTCCCCACCCATCGGACCAAATACTCGGCTTCGTTCACTTTTCGCTCAGGAACCTCTTTGGTCTTCTTGCGTTTGGACGCCGTTGGGGGAGTGCTACCGCTGCCGCTGCCGCTGTCGCTGGTGCTAGTGGTGGTGGTACTCGCGGCGGCTGCTACTGCTGCTGCTGCTGCTGCTGCTGCTGCCTTTTCTTGCGCGGCCAGGGTGGCCCAGGCTTCTAAGCGCTTTGCTTCTTCAGCGGGGGCGAGCTTGCGGTAGAGGCGAGTGGAGAGGATTCTTTCGACCCCGAGATGAGTGACTACGTCTTTAATACACGCGGCGCAGAGCCAGGTCTCATTGGAGGAGGGGACACGATGCACGCAGTCGCCGTGGTAGGCTCGTCGGCAGTACCGGCAGCGGATGGTGGCTTCTCGGGCTTTGCAGGCATCACAGATGTCGGTGCCGCAGTCGTCACAGGTAAAAATGGCGTTCCCGTGAGGGGGTTCCTGCAAGCCGGCACACTTGGCATGGTACGCCTTGGGGCAGTAGTCGCACAAGGTCAGCTCTCCAAACTCGTGGCATTTGTTGCACTCCTCGTCCTCCTCTGCCTCGTCCCCTTCTTCGTCCCCTTCCTCCTCCGCACACACACTGCCGTCCTCCTCGTCGTAGATCCAGAGTTCGTCCTCCCCGCTTTCGTCTGCCGCGGGCTTGGGCATGGTTGCTGTCTTGTTGTTGTGCAGGGCGGGGTGGGGTGGGATGGGTGTGAGATGCGGGCGTCGCATGTGCGGTGGACGTAGACCGAGACTCAAAAAGAAGAAGTGGGGTGGGGAGGCCGATGATTAGGCAGATGAAGGGGTGCGTGCGTGAAGTCAAGCTTTTAGGCTGCCTGTCGGGCTTGACCAGGACCACCAGGACGAGGATGCGCTGCCTGTGTGCGTGTGTGGGTGGTGGTCGGGTTGTGATTCGTGTGGATGGTGGTGCTTGGTGGCCTCCGAGGCATCAAGTGCCTCCTCCCCTCATCGCCACTTCAGGCAGCGACGCCCTCTTTGCCTCCTGCCTCTCCCTCGTCTTGACCACACTCACACACTACACACACGCACACCTAACACAGGTCCATCAGAAGGAGGAGGCGCGGGAAGCGCAAATTGTGCCTTGCTGGGTCGCGTAAAAGGAGGGAGGGAAAGAGGCAGCAGCAGCAGCACGGACGGGGCAACCCCAAGCAAGCAAGCATACAAGAGGCAGGCCTTTGCAGCCTGTGTAGCCCCGCCTACTCCACCATTTGTGTCCAATGGACTTTGAGCAGGTATGTTTTGCGATTGCCAATCACTGCGCAAGCTTGCCAAAACCCATTTCCCCTCCCTCCCTCCCTCCATCTCGTCCTCACCCCCCCCCTACCCAACCCACCTTCCCACATCTCCCTCCCCTTCATCTTTCATCACCTCGAATTCCTTTTCAACTACCCCCATCCCACCTTCACATTCCCACTTCTTCCATCCTTACACAAGGCCTTGTACCGCGTGTACGACCGCTCCCTAGACAGCCTCCTGCAAGACCGCCCACTAATCGACAATGTCCCTCAAAGCAAGCCCCATCATCTCTGTACCGTCTGCCTCCACACCTTGTGGTTCCTAGCCCTCACCATCCTAACCTGTGTGATAGGCCTCCACGCGAACTTTGTCAATGACCCCGGATGTCTTCACGCGACTATGCAAAGTATGTTTGAAGGCAATAGACAGAATGGCAGCAATGTTATTCCTCCTCCTCCTCCTCGTGCGGCTGATGCGGGCCCCTCTCGCTCCCGCTTTCGATCACGGGGGATGGTGCTTGAAAGCAATGCAGAAAAGTTGACCCAAGAGGAAGGAAATAGCACTGCTGCTGCTGCTGCTGCTGCTGCTGCTGCTGCTGCTGCTGCTGCTGCTGTCCCTGTTCCAACGACAATGCTACCAGACCCAAAGAATGTGTCGACTTGGTTGGGGGAAGACGAGATATTGCAAATAAGAATAGCACAGTCAGAATTGTACCTAGCAGAGGATGTGGATGAGGCACGAAGGTCGTGGTGGAGCCAAGCCGGCGAGAGTAGCAGCAGCAGCAGCAGCAGCAGTGGCAACAGCAGTGGTAGTAGTAGTAGTAATAGCACAGATGTGGTTTTTAATCCTGATTATATTTTTACGAGCAATGCGCCGTTGCTTTATCTGGACTCGGAGTTTCTGGCCCGTCATGAGGTGAAGAGGATAAATGTCACGTTGGATGAGATGTGTGTGACCAAGGGGCCAGGGTTAGGGTTTGTGCTTGCTGCGGTTGTGGGGGATCTGGACACGATTATCATAAATCAGTTAATGTTTACCTTTCGAAGTGATGGTGTTGTGAGAAGCATGAGGACGAATGAAACGTGGAGTTGGCGCGGGGAGTCATTACCGCCTGTGGGGGGGTATTCTATATTCTCTTTGGATGGATGGGTGTTTCGTGTCTTTGCGTTGCTGAGGTCGCTTTCGGCTTTTTTTTTCTTATCTGGGACCACGGCCATTGTTGTGAGGATGCTAATGACGAGCGGGGTTGCCTTGATGTACCCTTTCTTTTTCTGCTTGAGACGGATGGGAGTTACTGGACTTAGTTTTCGGGTTTTGACCAGGAGCTATGCGTGGTTGGGCGTACCATTGGAGCGACTGCGGGCGAGGGGGAAGCCATTGGCCCCTTTTTTGCTTGCTCATTTGAGCAAGGTGGTTGTGGTTTATGTCATGTACGAGGCGTGTCAAATATTTTTTCTCGAAAATTTGTATGCGAAGAGTGGGACTAGTGGAGTGGCCTTCGCAGTATTCGGGCTAATCATGCTATTAGAGTATACATCGATGCTGTATGTACGAAGTGGTAAGTACGGAAGGAAGGAAGGAGGGAGATGTTTTGAGTGGGTTCAATTTAGATTGCACAGATTTTCTCACTTTCCAGCTCTGTCTACAAACACACAGCGCTGAGCATCAAGTACTTTCCCCGCGTGGTCTTCTTCTATCTCCTCGCCTTCCATCTGTACTACTACCTCGTGCCCTACGGTAAGCCCAGCTCAACTCAGATCGATCCCTTCCTCGTTATTCTTCCCCCTCTCTTGTCCTTCCTCCGACGAGCAAGTCGGACGTACACTCATTCTTCCTCTTCTTTTTATTCTCTCCTTCCCTCTCTCCCTCACGGTTTCACTTCCCAGCTGCTACTCGCCACCGCCCTCCTCCTCCTCCATCCCGTCCTCTACCTCCTCCTCTTTCTGAAGCAGCCCGCCCTTTGCGCCTCCATTATCTCATATGACTCACCACCCCTCCCTCCCTCCCTTCCCTCCCTCCCTGTAGGCTTCACCTTCCAACTGCTACTCGCCACCACCCTCCTCCTCCTGCATCCCGTCCTCTACCTCCTCCTCTTCCTGGAGCTGCCCGCCTTTCCTCCATCATTATCATAATTTACCACTCACCCTTCCTCCCTCCCTCCTTCCCTCCCTCCCCCCAAGGTTTCACTTCCCAGCTGCTACTCGCCACTGCCCTCCTCCTCCTCCATTCCGTCCTCTACCTCCTCCTCTTCCTCGAACTACCCGCCTTTCGCGCCTCTATTATCTCCTATGAAACCCCCCGTGCTTTTTACACAGACACCGGCCTTCCCTCCCACCCTCACTCCATCCCTCCTTCCTGGTCTTTGTTTTTGCCACTTACCCTCGGGAGGAGAGGAGGAGGAGGGAGGGAGGGAGGGAGGGGGGGAGGAGGGGGGGGTAGAGGAAGGGTGTATGAGGAAGAGGTGCCTGAGAGACCTGTAGGAGGGCCAGGGTTGGGGGGCAGACTGCAGGCATTGATTGTGGAGATGGAGGAAGGGAGGCAGGAGAGGAGGAGGGGGCGACAGCAGCGTCAGGAACAGGAGCAGCAAGAGCAGCAGCAGCAGGAGCAGCAAGAGCAGGAGCAGGCGGAGGAGGGGGAAGAGGAGGGGGCTGCGCTGGTGGTGCTTGGGGAGGGAGGGATTGAGGAGGGACATGTTGCCTTGGCGGTGCGGGGAGAAGGAAGAGAAGGAGAAGGAGAAGGAAGAAGACTTGGAGGAGGAGGAGAGAGAGAGGAGGATGCGGTGGAGGACGGGGTGGAGGGAGGGCAGGAGGAAGGCCCTGGTTTTGGGCGGCGGCGGGGATACCGGCGCTTGAGTAATGACGAGCGATTCTAATGAGTCAAATCGAAACGATCAAATGAGGGGCTACATCGTGCCAAAGACAGCCCAAAATAAACGACATAGAGAGCAAACACAAAAAAGTAAATCTATAAGTGGAAGCAGCAAAAAAAGAAGCAAAATGACAACGAAATGATTATAGAGAGAGATAGGAGTCAGGCACGCGCATTAATACGGAGATGCAAACTTGTCTCTTCATTTATTTCCTTCCTTTACACAAACATATGATTACACTACCTCGCCGTCACTTAGTAATTGTTTTCTCCGTTTCAATTCTAATCATCTGCCCGCTAATGGGTCTTGCAATTTATATTTCTTGAGGATCCACAAACGATGTTCTTCCCCCTTCTTTAGCAACTGCTCGAGCCTCTCCAAGTCATCTTCGTCGTTGAAAGTCGCGATGTTGTTGCGTGCCCAATTTCGATAATACCTATTTCGTGGGGAGTGTGACTTAGTGTGGTGATGCTGAAATAGGGACGGAGCAGCTAGCGCCGAATTGTCGACCTGTCTGACATGGTGGGTTGTAGGGAAGTACAGGGCATAAAAGGAAGGATTTTGCCGGAGTAAACGACACATAGCAGGCGCTAGGAGGCAACGTCACGCCCGTTGTCCCTCCGGTCCCGTCGTCCTCTTGGAGCACAGCACTTGCCACCCAATTCCCCTTGTTCGTTCCCACCCGCAAAAAACCCATGCATACACGTTCTGCTGAAAAGGAGGATGGAGCAGCTGGCGTCGAAGCAAGAGCAAAGTCCATGCAGGCTTTTCTCGGCTCCTCCTTCCGCTCAACGCACATGCCAGCCAGCTCCCTCTCTTGCTTCCACCCACAAATTCCCATGCACGCACATACCACTTCTTCCCCGGGTCGTCGAATTGCCGGAGGCTGCGCAGCACCCGGCGGTAGAGGACCAAGGCCGAGGCGGGCGCTGACATTTGGGAGTGGTAAAGGGGGTGGGGAGGCTGGGGGAAAGTGGACAAGACCTTATAGTCCCTGTAGTTTTGTATGGAGGGAGGAGAAGATTATTGGAGGTGGTTGAGAGTAAGAATGGCGTTGTCCTCGAGGTGATGACAAAGCCGCGGGGGCTGAAATGCATGAGTGGTGGTGTTGTAAAGGGAGCAATGGGGCAAGGAGGCTGATGACAATGATGACGCTTGCGGCCGTTGCGAGAGTCGCATGGGCCTTGCTCCTATTTGACCTCAAAACTCACACCATACCCACCATACACACTCACAGCACGCCCACACACGTTTCAGAGACACGGCTGTCGACTTCGCAAGGGGTTTCCGGTCCTGACAAGTGCATCCCAATCCTCTGCCGAGGCCATCCTCTTCTCTTCAAAACACGATCGATGCATGGGCCCTGTCAAGTCACTCAAACCCCCCAAAACCCCACCGGTATTCACACACAGGACCCGTCCATCGACCATGACGGACATTGAGTACTGGGATGGCGAGCTCACGAGCAAGATTGTCGAGCTGGAGCAGTCGATTGGGAGCCTCAAGTCCCTTTTTGGCGGGGACAAGGAAGCGGTACGTGCGAGAGGAAGCAGAGGGAGAGAGGGCGGGGAGGGAGGGAGGGTGGAATTGGGCGTGTGGTGACGGCAATGAGCATGCCTTAGGTGTCTTAGTCTATGGAAGGCCGTGTACTTGGGAATGGATTGGTCAATGTCACGCAGCTCGCGGGGCTGAGCAGGAGGGGGGACGCAACGTGCTGCTCTGTTTGCCCTCCTTAGCGAGGTGCAAAGCGCTGCCCGCTTGAGGCGTCGTGCGTTGGGCCAAGGAGAGATGTTCACCGGTCCTATCAATTAAAGTGATTCAGATATTTGCTGCGAAGCTCCGAATACACCAAAAAGCATTCATTTACCCTCTCTTCCCTCCCTTCCTCCCCCTTTCTCCACCCAAAATAGTGTGCCGCCAAATGCGACTCCCTCCTGAAGCGCGTCCGCGAAGTTAAAAAAGGGTATAACTACGAAATGCGGATGTCCTTGAAAAACGACCCCCGTCGGCACGAGTACGCGGAAAAACTCAAGACTGCCGACGAGCGGATCGCGGCGTTGGAAACGGAATTAAAATGGGCGAAGAGCGAAGCGGACAAGAAAGTCTTGTTCAAGGGGGCAGGAGGGAAGGGAGGGGTGGATGGAGGGGGGGGGATGGGGGGGGAACGGACGAATGATTCTCATTTGAAAGAGGCGAAGAAATTGCAGGATAAGACGGAGGCGAGTTTGCAGTCGGCTTTGGAGATGGTGGAGGCGACGAAGAAGGTGGGTGCGGATACGGTGGATGAGCTGAAGAGGCAGACGGATCAAATTGCTGAGATTACCGATACGGTGGACGCGATGGAGGATGGGTTAACGAGGGCGGATAAGTTGATTCGGGCGTTTGGAAGGAGGATTGCCACGGATAAGTTCATTCAATTGTTTTTTGTCCTGAACTTTGGGTTGCTCATTGGGATTGTGGTCTGGTATGCCATCAAAAAAGGGAAGATTAAGACGCCTAAAATCAATACTCCGCCTCTCCCGACGTTCGATGAAATTTTTGGGAGTGGTGGAGGGGGCAGCAGCAGCAGCAGTGGTGGAGGTGAGACTATCACGCCCGCGGCAGCACCGAACACACCGCCGGCGGAGAAGGGAGGGGGGGAGGTCCCCCCTGAGATTGTGGTGCGGTTTTTGAGGGGGGTTGTGGATGTGGCGGCGCGGCTTCGGCATTAGGAGCGAGGATGAGGGCGGGAGGGAGGGAGGGCGTGCGGATGCATTGTTGGGACGTGGTGCGTTTTACGAATGTGTGTTCATGGGAGGGAGGGGAGGGAGGGATGGAAGGAGGGGAAGGTGCGAAGAAGTCGGCTTCTTGTTCTCGTTGTATATGTATTGAGGAAAGAAGAAGGCCGTCCGTGGATACTATGGACGTTGTGTGTGTGTGTGTGCGCGAAAGAAAAGAGAAAAAGAGGAGGCAAACAAAGAGGTGAATTGATAAATGCTCTTCCTTTCTTTTCATTTGAAAGAGAGAAATTCGTCTTCAGCTACACTTTTGTTTTTACATTTCTACTTGCTCATTGCAATCTCCCTTAGCTCTTGCAACATAGCCAAAGACACTTCTCCCGGCATTCCATCCACCCAAGCTTTCCTCTCACCCGTGATCCCATCTCTGGCACCCGCCGCAAAAATTGCCTCAAGCACCTTCCGATCTTGTGCCTCTGTCACCACCAACCGCTCTATCCACCCTTCTCTTCTTTTTTTACCCCTTCCTTCTCTCCCACCCTCCTCCGGCTCATCTGGATTTCTCATGTCCTCAGACCCATTTTTTGCCTCGTCAACTCTTCCATCTGCCCCTGCTGCTTCTTTTTCTGCAGCCACCACCGCCAACGCACAGCACAAAGCGAAGCCACCCCAATTACTAACCGACGCCGCCAGCAACCACGTCGTGCTCGTGCGACATGCAATCTGCTCTGCTTTTCCAATCCGCGTCGATGCCAAAATTCTCTCGAACACCTTACCCATGCCCACTTCATTACCACCATCCCCAATGCCAATGCTTTGTACGGACGCTGGCACTAACTCCAGCAGTCGCTCCAACGGAGCCAGCACCTCGTCCATTTGCCTTCCACGCATAGTGTAATAATGCCCGTCGCTAGCCGCCGGCCCCGCCCGTTCAATGGCCACCACGAAAGTAGCTTCTTGCGCAAGGGCGGAAAGGCAGGCCTCTTCGCTTGGTCCCCACTTTGGGCCTGGGGGGAAGACTTCGACACGCAGAATGGCGGAAGTGACTGGCATGCCTTCGAGAGCGGCGACGCCAGCTTGTAGCACGGCCGCGTTGCATTCCTCAACCAGAAGAACGCACGATTTGTTCAGGCCAAGGCAGGCTCGCGCAATGGCCAAGGCCCCTGGGGGACCGTCTGTTTCGGTGGGCGGAGTGTGGTCGAGCATGCAAGGGAAGCCTGTGAGAATGGCGACGGGACCAGGCGGAGCAAGGTAGAGGGCTCTGGCCGCGGCTTCCAGCTCACCCGCGGGCAGTACTAGGTCCACCAAGCCCCGCCCGCCCTCGTCCCGCTGGACGGCGGCTTCCAGGGCAGCAATAACGGTGGTGCTGGACGTGCTGCTCATGGTGTTGGGGTGCGCTTGCTGCGGCTGGGGGAATGAGGAGATGGAGATGGGCTTGCCTTGGCAGACGACGACGCAAGAGCCGCAGGTCCGTGGCTCTCAAAAATCACCGACGACCTTGGGAGGGAGTGGCCAATGCGCGGCGCCTGTGTGGTGTGGTGTGCGTGGTGGTGAGTTTGTGAGGCATGACTGCAAGGAGGCGGGAGGTTGGATTATGAAATCGGCATGCATGGGCCTTCATCGGCCATCTCCTTAGGTGCCTCTTGTGTGCCCCAAAGGCCTTGTCTCCGCGTCCAAGTGGCTTGGTAAAAGTGCCCTGGATGCCCGCAGCACAACGAGGGCGTAGGCATGCAAGCAATTGGGCTGGTAAGGTCTGCAAGCATCTGCACGTTGTGTCGGTTGCTGCTGCTGGAGCAACAGACGAGGCATCCCAGCACAGGAACGACCACACTCATTATTGCCCTCCCAACCCACCCACAACTCACAGCCAAGGCCAAGCAGCAGCACCAGCTTCAAGAGGATGGAGGGGAGCAGCAGCAGCGACGCAGGGCACAGCGGCACCAACATCCAGGTACGTCTACTCGATGTGGTTGCTCTCCCTGCCCTTCCTCATATGCCAAGCAATGCCGCCAGTCTCCTTTTTGGCTGCCCGGCATATCAGACCTCCTCTTCTTACTTTTCACTTGTGTGTGCTGGGACTTGCTCGGCGTACTTCAGTACTTGTGTATCTCGCCCCCCACAACCCTCCCACCTATCCCACACTTCCAGGTGGTGGTCCGCTGCCGCCCCATCAACACCGACGAAGAGAAGCGAGGCTTTGTGCCCATCGTCTCCACCGACACGGAACGACGCCAAATCAAGATCAACTATGGGCAAGGAATGAAAAAGGTCAGCAGGTCATTCACCTACGATCGCGTCTTTGGTCGCTTCGCCACGCAAGAGGATGTTTACAAGCAGACCGTTGCGCCCATGGTGGACGAAATGCTTGCTGGCTTCTCCTGCACTTGCTTTGCGTACGGTCAAACTGGCACAGGTACTCAAAATGGCTGGTTCTACATCTGTTTGCTTTCCATCCATCCGTCTCACCCCTTTCCTAATCCATCTCACGTCCAGGCAAAACCCACACGATGGAAGGCGAGCTGACCAACACCAAGAACTACGGCATCCTCCCACGTGCCATCACCTCCATTTTCGAGAAGCTCGACGCCAGTGCCGCTGACTACACCGTGCGCGTCTCGTATCTAGAAATCTATCAAGAGAACTTGGAAGACCTGCTTGCAGGGGCGGCGTCGGGAGCAGCAGGAGCAGGCAGCAGCAGTAGCAGTGGTGGGGGCGGTGCGGCTGGGAAGGGGAAGGGGTTGCGGCTGATGGATGACGCGAAGAAGGGCGTGGTGGTGCTGGGATTGGAGGAGGTGAATTGTAAGAATTCGGAGGCTACGATTGCGTTGCTGAAAAAAGGGGTATTGAACAGGCAGACGGCTGCGACTTTGTGTAACAAGCAATCTTCTCGATCCCACTCCGTGTTCACCCTCAAGGTCGTGGTCAAGCAGACAAACACGGCAGGCGAAGAAGAAGTACGAGCGGGGCAGCTAAACCTGGTGGATTTGGCGGGCTCTGAATGCATTGGACGGAGCGGGGCGAAGAATGAACGGGCGCGCGAAGCAGGGAATATTAATCAGTCGCTGTTGACGTTGGGTCGGTGCATCACGGCGTTGACGGAGGGGCATGCCCACATCCCTTTTCGTGATTCGAAGCTGACGCGGCTGCTGCAAGAGTCCTTGGGGGGGCGGGCCAAAACGTGTATTATTGCTACCTTGTCTCCCGTCGCGAGTAACGTGGATGAGACCTTATCGACCCTCGAATACGCCCTAAAAGCCAAATCGATCAAAAACAAACCGGAGCTCAACACCCGGTCCACCAGCCGTACGCTCATCAAGGAATACAACTCGGAGATTGAATCGCTCAAGTCCATGCTCATGGCCACGAGGGAGAAAAATGGCGTTTACCTCTCCCCGGCCGATTACGACCAGCTCCAAGCCCAGCTACAGTCCCAAGGCGAGCAAATCAAAGAGTCTGAGCAGGCCTTGCGACAGCGGGAGGAAGAGCTGGAGGAGGCGGTGAGCGTGCGGACGGAGCTTCGGAATCATGTGGAGCAAACCACGGAGGCCCTGCAGACGAGCGAGGCTGCCTTGGCGGCGAGTCGGGTGGAGGTGCAGCGGTTGGAGGGAGAGTTGGAGGAGACCAAGGTTCATTTGGCGGGGACGCGGGCGGTGGTGAAGGAGCAGGTGCGGACGGAGGAGGCGTTGCGAGGGCAGGCGACGATGTTGCTGCAGTCCTTGGGGGAGGCGAGGAGTGATGTGGTAGGGTTGGTGGCCAAGGTGGGGAGGACCGCGCAAGACTTGCAAACTCGGAGCGAGCGGGCGGTGGCCTTGGTGACGGTCTGTGAGTTGTTGCTGGGTCAAACGAAGGAGGGGGTGGTGGGGATGGGCGAGACGGGCACGGCGGCGGCGAGGGCGTTAGAAGGCGCGGTGCAGGCACTGGTGCAGAAGGAAGTACAGGAGATGGGGCAGGCGTTGCAGAGTTTGGGTGGGGAGGTGGATTTGCTGGTGAAGGATGGGGGGGAGGCTGCGGGGAGGGTGGGGAGGGAGATGTGCGCGCGGTTGAGCAAGGAGATTGTGGAGGTGTTGGTGCAGGAATCACGGGCGCAGTTGCAGGCGATGCTGCAGCGGGCGCATGACTATCGAGAGGCGGCCGAGGCGGGGTCGAAGGAGGTTAGGGGGGTGTTTAATGCGATGGCGGGAGGGGTGGAACAGACGTTAAAGTCGATGGTGCGGCATTTGGAGGATGGGAAATTCCATATTCAGGAGGTGGCTGAGCAGCATGCAAGCGCCGCGGAGCGATTGCAGGGGCACCTGGAGAGGTTTGCGCAGACGTGGAAGGAGGAGGTAGAGCATGACAAGAAGGCCCGGGAGGAATACGTTGGGGTGCAGCACGCTAATTTGAAGGAGAATGCGCAAGCCCTGCTAAAGAGTGTCCAAGGCCAGCTGGAGCAAATGGTGGCCGAGTGCTCGAAGACTGACGACACCTTCCTTGAAAACATAAAGGGCGTGGCCAAGCAACGGCAGTTTAACGTGGTGGATTTTGCCCAGACGACCGAGACGACGCTAGGAACGATGAAGGGCACCATCGCGGAGACCATTGAGTACATGGTAACTTCCCAGCTCAATCCCACCCTTGCCCTCGCCCAGGGGGTGGAGCGCCAGCTGAAGGAGACGCACAAGCCTGCCCACGCCGCAGCCGTTGCCAAGGTGGACGCGGAGGCCAAGAACCTGCTCACGGGCCTGGAGGCGGCTACTGCTGCGGCGGACGTCAAGATGCAAGAGACCCTCCAATCGGGCGCTGAAGTCATCAAGAGCATCGAGGCGGAGACGAGCAAGGTTGAAGCACTGCTGCAGAGCAAGGGTGTTGGGGTGTCCAACGCCATGGCTGCTGCGGGGCAGGCGGCCTCGGCGCGGCTGACCAGCCAATTCAAAGCGTTCACCGAGCTTGTCCAGTCTAGCCTTGTCGAGCCGCTCGCTGCTGGGGTGGCCTCAGTCATTGCGCAGGTGGGGCAGTCTGAGACGGTGGTGAGCACGTATGGCGCTGTTGCTGGACAGGTGGCGGCGCTTACTAAGACGACGCCCACGAAGCGCGAATACCCGGCGCCGGGGGCTTTGAGTGCGACGAGGCCGCATGCAGAGATTATGGCTCAGGTCGGGGCACGTGATTTTGGGGGGGAAGAGATGATGGTGGTGGGTGGTGAGGGGTTGGAGGAGGATGTGGTGGCGAAGCACACGCAGGTGCAAGAGCCGGAACAGCAGCAGCAGGAGCAAGAACGAGAGCAAGAAGAGGCGGAAGCTCCTGCGCGTATGGTCAGCTGCAGCACGACAACGGAGAAGCGGGCGCTCCCGGCCGAGGAAGAAGCAGCAGCAGCAGCAACAGCAGCAGCAACATCAGCAGTGGCAGCGGTGGAGGAAACGTCTCCGAGCAAGAAGAGGCGATTGTCCGCGGGGGAGGAGAACCAGCAGGGGGAGGGCGAGTTCACCAGCAAGCCGTCGTCGTCTTCGTCATCGTCTACTCCTAAAACCGTGGAAGAGGCTGCTGCTGCCGCGCCTGCGGTGCCTGCCCTGGCACGCAGCAAGACGAGCCGCATTCCCCGACCTGTCAAGCCGCTGGGGGCGAACAATGGGGCGCGGTGAGCAGGAGAAGGAGGAGAGGAGAAGGAGATGGAGGGAGAAGAGGAGGAGAAGGGACATGTATTTGGTAAGAAAAAGCGTGTTTGTGTGTCTTTCAGAGAGCTTGACTGAGTGCCGCGAGAGTAAAAGAGAGAAGACTGTGTGTAAGGAGAGAGCTGAAAACAAGTGCGGATGGTGCGGATGACGATGAGAGAGAAAAAGGAAGAAGCAAAGCGACTGTGTGTGCGGTGTATGTGTGCACAAAGGACGACGATACGGCAAAGCGAAAGGCAAAGGAATGGAAGAAGTAAGATAGAAAGTGTACTTTGTGATTATCTGTCAGCTTCTTGCTTTTTCACTTGTTGTTATGTTCGTTTCCTTTCGATGCACGCACGCATCTCTTCCTTTTTTGACACGTGCTGCACAAGGCATCTGTGCGCATTTCCATGTTATACACTTCTCATACACACGTTACCCCTATCATTCTCTGTTTCCCCTTATTCAATACACACACACACGCAAACACCTCAAATCCACACACAGCGCGGAAAAGAAAGCCTTTCATTCCTCTAGAACAATCAGCCCCTCCCCCCCTCTAAATCTCCTCCGCCGTCTCATCCAACCGCAACAAATACTCAATCGCCCCCTCCAGCGACGCCAAGCAATACCCTGCCTCCGACATCATTCGACTCGGGTCCGCCAACCCCCCCAACAGATTCTTCAAGCTCAACAATCGCGAAATCCCACACTGACTCACCACATAAATTAACACCGGCAAAAAATCATCCGCTCCCAAATGCAACCCCACCATCTCCCCATGCTCCCTCCGATAACACGCATGTACCTCCCTCACAGCCGCCACCAAAGCATCAAGCTTATCAGAAGGCAATGTCGTCACCTCCCCACTCAAGCGTCGCAAGTGCTCCGTCGCGGCCTCCCACGACGAAATCGAGATATTCTCCACAGGGATGCCAAAAAACGACTGAGGCCGCGATTGAAACACAGCGCATTTTCGGGCTAATTGCTTCTCTTGCCCCATATCCGTCTCGAGCATCACCCGGTCATACAACCGCAAGCGCAACGGGAGAAAAGTCTCTGCCTCCAACACCCTTCTCACGGCCGACAAACACAACTGATCCACCTCCGCCTCGTCAATCTCCCCACTGCCACTCGCCAACGAAGGCGATGCCAAGCTCATCCTCACCAACCCTCTCAAATTCTCACCATGCGGAGACATGTCAAGCATCTCCCTCGAAACCTGCCCCAAAAAAAGACTGTAAGCCTTCAACAAATCCGTCTTATGCACATCGCATTTATTCGCCTCCTCCACGAACGCCTCCAACTTCCCTTGCCAACTCCACCCTTTTCCTCCTCCTCCACTCGGGCCACATCCCCTTCTCAAAATCTCAACAGTCTGCACCTGTACTTGCTGCCTTAAATGCCTCCTCGCATCCCCCCTCGCTGCCGCATGTGTCATCTTCTCCAATTCATCCACCCTCTCCGTCGCCCCCACAAAATCTTGCAATGTCTTAGCTACTTGACACGCACCCTTCCCTCCCGCTGCTCCTGAGGAACCGGCGGAGGAAGAAGAGGAAGAAGACATCACATCCATCGCCCCCGCCAACCGCCTCAAATACCTCTCCAACCTCCCCTGCTTCTCCACGCTCGGTGGGCTCGTCTGACTCTTGTGCCTCTTCAGAGGAAACGCAGCCCCCTCCGTCCATAACCCCCCAGGTCTCAAACTAGATACCACCTCGTGTAGTGCTAAAAATTCCACTGGACCCTTCCTAACCCTCCATTCCACCCCACTTTCCACGTCCAAAACCCACACCACGATGCCATACGTCTCTATCTCACTACTATTCGCCCCGCTCTTTCTCCGGGCTTTGCTACTGCTACTACTGCTGCTGCTGCTGCTGCTGCTGCTGCTGCTGTTGCGCTTGAGCCAACCCACGGGCATGACACCGGCAGAGGCGCTGCGATTGCGCTTGGAGGTCGTCTTACTGCTGCTGCTGTTGCCGCTGCTGCTGCTGCTCTTAACAGGACTGTTGCTCCTACTGCTACTACCACCTCCACCAAACAACACTGTCGAGGGGGAAGGGGGGGAGGGAGGACGGGCTGCAATCGGCTCAATCCCCAAAATCCGAATTGACAATGCTTTCCTCAACCCGGTAATATCTAACCCTAAGCGTCTCGCTGACTGAATGAGCAACAACCCCTCTCGATCAATCTCCTCCTCTTCAGCAGCAGCTGAAGGAGTAGCAGCAGCAGCAGCAGCAGCAGCAAAATTGAGGTTAACAGGTGTGTAAGCTCCAGCGGTGCTTCCTCCTCCTCCTCCTCCTCCTCCTCCTCCCCGAGTGGTCGTTCTTCCACTCACCCCACTCACAAATTTCGCACGAATAGAATCTAAAGTCATGACACCGCTGCTGCTGCTGCTGCTGCTGCTGCTGCTGCTGGGCTTGAGGGCAAGCCCCGGCAAGGATAAACGGCGTTTGGCTTGGGGACGTGGGGTGGTGGTGGTGGGTGTGTGCAAGGGAGGAGGAGAAACAAGGCACATTGCTTGGTCATCCGGCAGCAAATTAGAGGTGGTAATGGAGGAAGGAGAGGTGCCGGGGCCGTCGCTGTCGATGGAGGAGTCCTCGTCTTCCCCGCTGCTGCTCCCGGAGGGGGAGGTCAGGAAGCCGTCTTCGGCGAGGGCGAGCTCGAGCTCTTTCCGCCTCATGGTTGCAGGGCTAACGTTTGTTATTGGTGTGTCTGCTAGTGGTGGTGGGGGTTCTTTGATGGTCATATGGATGCCATCGAGCAAAGAGGAGGAGGAGACAGAGGAGGAAAAGGAGGGGGGGACGCTCGGTGCAGCAGCCGCGGTGTTGTGGTTGCTGCTGCTGCTGCTGGTGTTAGTGGTGGTGATGGTGCTGCTGTTGGTCAAGAAGCTTGTTGAGGCAGCTGACATGACAACAGCGGACTCTGATAGCGAATGCTGCAATGATGCTGGAGAGCGTGGTGGCTTGGAAGGAGGCGGTGACCGCATCGATGGCGAAGGAGACGAAGAGGAAGAGGAAGAGGAGGAGGAAGAAGAGGAGCGCTCTGGGGTTTCCGTTGTCAAAAGAGTCAATTCGGACAACAGAGGTGCGGCCGTGACCAAGGAACCCATGGGCACGGACTCATCTTTTTCCACCTTGGCAGTCGCGCTGCGCCGAACTGGAGAACGTGGATGACGATGGCTTTCCAGAGAGAGGCCTTCCTCCGCCCAAGCACCTGTGGTTGAGGTGAATGGACTCGTCAAGCTGGTCCCTCGCTCCAGCTCCTCCAAAGATTGCTGCAGCAAGGGCGAGGATTGGGCGTGTGGTGGTTGTTGGGTAGAGGCCAGGCTCTGGAGGGTGGGGGGCTTAGGCTTGGGCCGCTGGGGCTTGGGAGGAGCGCTAGGACTGGCGGGGCGAGGGGACAACATCTCAGCTCCGCCTTCGACCGCAGGGACGGGGTGAGAGGCAGGGCCCCCACCTGCAGTGCCGCTGCCACTGTGGTCGTTCTTGTCGAGTCCCATGCTGCGAGATTTAAAAAAAAAGTGCGGACGATCTGGCTACTTAGCGTAGAAGAAGGCCTCCCGGTGTCGTCGTGGAGCTCTCTCTTTGATTATGCCATTCGAAGTGTGTGTACTAAGAGCCGGGCCTGTGGGGGTGACAGGGGAGTGGATGTCAAGCTAAGGATTAGGTGTGTGCAAGTGGCTGCGGGTTTGGTTATGGGAAGCGTGTGGTGGGCACGGAAAAGGACTGCAGTGTGCCTCTGGATTGAGGCTGGTGGCGTCACGCTCGGTCACGCTCGCTCACAAATTTCGATCTCGCCCAAACGCGCCGCCCTGATTAGACAGCCCACCCACACCACACAGGCACACTACACAGGCACATTTACAGAAGAAAGGAGCAGCAATACTCCGCAGCAATGTCGTCGTCGTTCAAGTCCTCCGCGCCCAAGCGCAGCGAGCAGCAGCAGCCGAGCAAGACCAGCAACAACAAGCCCGCCATCTCCAAACCCAGCACCACGACCGCACCCAAGCCCAAGATGACGACAACGACGAGCACGGCCAGCAGCAGCAGCTCCAGCTCGGCCGTCCCGAAGCCAGCCCAGGAGCCTCAGCCGCAGCAGCAGCAGCAGCCACTGCAGCCGCAATCGCAGGCGCCAGCTCAGGCGCAGGGAGGAGAGGACGCCGCCGTCTATGTCCGCTCCCTTCTCGAGGAGATGCAGGGCCGTTTTGATGCAATGAGCAAGCAGATCATTTCCAAGATCGAGTCTGTCGGGTCCAAGGTGGATGCGTTGGACTCGGAAATTACGGAGCTCATGCGCGAGGCCGGCGTGGGGGATGCGACTGAAGAGGAGCAGCAGCAAGAGATGGGGCAGACGGCGGCGGGAAATGAACTAGAGGAGACGACGACGGTGGGAAAGGCCGCGGCAATGGTTGGACAAGAGCGGATGAGCGAGTAGAGGAAGAGAGAGAATAATGATGATGCTTTGGAAAGGAGGCACTGATGTGAATATATGACAAGGGACAACGACAGTTTGAGATTGAGGGCACAACGAGTAAAAAAGCGAATGAGAGAACATAAACACTGCAAAGCCTGTTGCCTAAATACTTGCCTTATTTTTTGGGGACATGTGTGTTGCATACATAATCCGCCCCCCTTCCTCCCACAACACACCTCTCTCTCTCACACACTCCCAACATCTGCTTACAACTCATCCGGCACATCACTCAACAAGGCAAAAAAGTCTTGAAAGTAAGCCGCGCCCTTCTTCTGCGCTTCAACAAACCCTTGAAAATCCTTGCCCTTGGCCGGCTTGTCCATATCCAACGTCAAGCGTTGAAATTCCTTGGCGATGGCCGTGCCCTTCTCCTGTTTGATTGAATAAAGAAGGGAGGGGGGGAAGAGGGAAGAATGAGGTGCCCACATAAATTGTTAAGGAGAGGACTTATCTTCCTTGCTACGCATATAAGGACGAGACGGCAGAAAGTAGGAGGAAAACCTGCCGCCTTCACACATTTCACTGACTTATTCGCTAACTCCGCCTCCTCTTCCTTCTCCCAGACGTACCCGCTTCTCTCCGTCAGCGTCGCGGACCACCCGCCGCATGTCCTCGCCCACCATGTACGAATTTCTGTGTGTGTGTGTGTGTTTTTTTATTTAAATGAGAGTTTATGAGAGGAAGATACATAAGCTTTGGATGTTGTGATTGGAAATCCTCCTACCCGTATTTCCTGTGAAGATAGGACAAAAGGCGCGACGCCTGTTGAAGCCCCCCCCCGCCCTCTAACTCCCATCCAGCCAATATTCCCTTTCTTCCCAGCCAGCGACTTTCGTGCGTAAAAACCGATCAGTTCTCTTCTCTATCTTTCCTCGTGAAACGTACCGGAGAAAGATCTGCGTATTCACCCACTCCGCATCGGCCAGCTTCCCCTCTCGGTCCGCGATGGTCTTGCCCACCTTGCCCCACTCCTTTTGGCCACGGAGCACGCGCTGGAAAGCCTCCGTCACGGCGGGCAGACCACCTGAAAGAATGAATGTTTGTATGTATGTGAGGTATAATTCAAGCAATATTAAATTGTGTATGTGGCCCTCAGTTTATTGAATCCGGCTCATTCCCCCATGCACTCCACGCTGCGCTGCACGTCCTCTCCCTCCCCTCTCCATACGTACCCTCCCCCACTGCTGCCGCCGCCCGTTGCGGTGCCCCCATGAGGTTCGCCCCGCCCAGCAGCAGCGTCGACAAGCCTAGCATCTTGCCCACCGAGTCTTGTAGAAGGCCGCGACGCTCCACGCTCCTGCTGCTGTCCCGCTCCCGTCCGGCACGCATTTGAGTGCTGCTTCTGCTGCTCTGGGGAGTGGCCGAAGGCAAGACAAAGGCACCCGTGACCGCTACGAGGGCCAGGAGAAGGACGATGCCGTACTTGTGCATCATGGTTGGGTCTGTGTGGTGTGGTAAAAGGGCGATGGGGTGAGGCTCTAGCTAGAGTGGCTTGGGGTGGGAGAGGAGGCTAAGGCATTGGGAGGCGTGTGCGTCGTAGAATTAAAATCGAAGCCTAGGGCTAGAAGTAGTTAGAAGGGATGTGTCCGACGCTTGCCTTGCCTGTGTCTATGCGTGTTGGTGAAGGGTTGGCGGGCCAAAAGGTGGCGTAAAGGCCCGCCCCAACGGGGTTGGACAGGTCCCTCGTGATCATGACGATGACGATGACGGCCGAGCCCCCCATCTCTAACATTCACTTCTTTGCAGCTCCCCACTCACGACCAGCCCACCACACACACACAGAGGCCTTGCTCTCCTCCCTTTCGACCCCACCCACGCAAATGATGAGCCGCTTTGCCTCCTTCTTCGGGCGCGCCGCCGAGGACGGCCACGAAGACGATGAAGCCAACGCCCAAGCCCCAGCTCCTACGCCTGCCACCACCGTCCCGCACCAATCCCCCCGCCCCTCCCCCCGGCAGCCCGCCTCCTCCCCGTCCAAGCAATCGACGTCCGCCGCCGCCGCCAGCAGCAGCACGACCCGGCCCCGCTCGGGGAGCAGCAGCAGCAGTGGGAGCGGGGGCAACCCGAAGCACAAGGGTGGGAAACGAAAAGCCAGCACGGCCAAGGCACAAGCCGCGGCCATGGGCGTGGCCCTGGGCGTGTCGCCTCGCTCGGCCGCTGCCTTGAATAAACTGCAGCGTTATAATCAGGAGGTGGAAGACCTTGAGAATGAAGTGGCGGACATCGAGGCGGCGTTGCAGGACTACCCCCGCACACCCCGCGCCCGCCTGTTGGAAGCCAAGGATCAGATTGCCCAAATGAATGGAAATCTGGAGAAGCTCCAGTACAGTGGCGTGGACTCTATTATTACGGCAGAGTTGGCGAGTGGGAAGGAACGGGCGAAGGAGAAGCGGAAGGCGTTGAACCAACGATGTGATGCTTTGAGGGAGCGGATTTTGCAGGATTCGAAAGATTTACGGAAGATGTTGGCAAGTGGTGGGAAGTAGGGTGGAGGGAGGGAGGAAAGGAGGGAAGGGTCTGGAGGGAGAGAGGGAGGATGTAACCTAGTATTTTTTCATGTATGTCGGAGAATAGGACGCATACTGCTGGTGCTGCCCGAATGGGGCGGCGGGGTAAGAGAGGAAGGAAGAAATCACAATGCAAAAATGACCCACTTCATTTATAATTAAATTGCTTGTACTTTGTGTTCTCTATTCTACTTTCATTTCAGCTCTATTTCTCCTGCCCCTCCTCCCCCCTCCCTCCCTCCCTTTCAGTAATCGTCATAATAAACCCACTCACAAGTCAATCCATGCGCAGGCGCCGCCCGTATTGGACTCCTCCCGGGCGGATACAAGTCTCCTTCCAAGGCCCTCCTCAACTCCTCTTCCTCCATATCTCCCCTAGCAACAGACCACAGCCCTCCCATCATGTTCCTCACCATTCTCTGCAAGGCGCCATCGAGCCGGACATCTAACCTATACTCACCGTCTTTTTCCTCCACCAGGGTCAGTGATTCCACATACCGCCTCGTCGTGAACTCCTCCCCCTTCCTGTTCATCCTTCGTTTGTGCAACAGGCGATTGGCAAAATTCTGATAGTCATGCGTTCCTTCAAAAATACTCGTCATCTTAGCCAGCTTGTCCAAATCCAGCTCCTCTCCTCGTGGCACCGCCACTCGAGTCCGGCGCTGCAAAGGATCAGCAACTGCACGCGTCGAAAAACGGTACGTATAGAGCTTCCCACGACTATTATACATCGCGTGCCAGTCGCCTTGCACGGCTAGGTTGTTCTCGCGGGGGGGGGGTGCATAGGTGACATTCCATAGGCGGACGTCGGGGGGGAGGCGTGCATTCAGCCCTGCTTCAAATTCCCACGGTGTTTGCCCAGCCACGGCAATGGTAGGGTAATCAAAATGAATGACTTGCCCTCGGGCGTGGACGCCAGCGTCGGTCCGCCCTGCGGCGACTGCGCGGATGCAGACCTCGTCGAGTAGGGAGGGAGCGGGGCTAGCGGCGAGGGAGGCATTCAGGGCGCGTTCCACCTCGAGTTGCACCGTCCGACTTTTGACTTGGTACTGCCAGCCATTGAAATGCGTGCCGTCATAGGCAAGCCGGGCCACGAAGCGGGTCATGGGAACAGTAGGGTGCTTCCACCAGGGCCGGGGGGTGTAGTCTCCGCTGATCGAGGTTGCCGACATGCGGGGCCTGAGGCCGTGCCAGGCATCTGTTGTCAGCAAAGTTGCGAGCAGGAGCAACCAAAGGCCCAGCCGCTCGCATTGCCTCCATTTCTTTGTTGTGGTCGTTGTCATGGCCGTGGTGATGCTTCTACGAATGCCCTACTGGTGTGGCCGTGGCGGTCTCATTTGACGAGGCATTGCTTCTTCTACCACTAGAAGAGGGAGGAGGTTAAAAATGTTGGGGCCCCGCGCTCATCCTTGCAGCGGCCTCGAGGCCTGCGCTTTGTACACGAGACAAGTGTATGTACCACGGCCGTCCTGTGGTGGTGGTTGGGGTTGGTGGGATGGTAAAAAGCATGAGTAATGAGAGACACAAAAGGGAATCGATCGACCTACTCAACCTCACTACCACCACTACCACACTAAACACAGGCGCGCACAAGCAATGAAGCCGCTTCTTCTGCTAGCCACAAGCTCCGTCTTCCTCATCACCCGACTGCGCAGCTCCGCTGGCTTTGTATTGCCCACCACCCACCGTCGCCTTTCCACCTCGACAGTCCGCATGGCTGCCTCCCCTAGCATCTACATCGTGACCGGGTCGACCGACGGCATTGGCAAACACACCGCCACCAACCTGGCCTCACGAGGAGCGCAAGTCAAGGTCTTTATTCATGGGCGCAACCCGGCACGGGTCACCAAGACGATGGAGGAGCTACGGCAACGTAACCCAGATGGGATCGACAGCGTGGTGGGCGACCTGGGCTCCTTCCAAGACATCCGACGAGTAGCCGCTGAGCTACAAGCCAAAATCGAGGCTCTGCCCGGCGAAACCTCCATCACGCTTATTAATAATGCTGGCGTGTTTGAGCAGAAGCGCAAGACCACGGTGGAAGGACTCGAGATGACATTTGCCATCAACGTCGCCGCTCCTTTTTTGCTTACTGGGTTGCTGCTCCCTTTGCTTCAAAAGCGAAAGCACAGTCGTATTGTCAACATCTCCTCAATCTCACAAGGTGGGAGTGTGCCATGGGAGGATTTGCAATTGGCGTTACCAGGGGCATATAGCGACCATCGAAGTTATTCATTGAGTAAGTTGTTGATGGCCATGTTAAGTATGGAGCAGAGCGACCGCTTTGGTTCTAAGGAGCTGCCAATTGTATGTTGTGATCCTGGCACGGTTCATACTAAAATGCTTGAAGCCGGGTGGGGTATGTATGGTATGGATGTGTCTGCTGCGAATGACGAGACGTACCTAGCGACGGATGAGAAGGTGGGAGAGATGAATGGGAGTTATTTCGTGAGTAAGACCCCGCGAAGGGCCAATTCGGAGGCGTATGATAAGGAGGCACGAAAAAAGTTGTGGACGTATTTGGAGGAGAAGACGAGGTTCCCTTATTAGTGGGAGAGAGAGGGGAAGAAAAAGGGGAGGAGGAAGAAGTGGGAAAGGAGGGGGAAGAGGAAATGAATGCCAAATAGGGTGACACACATCAAAGCAAGAACAAACCAAGAAAGCATGTATTCAATGCAAGTTACCAAGTGCTATTTCGGTTCACTTGTCTTTTATTTGCTTTTGCCTTTGCTTTTGCTCTTAGCTGGCTATGAGTACATGCATTTGATGGTTTTGCTATTGTGTCTGTGACTGCTGCTATTCGTATTGATCAATACAAGCCACACACTGCCCTCTTCTCATATACAGTCTTTTTTTCCCCTCCTCAGCGGCCTCGTCATTCGCTCGTCCAGCACATTGACAGCTCTATTCGCCACACTCTGGTGTCCGCAAATATCCTCCTTTTAAGTGAAACGTGAGCACTAAAAGTTTAGCAAATTCTCCGTCACCTTGCTCCCACCATTGCTTTTCCCACCCGCTGCAGCTGTAGGAGGAGCAGTACCCTTGCTCCCCCCTCCTCCTCCTTCTCCTCCTCCCCCTCCTCCTCCTCTACCTCCTCCTCCTTCTCCTCCTTTTCCTCCGTGGTGCTCACCATCATCCTTCCCGCCGTTCTTCTTAGTCCGTTTCGGCAACGCCCGCAAAGGAGAAGGCGTCGGGGTCAGCATCGACGATACTGCCACACGACGACTGCTGCCCCTCCCTTGCATCACTCCCTGCCCTCCAGAGTATGTCGCCCGTAACTGTGACGAGGCGCCACCACCAAACGCATCTCCTCCTCCTCTTCCTCCACCAGCAGCAGCACCTGCAGCTAGCTTTGCCGCTAGGCTCTGCGCTGCAGGTGTCAAGGAGCCCAACCCTCGCTTCTTACTGCTGCTGCTGCTGCTACTACTGCTACTGGAAAGGTACGAGCTCTTCCTCCCCCCCCCCCCTGCTCCTCCTCCCGATGACGACGCATACACACTACTACTACTGCTACTGCTACTCTTCCCCCCACCCCCACCACCACCCTCCCTCCCTCCCTTCCTCGTCTTCGCCTTGGCCTCCAACTCCTCCGCCACCTTCTCCCTAAACGTCGGACTCTTAATCTCAAAACTCTTCCTCCCTCCCTCCCTCCCTCCTCCTCCTCCACCATAAGGAGAAGAAACCCCCACCCCACCCCTTCCTCCCTCCCCTCCTCCTCCTACTCCTAGATAATCAAAAGGCTCACTTACTCTCAGAGGAGTGCTTCCAATCTCCCCCCAAGTCACAATAGGGACATCTCCACCCATACCCGGAATCAAGAGAGGAGTCATCGGTACAAATCCTTGCGTGGCAGCAGCAGCACGCGCTCGTGCTTCTTGTGTGTCAGTCGAACATGAACTGTCGGAAGATAAGGTACTCATACCAGAGCTTAGTCTCTCTAAAGGGGAAGCACGTCCTCCTCCCCCCCCTGCTTTCCACTCCAGGATATTGGTGGGAGAGAAGCGTGTGTTGCTGTGCACGAGGCTCTTTGGTGCCTTCGCCGTTTGACCCACCCTAGTATTTCTTGCTCCTGCTGTTAGCATCATCGTTCCCTCCCTCCCTCCCCCTCCTCCTTCCAACAACAGTTGTGTCGCGCCATTGACCCCCTTCTGGTGCACCTTCGCATTCTCTTCTAAGGACCCCGGGAGGAACATCAAATTATTCTGCGGCCGACTCGGCCAGGTCTCTGGTCCATTGGGCCTATCATCCCCCAATCGTGGCTTGGCATTCGCTGCTGCTACGTGTTTTTTATGTTGCTCTTCCATCATCATTTCTCCGTTAGGCAAGAGGTAGAGTTTTTCTTTCCCTGCCTCTAGATGAGGGTGCTGGTAAATCCACCAATACTTCCGACGATGGGCGTCGCGCATCCGTTCAGCAAGCACGTCAAAGGCCGCGTCGTCTTCACTTTGGAACCGGGCGAGGAATTGGTCTAGGGACAGGGGTAAGAGCGGGAGGGAGGGCGAGTCACTACTGTTGCTGATGGAGAGAGGGGTGTCGGATCCTGCCATGTGCTGTCGTTGTCCTCCTCCGCCGCCGCCGACAGGAGTGAAGGCCAACGATGACAAAGAGGAGGAGGCTCCTCCCTCAGAAGCACCAGCACCAAAGGAGTCACGTCTCATCTCCGACTGCACCACCCGCCGGACCCCTGTCAAGCTCCGCAAGCGACGGGCCTCCAAGGCCTCCAACCACTTCATTTGCCGGTGCAGCCGTGGCAGCTCTGGGAAGAAATCACGCTCGATAATCTCGCCCATGGCATCCACGAACGTGTCCTCGTCCAAGACTTGCGGCTGGGTCATGCGGCGGGTACGGGAGAGAGGGAAAGCCGGTGGTAGCATCAAGGCATGCTTCTCCTTCTTACTCTTGTTGTTGTTGCGGGAGGGCATAATGTGATCCGCGCACGGGTCTTCCATGCGCCGCAAGGGACTGGGCGTAGGCTGCAGGCCGCGTTGGTACGCTTGGGCGAGGGGCTTGGCCCCTACAGGCTGTTCGTCTCCGCCAGCCTTGCCGGCTCGCCGTGGCACCAATGCCGCCATGAGGTCCTCCTGTGCGTTGTGTGGTGTAGGGTAGGGAGTGAGAATGGGTGCATTGCGTGTGGTAAGAGAGGGTGAACGTCGCCCATGTTGCATTACTTCGAGGAGGAGAGGCGATCGATGATGCTGATGATGATGACGACGCCGACCCGCCGACCCCATAGCCACGTCTTGTGTTGTTTGTTTGTGCCTAGCTCATGCATACACACTCACAGCCCTCCTTATCACCTTCACAATGACTACAGGCGTCTGCGTGGCCTGGGATAGCGTTTCCTGCACAACACAAAACGACACGTCACGGAATATGGGCAGGATCGGTGTGCATGTGATGCGTCCTCATTAGCCAAGCCTTCTAAACGACAGAGGCAACAGGCATTGCCGGCGCCACCATCGCGATTCTGCAGCGTCTACATTTCGTGCAGCACCTCCACCAACCAACGCGCAACGCGCGGGCTCATCGAGCCTCAGCCCAAGCCAGCGGGACACCCTACCCTTGACCCCTTCCCTCTTTGAATCTGATCTGATTCTCATCCTCCCCTCCAGCGCTCCCTAACCATGGTCCTAGTCGCCTCCCTTCTCTACCTCTCCCGTGCACGCTTTACCCTCTCCACCATCGTCGCCTTGACCTACCTGCTCTTCCCCCGCTTCGCCTCCTGGCAAATCGATTCCTTACGTTATGCCAGCATGCGCATCTCCCCCTGGGACTGGGCCATCTCGCTCGAAATGGATGTGGGGGTCTCTGTATTTAACCCTAACCACGTCCCCGCCCGCTTACACAATGCGACCCTGGATATATATCGCGTCAGACCCACCCATATTAGTGGCACGCACCAGGCCCCTACGTACGGGAAGAGCTTTGGAGTTGCCACTACTTCTGGACACGACATTCCTCGACGGGATTCCTTCCCCTTGGACAGTCATATCTCTATTGCTCGTCTCCCTTTTTCGGTGGCCTGCTCTTTTCTGCGGGAGATGGTTATGAATGACGGGTTGGTGAAAGTAAGGGGGGTAGGGCAGGCATTGGTGTCAGCAGCAGCGCAAGACGTAACGGTGTTTGTTGATTGTTTGCAGCATGTGAAGCCTTTCCCCCATCCGGGCAGAATAGTACATACGGCGTGTACCTATAAAATCGCGAATGGTGGGGGCGCGAATGGTGCTTTGTTGGATTTGCTTCAGTTGCAGTTAGGCTCGGGGTGGGGGGAGACGAGGGGGGGGAGTGAGCAGGAGGAGCAGCAGCAGCTGTTTGGTAGAGGTAGCAATAGTAGCAGTAGAGAAGAAGGAGGGGAGAGGGAGATGATGATGCTCAAAGCTGTAGTAGCTGCAGCACAAGCGAGTGAAGGACTTTGAGCTATTAATTGGAAAAAATGTGAATAATGAATAGAATTATAGAGGGGAAAAACTGGGATTTTGGCACAGGGAAGGGGAGGGCAGGGTGACAGTGTTTTGTAACAGAGACGCTTTCGTGTCATAAATTTTGTGGGTGTCATGTGTGTATGTGTGTTTTTAATTCATGCATTCATTCTTAAGGAAAGAAAAGCTATTTTTGTTGTATTGCAAGGGAATAAAAAAAGAAAAACCAAGAAGAATCAAAACGGCAAGGAAAAGGAAAGCAATCTCTCCTCTCTTCTTCTTCCCTCATTACTCTCCACTCCTTTTATGTTTTGTATCCGCCTGGGTAGTTCTTTCTTTGTTGAGATTGCCAAAGCAAGCAAGCGCCGACGCCCCGTTCGGTCGCGGTTCTTTTGAACACACGGCGCCCCTCCTTCCGTCCAACCCCCTCGCCTCCCCTCCCTCCCTCCCTCCCTCCTCCTTCCCCTAAATAATACTCCTCCCTAGCACCAAGCACATAACCAATAAAGCGCTTAAACGGCCTCAGCCTTGGCCTTGCGTAGGCGGGCAATGGTCGAACGGACCTGGACAGCAGCAGCAGTGGAAAGGGTGTAAGCCCCGCCCGCCATGGTCTTATTGCACGAGCCGCACTTCCAGATGCCCACCACCTCTCGCTTCACATTGTCCTTGCCGCAGAAAACGCAGGTGTACTTGGAGTGCTGGGAGACCTCGATCTTCTTGATGATCTTACGCAGGGAGGCACCGTAGCGCGTGCCGTACTTCCCGCAAATCCCCACCTTCTTCGTGCGCTTGCCCTGTTGGTTTGGTTTTATTTGGGTGGGGTGGAGGGAGGAAGGAAGATGAGTGACTAGGGTTATGATGGAGCTAGAAAACAGGGAGAAAAGCTCTCTAGGAAAAGAGCATCTGGTGATTCGACAGGAGCTGCACCGGGGAGGGTGGAGAGCAGGGTAGGAGGCGATGATGCGTTACGAGGAGATGAGGCCCTATTTTCGTTGCCAAGCCTAGCCCTATGCAGCCGCACACTCGCCTGTGCCTTCCGCTGCCGCTGCTGCTGCTACTGCTACTGCTGCTAATGCCGACGCGCATGCTTTGGGCTACCAGAACTCGCAGCACCAGCACCCCTTGTCCATCCGCGTCATTCGCCCCATCCATCCCCTGCCCTCCTCCCTCCCTCCCTCCCTCTATTCCACATCACGTACCATTTTGACTGACTGTTGATTATCAAGACGGTAGATAGTAGCAAGGAAAGGTGTAGACGCGCGCGTGTGTTGTGTGTGTGGTGTGAATGTGGGGTGGAAAGTGAGCATTATGAGGCGTGTGTGTGAGGGTGTTGCCTTGCTTCCTTGCTTCGATGATGATGCAAAGCCATGAGACACACAGCGTGAGAGGCAGCGTCTTGCCCGTCCCCACCGCCACCATCATGGCTATAATGCCACCCGTATAATGTGCCTGGTGCTTGTGGTGACCAAGAGAAGCAAGGAAAGGCCCCGGCGTGCCTGCTTGCCCTGCTTGTGGGCGGCGCGAGCGATGAATGCCTGGGAGCCGTCCGATTTGGTGAACGATGAATGCCTGGGGTCCATGCACATTTCTTACCAAGTCTCCACCCACACAACCCCACCAAGACAAGCATTGCGTAGGCCTGGGCCTCCCCTGTCCTTGTCCGCCGCTCGCTAGGGCTTCACCACCACACGCGGAAGGAAGGGAGGCAGGCGACTCGAGACTTGCCGAAATCGAGGGTGGGGAGGTCACTAGAAAATCCCCCCCAAAATTACGGTCAAGCCTCGCGTCTTCGCTGCAGGACTCGCCGTCGCGCCCGCGCAGGCCGCTGCCTTGAAATCTTGCGGCTTGTCCAGTTCAACGATAGCTTGAGGCTTTTGCGTTTGTAGTGCAAGCACCATAGGGTGGAGTGATAGGCTGCAGCAGCATCACCATCATCGTTATCGCAAGCAACACCCACCACCAGATCCACACACAAACGCCACAGGAAAGACTCTGCCTGGGGCTTGGACTGGGACTGGCGAGGCGAGGAGGGCTAGACCAGTAGCAGCAGCAGCAACAAGCAGCCCCATGGCGTTGCTTCTTTGTTTTGTGGGGGAGGGAGGGCGACTACAAGGCGTGATTTTGGCCACGACATGCGCTTGGATGCTGGAGCCGCCCTCTTCAAAGGCCCACCCACCTCTAGCGCTCAATAGCCCGTTGCACGCCCGCCGCATGGCGAATGCGATGCCCTACCCCTACCCTACATCGTGTGATGCCCATCTAATCCCATATGTCTCTCCCACTATCACAACCACAACGACACACAGGAGGCAGGCAGTCCCCCGAATGGAGGCAAGGGCAACGCGGGCATAAAGCACTCTATCCGGCCAGCTCCCCACCACCACCAGCACGACAAGCAGCATGACAAGACCAGCTCCATCGAAGGGGAATCACACCCCAATAGGCGGCCGCAGGCGACCACGGGCAGCCGCAGCAGCAGCAGCAGCAGCAGCAGCAAGCGTCGTCTCCGTCGCCGCGCTCTTGTGCGGCCTGCAGCGTGTCCCGCACGCCGCCGCCTTTCAGTCCCTCCTTCCCTGCCCACCATTATCACCAGCATCACCAGCCGCACCACCAAATGCGCACCGTAGCCGACAAAGACCATTTTCCTCCTCCTCCTCCTCCTCCTCCTCCTTTTTCCTCTTTTCCTCCTTCGCGGGCAGCAGCAGCGATGGCGTCGGCTATGGCATCGATTTTGACGAGCTCTTGCGCAGCGGCACCAGCAACAGCGGCGGCTTTGGCCCAACCTCCGCACCAACAACCTGGCGTGAGCTGACCTCCCCTCCCCTTCCCAAGCAGCAGCAACAGCAGCAGCAGCAGCAGCAGCAGCACACTCCTACCCCTTCCCAGCCTTTATCCACCCGCCCAAAGGCCGCTGGCATCTTCTCCCCCGCAGGCCAGCAGCAGCAGCAACGACAACAACGCACCCCCAAACCCTCCTCCTCCTCCTCCTCCTCCCTCACCGGTCGATGGCAAGCCACCAAGGACGAATCCCAACACATGCAAGACTTGATTTTAAGGGCTCAATCCGACCCTACCGAAATGCTACGTCTCCTCTTCGACAACCCCTCCGCGTGTAATCACGTCAACGTCTGCACGGTCCTCCACCGCTGCGGCAAGCTCTCAGGCACCCCCCGGCTCACGCCGGCAGTCGACGTCGCCATCACCCAACGCCTCCTCCCCGTCCTCGCCCTCATTCTCCCTGCCTGCAAGGGGAGACAATTGTGTAATGTTGCCTGGGCGCTAGTTAAGCTAGGTATGCCCGACGAGGAGCTTTTTGACAAAGCCATTTCTCAACTCCAAGCTAATAAAGGCGCGGTGCTCGAAGCCTGTAATGCGGGAGAATTAGCCATGGTCCTATGGGCTATAGCCTCGGCGGGGATGACCTTGCAATATGCCTCGTTCTTTGAGATGGCTGCTGAGCCGATAGCTGAGAAGGCGGTAGGGTTGAGACCTAGGGAGATAGGATTGATTACCTGGGCGTATGCGACGTGGCTTGGGAATGATTTGAAGCTGAATGGACAGCAGCATCAGGGGGTGGGTGTTGGGATGGGGGGGGTGGTGGAGAGTCC
>Ga0209390_10002689_pt1 | contig 30399 bp, 30 predicted proteins | sample BON01_FD_187212 | JGI IMG/M metagenome (GOLD analysis project Ga0209390, IMG submission 187212) | Freshwater microbial communities from Lake Bonney liftoff mats and glacier meltwater in Antarctica - BON-01 (SPAdes) (version 2) | ecosystem: Environmental > Aquatic > Freshwater > Ice > Glacier...
AATTACTCACTTCAAAAGCATAAAAGAAAACCACAACGACAGGAAATACGCACACACACTTCACCTTTAAGAGCCCATCGCATACGCCATTGGCTCTGGGGGCGTCGATACTAGACCGACGCCGGGAACCTTTAATACCCTGTGTAATTTATGAGCGGGGGGCGTCGATACTAGACCGACGCCGGGAACCTTTAATACCCTGTGTAATTTATGAGCGCGTCGGCATTTTTAAACGTAGGGGCTTCACTTGTGAAGACCGCGTATTCCCAAGCGCCGAAACGACTGCGGTCGTCACAATTGACGCCCCTACAAAGTTCTAGTTCGAGACCCTCAAAGTCTCACTCAAATAGTGACAAAACTAACTGCCAAAATGTAAATATATACATTGACAGCCGAATGACGGGTTTAGAAGTGAAGGTTTTTTTAGAGCCTGCCCCTAGTTCTTACCTCACACAAAAGATTGATCCTCCAGCCGCACAGCCGCTAATGTGCGAGAATGAATTCGGCTGACACACAGAACAAAGCAACTTCACCACTCCCATGGTGGCTTGTTCTTGCTATCGGCATCCTCCTCAGCGTTCTCACATTCTGGACTTGGCAGAAGTGGGACGCGGCCTGGATCGAGCGCAGCGAAGGTTTCTTCCCTCCCGAGTGGCAAAACGAAGACATCGAATCCCTCGCTTGGAAATACCCCATCTACCGATCCAACGACACCTACCAATGGGTGCACATTGCCGATGCACTTGCCGAGGGCAATTCCACCCCTCTCACCCATCGCTTTGACGAGGGCTTGCCCGAAGGCCGCCCCAACCGCTGGCACTCCGGCTTGGCTTACTTACTTAGCGCGGGCGGCACGCTCACTGCCGCAATCCAAGACTGGCCAGCGCAGCGTGGCATCCATCAACTCGCCCACTGGCTTGGAGCGACCATCCAAATCCTTGCGATCCTACTCGGCTCATTTCTGCTCAGCCTTTTAGCAGGCAGACGCGCCGCAGTGCTTTTCGCCGGCCTTTATTTCTTTAATGCCGCTATCGCCTGGGATTTTGCCTTCTCCCGGCTCGACCACGAAGCCACCTTCCAATTCTTTATACTTTTCCATCTGCTTGGACTCGCCGGTCTTTGTAGTGTCGATGAGGGAAAACGTGCCTATTGGGCGATCCTCGCGGGGATCAGTGCGGGATTTTGCTGGTGGATCAGTGCCACCGTGATGTCCGCACTATCGATCTTCATCACATTAGGAATGACCGTAGAGTGCTACCGTAAGCGAGAAACCACCCAAACAGACTTGACCAAGGCCATCATGCTCTGGGGGGGCTCTGCCGCGGGCATGATAGGTCTCTTCTGCCTCTTGGATGGACATCTCAATTTCGAGCCGTCCATCGCCACGATCCACCCGATATTTATTTTAGCTCAACTCGGCTCCGCGCTCTTTTGCCTAGCCTTTCTATTGCGCTCTAACTCCAGAAAAGGGCTCACCTTTGGCATCAGCCTAGCCTTTGGCTTGAGCCCACTCGTATGGCTTTTAGCATACCGAGCAGAGGCACATCCATGGCTTAACCCCATGATGCGTCGCCTCCACGATTACATCGTCGAGTTCCAGAGCCCTTTCAATAATGGCCTCTGGAGCCAATCCGAAAGCCTACTGGCAGCGGCCATCGCCATCCTCGCATTGCTCACGCTGCGCCCTCTCACCAAGCCGCGCAATAGCCTCTTCGCGTGCCTCGTCGCCGGACTACTGCTACTGGCAATACTTCAAACCCGCTGGCTCGGTCTGCTCGCCGCGACCAGTGCGCTGGCCCTCTGCCTGCAACTACAGCGCGGCCAAATGAACCCGATCTGGCATCTTAGCCTTGGCTTAGTGCTCCTATCCGTCGGGACATGGGCGCACAAATGGATTACCATTGAGGAGAAGCCCGGCCGGATCTTCGTCACCGACCTGATGCTCCAAGTGGGCGCGCGCGACATCAACTTGAACCTCCAACGTCTAAGCCAAGGCGAAACGATCCACGTCGCGATGCCCTATGCCTTCGCCGCCACCTCAGCGCTATTCCACGAAGTGCACCCAATCGGCACCTTCTACTGGGAAAACACTAAAGGCATTGAGGCCTCTTCTAATTTTTTTGCAGGAATCGAATCCGACACCCGTATTGACTACGCCGTCGTACAAGGAGGACGCCAAGGCGCGCCTTTTGCTAAATTGGCAACCTGGACAGCCCTCGGTGATGACCGGGCCGCGACCATTGAGCAAAGCCGCGCATGGAAACTCGCCAGCACACAGGAAGCCGTGACTGGTTGGGAAGAATCCCCCTTCAAAGGAACATTCGGCAGCGAGCAATTTGCCGTCCGCATCTACCAATCAACTGAAAAGTAGAGCGTGCCCGCGTGTCCCTTAATCTTGGACAGAGTTTAGGCTGAGCAGATGCCAAGGTCTGACGTTGATCTCCAGTCCTGCGCTATCACGCCAGAAGAAGAGCTGTGGATCTAAGCCTTTGTTCAATTTGGATTTAAGAGACATCAGCGATCACCAGATTTCATCTTGTAGCGAACTCGCGCTAGCGAGGCCTCAAGTCCCATTTTAGAGCCTGTCCCTAGTTTTTGCCTAGTTTTTGTCCTGTCCCTAGTTTTTGCCTAAAGATGAGTGTAAACGGCAATCCTTCCCCCTTAATCATAAAAAAGCCCGCTGTTTCCAGCGGGCTTTGAAATTGATTTCCAAAAATCCGGATTACTCGGCGTCCGGTTCGATCGAGCGATTGACGGCACCGCTGGGTGTCATAATCGTCGGATTTTGAAAGAGCGAATTTGCATTCACGTTGCGGTAGTTCTGACGCGCAGGCGAACCACCGGGGCTGACGAGATTCGCAGTCACGAAGATCAATAGATTACGCTTCTGGCGAGTTTCACCTTCAGAGCGGAAGAGACGCCCGATCCCTGGGATGTCGCCGAGAACAGGCACCTTGTCGTTGACAGTCTTCACTTCATCGCGAGTCAATCCACCCATGACGACAGTAGCACCATCAAAGACGGTAACCTCGGTGGATATCTCACGCGTCGAGAAGATTGGTTGATAGAAACCTGCTGGTACTGTCGCAGTTGTCGCATCTGTAATCGCAACACTGGGACCACCGTATTCGACAAAGCCTTCAAACTCAGTGACACGAGGCTCCAAAATCAAACTGATGGTATCATCATTCTCAACATTTGGAGTGACTGACATTTCAACCCCAACGTTGCGCGTGACAAAATCTTGCGGCGTGCCTGCTGTAATCGAAATCGCGGAACCTCCGGTGTTACCAGAAGAAACAGTCGATTCGATGTCACCATAACTTTCGGGATAGCGAAGCTCTTGGGCCACCGTGATGGTAGCACGCTTGCCGGAGAGCACGGTGACTTTAGGTGCACTCATTAGATCACTTCCGCTTTTTCTAGATAAGGCACGAATAGCGAAATCAACATCATAGCCGTTAACAGACCAACCTGTCGCCGCAAATAGACTATTTGCTCCGGCAGCCAAATCAATAGTACTAGCAATGTCAGGAGCACTGAAATCAGTAATTTGAGAACCTGATGGCGTCGTGATGACAATACTGTTTGTCGCACTAGCCCCACCAAAAGCTCCAGCTAAGCCGCGCGAGTTGTTACCTAGAGTCGTACTAGCACCTGAAATTGGGCTTGTTCCCGTAACACTATTATTGCTGAATCCAAAGGCTCGTTCGCCCCCATCGCCGACAAACCAATCAAAGCCGACTTCATCGAGGTCATTCTGTGAGACCTCGAGGAACTTCGCTTCGATCTCAACTTGCTTCACTTCGTTATAACGGCGAAGGATAATGCGCATGCGCTCCAAGTTACGGCGTGATTGTGTGACGATAAGCGAGTCACCGTCAAAGGCGAGGCTGGCACCTTGCATCTCGAAGTTAACACCGGCACTTTGGAAGAAATTCTGCAGAGCGTCGACTTCATCGCTTTGGGAAGGGCTGGAAGAACCGCCGCCAGAAGGTGCAGCAAATGGATCGACGGGGCCGGAGGAGCTACCACCACCACCGCGGACACCAGTAAGGCGAATCACGGTAGCACGAGAGATCGGGAAGATTTCAGTAGTCGTTGTGGAACTGCCATCGATGCTATCACTAGGCTGGATAGTGACGGCATCGCCACCCACATCGTATGAGAAGTTCACTTGCTGTGTGACGAACTGAAGGATGCGATCTAAATTCAGATTGCGCAGGCTGATGTTAACGCGAGGATTGGTATCATTCGGGTTAAAAAGAGGGACAATGTTTACACCAACACGCTCTGGATCATACTCTACGGAGAGTTCGGAGAGCGTTTCGATGACGCGCGTCAACTCCATGCCTGAGAAATTAACTTGCGGGATGGTGATGTTGTTTAGCTTGTCCTGAATACGTCCGCCTTGGTCGACCACAGGTCCATTCGTTGTGGTGATGTCGAAGACCTTGGGGCGCTCCCAGCTTTGATCGACCTCGGTCAACATCTGCTCACGAGTCTTATAATGGTTTTGCTTATGAATGCCGCCGAGGATCTCAGCAATTTTGGTTTGAAAGAGCTTGGCTTCAGAGTTGTTCGCATCGCGGGCTTCGACTTCCCTGAAAGTAGAAGAAGCACCATCGTAATCACCGTTCAAGTATTGGGCACGGCCACGAGTCAGGAGGTCGCGGACGATCTTACTCTGAGCGACATATTCGGGGCTGATTTCGTTGATATCGAGATCGTAGGGATTTGAGATTTGCTCATCGAGCTGACCGGAGAGACGACGGGCGCCACTGGAATCGCCCCCTTCAGCTCGGTATTTTTCGATAAGCGCTTCGGCGCCCTTGGGGTCGTCTGCGGCAGCGAGTGCTTTGGCATGTTCAAGAACGACTTCAGCTTTTGCAGCTTCGATCGCTTTGAGTGTGCCTGCAGTCGCAGTGTTGAGCGTCAAGCTGGCACCTGCTGCATTGAGCAATGTATTCGCGTCTGAATAAGCGCCGAGCTCAGCCAGTTGGGCGGCATCGCTGATGGCTTGATTGGCGGCGGCGATCTTGGTGTCTTGATCTGCCGCAGCGGCGGCGACGATGGCGTCGGCACCCGTAGCGCTGGCACCGGCAGGTGCATTCATGGCGGCCTCTGTGGTCATGTTTGGAGCCTGACCATACACAGCAGGGGCAGCGCCCCCACCACGACGATCTAACTCGCGGTTAATGGAAGCGAGCAAACGCTGCACATTCTCATCGTCGGGAGCGATCTTAATCAGATCTTCAGCCTTCTCTTTGGCTAAATCCAGATTACCAGAGTCGCGGGCACGAAGCGTATCTGCCATGAGGCGGATCTTTTCCGGTGCGCTTTGCGCCTCGACCAACTTGGGCGTGACAAGTGCTAAGGTTCCTAGCGCGCCCGCTACGAATAGAGCGGAGATACGCATATGGGCTACGAGGTATTTTTTCATCATTTTAGATGACAACTTGTTGTTTGTTAAAAGTCTGGAATTAAAAGTTCTATATCAGCAGTGAACAGCGCAAGCGCTAGAACATGTCAAAGACACCTTCGAGTCCTTCGTTTGTATTACTGTTGGTATTACTGTTGGTATTACTGTTTGGAGTTGTGATATTTGCGGGAGACGAAGGTGCCGCAGAGCGGGGCTTCAAGACCCGCGTTTCGGGTTCTTCCTCTTCGATAGCTTGTTTCTCCACTGTAACGGTGGATTCTTCAAGGTTAATTTCAAGTAAGATATACTGACCGACCGGCCCCTCAAACTCTGCGGGTGCCTCAGTCAGCTCTTTACTAAAGCTGGGATCTTTCTCCGACTTCACGATCACAGTCACTCCGGAATCGAATCGACGCTCGCCATGTTTGAGTTCAACCTCTTCACCGGAGCGCTGGTCGAGAATCGTCGCTGTCGCAACCACTTCGATGCTGTCATCTCCATCGCGGATACGCTCGATGTCGAAGCTCAATAGCTTAAACTCAGCCTCAGGCTTATCATCGCCGGGGCGTGCGCGGACTTGCTTCTGCGCTTCCTCATCATACATCAGCAGGAGTGTCTTAGAAGCGTCAGAGCGATCTTCTTCAATGTAGCCTTCGAACTGCAGGCGGTAGGGCTTGCGCTCAATTTTAGCGAGATAGATGCCGAATGGCGGCTTAGGCAGTGGTGGCTTCCACCCAATTTGCGTAAAGTTGCCATCCTTATCGATATATATCTCCGGTGGGGTAAAGACATCGTAGACCCATTCTGGGCGCGATGGATTGCCGGAAGCCTCAGGCCAAGATGCACCCTCACTGACCGAGTGCGAAACGGCCACGGGAGCATATGGATTATCGGCTGGTTCTATATCAACCGGCACATTGAGCGAAGGTGTGGCACCCGACTGTTGAAGGTAAAGAAACACTCCACCGGCGAGTAACAACACGGCGACGGCAAGTAAGAGCTTATCGTAAATCTTATTCATTCGGAACTAGACGTTATCTTCTGCGGCATCAGCCGGAAGGACGATCTCGATAAACTCGAGAACGACAGTAAAAGTAGAAGTGATTTCTGAAATGACAGGCTTTTGAGCCGTTTCTGGGACGGCCTCCACGCTAGCGGAACTACCACCAAAGACACCAAAAATTGCATCGAGATTTTTACCATTCTTAGCCGGTGCACCCGTCGTGCTTTGTCCGGATGGCCGCTTAACCTCGACACTGCGAACAACGATAGGCAAATCGAATTTAGTGAGGTTATTCAGGAAATTTCGAAGTGAATTCGTATAACCAGTGAATGTCAGGCTAAATGCCAAAGTGTCGATCGCACCGGGAACTCTAGCCGAGATGGCTGAATTAATGCTAAAGCCCTTGTCGCTGTTGTTGGCTGCTGCCTGCTGCTCTAGGACTTCGCGCTTGACGGAAACAATACTCTCGGGATTGGCATCGTATAACTTGTTAAGCAGATAGCTAAGTATCTGGCGTTGCTTATCAAGAACCTTATTCTGCGCTGGGTCGACGAGTGGAGTCGCGACATTGACGTATTGCTCGAACCCAAAGCCGAAATCTTTAGGCAGTATAATTGGGCTTTCAGTGTCGTTTTCACCCGTATGCTCGGACGCCTTACGCCGATATTCAGAGATATATTGCTGGATGCTTGCCATGACACCAATCCCATCGGTCGAAGTGGTCATACGGGCACCGCGCTCTAGATCTTCACGTATTGCGCTCAACTTCGCGACTAGCTGGCGCACGTTTTCCTTGGAAGCCTTCACATTTGGCTCGGAGGGCGCGGGGTCGGCATAGCGCATATTATTGAGCTGCGTTTGCGCACTGGTTATTTTTTGCTTGGCTTGGTCGATTTTACCCGACTCGGCGAATGCGAGGTAAGCACCTGCGCCGAATGCCAAGAGGCAAACGACCACAACAATGGTGAAAGTGAGATTTTTCTTTATGAGACCCATGGTGTCTAAAGTGGTTTGGCTGTATCCACGACCAAGTTAATAGTAAAAGGGAGTACGTTGAGTCCGTTCGTGAGACTGCTCCAATTTATACTTGGAGGCTTAGAGGAAACGATGAACTCCGAATTCTCAAAACTGGACTGTAAGCTTTTGATTCGGCGGGAGAGGACATCTTGATCGATGTCCCCGGTACCGTTGGCACTTTCGCGAACGAGCATCTGCCCTTCGACGACCACTTCGTAGGTAGCCACGCCATTGGCAGGCTGTTCACGGATGACCTTGAGCGAGTCGAGCCAGGCATCTTCGGTGGTGGTCAGGCTATCCTGAAGCTGCGCGAAGAACTGAATCCAGTTAGTCTTCGAATTGACAAGCCCTTCGACCCGGCGAATCGATTCGCTAATCTTAGCTGCCTTTTCGGCGTTATTAAGAATCTGCGACTGGCGGGCTTGCAAAGGAGCGACCTGCGCCTGTGTGGCTAGAGCTGTTTTTTCGTAACCGGAACTGAGCTGTTTGTAGCCGAGGAAGGCTGGCCAAGGAGCCAGCGCAAGGCAAATTGCAGCGACCATGAGATAGGGTTTCTTCGATGCGAACTCCATCACGCGTTGAACTTCTTGGGGCAGCAAATTAACCCCTGCACTATCCGCGACCATGTCGGAGGCGGCAGCACCGATAATTTCACTAATTTCAAGACGAAGCGAGTTGGAGCCTGCGCCGATATTGCCATCAAGGGTGACGTTTTGTAGCGGATCAAAGAACTCGACCGCTACTTTTTGCGAGGTGGAAAGCTGCTCGGGAAGACCTTCGAGCAGTGCACCACGGCCACTGAGAAGAATTCTCTTGGGAGCGGCGCCGCCTTTTTGGCGACGATAATTCACAATGGAGCGGGTAATTTCCTGGCTCATACGACGAATGAACGAATCCGAACAGGAAGTCAGCAGTTTTGCTCCCGAATCGTCGTCCGAGTAGTCGAGTTCGCCGTTGAAGAACTTGTGCTTAATTTCCTCGGCTTGCGCGAAGGGCTTACCCAGACTGTCTGCGATGTTCTGCGTGAGTGAATTACCCCCGAGCTGTATATTACGAACAAAGAATCCCTCTGGGTTCTTAAAGAGTAGATTGGTCGAGCGCGCGCCGATATTAATCAGTAGCACATCCTCGTCCATCGAGGGATACGCGAACTGAATTGCGTTATAATCGAGCACCGTGGCAGCATTGATCGTATCGACGGTGAAACCCGCTAGCGAAACTTCGCGGCAAAACTCATCGATGGTATTCGATTTACATGCGATGAAGAGCACTTCAGTTTCCACGCCGTCATCAGCGACGACTTGACTATCCCACACGACTTCGTGGAGCGGATAGGGAATGTTTTGCTGTGCCTCGAAGGCGATGATCTGCGCACGCTTACCCTCTTCGACATGCGGGATGCGGATCGTCTTGGTAAGCACTTGATTACCAGGAATGATGAACGATGCCTTACCCGAAAACTTGTGCTGACCGTGTAGTGAGCGCAGGGCGATGCCAACTGCATCAATCCAGGCATCGTCGTTCGAATAATCGTATTGCAGACTCTCCGTGACTAGTTTTTCGATTTGAAGTCCGCCTCCGCTGGAGGAAACCACCGCGGCGGTGACTCGGCTTGCGCCACAGTTGATGATAAGTTGCTTAGAGCTGCTCATGTAATAATCTCTAGAAAGGAGCGAATCGAAATGATTAAGGTGATCAGGTGATTAAAAAAGGCTTCGACTTAATTGCGAACGTCGCGACGAAGGAATGCAGGCAGTTTGCTAACACGCCCTAAATCAAGACCAGTTGTCAAGTAAATGGGCATTAAAACATTCTCATTGTCGGCTCCTTCAGAATCTGCTTTGGAAGTAAACGATTTTAGAATGTCAAGATTTGGAATATTACTGCTCATGGCAGTTTTTTGCGGCTTCTGCGGTTCGCCATTGACCGAAACCTCGACGTAGTAAAAGTCCGGGTCTTCTTTCAACTTATCACGCTCGGCGATGAGACCTGGCAGATAAAAATACACATTATTATCATCTCCCTTTTTCATAATGACGAGTTCAACCTCACTGGTGTAATAGTCATACTCACGCGTCGACTGATCGCGCGTGTAAGCAAGGTAGGCCTTCACTTTAATCTTTTCGACGTAATCTTTATCACGCGCGTTCTCCGCAGGATTGCCATCGCAGGATAGCTCAATCTCCATTTGAATCGTGTCGTCGCGGAGTGAGTCGAAATTAACACGGTCAACCTTGATTACTTCTTGCGCAGTCATCGCAAGCGTGCCGGCGAGTAGAGCCAAAATAGATGCAAAATATTTCTTCATTTTGAGTGGGGATAAAGTAAATGACCGCTAACAAGCGGGTAGAAGTAACAATTGGTATGTACTGGCTCCGCGCATAGCAACCCCTTTTTGAGAGAAATGCTAGCTTTCCTTATTATAACATCATGCATTAAAAAAACTTAAACACATCATTAACATCCATTACACCCCAAAGACCGAATAAGTTAGACGCGGATCGAATAAATTCACTTGCGGAAACGATCTATGCACCAAGCTTCTAAGCCTATGAACGAAAAGCTACCCTTTAAGATCAGCGCACTCGTCTTTGTGCACAACGCGCAAGGACAGCAATTACTGATCAAACGCACGAAAGTACCCAATTTAGGCTGCTGGAGCCCTATCGGGGGGAAACTGGATATGTGCACAGGCGAATCTCCTTACGAATGCGCCCGGCGAGAGACCGAAGAAGAAATCGGGCTGCAACTCAACGACAGCGACTTGCACTGCTTCGGCTACATCTCCGAGAAAAGCTACGAAGGAGCCGGACACTGGCTCATGTTTCTCTTTGAGTGCAAGAAAGTGCTCACCCAACTCCCAGCTGCAATCAACGAAGGGCACTTCCAATTCTTTGAGCGTGCTGCAATTGACGAGCTGCCGATCCCGGAGACCGACCGCACCCTACTCTGGCCTTACTATGACCACTACCGGGAGGGCTTTATTGGTCTGCGCGCCAACTGCGACCCGACGGGGCAACTAAGTATCACGGAAGAGCTCCGTATCGGAGATCGAACGTAGCGGGTGGTTCATCGAGAGTAGAAGCGTGCTTCCAGCCGCTTGAATGCTGGGGCAAGCGGCTGGAAGCTCACTCCTAATGGATTCAGAGCACAATCATCCTCCAAGAAACCTGAGTCCCCCCCCCAAAAAACTCTCCGCTCTAGCGAAGCGGTTGTACGAAATTTAATATGCAATGGCATTGCGCTTTATACGCCGACTGTGCCCAAGCCTTCCATGCTGCCGCCAGATCACACGCGGTAGCTGAAGCAACCGATCCCAGTTAGTCCAAGGAGCGGCTGCTTTCCCACCTGAACAGACACACGAATTTTCACAGGCATGAGTCAGTATCTCTGAAACTGGGGACTGGTGACTCGGTGAACTGACCACTGGCGACGGTATGAATCGACCAACGTTCGGGGTCTGCGGGCAACTCCGTCCCCGTGGCGACGACTTGGATGTCTGCGGGGCATGCACGCCAGAATCCCTGTCGCCGGATCGGATCGAGCTCGCCAAGTACATCATCAGCCAGCAGCACGGGTGCTAGACCCAACTGCTCGCGATAAAAAGTAGCTTGAGCAATTCGCAGCGCGACGCAAAGACCTCGCTGTTGCCCGTCGGAAGCATACTCGCGTGCGCCACCGACATGCAGCGAAAGATGAAAATCGTCGCGATGGGGGCCCCGCTGCGTCGCGCCGATCATTTGATCTCGCTTGCGACTGTCGTGCAACAGACGGCGGTAGGCTTCCACATCGAGGCAATCCACATTTGCCTGAAAGCTTAGCTCGGGCCCCTCGTCGGCCTCGGCGATAACATCATAGACGCGGCACAAAACCTCGCGTAGGGTCGCCATCCCCTCCGCACGGTAGCTCGCGATTAGGCTGGCATGTGGCGCAATTTCAGCCTCGAAGGCGGACAACTCAGCTGAGCTGCCGCCGTGCTTCAAGAGTCGATTACGCTCGGCGATTCCACGGTGGAAGTCGCGCAGCGCGGTGTAATAGGCGCGATTGACGACCGAAAGCGTCAGATCCATAAAGCGCCGCCGCTCGGCAGGGCTGCCGCGAAGAAGCATCAAGTCGCTTGAGCAGAGTGTGACTGTCGGGAAGCGGCCAATAAACTCAACCAGTCGCGTCACCTTTTCGCCATCGATCCACACACTACGCCCTTTGGAGCTGGAGTGAATCTCCAGAGTGGTCGGGCCTTGTTCGTCATGCTCCAGTTCGTAGGCCAGCTTGTATTCTTTAAACCCCTTACGCGGCAGCGCGGCCAGCGTCTGGGTGCGAAATGAGCGCAGCGCAGTCGCGAGACCGAGCGCTTCGAGCAGGTTCGACTTACCCACACCGTTCGCGCCCAAAAGAAAACTGCGGGAATCCCCCAGTGAAAGCTCCGCAAACTCAATGTTGCGAAAATTTTGCAGGCGTAGTATTAAGAAGCGCATCGATTTCTGACTCCGCTATCAATCAATGGAGATCACCTTGCTAGTTGAAGATGCTGCTTCGTCATTGAGCAACTGATAAGTGGCCGCGAGGGCATCTGCGAGGGCGTGCCAATCTTCGGCAGTTGTCTCCGGGCCCGCACTGATTCGCAAGACCCGCCTCGCTACTGCGACCTCGAGCCCCATTGCCAGAAGTACTGGCGAGACAGTTGATTGCCCGGTCGAACACGCGGAGCCAGCTGAAAGTAGAAAGCCTGCTTTTTCCAAGGCCCGTATCCAGCGCACACTTTGATGCTGCGGCATGATCATCGACACGGTATTCCATAAACGATCTACACCTGCAGCGACGACGGAAGTCCCCGAAATAGCTTGAGTGACCTGTTGGATAAACGCATCCCGCAAGGCAGCATCCCCAACCTGAGCGTGATCGAGCGCCGCCACCATCGCGAGTGCGCCCGCCACATCTTCCGTGCCCGCCCGTAGCCCAGCTTCCTGCGCGCCGCCATATAGTAAGCGACAAGCACCCTCGCCCTCGGGCAACAGCATGAATCCGACGCCCTTCGGCCCTGCAAATTTGTGGGCGCAGGCCGTGACGTAGGCGCATTCCGCCAAATCTTTTAGCGGCATTTTACCGATCCATTGCGAAGCGTCGCAATGAAAGGGGATCTGCGCCTGCTGACAGAGATGGGCGATCGCCTGCCAAGGCTGGATCACTCCCGTTTCATTGTTGGCTGCCATCACCGAGACCGCGGCCCACTCGCCTGACTTGACACGCTCGCCCAGCGCATCCAGATCCACACGCCCGTCCGTTGAGATCGGCAGCCAATCGATGCGTTCACCGAGGAAGGCCTTCGCCGCTGCGAGCACGCTAGGATGCTCCGTCGGGTTAATTCCGACACGAGCATCACTGGGCAGGCTCTTGGCCCAATGCCGGATCACTGCGTTGTTCGCTTCGGTCGCTCCGGAAGTAAACACCACCCGACTAGGCGCGACATCAAGGCGCGCCGCGAGCGATTCACGCGCCGCCTCGTAGCGCACCCGCACGGCAGCCGCACGGCGGTAAGGGCTCGAAGGGTTGAGCCACTGCGCCTCCGACGCGTCCAGCCAAGCAGCCTTCGCTGCCTCACAGAGAGGCGTGGTCGCATTGTGATCAAAATAGCGCAGCTTCATGGCCAATTACTGTATGCTCTGCCGAGGGCAGGTCAAACGAAGTAGCTGCGTCGCCATTACGGAATGCGAATGTCCTGCCCGACGCGGAGGGCGCTCTCGCTAGAGAGCCGGTCACGGTTGGCCTGATAAATATCGATCCAGCGCGAGGGCGTGCCATAAAAACGACTACTGATCGCACTCAGCGTATCCCCCGACTGCACAGTATAGCTGCGCGGCGCGTTGGTCGGGCTGGGAGCAACAGGTGCCACTTGCTGCGCAGGTGCCAATGGTCGGATCTGCGACGGCTGCGAAGACACCTGCCCTTGAGTGGAGCGACGAGCCTGACCGAGCACATTTTCCAGCTGTTCGACCCGTGCAGTCGCCGCCATCAGGTCGCGCTTCAAACTGTCGTTTTCCTGTTTCAAAGTTTTGACCAAATCCATCAAGTCGATACGATCCAGCTCTCCTTCGTAGGGATGCGCGGGCAGCTGCCGGGCAAATTCCTTTTGCGCTGTTTCGATCAGCTGACGCACCTGAGTGGCTTGCGGAGATAGTGGCTTAAACTGTAGGTAGCGGTCAAAGTGATAAATCGCCCGCACCGGGTCTTTCATCGTGCGCAGGTAAATGTAGCCGGCTTCAAGGTTTGATTCGGGCGCATCCCGACGCGCATCGACCACTCGTAGAAATGCGCTAAGCGCTTCTTCCATCCGCCCTTGATTCTTGTATTCTTGCCCGAGTTGATACTGTTTCTCGTCGGTTTCGCTCACGATTTCGACATCGCTCGGCGCACAGCCGACCACGCCGCCGACCAAGCCAACAAGAGCGACAACGATGAAAGAGAAATAACAAAACACGCGTAACATGATAATAGTGTGTTAAATCTGCGTCAAACGCCGTCAACGCTATTCGATTCGCATGGGTGCATAACTCCTAGTCTTGCCACTACCGCAGCCGCCGTTAATGATACCATGTATGCAGACGATCCAAGAATACAGAATCGGCGAGACCATTCTTAAACAAGGCAAAGAGAGCAAAGGCTTCTATGTTTTGGAAAAAGGAGCCGTCGAGGTCTATAAAAACGACATCATGCTCAACGTGCTCATCTACCCCGGCACCGTTTTCGGCGAAATCGGCGATATTTTGGGCAGCCCGCGGACTTGTACGATCAAAGCACGCGCACCGACGCGGGTGATCAAATACGACTGCCCCGATCTGGAGACCCTCGTGAAGCAGCACCCTGAGATTGCAGTTAAAATCATGCAAACGCTCGCCAGTCGCCTCGAACGCACCACCCAAAAGCTTGCCGACCTTTCTAATACCTCGAGCTTTTGGGCGGAGGGAACACATTAAACTGTAAGTCATCCCCACGGAGAACGATCTAATAGCATGAAAAAAATCCTCACATCCATTATGATCTTCTCCCTATTACAATCCTTCATCTTCGCAGACCCACTCGAAATTGGCAGCCCAGCTCCGAAGATTAAAGCGACCAACGACGCAGGCGAAACGATCGATCTCGGCGCGGCGCTCTCCAGCGGGACGGCACTCGTCTTTTTCTACCCAAAGGCAATGACCAGCGGTTGCACCAAGCAAGCCTGCAGCCTGCGTGACGCTTGGGACGAGCTTCAGACGCGCAACGTGCAGATATTCGGCGTCTCGACGGATAAGGCTGAGCTACAGGCGGAGTTTCGCGATAAGCACACGCTCCCCTTCACCCTGATCGCCGACACCGATAGCAAAGTTTGCGAAGCATTCGGCAAAGGCCGCTACAGCCGCCAAGCATATATTTTCAAAGACGGCGTGCTCGTCTGGCGCGACCTCAAAGCCGCCACCTCCGAGCAAGCCACCGAAGTGCTCGCCGCGCTCGACGAGTTGGCGAAGTAGCGGTGGAGCTCCGCAAGGAGCCCTACGGGCGAGTGCCCAAACTCGTAAAGAAGCAGTCGGCGGATGGGGCAAAAAGCGAAGACAAGATCACTCGATTCACTTTGACTTTGGAATACTTGATCGCGTCATGTAATTGACCGTCAACGAATAGCTGATAGCCCATAGGAAAACCATAAGGCGAGCGGCCATCTGGAGGATCAAAATCAATGCCGACTTCGACTGTGGCACCATCCTTACCAATAAGGTTGGCACGTCGATGCACCTCCCGGTAGGTGTTCACATCGATGTAATGATACATCGGCACCGGCAAAATGCCATGACTCAACACCACCGCACAGGTTCGCCCCTGCCACACCTCAGCAGGGAGTAATTCCAGCACCGCATCCAACCCATATTCCAGTGCTTCGGACGAGCGATACGACCATGCGAGATGAGTGAGCGAACTTTCCACAATGGCCATACGAGTGAATAACTCTGCTTCTGCTCGTTCCATATTTTGGAGGCTCCCGTCCAGCCATGCACCCTCGCCATGGTAGCCGAACTCGATCACCGTGCCAATCAGCCCAGCCACCACGATCAATACGGAAGCGAGACTCACATACACTCGCCTTCTCAGGATGGGTTCACCCAGTATGAAAATGTATTTGGAGAAAACGATGTAGTGCCTTTGAAGTATATCGGTCTTGTCTATGCGCGATCAGGCCACACCAGAAGCAACTTGGGCTAAAGGAAGCCACATTCGTATGTCCGCTCCTTTTCGCCTCCCGCATAGCCCCTAACTCAACAAGTAAGGAGGCGACGGGGGAAGGTGCGGAGCCAAGTAAGAATACACATTACGATCAAAAATGAATCAAAAGTTACCCGATGAAAAAATCATACTAACTACCGACGAAATAGAAATGTGGGGATGCCGTGATTCACTTCCACAGTTTCAAAGGCCACTTTATAATAGAGCCTGCCGTCTAGCAGTAGTTCCATACCGGAAGGAATCGAATAGGCAGCACCTTCCGCTGGCGGGGTGTAAAACAATTCGACGTCTTTGTAGCGCCTCGGTGCGATTTGTACCGAAGCACGGCGATAGCGTTCGAAGCCGGTAGCTTGATCGATGTAGTGGTAAACGGGGCTGCCTTCGAGTAGCTTCGTATTTTTAATGACGTAGCAAGCGTGCCCTTGCCATTCAACATTTGGCATGAGCTCGAATGTACTGCTGGAGGCTTTGGGGTCGTAATCCCATGCGAGGCAGGGGATGGTGCTCTCAAGGATCGCCAGCGCTTTATTTAAATTCATCAGCGCTGGGTCGGCACTATCGACGACGCCATGACTTTGCTCGAACCAGACCGCTTCTCCATCGTAACCAAATTCGATCAACTGATCGCCCTTAGTCAGGGTCTGACGATAGAGCCTCGGGCGTTTGGCGAGAAAAGTCAGCTCCATCGAAAGGTCGCCGACCGTATAGACGCCCACCGCACGAATGCTCTCGACCTGATCGTAGCGCGTCTGCTCTAGGTAGCTTTGAAAAAAGGCCTTGAGTGGATCTATCTGCGCTTTCTGGAGCACAGCGGTTGCGGCCTCCATCTGCTGAATTTCCTGCTGCTTGGCCGCTCGGCTCTCCTGCCCCTTTCGCCAGTCCTTATAGATAAAGAGCCCCCCGACGGTGGACATCAGGAGCACGAAAAAAGCAATCAAGCTCAGCTTGATGATTTCACCACGAGGAAAAGGTTGCCCTAGTATAAAAACGTATGGCTCAGCTTCGGACTTTTCTTTCATTTCTCAGAAACTGCATCAGTGCCGATTAAAGTGCCGCCTTCGAATTTATTCAGCGTGCCGTTACGCACAAAGTAGAAGCCGCATTCGTAGAGATTATCGACGCCATCGACCTCCAGCGAGGCACTGCTCGTATTTTGATCGTCGTCGTTTAGGCTGACGACACCCGCATCCATCGAGAGTACAACCGCGAGCATTGGAGATACGCTGCCAAAGCAATACCCTACCAAAAGCCATGTGAATCTTAATCGTGTTAGCATTTAAGAGCAACAGTCGTTTATGATTTTCCGAAGATCAAACGACCGAACAATAGATCCCCTAGACACAGATTTAGAAAACCTCAAGCAAATAGGGTAAATAACCTGTTCGGAACAGATGAACTGCCTAGGGCACTGCTTTGACTCTATCAGCGTGCAACTGCAATCTCAGGCAATAAGCTGCGCTGGCTACCGCCGACGGCGGCGGCAAGCCTTAAACCCCAGAGTAAACAGGCCAAAGATTAGGGCATAGTTCGAAGACTCAGGAATAAAGACAGCTTCATCCGGTTTGTACGGAGTGGACAGCCCACCACCTTGGCTCCCGTCAGGATTCACAAATGGCTCATCTCCGGTGGTCGCAGTGCCGTCAATGCCCGCGAAGTCGCCGTTTACGTTGTTCTTATTTTGAGATGTCGCCACCAACATACCAAAGGCAAAACTATCGTCGAAGAGAGTAAAGTCACCCGCACTCGCATCGAGATTGGCCGCATCATCGCGCACGACGGACACTAAATAACTGAAATCGATACTAAATGTCAGGAAGTAGTCGTTGTCGCCGTTCCCATCAATATCGGTGGCCGTCGCCCCTGAGAGAAGATTGGGATCCGAGGCATTGAAAGTTACATCCGTGATCCCCGTGCCCACCGGTGTATAGAACGCATTATTGGAAGCAGACGGAGATCCGTTTCCGTTCCAAAGAGAAACGGACTCACCCGTACTCAAGACTGAACCGATCGATGCCGTATTCGGGGATGTGCCGCCTGCATCGAGTATCTGGATGCGGTTTGGATTTTTACCCGCATACTGAATAAAGTAATCAAGCGTGCCGTCAGTATCGAGATCTAGGCCGACGTTCACAAACGAATCGAAAGTAGATTTTTTCGACCCACCGAAACGAACCCTAAAGAACAATTCACCGGTAGTCGATGTAGTTCCGGATTCATAGGCCGCGTAAAACCCCATAAGCCCCCCATAGCCACCCACAATATCGAGGCCTTTACCCTCAGAACCTTCGTCTTGAGCCGGATCGGACGGCCCGCCCAAAGACACCGCATTAAAATCTAATGTCGGCGAATTCAGCGATAAAACCACAGCATGCGCAGTGCCCCACACGATCAGAGCACCTACGATGATGAAAAGACTACGAAACTTGCACATTTGGCCCCACAGTAGGGGAATCTACCTAGTTTCGCAACATTTTACGCGTATATTCGGCGAGGATTACTCGATCTTATTACCCCTACTCCTAATCCTAATCCTAATCCTAATCCTAATCCTCCCAAGATCGACGGGATTAGAATTATAAGTAAGATTAGGACATTTCCACTACGCTCGAGGATGTGCTTGCTTATGCGCCTCCTTAAGTCGCGCGATGGAGACGTGGGTGTAGATCTGGGTGGTCGAAAGATTGGCGTGACCGAGCAACTCTTGCACCACGCGCAGATCGGCTCCCTCGTCGAGCATGTGGGTGGCGAAGGAGTGGCGAAGTTTGTGCGGCGTCATATCGAGCGGCAGTCCAGCGGCGGCGAGGTGCGTTTTGAGCAGTTTTTGAATCTGGCGCGGCTCCATGCGTTTGCCCCGGCGGGTGCAAACGACGGGCGCGTTGAGCGCGGCTTCCAGCTCGAAGCGTTGCACGAAGGTTTTGAGGCATTGCACCGCGACGGGGCCGAGCGGGCAGAGGCGTTCTTTGCGGCCTTTACCAAAGACGCGGGCGACGCCTTGGCCGAGATCAACTTGACTGTGATTGAGTGCACACAGTTCGCTCACGCGCAGGCCCCCGCCGTAGAGCAATTCCAGAATAAGGCTATCACGGAAGGCGTCGAACTCGCCCAACTTGCCGTCCTGCCAGAGCAGGATTGGCGCGTTGAGCAAGGCGCGCATCTGATTTTCAGTGAGAAACTTTGGCAGCGGCTTATCCATCCGGGGCAAAGTGAGCCCAGTGAAGGGGTTGTTTGCCACGATGCCTTGCCTGCGCAGATAGAGATAGAACGCGCGTAAGCCGGACACTTGATTATGCAGCGTGCGCCGCGCTTTGGTGCGCCCTTCTTCGATCAAGAAGGAGCGCACTTGAATGGAGGTGACGATCGCGAAGTCTTCTTTCCATTTGCCAGCCTCTTTCAGTTGGCGGACGAAGTTTTCCACCGCCGCCCGGTAGTTACGCACCGTGTATTCCGAGACCCGACGCTCATGCGTGAGGTGGTCGCAGAACTTTTCGAGGTGGGGGATCGGGGTGGGCATTACTTCCCCAGCTTAAAGCGTTCAATCACTTCGTCGGCAAAATAACGGTAAGCGTGGGCGCCGCTGCTGTTAGGCTCGTATTCAAAAATCGATTGGCCGAAGCTGGGCGCTTCGCTGAGGCGAATGGAACGAGGAATCATGCTGCGAAAAACGAGTTCGTCGAAGTGGTTGCGCACCTCGCCGACGACTTGCTGACCGAGATTTGTGCGCTGGTCGAACATCGTCATAAGAATACCTCCGAGTTGGAGCCCTTCGTTGACGCCTGCGTCGCGCAGCTTGTCGACAACTTTGAGAATTTGGCCGAGTCCCTCCATCGCGAGGTACTCGCATTGCAGGGCGATGATTAAATAATCGGCGGCAGCCAGACTGTTCATCGAAAGCATACCGAGCGCGGGCGGGCAATCGAGCACGATGACGTCGTAGTCGTCCGACTCGCGGAGCGGGGCGAGCACATCGCGCAATTGCACCAGGTAGTTTTCGCGTTGATAAAGTTCGATCTCAATGGCGGCCATGTCGACCTCCGAAGGAATAATGAAGAGGCAATCATTGGCGCCGACAGGTTGCACTTTTTCCAGTGCATTGCCCTCGCCGCAGAGCGGACCGTAGAGGCTACCGCCTTCAAGCTTTTCGAGGCCTAGCCCACTGGTGGCATTGGCCTGCGGGTCGAGATCCACGAGCACGGTGCGCACGCCCTTATCAGCGAGTGCATAGCTAAGATTGATGGCAGTCGTCGTTTTACCGACGCCGCCTTTTTGATTCGCAATAGTAAATACGGTAGCCGACATGGGATTGTTGATAGTCGATGGTGAATCGCCGTCGAGAAGAAAGGCAGGTGCGTTCGCGATCTGCGTCTGCCCAGGTTGGAGTCCCGCCTTTAGGCGGTTGCGCCTGTAAAGCCACTCTAACGCGACCGCCTAAAGGCGGGACTCCAACATAGCCTCCGCCACCACTGGATTCCGCAACATCCCGATGCCACTGATCTCGATGGCCACCTCGTCGCCGGGCTTGAGAAAGCGCTGCGGTTCGGAAGCGACGCCGACGCCAGGAGGGGTGCCGGTCAGTATCACCGTGCCAGGCAGCAGCGTGGTGCTGCCACTCAGAAATGCGATCAACTCGGCCACCGTAAAGATCATGTCGCCCGTAAACGACTCCTGCCGGATTTCGCCATTCAGGAGAGTGCGGATCGGTAAAATCTGTGGATTCGGAATACGATCTGCAGTGACGAGGATGGGGCCCAATGGACAAAAAGTATCGAAGCTCTTACCTTTGACCCACTGGCCACCGCCGTGCATTTTTTGCCAATCGCGTGCGCTCACATCGTTGGCGCAAGTGTAGCCAAGCACATAGTCGAGCGCATCTTTGGCGGCGACGTTCTTGCAGGTCTTGCCGATGACCACCGCCAACTCACACTCGTAATCGACTTGATCGCTGTGCAAATAGCGAGGAAGCACAATCGGAGACTCCGGATCGAGCACTGAAGTGATGCTCTTCATGAAGACGACCGGATACTCCGGCAGCGCCGACTTCATCTCGGCAGCGTGCGCACGATAGTTCAGCCCAATGGCGTAGATCGCGCTCGGCTCAACCGGTGCGAGGCGACGCACCGGATCGAGCAATTCCTCGCTTTGCGAATACTCACCGTAGAGTTCGCCTTTGAGACGATAGACCTGATTACCGACCTCACACCCATAGTGGATGCAACCGTCCCGAGTTTCTACGCGCACAATTTCCATAAAAGGAGAGGATTGCCCGATCATAGAATTGCGCAAATTTTTTCTTGCTTCAACTGAGATCACGACCTTTATTCCCGCCCTTCCGTATGGATACGGGGGCTTAGCTCAGTTGGTTAGAGCGCATCCTTGACATGGATGAGGTCGCAGATTCGAATTCTGTAGCTCCCACCATGCTTCGCTCTCCGAGCTACGCATGGCGCAGCTCGGAGAGCGAAGCATGCCCTTGCGTAGCCCGATTCAATTCCCATGCGACAAATCAAAGCACTCATTTACGCACTTCTCGGCGGCATGGTCGCATGGGGCTATTGGCAAAGAGGTAGTCTGGGTATGACGATCTTTATCACACTATTCACCCTCGCTATGGTTGCACTCACACTCTCAACCATCGGCCGAATGCGTATCAGCTGGAACAAGGACGGCATCACTCTTTCGGCTTTTCCCAAAAAGCCGAAACTCATTCACTGGAAAGATTTAGAAAAAGTCTCCCTCGACCATCTCGGTTACCACGTCAGCGCCACTAGCGGCCGATTTAAAATTCGCAAAAAATCGATGCCCGACGACCTATTGAAACAAATTAAAGAAAACGTCCGCCTGAACAACGAGGCGAACGTAAAAGCGATCAGCAACTATTCGTTGACACAGGCGGGTGCGCCCCCAGTGACTTCTTCAAAAATTGACGGCGCATCCTCATAGCGCATCAGTTGCTCGACAAGTGCCGCTTGCGCGGGCGCACAGATCAGGAAGAGCTCGGCACCTTCGGCCGTCTCGACGCCCATCCAGAGTTTCACCTCTTGGTAATGATTGAGCAGCCAAGTCAGCGCCTCATTCATGGCACGCCCATCTGTCGGCAGTTCGTAAAAATCTGCTTGGCGGTCGCTATGCGACCAAACGACTGTTTGAGGATTATCCAAGGGAGCGGGCACGGATCAGAGATAAGACTTTTGAGTAAACAATCAAGTATTCCGAGAAAACGGGAAGCGCTTCAATCTTTTTTGACAATTGACCGGCTTTTAATCCTCAAAAAACGCGATGCGTTTCACCACCTCCGCCGCAAGAAAAAACCCTACGGTGCCCGTCAAGTAAGTGGCCGAGCCGAACCCCGTATCACAGTTCAGCCGATAGTCCTCGCCCGACTCGCGCTCGCAGCTGACGGAGCCGTCGGGCATGGGAAAGACGGGCGACTCGTCGGAATACACGCAGTCGATCTTAAACTTCTGCCGTTTGAATTTAGGAAACCCGTATTGTTGCCGCAGGCGCTTGCGTACTTGTAAAAGCAGCGGATCGTTGATCGTGCGCGCCAGATCGCAGATCCGCACACGGCTCGGGTCGATACAGCCGCCCGCGCCGCCGCAAGTAATCAGCTTGAGCCCACGCTTGCGCGCCTCAGCGATCAAGAAGCACTTGTGTCTGGTCGCATCGATCGCATCGACAATGTAGTCGTAGGCCGGCTCCAGTAAACGCTCCGCCGAGGTTTCGGTAAAAAAGACTTCTTCCACCGTGACTGCACACTCCGGTGCGATTTGCCCGACCCGCTCGGCCAGCACCGCCGCCTTTGATCGTCCTACCGTGCCGTCGAGCGCATGGATCTGCCGATTCACATTACTCAGGCATACTTCGTCCAAATCAACAAGCGTAAGCGCACCGATGCCCGAACGCGCCAGCGCCTCGACCACCCACGAGCCGACGCCCCCGAGCCCGATCACACAAACGTGCGCCGCGCGTATCCGCGCCAAACCGGCGGTGCCATACAAGCGCCCAATCGCACCAAATCGTATTTCGTAGTCAGACATTTTATTCAGAGGACAGCAGTCAGCAGGCAGGAGACAGAATCAATCAAAAAACACATCGCGATCCCCCCTCCAATAAATACCCTGCGTATTTATTGACCTTTATTGACCACGAATCAACCAAGCGAGAAAAACTGAAAAGTTCTTTCTTCACACAGGGGAAAGAGCACGCCACTCTACATAAATGGCCAAGCTACAAGACATCGTCGCCTTTTGTGATCAACTCACTCGCCGTGCGGAAGTGAAAGACTTTGAAGGTGCCCACAACGGACTACAAATCGAAAACAACGGCACCGTCCAAAAAGTCGGTGCGGCTGTCGATGCAGGTCAACGCCCCTTTGAGGCGGCCATCGCAGAGGGGGTCGATTTCCTCATCTGCCACCACGGCCTCTTTTGGACACCACCGACGCCCTTGACCGGTGCCAACGCACTCAAGGTGAAGACAGCCTTCGATGGTAACCTCGCCGTTTACGGTGCGCACCTGCCACTCGATTGCCATCCCGAGATCGGTAATAACTCGCTACTGGCCAAAGCACTCGACTTGAAAAAAGTCGACACCTTCCTCAACTACGAAGGCAACGACATGGCGACGATCACGCTTGGCCCTAAGGGTGGCCGTGCCGAAGTGTCCAAAAAGCTGCAAGCCCTCTTCCCCGAAACCTATCATGCCATTGAGTACGGCAGCGAAAAGCCCAAGCGCATCGCCATCCTCACCGGCAGCGGCCAAAGCGCCGTGCCACACTTGCTCGCCAACGGTATCGATACCCTCATCACCGGCGAACTGCGCCAGCACCACTTCAACATGGCGCAGGAACTGGGGCTCAATCTCTACCCTTGCGGTCACTACGCAACCGAAGTCTTCGGCGTCAAAGCCCTCGCCGCCGAGGTCGCCTTAAAATTTCAACTCGAATGGAAGTTCATCGAACAACCCTGCCGACTCTAATGATTAAAAAATAACAACAAGTCCTCGGTCTAGGTTTGCCATTCATCAATAAGAAACTAAGTTATTCACCCTAAATGAAGAATACGGCAAAGATCGATCCAGACGGCAACTCCATGCTACTTCGCGCCTCCGCGAAGCGACTCTTTGAGAGTTTGATGGAGCAGACGGCCGACCGCATCTATATAAAGGACAAAAAAAGTCGTTTCATCGCCGCCAGCCAGACGCTGGCCGATATGCATGGCTACAAAGATCGACACGAGCTGGAAGGGCTCACCGACTTCGACCTCTTTACCAAAGAGCACGCCCAGCAAGCCTACGACGATGAGCAAGAGATTCTTCGCACCGAAAAGGCGATCATCAACAAAATAGAGAAAGAGACTTGGGAGGATAAGGACACCACCTGGGTCTCCTCGACCAAAGCACCGCTCTACCTGAGCTCTGGCAAGCTTGCCGGCATCATTGGCATCTCGCGCGATGTCACTAGCGAAAAACATGCACAGGAGAAGCTAGCCGACAGCGAACAGCGCCTGCGCGAGCAAAATGAGATCATGCGCTCGGACTTCGAAAGCGCCATGAAGGTGCAAAGCGTGATGATCCCCGGGCGCGTGCCACATGTGAAACATGTGAACATGGCGTACTTATGGAAGCCGATGACCATGGTCGGCGGCGACATCATTAACTTTCCCCGCAATCCCAGCAATTGCCTCCTCTTTTTTATGGGCGATGTCTGCGGCCATGGCGTGACGGCAGCCTTCTACACCGTACTGATCAAATACCTGACTGCCCACAGTGCGGAAGTGTATAACGATAACCCGCGCGACTTCCTCAACTCCGTGAACGAAGGCGTGACAGGTCGGATCAATTGCGGCTTTGTCACTGGACTCGCCGGACATTTTGGTGCCCGCCAAAAAGATGGTAGCCGCAAGCTTATCCTCTCCCATGCAGGGCATAAACAAGTCCTGATCTACCGAAAAAATGACGACGCCATCGAGCTGATCGATTTGCCCAATGGCACCGTAATGGGGATTCCTGGCACCACCGCCTCCCGCGCCAAAGCATTCGACCTCCACATCGGCGACCGCTTTTATGCCTTTACCGACGGCATCGTCGAAGCCTCCAACCCCAAAGGTGAAGAATTCGGAATGAAGCGCGTGATCGAGCGCTTCAAAGAACTGTCTGCTGAACCGATCAGCGAAACGATCAACACGCTCTACCAAGAAGTCGGCGCCTACACAAAGGTGCCCGACCAGCAGGACGACATTACCATCCTCGGCTTCGAACTGAGCTAGCGTAAAAGTAGGGGCGCGACTTTCTTCACGCGCACTGATCCACCACGCTCAAGATATAGGCTGCCGCCGTTTCCGCACGGAGCACATTCCGGCCCAAGCGCACGGGTAAAAAGCCTGCCATTCGCAGCGCCTCATATTCACCTGCTGTAAAATCACCCTCCGGACCAACGGCCACCACGACCTCTTTCAATACGCCCGCAGATTCCAACATCTCTCGCAAAGGGCGACTGCCGTCCTCCAAGCTGGCGACCACCCGCAAGGAAGTAGCGCTCACGGGATGCTCGCCCAACTCAGCGGGTGGGGACACCCGCCCTCCCGAGCACAAATCGCTGACGACTGCCTTGTTGCTACTCAGCCAATCGACCAACGAAACTGGCGAAGCCAGTTCCGGCAAATAACCCAAGCCGCACTGCTTGCAGGACTCGATCATCGTCAAACGCCACTTCTCTACTTTAGAAAGCAAACGCTCGCCCTTGATCTGCACATCGCCCTGATCGGAAAACACGGGTTGCACCCGCACCGCGCCGATCTCCGTGGCCATGCGTAAAATCAGATCCATCGTCTTCCCTTTCGGAATCGATTGTAGCAAGGTCACTCGTGGCATCGGCGGCGCATCCCGCACCACCTCATCGACATCCACCCGCACCGCCTTAGCATCCGCCGCAGCAATCCGTCCCAAATAACGGGCACCCTTTCCATCCAACACTTCAACAGTCTCGCCGACCTTCGCGCGGAACACTCGCACCAAATGATGACTCTCCCGCGCATCCAAAATCAGCGAATTTGCTTCCACAGAAGCTTCAGGGAACAAAAAAGATCGATAGCGTGCCATACTTAGAGTGAAAGTGAAGGTGTGAGTGAAAGTGTGCAACACTTTCAGTTTATCAGTTGTCGGTTTCCCAGTTATCAGTTCTATCAATCTCTCAAACAATTCCCCATTCCTTCGTCATCTCCGGCAGACCTCCTAATCCCTAATTCCTAATTCCCAATTCCTAATTCCTAATTCCTAATTCCTAATTCCCAATCCCTAATTCCCAATTCCTAATTCCTAATTCCTAATTCCCAATTCCCATGCACCCTTTCCTCACAAACGACTTCCACATCAAGTGGTCCACTCTCACGCCCGAGCACATTGAGGCCGACATCACCAAAGCACTTGATGAGGCCAAAGCCGCCGTCGATGCCGTCGCCTCACAGAGCGAGCCACTGACTTACGCCAATGCCATTGTCGCGCTCGACGACGGACTAGAGACGCTCAACCACGCGTGGGGGCTCGTGAGTCACCTCGACTCCGTCAACAACAGCCCTGAGCTTCGGGCTGCCCACAATGCGATGCTGCCTAAAGTGAGCGAGTTCTTCGCCGGCATCCCGCTGAATGAAGCGCTCTGGAGTACCCTCAAAGCCTACGGCGTGCAAAGTGACACCGAAACCCTTTCGTCCACCAAGCACCGCTACATCGAGGAGACTCTGGCCGACTTTCGCGAGGCCGGTGCCGACCTCCCGACCGAGCAAAAGCAACGCGCCGGCGAGATTCAAAGCCAACTAGCCGAACTCACCCACCAATATTCCGAGAACTGCCTCGATGCCACCAATGCATGGGAAAAAATTGTCACCGATAAAGGACAACTCTCAGGCCTACCAAAATCCGCCCTCGATGCCGCCCGCCAAAGCGCCGAGCAGAAGAAAAAAGAAGGCTGGCGCTTCACCTTGCAGGCTCCCTCTTACATCCCCGTGATGACCTACGCAGACAGCGACGCACTGCGCAAAGAAGTCTGGCAGGCCTACGCCGCCATCGGCCGTGACGGAGAGCACGACAACCGAGAGCTCGTCCGCCAGATTCTCGACCTCCGCCACGAATTTGCCCAACTCGTCGGGCAGGCCAACTTCGCCGACCACGTCACCGAGCGACGCATGGCCGCCTCCGGCGACGCCGCCCTCAGTTTTGGCGATGAAATTTTTAACAAAGTGCGCGGCCAGTTTGAAAAGGAAGCGGAGCAACTGCGCCAATTTAAGTCAGGCGACGACGCAGAATTGCTAGAACCATGGGAAGTCGGTTACTGGGCAGAGAAACAGCGCAAAGCCAACTACGATTTCGACGAAGAAGTGCTCCGCCCCTACTTCCCCATCGACCGCGTGATCAGCGGTATGTATGAGATCGCGCAGCGGATTTTTGGGCTACGGATTGAAGAACGTCGAACATCAGGCTTCGAACGTCGAACATCGAACGTCGAACATCGAACGTCGAATGGCAAAGAAGCCGCTCAAGCAGACGTAGAATCAGAATTCGATGTTCAGCGTTCGACGTTCGATGTTCAATGTTCGGAATCTAAGTCCCCAGAAGCTTGGCACCCCGAGGTCAAATTCTACGATCTGTTCGACTCCGAATCGAGCGAACACCTCGGCTCCTTCTACGCCGACTGGCACCCACGCGAGTCCAAGCGGGGCGGCGCATGGATGAACTACTTCATCTCCGGCAACCGCGACGCTTCCGTCGGTAAGCGCACACCCCACCTCGGTCTGATCTGCGGCAACTTGACACCCGCGGTCGGCGACAAGCCCGCACTGCTCAATCATCGCGAAGTGGAGACCATTTTTCACGAATTTGGCCATCTACTCCATCACCTCTGCGGCGAGGTCGAAGTTAAGTCACTTAACGGTGTCAACGTGCCATGGGATTTTGTCGAGCTCCCCTCTCAGATCATGGAAAACTGGTGCTGGGAGCGAGAGAGCCTCGATTTGTTTGCCCGCCACTACGAAACAGGCGAGCCGATCCCACCAGAGCTCTTCGACAAGATGCTGGCCGCGCGCAATTACATGAAAGCCAGCGCCAACGTCCGCCAACTAGCGATGGGCAAGATGGATCTAGAACTGCATATGCGCTGGCCAGAGTCAGCCAAAGAAGACCTCGACGCCTTCGTCGAAAACATCCTCAAAGGCTACAGCACCGAGTATAAGACTAAGCCCCAGAGCAACGTCTTCAACTTCGGCCACCTCTTCAGCGGCCCCACTGGCTACGCCGCCGGCTACTACAGCTACAAATGGGCGGAAGTGCTCGATGCCGACGCCTTTACCCGCTTCCAAAAAGAAGGCATCCTCAACGGCGAAACCGGCCGCGACTTCCGCGCCAAGATCCTGTCAAAAGGCAACTCCGAAGACCCCGCCCAGCTCTATAAAGACTTCATGCACCGCGCCCCAGATCCGGAGGCACTGCTGCGGCGGGATGGGCTGCTGAGCTAAAACTTAAACCTGTGCAGGTTTTAGTATCTTATTTATAGAACTCGCCCTGATATAGAAGAAAATGAAATCTAAAACCGCAGATGGACGCCGATACACGCGGATTTAAGAGAAGAACCGAATCCTATCTGCGTTTATCCGGTGCCTGCCCTGCGTAGCTCGTAGAGCGAAGCACGGGTCCATCTGCGGTTAAAAAAATCCGTTCCGACGTGACAGAAAGCTCTCGACCAGTCGGCAGTCTTCGGCCAGATTCGGGGCTACATCCAGTCGGCATAGACAACCCATTTAACGCGCTCGATTTACGACAATCCTCACTAATCCAAAATCCTCAGGCTGGGTGTCTAGCCTCTACGTTTGCACCGAATGCTGACGCGTCGCGTCAGAGTTATATGTAGGTCAAATGGGGCGCTTTCTTTTATTTGCCTTTGAGTAAGGTGCTCCTAAAAAACCCGCTTACGCCGGATCTCTTCCTCGCTACGCGCACGCGCACGACTCTGCTCTAGAAGAACCTCCTGCATTTCCTCAGAGAACTCTTCGCGGAATTGGGCGTACTCTTCTTCGGAGTCAAAAGCAGGGACGAAGTCGCCTGCGAGGTCTGGGACGATAACCATGGCAGTCATAAGATTTCCTTTAGTTAATTTGGCTTAAATTACTCACGTAGAGATCATAGGGGGTGAACTTTTGCAAGTCCGATTTGATAAGGTTTTCTGCGCCATTTAGCGACGAACCTAGGTCAAAAATCAGCTTCTCAGGTAAATGACAGGCAACCAAGCCTGAGGTTTCATATCCGTTCCGGGTGGCATCCCAGATGATCTCACCGAGCACCTTGCGCTTCTCAAATAGTGCAGGTTTCGAAATCTCGCAGACCCAAACGAAATGCGGCATCGGCAAATAACGATAGACCTCAGCCACAGAGGAATGCCCCATGCCTCGCTCCAAAACGCGCCCCTTAAACGACGTCCCAGTCGTTAAAAAGATACGAAGCATCAGCGTCTCCCCCTGCAAAGAAGGGGATTCATTGATAAACTTTGCCAACGAGAGTTCGGCTGCTTTTCGAAATCCTTCCGGACTGAGATAGACTTTATCAGGCAACGGTGCGATAAAACTATCGATATCATCAAACCGAAAACCAGAGTCCTGCTGCGTCGCCGGGCCACCTTTATGCAAAGGCTGATACGGGAAGGTGTTGTCGTCACTAATCACGAGGCCTTGGTTAAACTCAGACGAATAATGCAGGCACTTATCATCCGGAATTAATTGCGCATCAATATTCGAAAAATGACCAAATGAGGAAACGACGTGTTCCGGCACCCCCACTAGGCATGGGATTCCCGACTCGATGTAAGTGTAGAGTAAATGCTCAAACTGATCCCCATGTTGATCTCTTGTGTATATCGACGGCTCAAAACTATGCTGCCTAAGAGCTTCCGCCATTTGCCACATAGTCAAACCATCAGACATACGGCCAATCGAGTAGTCTTTAGTCAATTGACCTATCTGGAATGGGTGAATTTCTCCGTAACGGGGGTAGCGATTACTAAAATAACGGAGTATCGTCCACAGAGCAGACTGCGCACATACCGTAACATCTGTATCTTGGCTGATAAACGGGAAGCCATGCACTTCTAGAGAGACGCCAAGCAAATGGATTTTCTCGGAGCAAGTGCGGATGTGAGCTTCACCCATCCGAGAACCAACCGGGTAAATTAAAGTTCGACCCACGCAATTAGGCCGCGTCGGGCGAACCACCGAATACCCCAAATAGCTACGCTGCATACGCTCAACATCGACCAAAGCCGCCTTATCGAATATTTCATTAAAAAAATGAAGGCGATTACAGCGTGAATCAGGTGTTTGAAAGCGCTTCGAGTGGTAGTTCGAAAACGTATCGCGGTAGTCTTTATCGATATAGTGGCGCTCCACCAAAACTGTCTTCACCGAGTCCCCCAGCGCTTGTTCAAACTTGCCAAGACCCCTTTTATCCAAATGCGGCGCAGCCACCTTTAGCACTTCAGGCCACTCACCGCCATTTTCAAAGACCACAATGGGAAGCACACCCTGTTCATCGATTATCATTACTTAGAGCCTATCCCAAAATGGGTAAATTCAGCCTCAGTTTTGATTTTGATTAGTAACGGTTTTGAGGAAAAACCTGCAGCTTGAGTTTTTTCTATTTTTCGAACGAATTTGTGCCAAAAAGTCCCGAT
>Ga0209390_10002691_pt1:5000-30394 | contig 30394 bp, 20 predicted proteins | sample BON01_FD_187212 | JGI IMG/M metagenome (GOLD analysis project Ga0209390, IMG submission 187212) | Freshwater microbial communities from Lake Bonney liftoff mats and glacier meltwater in Antarctica - BON-01 (SPAdes) (version 2) | ecosystem: Environmental > Aquatic > Freshwater > Ice >...
GATGCGGAACGTCGAATTCTGAAACGTGTGGCTGGTTGAAAAGTGCCTGCATTGAGAAAGTCTTATAATTCCGGAGAGCGAACGAGCATCTTAGGCTCTGCTCAGCAAGGCTGATTATAGGCTCTGATGTCGCTGCCGAAGTGCATAAAATAGGATTAATAATCCCGCACCTTTTTTCGGATTTCAATTCTTTCGCAGTTCCATCCAGCATTCCGAATCGGCCGCGACCGCTTCACCGACCTTGTCCACCGGATGATTGAAAAGATAGCGCCAGACCTCTTCGTGAATATAGCTTCTGGACGCATCCTTAATCGCGGCGCCTCCTGGCACGACACAACTATGAGCTCGCTTGTCATCAGCATAAATCGTTTAACGGCAAGCCGTAGGCGCAGGCAAATTGCCGCACAACTTACGCCTTTGGCTTGCCGTTAAACGAAAAAACTTATCCACGGGTATATACCATTTACTCGTCGGACGTTTGAATTGATGGCCCACGCCAGATTCCAAAGATCATCACCATTCGCTGCGTTCAACATCGCATTCGCATGGTACGTTGAGGAATATAACCTCATCCGGCCTGACGGCCAGCCTCGGCGACTCAACACGCCGAGGCAACGCAAACCGCTCCCCCGATCTCGGGGGAGAAGGGACGGGGATGGCGATTCTCGGAACAAAAAAGTGCTACGCAAGGCCGGCCAGTTTTCGGCCGGTCCAGAAGACACCCAATAACACCACGATCAGGCCGCCCCAGGCCGGATGGCTCCAGAGACGGAAGCGGCGGATGATGGGTTCAGGCTCCGGCATTGCTGCGATGCGTTCAACGAGAGTCTGGATTTCCGACAACGTTGTTAGTTCGCCGCGCGTGACCTGAGCGATTTCCTTCAGGATGTCTGTTCGGGCCGGTTGTCCAATAAGTTCCCGCTCCTGACCCTGAACAGAAATGATTGTCTCCAGCCGCGCACCGGTTTCCGCACAGGCCGTGATCAGTTTGTACTGGCCGCCTTCTTCAGGTGTAAACGAGCCAGTAAACAGACCCCAGGAATCTTCGCCTGCCGTGGCCAGCCGAACAGAGTCAGTTTGGCCTGATGGTGAAACCGTCTGAACAATGACAGTTCCCGTTCGCAATGGATCGCCGACCGCACTCATCACGTTTGCATTCAGAGTGAGCACATTGCCAGCCTCGGGACGGTCGGGCGAATAAAACAGTCGCATCGCTTCACCCTGTGACATATTCCGCTGATACGCCATCCATCGAACGACCTGTCCCCAGAAACGATAGTGGTACAAGTCTTCAACACCCTTTCGCCAGCGCCATGCCCCATCGGATCCCATGAACAGGACTTTGCCCGTGCCCACAGTCCGTGTTGCAATCAAAGGAACGCGACCATAAGACGTCGAATCCGAATCGTGGGTCGCCAGAACTTGTGTTCCGATTTTTGCTCGTTGAGCGGCCGCGTACCACTGAAACCCGGGCAGCCCATTCCAGACGGATTCGTTTGCCGCGTCGTCCGGTTCAAGTCGAGTCAACAAGCTGCGACGCCCGGCTTCCGTCAGAGAAAACCGGGCCGGTCGGGAAGAACCGTAGCCCTTCGGATGTGCGGCATCCAGCACAACCGGATAAAGCTCTTCCAGTTCGCTCGTCTGCAGTGAGTTCTGAAATCCTCGAAAACCAGGCAGGAACACAAGACCGCCCGCCTGACTGCGAACCAGTTGCCGAAGATTTATGCAGTCCTTGGGAGTCAGCTGTTTTGATCCAATCCCCACGTCACCCAGAAAGACGACATCGTATTCGAACAATTCCTTTTCGGTTGGAAACTGATCCAGATAACCTCTTCCCCCACCGACCTGTTCCAGGTCTGGATGATAGAGCAGGCAGCTGACTGCCACTCCTGGATCGCGTTCCAGCGCATTGCGGAGATAGCGATATTCCCAGCGAGGATACGATTCAATCACCAGCACCTTCAACTCTTCGTCGCGAATCGTGATTGGAATCGTAAGCTTGTTGTTCTCCGTCAGTGTTTCTGATTCATCCACGGGAATCTCAAGGGTCAGCGAATACTCACCTGTCGTTCCCGGTTTCCATTCGATCGTATCCTGCTGCTGCCCCATGCCGGTAACGCGAACTGTTTTTTCAAGCTTCTCGCCACGAGTCCCGGTCAGCGAAACTCTGATATCCCGATCGGCCGGCAGCCAGCTGATGATTCGAAAAGGAATTCTCAGAGATTTATTCACAACACCAAACGTGGGCGCATCAGAGGCAGCCAGCTGCATATCCGGGAGACGCTCTTCACTGCCGACACTAACTGCAAACACCGGCACGTTTTTGACTCGCAGCGCCGACGATGCCACACCTGGCGACTGCCCTGTATTCCAGTCTCCGTCCGACAACAACACGATTCCTCGCAGATTGGTATGTTTATCCGACGCGGCCTGAAGTGCCTGATTCAGATCGGTTCCTTTTTCGACTGTTGGCGGCTGAGAGGAAAATGGTTCAAAAATAACCTTCATACGACCATCAAGGGATTTCCACAGTTCCGGCTGGATCACCGGTGCCACGGCATCGAACCGTGTGCGCGGTTTCTCGGCAGGCGACTGCGGGTTCACGATGTCTCGCGTTTGCATGCTGCCAGACGTATCGTACAATACGACCAGCGTGGGCTGTTCCTGTGGCTTGATTTCCTGAGTGAACTCGGGCTGATTCAATGTGATGAGTACAAGCACGATCAATGCGAAGCGAAGAATCTCCAGCCACAGCATGGACCGCAAATAGCCGCTCCGTTGCCAACTGATCCAGCAGCAAACCGCCGCCGCGACCAGCACGATGATGGTGAGAATGAGTGTGAAAGGTGTCCAGACAAAGTTCATGATGGGGAGTTCATTGGGTTCGTGATCAGACAGCAGGAATGCCCAGGTCACGGCAGATCTTGCGGGCCAGAATATCGGAGATCTCATTGTGACGAGGGACGGCCGATCGATGCCCGTTCGCCGGATTTCCCCACCACGAATGATTGCCTCCTTCTCGGACGAGATGGCAACCATGGTCAGTCAAATGGCGAATCAGATCGCGTCGTTTCATGGATGAATCGCAACCTCTTCAAACGATTCACCGGCAGCGTGCCGTGCATCTTCACGATTCATTTCGATCGCTTCCTGCAAAGCCTCGCGCAAGTTGTTGAGTAACTCTTCCCGAGTCGCTCCCTGAGAATTTACGCCCGGAACCTCTTCAATCCAGCCGATCCACCAGGGTCCGTCTTGTCGAATGACTGCGTTGTACGCGGAGTCGATCATGATTATTCCTTGCCCCGTCGAGATAGTATTTGTATTCGTGTGTAAAGTTACAGCGAAGAACGGAGATGTTCCTCGTTTGGCCGCAATACCGTTTAACGAAGCAAAGTAGTGGGCACATTCCATGTGCCGCAACCCTTAAAACGCGTGGTTTTTAGAGAATCAGCGGACGGAACACGGAGTGTGCCTGCTACTTTTTGAACGGCATTGCGGTTAAACAACTCAACCTGGCCGCGAGTGGTTTAAGGTTGAGGCGTTTTACATATGCAGAGCTTCATGTCTTCATCGCCGAAACTTTCCTTGGAAATGGAGTATTCTCTTTTGGCGGTTCACGTTTCGTCGGCTTGTCCTCTGAAGTTCTCGTGACTTTCTCCGGAACGGACAGCAGGGCCTCCGCCATCAGAGCGGCAATCATCAGCACCAGAAACGTGCGCCACACTTCACTGGCCAGGGCCATCGCGCTTCCTGCTTTGTCATCAATCCGTGTATAATTCAGACCGTTCAGCACCTGCTCAAGAGTTCCCTCACTCACAACTTCCACGCTGTCTTCAGTCAGCGGACGGTTGAGAGCAAACGCAGCCTCTGGAGTTTCATAAAGCCCATTGTTAATTGTGCGTTGAGACAAAAGCACCGTACCGGATGAGTCATCCAGCGGAGTCCACGCTTCTGCCACACTCGCCTTCAATGTTCCGCTGTCATACTGGCGCGCTTCCCCGAGCGCAGCCGCTCCCCGCGCGACGGCTCGCTGAATCATGACATAAAACGTAATGCCGTTACTGACGAAATTGGAGTTCTCCGTTGTGGGCAGAGTGCTGCAGAACCAGACCGCCCCCTGATCCGTCGGAACTCGCACCAACAGAGGCGGTCCGTTTTCCAGCTTTGCAAGGACAGTCGCCTGTTCACTGATCACTTCACAGTTTCGATAAGTCACCAGCTGCCCAACTGGTAACGGTTTACCGCTTAAGGTATTTGACAGGAGATCCGCATCAGTTCGCCATCGTGACAATGCAAAATGGTCGCCATCCTCCGGCTCCAGCCACTGTCCCCACCGCGTCTCAAACAATTGAGTCACCGAAGGAACTTCCGGGGGGAAAAACATCACACAGCCGCCCATGGCCACAAACGATTCCAACTGATCCGCCAGAACGTCCGCTGGTAACGGCGCGTGCCACAGAATCAGAGCGGTGCTGTCCCATTCGATCACCCCGGTTTGCGCCGAAGACACGATCTGAGCATCGTAGACGAGACCCCGATCTGATGGCGTACCTGCCGCCAGTCGCAATAACTCCGCCACTTTTGTGTCATCGGATACAATCACTGTCTTCTGCACAGCAGGCTCTGCATAAACAAAGTTAAACACGTTGTCGGACAGGTTGGCATCACGAGGAAGCTCAACACGTCCCCAGCCGCGTCTGGATTCGCGATCGATTGGAATCGTATGCCCGTTTCGAACAAGCTGGGCGCCTGTCAGTTCCAGGTCTTCTGTCGAACGAGCCCCGCCAATGACAAAGGTCACAGGAACGCGAACAGGTTCTGTCGTCGCAGTTGCTCGTGAGAGCTTGAGATCCATGACCAGTTCAGCGCCTTCCGCGGTCTCCCTGCGATGAACGCCACTCACTGAAACCGACAAATTCTCCGATGCCGGCTCTTCATAGGTCAGAAGGTACAGGCGGACGCCGTCACGATTGCGCAGCTGATTGCGGACAGATTCCCAGCGACCGCCACCGGGGTTCCAATCCGCCTGTCGCAGATCCGAGCAGATCCAGACATCAGTGCGTCCCGCGTCACTGGTCAGAATGTATTCCGTGGCTTCCTGCATCAGAGCAGGAATGTCGGCGCTGGTGGATGTTGCGGCCGTTTCCGGAAGAGACATCAGCGCCTCCGGAGTACTCAGATCAAAACGCTGGCGAGTTGCGCTGTCAAAAAGAGCGATGCGAGTATTGCTGCCGAGGTCCTCAAACGCACTGGACAGTTTGGCAATCGCGGTTTCACGTTTCGACTGCCCTGTCTCTGGATCCTGTTCTTCCATGCTCACGGAACGATCAAGAATGACGACCGTGAGTTCCGGAGCACCACTTGTTGTCAGCCCCAGCCAACCGCCTGACATCGGTCGACTGACTGCAAAAATCAGTCCGGCCAGCGCCAGCATGCGGGTCATCATGATCAGGATGTAACGTAGCCTGGCCATGCCGCGAGCCATCCGTTTGGCCTGAAGCAGGAACATTGTCGCGGCCCACGGAAGCGTCCGATGTCGATTCTGATTGATCAGATGAATCAGAATCGGCAACGCGATCAGCGGAAGTGCAAACAGAATCAATGGCTGAAGAAATGTCATGGGGTGACTTCTTACTTTTTTCTCGCCAACAAAAAGCGGGCCAGCACATCCGCGTAATTTTCCTGAATGCTGACACGATGATAGTCCACTGCTGAATCCCGAAAGACGATACGCAGCTGCTCCAGCCACGTCTGAACCGCCTGCCGATACTGTTTGGCAATCGTCGTCGGATCGACCAGCATTGGACCAGCTCCTTCCAGATCCACAAACCGAATGGGACGGTCAAATTCGAAATCAATTTCGTTCTGTTCTACAAGGTGAAATACGGCCACATCATGCTTACGAAATCGCAAATGCTGAAACGCACCCTTGAGCGTCTCCGGATCCATAAAGAGGTCCGATATGACCACGACCAGAGCTCGCTGAGCAATACGTTCGGCCGCCTGATGCAGGGCCTCTGGCAAACCGGTTTCGCCGTCGGCCTTCATATCGCCAATTTCATCCAGCACAAACTTCAGATGCGCTCCACTGCGTTTCGGCCGAATCTCCTTCTGAAAATTCTTTCCCGCCGTGTAAAGCCCCACCGCATCACCTTGACCTGATGCAAGATAAGCCAGCGTGCCGGCGATCCGCCGAGCGTAGTCCAGCTTCGTCGTTCCTTCTTCACGACTTCCATCAGGACCGAAATTCATCGAACCGCTGACGTCCATAACCAGACAGAGTCGCAGATTGGTATCCGCTTCGTATTCCTTGATGTAAAAGCGATCGCTGCGTCCCCAGGCTCGCCAGTCCAGGCGACGAGTGTCGTCGCCCGGGACATATTTACGATACTCAGAGAACTCCAGACTGGATCCCCGCGTTGGGCTGCGATGCCGTCCCGACACACTGCCGATCATGGGGATTCTGGCATCCAGTGCCAGCCCCTGCAGTCTCGCAACGATTTTGGGATCCACGAAATTTCGCATCAAACTGTTTCTTTCTGATCGATTGGATCTGGCACAAAAAGCAGGGGCGTCCGCCCAACGGCTGTCACTCTGACAAAGTAGACGTCACTCTCCGAGTGACGAAGGCCTCTAAACGCGGCCCCTGGCATTCATCACTCGGAGAGTGATGGCTACTATAATCGCAAATCGAGTGGTGTTGAGTATCAGCCAGCCTGCTCCGCGTTCAGTTCATCGACCAGACGCTGAACGATGTCCTTGCTGCTGATTCCTTCCGATTCTGCACTGAAGGTCGTCAGCACACGGTGAGTCAGCACAGGTTCTGCGACCGCCATGATGTCTTCGAGTCGCGTCATATAACTGCCGGTCAGAGCAGCTCGGGATTTTGCTCCCAGAATCAGATATTGGACCGCTCGCGGTCCGGCGCCCCACGACACAAGTGGCTTCAGCCAGTCGGGCGATTCCGGCGTGCGTGGGCGAGTTCTTCGAACCAGATCCACAGCGAATTCATAAATATGCTGAGGCACGGGGACTCTCCGAACCAGTTCCTGAAACCGCAGCACCGAGGAAGCATCCAGAATATGTTCCAGGCGTGGGACCGAAACACCGGTCGTTGTACGGGCGATTTCAAGTTCTTCTGACCGAGACGGATAATCCACGTTAATCAGAAACATGAAGCGGTCCAACTGCGCTTCCGGCAGGGGATACGTGCCTTCCTGCTCCACTGGATTCTGGGTGGCCAGGACAAAGAACGGCGGTTCCAGAGGATAGGGCCGGCCCACGACAGTCACTCGATGTTCCTGCATGGCTTCAAGCATCGCGGCCTGAGTCTTGGAGGGTGCTCGATTGATTTCATCCGCCAGCACAATGTTTGCGAACACCGGTCCTTTGACGAACTCAAACTCACGCCGCCGATCCTGCGTTTCCTGCAGAATATCGGTGCCGGTAATATCCATGGGCATCAGGTCGGGAGTGAACTGGATCCGACTGAAGCTGAGCGACATGGTTTCGGCAACTCGACTGATAAGCAAAGTCTTGGCCAGTCCCGGAACACCCATTAGCAGCGAATGGCCTCGCGCGAACAGACAAATGCAGAGCTGTTCGATAACCTGTTCCTGCCCCACGATAATCTTTGCAAGTTCAGTCCGTAGTTTCCCATAAACGTCCCTCAGCTCATCAATTGCGGCCACATCATCAGACTGGAGTGAAGAGGCCGGCGTTGTTGTGGATGACATTGGTGTCCTGTAGCGGAGGTGGGTTAAGTTTTTATCCGGTCAGATGCGCAAGGAGTGTGCATCCTGCGGAAGAGAACAACGTAAGCGAACACAATAAAAGAACTTTTCCCGGTGGGCCGACAGCCCTGTCTGTTCAACGATTTTTACTCCAGCATAAAGCCAAAGCTGCCGCCGTTGTTTCGTAACTGCAGCTGTACATAATTATTTTCTTTTTGCCACTGAAAATAGGATTGCAGCTGCTTCCAGACGTCACGCTGCGGTTCAGTCAGAATTTTGTCCCGCACTTCTGCATCGGTTTTGAATAAAGGATGAGCAAGCAGAATCAGATGCCGGATATATTCCTGATATTGAAGCGACGAAAAAGTTTGTGGAAAACCACCTTCGACAAGTGAAAGGAAAGGCGCTCGCTGTTCTGGCAACAACCAGATTTCGTCATCCAGCAGTGCGACTAATGATCTCGCTGCTGCCGTACGAAATCCCGCAGAACGTTCGGCGGAACACTGGTCTCTGGCAGAGCCAGCAACAACTTTAACGGCATCCGCCCAAACCTCATTCTTTTCAATCGCACGAGTGTCAATATTCTGAGCTCCGAAACCGAAATTGCCGCCCATTTGCGCCATCTGCTGTTCCATGTGATCCAGAGTCTGCTGAGTGGATTCCTTCCAGTCTTCGACAGCTCGGATGGCCGCCCCTTTACTTGCAGTGCTCAGATACTCGACCTGTTCGCCGGACAGTTGCAATTCTTTCTCAAACCAGGCGACTCGCACGGCTGCTGCGCGAAGAAATTTCCCCCGCTGCTGCAGCCCAACTTCGTTCATCTGCTCGTACCAGCCATCAATCCCGGTGCTCGATTGAAAAATCACATGCTGACTGTTGGCATCCGCTCCCTTTAGATCCTGCAGCCGTTTCTTCTGCACGGAATTCAAAATGCTTTCGCCAGAAGCAGATGACATGAGCTTCGTAATAGGCTCATAGGGCAAATAATACGACTGCGGCTGGAATGAATACAGAGGATGGGAGAGCGGCGTCTTTTCCTGACTCAGCTGCTGCCGCAACTGCTCGCGCTGCGATTTGCTCAGGAACAGTTCTTCATCAATGGTGGAAACAACAGACTCAACAAAGGCCTGGTTCTGGAACGACTCGCGTTCCTGCAACGCGGACTCAAGTCGCTGGGATTGATCAGTCGTCAGCACATGCTTCTGCAAACTGACCACAATCTTCTTTGCAAAGTTCGTTGCTAGCGCAGGACTATGATCGGTGGCAGAAGGCAAAGTAAACGTGATCGGAAAAGTAGCAGGAAAATACTGTTGCCGATTCACTGGAATTTTGCTGCCCGCGAATTCCTGAAGATGCGAGATTATCTGAACTTCGAAAACTTCTTTTAGCCTTTCCTGCTGTTCTTCCGGCAACTGGCAAGAATGAATAATCCAAGCCTGCATAGCACGACCGTAGGCCAGAAGACGAGTCCGGAATTCGTCGACGTCCTTCTGGCTGGGCGCACCGCCGTCAGGTTCAGCATTGAACATCTCACCAACAACTTCCACGTCGACGGGACTGTCCAGTCCCACCGCCTGCCTGATCACAGTGCTGAGTTGCTGAAAGAGATTTTCAACCTCCGCGGGAGGCTGTGCGCTGGCAGTCTCCGGGATCACGAAGATGCATACAGCCAGCAGGCATCGGATTAAAAGCTTCATACGCAAAATTCCCGTTCAAAGTCTTCCACTCTTTCGGACTGACCCGACACCTGCCCGCAAGGCGGTGGAATTGTCCGCATCGCAGACGCCTGTGGCAAGCCGTTGCTGGAATTTATGCCCCACAGTTCGCCTGTCCGCGAATCGTTCGGAAGAGCAGGGCGGACCGTAAACTTGCGGAAATCAATGAGCCCCTTAGGCTTCCGAGTTGCCGTGCGCCTGCCAGCCGGCCTTTAAAAAACTGGCAATCATCGCCGTCAGCCACACGGCAACGGGTGTTAAAGCCGCAAGCACAGTCAGACTCATCAGGGCCTCCGTCCGGCCGTAGTGCATTTCGTTGTAAAGACGCGTCACAACCGGTTCAAGGGCGACAGGACGCAGAATGGAGGCGACGGTGACGTCCCAAAAACACCAGTGCGCCACCACAAGGCCGCCCAGAAGCCAGCGGCTTGTTGTCAGTCGCCACAGTGTTTTGGCCGCGCGTCTGCGAGTCTCAACAGCTGGTGATTTCAGCAGCAGCAGCGCGGAATGAATTCCTGGTCCGTCCTTCGCCTGCTGCAGGAGCAAACCGATCGCTAACGCCTTCGGAAGAACGGCAATCGCCTGCCCCAGAAGCATCGGCAGCCATGTGTCATAAAGCGGTCTCAGCAAAGGCAGTTGAAATACGGCCACCAGCAACACACTTAACACCAGAGAACCTGCCAGCCCAATAACGACCAGCCCAATGATCAGCCGCTGCGTCCATTGCATCGTCGAACGTTCGCGCACAGATCTCCGTTGTTGTTTCGGGAAAATGAACGCGACAAGGTTCATGGCCACAATGGTCGCCGCTGTTGCAAAGCCAGCAGAGGTCAAAATCTGCCGCACTGCCTGGTTTCTGTTCACGTGATTCGCCAACATGGAAACCAGTCCTGAAGCGGTGGCCGTGGCATTGCTCAGAAGTGGCCAAAAAAGAAACAATACAATTGCCGGTGCCAGAAAAAACGACGCCAGAACGCCACCGCCAGGTCGGCGTCCGCTACGACAGTCATCCTGTGGCATTTGTATTGCAGATGTTGTCGCCAAAGACAATTTGGAAGACGATCGTATCTGTTCAAACGAATGTCGATAGAGCAGCATCGCTGGCGCCAACAGAAGCAATTCACACAGCATCGGAATGAAGATCATCCGCACTGATTCCAAAAGCGGCTGCCGGGCCGCATGGGCATCAAACAGCCAGACTGACCAAGCCACCGGATGTCGGTCAATCTGCATCAGCGCAGCCGTTTCAAATTCCTGAAAAGCAATCAGCGCCATCAGACTCCAGCTGATGAGCAACGCGTTCCACGGCCCGTGGCCCCGTAGCGCCAGCCAACCGCGTTGCCACTCACTCGGACGAAGAGTCGTGCGCAGAAGTTCCCAGGAATGCAGCGACTCCTGCGTCACGCTTGTGGCAGGTAACAGCAGCGACACGGCAACTCCAACTGCCAGGCACCGCGCGAGCTGCAGCACTCCGTACAGAAATTCCGTACAGATCGCCGCCACCACAGGACTGGTGCCGAAACTAAGTTGCGTTGCCGTGAGACGATAGTGAAAGCCGATCAGCAGTTCAGGCACAAAGAACGGAAAGATCGCAAGCAGAATCCAAAAGCGTCGTGCGCGAACGGTGGCCCGGCGGCCGATCGTCTGCAGCACAGTTCTCAGCGGCCACAGCGCAACACTGGCGATGATTATGCTGCGTGCAAACGACCAGGCAATGGATTCGCTCAGAGTCATAGAAAGGCATCAGGTTCAACAAACGACGGGCTGCAAACATCGCAGGCCTGTGCCGCACGATACCTGCTGCGCCCTCTGAAAACATCTCGCTCTGTTGATTGATGGGCCGCAAAAAAAATAACGGGCCGATGGCTGCAAACCGACAGCAAAGACAACGCCGTTCACGAAAGGTGTCGGCCCAATGGAACTCGAATCGTCTTTTTAACCGTGAGCGGAAAGCCGCTAGCCGCCGTTTCTGTGCGGGCGACCAACCCGCGGCTAGCGCCTTGCGGCTCACAAAGCGAGTGCCATTGGGTGTTCGTCCGCCAGACTGTCGGATTATTCAATCCGAACTCCAGTGCCGTTGCCTGTGTAGGTCTGTGAAAGCCAGGTGAGCACATCCTGATCGTGCTTGGCGGCACCTTCCAGAGAAACTCCATCTGCCGCCCAGCCGATCAGCTGCAGAACTTCTTCAGGTAACTTAGACCTGTCGACAGACCCAAGCGGAATTTGCCGTGAAGCCGATTGAGCCAGCGCAACTTCCACTTCTTCCGACAGAAGGTACTCAATGAATTTTGCTGCGTTCTGCGGATGAGGACAATTGCGAATCATTGAAACACTATTGGGCAGGCAAATAGTTTTCCCCGAATCCAGACGCACGGGCAACATCTGCACCGGCTTCCCGGCATCAATGGCAGCAAACACATCGTCCGTGTCGGTGAACCCAACATCACAGGCGCCCGCAGCGACCAGATCTTTGACGGCCCCGTTGCCGCGCGCTTCGCGAATTCCGCGATCATGCAAAGACTGATGCCAGGCCTTAAGTCCTTCCAGCCCCAGTTCATCACACAGAACCGAATAATGCGAGAGCGTGGTGCCAAACAGCGGCACTGCGATCGCGGCTTTGGAAAGCGAACCTGCATTCAATGCGTCGAAAATGGCTGCCGGAGTCGCCGGCATCCTGTCGGTGTTGACGATGTAGACTCGCAGCCGCGCCGCGAACCCAACCCACTGGTGATCGGGATCTTTGAAACGATCCGGGATGCGAGCCGACAAGGAGCGATCACATGGAGCCAGCACGCCTTCCCGCTTCAGGCGAATCGTTCCCAGCGTCTGATTGTTCCAGAAAACATCGCAGCGAGGCTGTCCTTTTTCCGCGATTAAAAGGTTCGTCAGTCCCAAAGATTTGTTGGCCTCCTCGTCATACCGTACCTGGACCTGAATGCCACTTTGCGATTCAAACGCTCGGATGATCGAATCGGCGAAAATTGAATCATGAGCGCAGTAGACAACCAGCGCTGCACCAGCCGACTCCGTGGGACTCAACAGCCAAGGCACAATCACGGCCGCCATAAGCAACAACACAGCAACTGCAGGACCAGCATACGACCTTGGGACCGACATCAGCGATTCACCAGCTTCAGGGCAGAAAATTTAAGGCGTAGAAAAAGGCAGACAGAAACTCAACGCTTCCGCCTGCCTTAGAAGTCGCTGCGCGACTTGTGCCTGTCACGGAGTTCCCGCAGGTGCAGGCTCTGCAGGTGCAGGCTCTGCAGGTGCGGCCTCTGCTGGCGCAGCACTCGCGTCGGCGGCCGGAGCGGCTGGCTCTTCCGCGGTTGGCTCCGCTGCTGGCTCTTCTTTCGTCGGCTCCTCAACAGCTGGAGCTTCGGCTGCCGGATCAGCCACATCCGAGACCGGCCCCTCTTCCATATCCGGACGCTTGCTGCCACTGCCGCTGCCATCTCCACGTCCCATGCCGTCGCCCATTCCCATACCACCACCGCCGCCCATGCCGCTGCCCATCATCCCGGGGCCTCCGGCTGGTCCTCCACCATCCGCATGCGGGACCGACGCTTCCGGCTCGCGATCTTCTTCCGCCGTCGTGAAGGCCAGGGCCATCGGGATCTCGTCGTTGCTTGCAATGATTGTGATCTGCGGATTCTGCTGACCCATCAATGGCCGCAGCAGGCTGTACCATTCAAACCGATAGACACTGTCCGGGCCTCGTGTCTCGACCGACTCTTTTGGGGCCAGCGTCATCAGGCCGCGCGCGTCTTCAAGAGGCAGATCTGTAAATTCTCCGTCGCTTGATTTTGCAGCCAATGCCTTGCCGGACAACATCTGTCCAAACCCTGCGCGAAGCTCAACAAAGCAGATGGCTCCGACGACCAAAAGCAGCATCAATGACACAACAGTGCGAGCAGGTGAAACCTTGGGCCTGGCATGCGCCTTCTTTTTTTCAGCCACGGAAAACTCCTTGAACAGAGACATGGGAATGATCACATTTCAACGTACCGGCAACAATATCCATCACCCGGCCCCTTGTCACTCGTAGCTGAACATCGCCACACTAAATTCAGCGATTTAGGGGCACACCATTAGTACCCCGCGGGGATATTCTCATCGTTTAGCCACGGAACACATATCCAGCCAATAGATCCCTGGGGCGGCCTGTTTAACTTGAGCCGCCGCGGTAGAATATCGCCACTGCGAACGTCACGCTCCGGTTCGCATTCCTCATCCCACCCGGATTTCCTTTATGACTTTCTTTCGTACCATCAGCCTGACGTTCGCCTTTGGTGCCTTGCTGACCATCGCCTCCGGTTGCTCAAGTGACTCCCAGCCAGAGCAAGGCCACGACACCGTCCGGACACCGACGGACTCGGCTGCGATGAACACTCCGGCCGTGCTGTCGGCCGAGAGTGTGAAGGAGATCATTACTCTCCACAATCGAGGGATTGGACATCTGGAAAATCACGAATGGGCCGATGCAGAAGATTCACTTGGCAAGCTCCAAAGCCTGCTGCCCGACGATGTCAGTGCCGCACAAAATCTGGCGGTCGCCCGAACTCTCGCATTGATCGATCGCAGTTCTCCGTTCTCTCCGTCCCGAGACGCCGCTGCTTTTACTGATGCCGTTCAAAAAGCTGGCAAGGCCGTTGCTCAATTTCAAAGAGTCGCTAAGACAGATCGACAAAAATCGATCGCAGCTCTGATTGCGGGTAAGCTGGCCGCGTTTGAAGACAGCTCTACAAGTCCTCGCATTCGTGACGCGTTGAACCTGTTCCAGCAGGCGATCACGCTGTCCGGAGACCGCCCGGAAATGTGGTACGCCTATGCCCTGGCGATGGAGGGTCATCGTGAGTTTTCAGATTCTCCCGATCTCATCAGGGCTCTTCAGAAGACAAATGAATTGGCTCCGGAAAATCTGGCCGTGGCCGGCAAGCTTCTGGAGAAACAGGCTCTCGCCCTGAACTCAAAGAATCCGCAGACAAAGGAACTCGCAGCCAATATCGCCGCCACGCTCGACAGAGTCGCCACGCTGCTCGAACCACTGAATTCCGCCATTAAACTGCAGCGCCGAATTGACCTCGTGGACACAATCCGGAAAGCATTGGCTGGGCCCGGAAGCACAAACCCGGCGGCGCTGCTTGGACCCGCGATGATGGCCAAAAACCTGATGCTGCCAGAACTGGCGACTCAGGTGGATCAGCGCCGCATTGATTTGAATCTGCTGGAATACCTTGTCGTTGATCTGCCCGCAAAATTGCCAATGTCGGCCGAAGTCCGTAGGGAAGTTTTTCCTCCCGCTGAGCCTTCTGTTCTTAAGCCATTCACGCTGGGTACCGGTCTTTCTGATCTGGCGGACGTCGCCGACGTTCAGCTGACTGACATGAACCTTGATGGCACTGACGATCTGGTGACTGTGCAAAATGGCCGCGTTCGGATTTACTCGCGCGGCGCCGATGTGAGCGCGCCGTGGAATCTGCTGATGGAGTCACCCGCCGAGGCCGGCTCTTTCACTCGCTGCCTGCTGATTGACATCGACCGGGACTTTGATCGAGCGTTGTCGGATATCAAAAGCCCGACAAAGCTGCGAGATTCGGACGGTGATCAGAAGATCGTTAAAGATCCTTCCGGTCAGAATCGATGGTTTGACACGGATCTCGATGTGATCGCCTGGCGGCCTGACGGAGCTGTTGTTCTTCGTAACGAAGTGGGGCCGGATGCAGTCCGCAGTCTGGTCGTTCTTCCTCAGCCAGCGGCCGTGACCGCCATTCAGGACGTGACCGCGGCGGACCTTGAAGCGGATGGTGATCTGGACCTGATCTTTGCCACGTCCTCAGGAATCACTCTCTGGAAAAATATCGACGGCAAGACATTCGAACCCATCATCGAAGGCGTCAGCCTGCCTCAATATTCGATCTCCGCCGTTACCATCGGCGACTTCAATCGCGACATGGCCATGGATGTTGTGGGCATTTCGCCCGACGGCAAAGCCGGTTGGCTTCAGAACATGCTGCACGGCCGATTTCGCTGGCTGGACAATCTCCCTTGCCCCGCAGGCGCAACCGATGTCCTGATTGATGAACTTAACGGCGATGGCCTGTGGGACCTGATCGCCACCGGGACAACGGGGACTTCGACAACACTGATGGCTCAGGCCGACGGATCTCCGGATGCCGTACCCACGACGATTTCGTCCGTCCCCGGCAGTCGTTGTTTCCGCGCCGATCTCGACAATGATGGCCGGTCTGATTTTCTCGTGACTGGCCCCGAAGGACTGGTCCTTCTGCGTGGCACAGGCGATGGCAAAGCAGACGACATCAGCGGGTTGCTGCCAGCGATGACTTCAGCTCGCTCGGTCGCAACGTCAGATCTCGACAGCGACGGGGATCTCGATATCGTGACGGTCACCACAGATGGCAAACTCCAGCTGCTGACCAACAACGGCGGTAACGAAAATCAATGGATCACAGTTGTTGCCAGAGCCGTTGGAGATGACCCGCAGTTCCCATCAAATCGTGTCAACATGCATGGCCGTGGAGCTGTGATTGAACTGCGGGCCGGCCCCGGTTATCAGGCGCATATTGTGGAGACACCAACGCTGCATCTGGGTCTCAGGAAAGCCACGCACGTTGACACCATTCGCGTGATCTGGACCGATGGAGTCCCCCAGAACATTACCAACACAACACTGCTGAAGGCACGACTTGGAATTCTTGCACCGCAGATTTTGTCCGGCTCCTGTCCTTACATTTATACCTGGAATGGCGAACGCTTTGAGTTCTTCAGTGATTGCTTGTGGGCCGCTCCCATTGGACTGGTTCAGGCAACCGGCGACATGGCGCCAACGCGCGAATGGGAATACCTGATGATCCCGGGCGAACAGCTGAAGCCGCGCAACGGTCAATATGTTTTGCAGCTCACAGAAGAGCTCTGGGAAGCCGCTTACTTTGATGAAGTGAAGCTGATGGCCGTTGATCATCCGGCAGATGTTTCGATCTTCACTAATGAAAAAGTCGGTTCCCCGGAAATGGCGGCGCATCGCATTCATACCGTGAAAAATCCGCGTCTGCCGGTTTCCGCCAAGGATGGGTTAGGACGTGATCTGCTGCCCGGCCTGAAAGCTCAGGATCAGGACTATGTGCAGCCGTTCGAAGGACGCATCATGCAGGGCCTGACCGACGAATGGACGATGGAACTGGATCTCGGGCCACTCGCAGAATCCGAGGCTACAAAATCAAAGAACATCCGACTGGTACTCGTTGGCTGGGTCTTCCCGACCAACACTTCTCTCAATCAGGCCATCGTCCAGAATCCGGACCTGAATCCACCAGCCCCGCCTGCTCTGGAAGTGATCGATGCAGAAGGAAACTGGAAGACCGCTCGTCCGTTCATCGGGTTCCCCAGCGGCAAAACCAAAGCGATGGTGATCGATCTGTCGGATGCATTCCTGACGACAGATTACCGGCTGCGCATCCGTTCGAGTATGGAACTCTACTGGGATGCCGCCTTCTTCACCGTCGACGAAGAAGACGCAGAAACAAGAACGTATCCGTGTGATCTGCTGGCGGCCGATCTGCATTATCGAGGCTTCTCGCGGCGCACTTATGCGGACAACGCGTTGTTCCGCAACGGCCACGCGCCTGAAGGTTATGATTACGACTCGGTGACGAAGGAACCTCGCTGGAACGAAATGCTGGGGCGGTTTACACGCTACGGTGACGCTTCACAATTGTTGCAGAATCAGGACGATCAGATGGTGGTCATGGGCCCCGGCGATGAATTGACCGTTGAGTTTACTGTGCCGGCCGATGCCCCGCCGGAAGGATGGAAACGCGATTTTGTCCTTTACAATGTGGGCTGGGACAAAGACGCTGATCTCAGCACTGTCTACGGTCAGTCGTCGGAACCTTATCCGTTCAAGGCGATGACCAGATATCCGCTGGCACCGGACGAAAGCGAACCGTCATCGCCCGAGTACCGGCAGTACCTTCAGGAATACCAGACTCGCGAATATCCTCGCTTCCGGTTCCGCAATGCGGTCCGCCGACAGCGATAACTCAGGGTATTTTCTGACACACGTTGTGCAAAGTCGGTATGAACCCCCGAGATAAACTCGGGGGCGTTTGGGGCGAGGTGATGCCGTTATGATGGTCCGACACTCCGTTTTCAGTTCTTCCCCTTTCGATCGCGCGGCGATTCAACTTCTACTGATAGTCGCATCGATCGTTGCCGCGTTCTTCCCGGGACAGGTGGCAAACTCGCAGTCGGATGACTCCTCTGCGCTGCCGATGCCATCGACCGATCAGATTGTCGTTCGTAAAGACGGCGCTACGCGAACACGGACTGTCAGCGGCACCATTGAAGACATCTCGGGGCAGACCATTGTCCTGCGACGACCGGGCAACACTGTTGATGTTGTGAAGCTGCGAGATGTCGTGACACTGCGATTTCAGAAGTCGGCCGGCTATGACGAGGGCCTTCGCAGGATTCGAGAACGCGACTGGAAATCGGCTCTGCCTCTGCTGAAGGCGGCCGCTGCCTCTGAGCCTCGAAAATGGGTCGTCAGAGAAATTTACGCTTCGACAGCAGAAACTCAACGAGCCCTCGGACAGTTTGAAGAGTGCTTGACGACGATCGAAAACATTCTGACCGACGATCCCGACTCCCGGCATGTGGTCGAGCTTCCTTTGGTTTGGGACGAACGACTTTCGCCGCAGCAACGAATCGCGTTAAAAGTCGAAGATCTGAATTCGCGATCTCCAGCCAGGCAACTGTGTGCAGCATCGGCTCTCCTCCATGATCAGGAACTTCAGCCAGCTGCCGTAGCCGCGCTTCAGGCCCTGAAGCAGACCCGGCGAGGCGTGTTTCAGCAGCTTGTGGAAACTCAACTTTGGCGCATTCGTCTGCTGCAGCCCGACGCTCTGCGTGAAGCAGAAATCAACCAATGGAGCCAGCAGGCGAAATTCTTTGATCGCCGAACTCGGTCGGGTCCCGAGTTTATCATCGGACGTGCTTTGTTGCAGATCCATGATTACGACAACGCGGCCACAAGTCTGCTCTGGATGCCGCTGCTGGAACCTCTCGACCCGCCCACGACCGCAGCGAGTCTCGCAGACGCCATCACTGCTCTGGAAATGTCCGGACGAACCATGGAAGCCGATCAGTTTCGTCGCGAACTTTCACCAAATAGGTAGGTCCTTTCTGCCGGTAAGGACTTTCGCCGCAAGGCGAACCTTGCGTGCACGTGGCTGAAAGTTGCCGGCCCGATAACCTGTCACACATGCACTCAAGTCGCGGCAAGCCGCGAAGTCCTGCCCGGCAGGCAGGACCTACATAAACCGCTGCCCGGCAGGCAGGACCTACCGAGGTTCACAAGGGCACTGAATCAATCGAACCCAACGCAGTCGTTCGACCATCGCCAGTTCATCCGTTAGCCTGCCGATCTCACCTTCCCTGTCGGCTCACCCAGAGGTCTCGAACAATGCTTCAATCTTCGCTGCGTCTTGTTCTGGTTTGTCTTCTCTTCAGCATTTCCACGCTCTCACGCGCCGACGGCATTCAGGACAACATCGCAGAAAACGTTCGCCGCATCCCGGTGCTCGGCGTGGCCGTGCCGGACGATCGGGCGGCCTTGATGCGAACGGCTCTGGGTCAGTTGCAGGAAAAAATCACTGCCCTCAATGCGGGCAAAGATGCTGCGGCAAAGTCACTTCTGCCGGATGTGATGATCTTCGAACGAGCTGTCCGGTGTGCTCTGGACTATCAGGAATTCTTCGAAGTTAATGAGTTCGATAAAGCCGACGCTCTGCTCGTCGAGGGCATCAAACGAGCCGATCAGTTGCTGGCCGGTAAGCCCGAATGGATTACTCAGAAGGGCCTTGTCGTGCGAGGCTACATCAGCCGCATCGACAACACCGTGCAGCCGTATGGCCTGGTGATTCCTCCGACGTACGCGATCGATCACAGCGTGCCAAGTCGCTGCGATATCTGGTTTCACGGTCGAGGCGAAAAGTTGAGCGAAGTGAACTTCCTGTGGGACCGCATGAAGAACCCCGGCGAGTTTACTCCGGATCATACAATCATGCTGCATCCCTACGGCCGCTACTGCAACGCCTTCAAGTTCGCCGGCGAAGTCGACGTGCTGGAAGGTCTTGAAGACGTTCAGAAGCGTTATCGCATCGATGAAGACCGCATCAGCGTCCGAGGTTTTTCAATGGGCGGCGCCGCCTGCTGGCAGTTCGCAACGCACTACGCCGACCGCTGGTTCGCGGCGAATCCCGGAGCTGGCTTCTCGGAGACGCCTCAATTCCTGAAAGTGTTCCAGAAGGAAGAGCTGAAGCCCATGCCGTGGGAACAGACTCTTTGGAATCTCTACGACTGCGACAAGTGGGCGCTCAACCTGACTCATTGTCCGACGATTGCGTACAGCGGGGAGAACGATTCACAGAAGCAGGCAGCGGATGTGATGGAGAAGGCGCTGGCGGAACATGGGGTTAACTTACGACACTTGATCGGCACGGGAATGGGACACAAGTACGATCCATACTCAAAGCGAGAAGTCGAAAGGTCCCTGAAATCTCTAGCAAAGCTCGGTCGCAACAATGATCCCGCGAACATCCACGTATCGACCACTACGGTAAAGTACAATCAAATGCACGCTGCGACAATACACGGACTGATTGAACACTGGAAGCCAGCTCACTTGCATGTCGCGTGGAACAATAGTGGGAATGGTGATCCATATGAGCCAGAAATTATGATCTCCACCAAGAATGTCTCAGCGTTCTCAATTGAGTACCTCGCCGAGCAACTTCCCCGTGCGGCTCGAGAATACATCAATGAACGTCAACAAACAAAAATTGCAGTCAAGATCAAGAGTCGAGAAGATCGACCAACTGGGGCTGGGGTTGGTGGGCTCGGACCTGTTGTAATCAGCATGGCATCGACAGTGAAGCCGGGGTCGGACTGTTCAATCCGGTTCAACTTTAGCAGAGACTTTACAGACAAGAACTCGGAATGGCTGGATGTTTTATTCCCAGAAGCTTTGAGCAAGCGCCACAACCTTCAGGGCCCGATCGACGACGCCTTCATGGATTCCTTCATCTTCGTTCGACCCACCGGCACAGCGGCCCATGAAGCTGTCGGGCAATGGGCCGAGGCGGAACTGACTCGAGCCATCGAACATTGGCGGCGACATTTCCGAGGCGACGCGCGAGTTGTCAACGATGTGGATCTGACCGATGAAATGATCCAGTCATCCAATATCGTGCTTTGGGGCGATCCCAAGTCGAACAGCGTGCTGACTAAGATCGCCGACAAGCTGCCGATCCAATGGATGGCCGACAAGATCACAGTCGGCGAGAAGTCTTACGACGCGAAGAACCACGCTCCGATTCTGATTCATCCGAACCCGCTGAATCTGAATCGCTACGTCGTGCTCAACAGCAGCTTCACTTTCCGAGATTACGCGTACCTCAACAACGCTCGCCAGGTGCCCATGCTGCCCGACTGGGCCATCATCGACCTGACCACGCCACCCAACCCCGTCTGGCCCGGCAAAGTTGTTGATGCCAATTTCTTTGACGAACAATGGAAGCTGAAGCCATAGTCCGAAGTCGTCCTTCGCTTCGCGGCTGTGTTATTGACCAGGTCGCAGCGTAAGCGAGTGGGTTGTTGATTAAGCCATCGTGGATCAAATTTTCGTTTAACGGCAAGCCGCAGGCGACGGTTTCCGTTGCGCCGACGCCTTTGGCTTGCCGTTAAACGATTCAATCAACAGGCCGCTCGCAGGCAGCGTTTCTTTTACAGCCGGAAAAACCTGAGCCGCAAGAGAGTGATAGCCTCTCCGCGAATAAGCCGGTTGGACGAGAGTCCTTTTCGCTAGACACGCAAGTCAGAAACGATGGTCAAAGAACGGGTGATCTACCCCATTGAGTTCGAATATGGACGACACGCCTGAGATGATGTGAACAAACAGGACGTCAATGTCTTATTTAGGCAAGAAAGGCCCGCTGCTTTTCAGGGAACGTCGAAGCGATAGGAACTTTCGCCTGTGCAGCTCGTTCGGCACGAGTGACTGTGGGCATGGCGTAGGCCACGTGGGCAAGAACGTCAAACAGATCACTCTGTTCCGCGTCGATGATCCGCTGCATTTCTGAAAGCTGCTCTGGACCGAAGCCGGACTCCGCCAGTTCTTCCAGCAGCTTCGACCGCGTGTCGGGAGAACTCCAGATTGTTCGCAGTTCGGCTTCATTCGTGAAGAACTCCGGCAGCTTACCGAACAGCATTTCCATGAACTGCTGCGAGGACATCGGAGTTCCGCCGGAATGCCAGAACGATGTCACCATCATCTGCTGGATGCTGCGTTCCTTGCCGTCGGCCAGTTTGACTTTGATCTTCTTCGGATGTGGCCGTGGGGCACTGTCGCGATCCATGGGATCTATGGGAGGAATGGGAGTCATGCTTCCCATGCTTCCCATGATTCCCATTACTCCCATGCCGTCGCCATCGTCAACCGGTTCGCCGTCCCATTCCGGATCGCTGAAGTGATGGTGAGCCTTCACGAAGTCGTAGATTGTGAAATAGTCCTTGCCGTCGTAGAGTCGCGTGCCTCGGCCGATGATCTGCTTGAATTCGATCATGGAATTTACCGGACGCATCAGCACGATGTTCCGCACGTTGCGAGCATCCACGCCCGTAGACAACTTCTGTGAAGTCGTCAGGATTGTCGGGATGGTCTTTTCGTTGTCCTGAAAGGCTTTCAAAGCCTGGTCACCTCGGGCACCGTCGTCGGCAGTCACTCCCACACAGTAGTCAGGATCTTTGCTGGTCTTGATCTGGTTGATCAGATCCCGCACGCCCAGAGCGTGTTCCTGAGTCGCACAGAAGACGATGGTCTTTTCCTTCTGGTTGATCTGTTCCATGAAGATCTGGACGCGTTTTCGTTCTCGCTCCGAAATCTCGATGATCTTGTTGAAGTCCTTTTCTTCATAACGCTTGCCGGCTTCGACTTCGCCCACCATCACCGAATCGTCTGGCGTGTAAACGTACTCGTCCAGAGTCGTCTGAATCTGCTTCACCCGGAACGGTGTCAGATAACCGTCGTTGATCCCTTCCTTCAGCGAATACGTGAACACGGGCTCGCCGAAATATCTGTAGGTGTCCACGTTGTCTTTGCGTTTGGGCGTCGCCGTTAGGCCCAGCTGAACAGCGGGCTTGAAATATTCCAGGATCCCTCGCCAGGTGCTTTCGTCGTTGGCCCCGCCGCGATGGCATTCGTCGATCACGATGAAATCAAAGAAGTCCGGCGGATAGTCACCAAACCACGGCGATGGTTCACCGCTCTGCTGATTTGTCCCCTCTCCCCCGACTCGGTGGAGAGGGTGAGGGTGAGGGGGGCCACACATGAAGGTCTGGAAGATCGTGAAGAACAGACTGCCGTTTTTTGGCACCTTACCTTTCTTTTTGATCTCATCGGGGGCAATGCGGACAATGGCATCTTCAGGGAATGCCGAGAACGCATTGAACGCCTGATTGGCCAGATTGTTGCGGTCGGCCAGAAAGAGAATGCGAGGTCGGCGAGTCGGTTCGTTGCCTGCTTTCCAGTCGGCCAAATTCCAGCGACTCTGAAACAGCTTCCACGCCAGTTGAAAGGCGATGAACGTCTTGCCGGTTCCGGTGGCCAGCGTCAGCAGAATACGCTTCTTGCCAGCGGCAATAGATTCCAGAACTCGATCGATGGCGATGTCCTGGTAGTAACGACTCTGAAAGTATCCGCCTCGATCTTCAAACGGCACCGCCGCGAATCGATCACGCCAGGCGTTCTGTTCGGCAAAGGTCCGATTCCAGAGTTCTTCCGGGGTTGGAAACTGGCGGACTTCGGTTTCAAGAGGATGGGATTTATAGGTGTCATGGGAATCATGTGATTTCACAGTCCCATGATTCCCATCAATCACATTCCTCCCATCAACCGCGGCACCAGCCCCCATGTCCACTTGATAAATGCCCTGACCATTGGTGGAATACGCCCACCGAATCGCCAGCTTTTTGGCGTAGTCCTTCGCCTGTCCAACGCCTTCCGTCAGTGGCAGGTTCCATGCTTTGGCCTCGACGACGCCCAGCTTCGTGTTGCGATACTCCAGCACGTAGTCTGCCGACAGAGCCTTGCCACGTCGCCCGTGGCCTTCCAAGCGTCCCAGCGTGATTTGGATATTCGCGACGAATGCGACTGCCTTCGACAGTGCCCCAGCCTGCTGCGGCGAGTGCTGGGTCGATATGTTCGGCTCTGGTTTCTGCTTCGTTCATGGCTGTCTCAGTTTTGCACTAAAATACGTAACATCCACCATCGGCTGACGTTGCGACAATACGGGCTACGCGATCGGGTTTGCGCTAAAGCACTTTTCGATATATCAGGATTCGTCGTCCTTTTTCGGCTTCTTCCGCTTTGGCAATTTCTTTTCGATATCTTCCAGATCGTGAATCAAATCCTGCTCTGCCTGCAGTTCGATGGCTACTCGGCGTCGGTGACTGAATTTTTCGTATTCCGATTCCACTTTGGAGTCAGCTTGTTCACGTGACACCGAACCTGCATCCGGCAATACGGCTCGGTCGTTGAATCGGAGAAAGTCATCCAGCTTCGTTGTCCAATCGGACATGAAAACCTGTTTGCGTCGCCTGGCCAGGTCTTCGGCATAGTCGAGGAACATCACAACAATGCGGTTGAGTTCATGAATCTCATTTTCATTCAAATGGTCTGGATGTGCTTATTGATGGTTCGGACATCTTTCTGAAACAATTCCGCCATCAGCTTTTGTGTCAACCAGATTGTCTCATTTTCGAACCGACACTGAATCCGAGTATGACCATCTTCGGTCTGGTAGAGAACGATTTCAGATTGAGGAGATTCATCGGTCATGGAAGTTTCCTACAGTTCTCCGCTGAACGCCTGGTGCAGCAGTGACTTTTTAAGATCGTCGAGCGCGGCGAGTTTTCGCTGATAGATGGATTCGAGACGTTGGGTTTCTTCGTTTGCGTTGAGCCCCGAAAGGGCGGGATAGATCGTGTTGTGTCGCCCTTTCAGGGCTGCGCGGATTTGGCGGAATCGCTTTCCTGGGGCGATGCCCCAGGCTTTCATATTGTGCCCTTTCAGGGCGCAGGACATGCCGTGCATTACAGTTCCCCCGTGAACGCTTGGTACACGTCGATGATCCAAATTCACTGAGATCTGGTCGAGGGTCTTCGTCTGCCATCCCGCTCTCATAACAGCCCCCGGATGGTCAGCAGCACGACAGTAACCGACAATTGACAATGATCAATTGTCAATGAAACGCCGGACTTCGTTATCCATTGTCGGTTGTTTATTGGCAATTGGGTGTCGGTCATGGGAGTTATGGGATTGATGAGAAGCATGGGATCAATTCAAGGGGACTGTGGAGAGTTTGACAATTTTATAAATCCCATGCTTCCCATAATTCCCATCAATGTCGCATAGTGATGGCATTGCCAGAATCATGGGAATCACGATAGCAGCCATCGTTCACTCTTTTGGTTTCTGGTTGCGGTAGTTCAACCGACCCTTCGTCATCCGTTCACGCAGGCCGCCTTGTTCGACGAATTCTTTTTCCAGAGTCTTCAACTGCTGATCCAGCATATAATTCGTCTGATGAATCAGACAGATCGCGATGTTGGCAATCACCTCAGCGGGACGGGTTTCCATGAACTCACGGTAAATTTCAAAGGTCTGCGGAGTCTGTCGTCCAAGATCGCGAACATAAAGCGATTCTTTGGTATCTTTCGGCCACAGCGGCAAATCACGGACTCGCAGATAATCACGGTAGTCGGCCAGCAATTCTTCCAGACTGGCACGTCCCACGTTGGTCAGTTTGATCTCCGTTTCCTTCGAAGTTGTTGCTGCCTTGCTGCCTTCCAGAATGTTCTGCTTGCA
>Ga0209390_10002692_pt1:0-5000 | contig 30385 bp, 31 predicted proteins | sample BON01_FD_187212 | JGI IMG/M metagenome (GOLD analysis project Ga0209390, IMG submission 187212) | Freshwater microbial communities from Lake Bonney liftoff mats and glacier meltwater in Antarctica - BON-01 (SPAdes) (version 2) | ecosystem: Environmental > Aquatic > Freshwater > Ice >...
TTTGTGATGTGGAGTTTGAGGGGTCGATGTATCGGATTGTGCAGTTGTTGGACCGGGTGCCTCTGAGTGCGGAGGAGGATGGGGAGGGGAAGTGGCGGTTGGTGAGTGACCCCAAGACGCATTTGGGTTTGGAGAAGAAAGCAAAAAAGTAAAATGAAAGGCTGAAAAGTGAAGCAATTGAGAGTGTGGGCGTTTTCTGGTGGCGGGGACACGATTCGCAACAAAATGCAGAGGCCGCGTGTGAGTGGATAGCGTCGGGAGCAGCAGCAACCAAGAATTGAATGTTCTGCTTAGGATGAAAGAAAAGAAAAGTTAAAGTGATGGTAGCAGTGATGTGATGCGGAAAGAAAGCAAAGGTAAAACAAAGAGCAAAGGGATCAGTAATTCTTTGTAGGGCAAAAGAGAGAGAAGGAAGAAAGAAGAAATATGACCAATTAGGTGCATTTCCACGAATTGCTTGTTTATTACTCTTCCTTTATCGTTCCCGTCGTCGTCTTCCTTTCGCTCGTATAATTTGCCCTATGCCCCGTACACGTGTCAAACATATAAATCCCTTCCTCCCTTCCTCCTTCTCCCCCCCTCTCCTACTCTAGTCCCTCTTACACAAAACCCACAACCCTCCCCCATCCCCAACCACCCTTCTACATCTTCCTAAACGAATCGATAAACCGTGCCAACTCCGACAACATCCCCCTATTCTCCCCCCCCTCCTGATCAGCCGCATCCCTAATATCCTCCATATCATCTAAACTCGGTAACCTGCCCACAGTCTTAAGCAACCTATACCCCTCCTCCACCCCCTCGTCCTCCAACCAAATCGAAAACCCTGCAGGCCACCTCCTCGTCAATGCCCCCCAGCTTAAAGTCTTGAGATAATATGCCCTCTCGAATTTATTCTCCACTTCATCACGGATCCGACGCCCGGCCATCCCAAACCCTACCACTTCAGCATTGATCAATTCCGGGTTCATTAACACGACTTTCGCATCGGGCGGCAACGAAGTAAGCAACTCAAACGTCGCGGGGGCCTCAGACGCCTTCGGGCAAACAATAAGAAAAGCAGCGTCCTTTGTCAAGTCGACCTGTGCGTTGGGAAAGGCAGCACAACGCACGGAAGCGGGAACCTTGGCGGATTTGCCAAATTTCCCCACTTTCCATTCTTGTTGCGCCCACACTGCGGAGCCCGTATCTGGGAAGATGACCACCATCCGTTTTCCTTCATACCCTACCTTCTTCCCTTCCTCGTCCATCACAATCTTGTCCTCTTCCATGATTTCCTTGCCGAGGTACTGGGCGAAGGCCAATGCCAAGGGGAGAGAGTTTTTGAGCGTCGTGTAGGTCAGGTCCCCCGCCGTGGTATCAAAATCAATGCGGACACGACTACGGCCCGCGGCAAAGGCTTCTTTAGCTGCTTCCACCGCAATGGTCAGCGCGTCATCAAAGCTGTCGGGTAGCTCGGAGGAGGCTAGGCCAGGGACGTCCAGTTGGTCGTCGTCCCGCCATTCGGGCTTGGGCCTCCACCATTCTTCCCCCTTCTCCCCTTCCTTTTCAGTTTGGGAAAAGAGGGGGGCGCTTGGTCTTCTTGCCCCGGTAGTGGTGGCCGTGATGCGGGAGAGCGACGAGGAAGAACGAGGGAGCGAGGAGGGTGTCATGAAGGCCTGCATCTGCGATGGTAGCAGCACTAGCAGTAGCAGTAGCAGTTGGAGTAGGCATGTGGAAAGGGAGGCGACGGCGATGAGCCATCTGCGGGAATCTCTCCTTTGCGACATTCTGGACAAGGCAACCCGAGGACGCGCTTGTTGCAGTAGAGGATGTAGTGTATGCTTGAGTGAGAATGGGGATTGTCTTCTCAATATCTGGCCGGCACGGTTACAAAGGCACCAACGAGATCAAGCAAAGGAGGACGGGGGGCAGCAGCGGGGCAGTCGCTGAATTCCGTTTCCGTGTTCTATGCAGCTTCTCTGAATTTCCACCCGCATTTCTTGGCCCAACGACAAGCTGCACGCACCAACAGCTTCTCGACAGTTTTTAAAAAATTGACTCAGAACCCACGACCTGCTTGGTCCAAAGGACGAACTGCATTGGTAGCATTAGATGGGAGACAGGGAGGAGAGGGGGTGGGGAGGTTAAAAATTCGGCGCAAACATGGTAGCGCCTTTTTGTTGCTGCTATGCAAGTGAGTCAACCAAAGAATCAAGAACCAAGAACCAAGAACCAAGAACCAAGCATGTCGTCGCTACGATGTGGGCAAAGATGTAGGACACGAAAATGTCGATGAAGTAGGGGAGGGCGAAGGCCAAGGCGACGCTGACAAGCATCAAGCAACAAGCAACAAGCATCAAAAAGCTGTCTGGGAGCAGCAAGCGCCCAAATTCATCAAATTCTAACCTCGTTTATCTTCTTTTATTTCTCTTTCTACCATTTCTTTTTTAAATCATTCCTTTCCCCAATTTTAATCAGCTAACAAGGCAAGAGGTCCTCTAAATTCTCCCACTCAAAGTGTGGAGAGAAGGCCGACCCGTCCTCCATGGCGTGATACAACCGGAGTGCGTGTGTGAATACCGCCTCTCCTTTCGCCTAGTCCAGGTCGTCCACCGCCTCGCGATTACCAGCAGAGAAAAGTTGGTCCACACACGTGTCCATCATGGGTCGTAATTCATCCCCTGTTGTTGTGTATAGAGGGGAAGGGTGGTGTGAGAAAAACGAATTTGGGGGGCACCATCGTGTTAGCCGGACGCAGTCTTGCTTCGAACAACGGAAAGAAATGTAAGCTCTCAGAAGACTCAAGGCAATCAGTTCAAAGCACAAGTAACAACCCCATCGACTTAATTGTTCGTTCGTCTTTTGTCTTTTGCTTTTGCTTTCTACCATCCCTTGCCCCGTCTCGCTTTCCTCCCCTTCCCTCCCCCTCCCCACGAGGCCCCCCGCCGCGCCCACAGCTTTTCGACAGTCTCTAGAAACATTATCAGGGCCACGCCAAACAACACGACCCGCACAGTCCAAACGATAAACTGCAGGTAAATGTGTCGGCGGGCAATGGGAGGACGAGGCAGGGGGGGAGGGGGAGGGTGTTGCTGGTTAAGAGGACCTTGCTGCTGCTGCTGCTGCACAATGTTTTGTCGCTGCTGCGGTGTGGTGGTGGTGCTGCTGATGGAGAAGGAGGAGGAGGAGGTGCTAGGAAGGGCAGGAGGAGGACCACAAAGGACAGCAGGGTCTTTGAAGAGGAGGAGGGCTCGTACTACTAGGTGAGTATCATCGCTGACCACCCAATACTCGCTACTGCTGCTGCTGCTGCTGCTGCTGCTGCTGCTGCCGGCATTGCGTCCTCGTCGGTGCTGCGCCGTGGGGAGAGAGGCAGATAAAGAGGAGGAGGAAGAGGTAGAAGGCGCTGATCCACCACTGCACCCCCCTCCCGTCAACCCACACCGGTACTGCGGCAAGTCAATAAACTCACACAAGGCAATAATCTGATACGCAAACAAAGGCACCCCTCCTCCTCCTTCTCCTCCTCCTCCCCCCCCAGGAACAACCCCAAAGCGACTATGCTTCCACACCGGTACCCCCCACGCACCAAAATTCCTGGCCACCTCACATTTTGATGCTACATACACTCCATCCCCGAAGACCGCGCCGTTCCTCATCCCTTTCGTCCCGCTTAGACCTCTCAATCCCAACGATACAATCGAAAAGAAATTGATGGGGGGAGAACCATGGAACCCGAAGCAGGTCCCGTATTTTTTAGAGAGGGCGGTGAAGCGTGAGTCTTGGGCGTGGTGCAGGGGGAAGACCATTGACGGACGTTCGGTGGAGGAGGTGGGGTTGGAGCCGGCTTGGGAGAGGAGGGTGGAGATTAGGGAGGAGGAGGAGGAGGGGGACGGGGACGAAGGGGGGGGGGACGAAGGTTGTTGTTGCTGTTGCTCGTCCTGATTGTTTGTCTGCGACGAGGACAGCGGCGGGCTCGGTACTGTTTGCACCCCTCCTTCCCTTCCTCCCTCCCCCACATCCACCACCGTCACCCGCTCCCGAAAAAACAGATGATGCAACAACACACAACTCCCAAACGGCAACCCCTTTACCCCCCCAGCCCCTCCCTTCCTCCCTCCCTCCCTCAACACCTCCAAAGACGGAATCGCCGATATTGCTGAGGATAACGCCGGCTGGTTGATCAACAAACTTCCTTCTCGCTGATAGAAGAAACGAGGCACCGGTGCTTTAATCGTGGGGTTGTTATGCATCTTACTCATGCTCAACAACGAGACCATCAAGTCAGCAGCCACCACCTGCTTCTCCATATATTCACTTAGAGCCCGTGCGAAGCCCTTGCGATAATCCACCCCTCCCTCCCTCCCTCTCTCGTCTTCAAGTGGCCAGATACTATCGACTTCCTGCTTGATGATTGCTGTTATCTTCGAGACGGCGTGTAAGAGCGAGGACCTGTCTAAAGGTAAGAGGCTGCTGCTGCTGTTGACTCGCTCGGCGACCAACGCACCAGCATCAGAGGTGGAGAAACAAAAGGGAGGCTCGGAAGGAGAATCGGGGAAGAAAAGCTCAAGTTCTAAGGGAGGGGCGAGGAGGAGTTGCTGGGCGCGGGTGAGCTTGGGAGGGAAGGAGGAGGAGGTGGAGGACGGGGTGGTGGTTGAGGAGGAGGAGGAGGAGGAGGCGTAGAGAGCGGGTTCTGGGTAGGCGGCTAGGTGGAGTGTGCGGGTTTGTGGGCGCCATTCTAGACGTTGTATTTCGATGGTGAGGGAGAAGGAGGAGGAAGAAGAGGAGGAGCTGGAGGAGGAAGAGGTGGAGATGGACCCGATTTGCTGTTTTATGTGGGGTTCAGGAGAGGATGCACGCACGTAGGGTCAAGACAGGCGCCCGTTCCTCACGTCTAGCTTGTCCCATGCCTCTCTTCGGCAATCAAAGCCTTGTGCTCCCAGCCAGAAGCGGTACCGCAGCAATACAGCACACAGCTCGCCCCCCTCCCCGTCCCTCCCCTCCCCCCGTCCACCCGC
>Ga0209390_10002692_pt1:10000-30385 | contig 30385 bp, 31 predicted proteins | sample BON01_FD_187212 | JGI IMG/M metagenome (GOLD analysis project Ga0209390, IMG submission 187212) | Freshwater microbial communities from Lake Bonney liftoff mats and glacier meltwater in Antarctica - BON-01 (SPAdes) (version 2) | ecosystem: Environmental > Aquatic > Freshwater > Ice...
GGAAGAGGATGGGCTCCAGACTCGCACCTGTTTGTGTGTGAGTATGAGAGAGATCGTGAAAGGTTGAAAATCTAGAAAGAAAAATGCATTGCGACCACACACACAATTCAAGTCCCGTCCCTTCTCGCAGCGAGTCGCATTTTAAAACCGCATTTCTCAAAATTGGAACACACACCCCCCCTCCTTCCCCCCCTACTTTCTCAAACGTACCGTCCGATCATACCCCGACGACACCAGCCCCTCTCCTCCAATCACCCCAAGGCATACAATTGTGTCATCATGCCCAGGCACACTCCACAACGGGGGCACCTCCACCACCTTCCCTCCCTCCGTCCCTCCTCTTGAAATCCTTCCTTGTCCTACAGCGTCCCACACCCTTATTTCCGTGCATTCTTCGTTGCCCATATACCCAACAGCGATGCGCGTGGTGCCCGGAAAGATGGTCATGGCGCGGATTTCGGCCGGGTGGATGCTAAGGAGGGAGGGAGGGAGGAAGGGGAGGAAGGGTGCGTTGGGAAGGTAAGAAGAGAAGAGATGAGAAATAAATAGGTAAGAAAGGAGGGAGGCAGGGTGTGTGTGAAAATATTGAGTGGATTTGTGGCTTACCTGGCGCCCACTGTAGCAACGAAGGAGGTGGAAGCGGAGAGGTCCCAGACTTTGACGTGCTGTTGGGTTAGGAGAGGGAGGGAGAAAAGAGTATAAGAGATGCGTGGCAAACGTGAAAGAGAAAATAGATGCAAAAATCCCTAAAGGTCGCACGGTCTCATCATTAAAATGACACACCCAACACCCCCCCTCCCCGCGCTACCTCTGTAACTCACCCTATCAAAATCCCCCGACACCACACATCGTCCATCCGGCAACGCCACCAAAGACAACACATGCCCTAGCCGTCCTCCCACCACCGCCAAGTTCTGCCCCGTCTCAATGTCCCACAGCCTCAAAGTGCCGTCAGTGCCCGCAGAGATAACGCGATTTCCATCAGGCATGACGGCAAGGCTGCGGACCATGGACGTGTGGCCCCGCAGTATTCTCACGCAGACCCCCGTGCTGGCGTTCCAGATGCGCACCTGGTTATAGGAGAATGAGGGTTTGTGTTTGTGCTTTGCCTGAATGGGGGTTGTCTCGCGTGGGGAGAGGGGGGAACGGAAGGAGGCGCACGGAGCCCACAGCACCTGGCAAGCTCGCATACCCCACCATCGTTCTATTCATGAGCAATACTATTTAAAGAGACGCTCTACACTGCTTTTTCATGCACGTTCCTTGCTTAGCTTGGTGCCTTCCTCCCCCTAGGTGGGAGCCTGCTCCACACGCAAGCATTATCCCCCCCTCCCCCTCCACGCAAACACAACGTACCGTCCGGTCGTCGCTGGCACTGGCAACCAAGCGTCCATTCGGCGTGAACTTGACCGCATTTATAAGCTCCTCGTGGCCCGGCAAACCCATGGTGGTTGCTGGAGGGAGTGTGTCGCGCCCGCGTCAATGGAGGGGAGATCGATCTGGGTTGTTCTTTGTGGCGTCTTGAGTGGCCCCCTGATAGATGATGGTGGGAAGCAAGGGAGAAAGAAGCGGCTGGAGCACAGCGCGAACCCTGTGGAGTGAAGAAGGGCGTGGTGTGGGGTTAGTGCGGCGCAGCCTACGGGTGTTGTGGGGCGTTGGAATCAACTCATGAAGCCTCGCTCGGGACTGTTTTCCGCTTCATCGAACGGCTTTTCTTTTTTCCGCGAGAGCGTTTCCCTTTTTTCATTTTTTCATCGCCATATTTTCACATACCCACCCCTACACGCCCCAAACCAGGCACAAAATACCAAGATAAGACGTTCAACAACCTTTCATGATGGACCTCGACCAAAAATGGCAGTGGGTCAGCCGCAAGTTGCCCAGGCGTCTCATTCCTCCTGGCGAGCTCGAGCTCCTGCAAAAAGGAGACGGACGAGGCTTGATCTGTGACCAGCTTGGCATTTCGCAGACCGAGGCCCAAAGTCCGCAACAACTTGGCGGGAGAGACACCTTTCCAGCGACTCCGGAAGCAGCTGCAGCTGCTGCAGCCATGGCCTCTCGTCGAGGCGGCAGCGGCGGACAACAACAAACCGCCCGACGAAGCAAAACGTTTTCTGTCCCCCCACCCAAATCCCCTCCGCGTCGGGTCATCCTCAACCAAAAGCTCGAGCGCGTCCAGGCCGCTTTGGAAAACACGGCTAGCATGGTGGAGACGGATGTCGGGAGGGCAAGTGGCGGAGGGAGCCGTGGTGTCAGTGGCGCGGGCGGGGGCGAGGAGGAGGACGAGGAGGAGGACCGGAGGAGGACGCTTTTGGCGGCGCTCATGGAAGTGGACGGTGCCAAGAAGCAACGGCAAGGCGCGTCAAATAAGAAGCCTTCTTCCTCATCGTCGTCAACCACCAGCAACGTGCGGCGGGCGAGCACGATGACCGTGACTTCGGGAGGCTCCAAGGGGAGCGGCGAAGGGGCAGCAGGAAAGCCAACGAAGACGACGCCAACAACCGCACAACACAAAGTTCCCACATATTCGCATCATCGAAATTCCCTGCACAACATCGCCGCATTTGATTTGACAAGCAGCAGCTCTGGCGCCATGGCGTCTACCGGTGGCGGTGGGGCGCGGGGAGCGAAGGGGGTGGCCACTGCTGCTGCTGCTGCTGGTGTAGTCGAGCATGAGATTGGAGGCATCCAGCTAAAGCCACCCACGCCGATTGACCATCGACGAAAATCGCGACTGCCGGACTATTTTGGGGAGGGAGATGAGAAGAGCTTGGGTTTTAACCTTCGTAATTTGCACCTTTTCCCCCTCCCGCGTACCCCCCTGGAGGGAGCAGGAGGAGAAGGAGGGCGGGAGAGCGGGGCGAAAACGACGACGACGACAGCAAGGGTCCTGTAAATGCAAAGCTTGAGGATAAGAATTGGTTTGAATGGACCAGGAAAACAAAATAAAAAAGGAGCAAACAAGAAAAGAAAAAACAAGAAAAAAAGGAAAAGAAAAAGAGGCGGAGAAACATCACCTGTTAGCGAAGTGGGGTTCGCAAAGTCTCATCCTTTGGCCTGTGCGCCGGCCGTTGCCCCCCTCAAGCTTGGGAAGATTTCTCTTCTACCTGTTTGTTCAAGCAGCCTACTTTGCTCCTTGTCCAAACCAGGCACCGGCAGGATGGCCAGCCATGCACCTTGACACCTCGTTGACCACGGGCATGTGTTTTCACCCTGGCATCTTTCATTGAGGCCAAGGATTGGATGCGCCCACAACCCGAAAGCCAGCCTCCTCCCTACACCTCTTCTTGTCTCGATCCAAACGGAGACTCCTCACCCTTCCAACCAAGCCCACACACACACAAGGCAGGCGCGGTGCGGGGCCTGCACAAGTGGACTCTACGCAGCTGTACGCACGAGAGCGGCTGGGCGGGCGCTGCTCGTGTGCCTGGTGCTGTGTGGTGGGCTTGACGGGGATGGACCAGGGAATGAAGGGTGCGACCTCAAGCAGCAGTGCAGCACGCCTTCCTTGGGGACATGCCCACCCAGCATCGTTCAGGACCTCCATAGCACAGCAAGGCGCATCGACACCATGCTCTGCATCCTCTGCCTGCCTTGCGGCTGGTTGGCATGGTCTTTTGCCTGCACAGGCCTCGTCCTCATTCTCATAGATGCATGCATGGTCCTCATTCTCCCTTCCTTCCCTCCACACTTCACAACCCACCACAGTTTTTTATCCTTTCCAGTCCACTCCACCTAAGATGAAGACCTCCCTCGTCACCCTGGCCCTGGCCGCCGTCCCCGCCTCCGCTTTCATGGGTGGCTTCATGGGCAAGAACTTCGCCGCCCCCACCACCAAGGCCTCCACCACCACCACCACCATGTTCCTGAACTTCGGGAAGAAGGCCGCCGCCGCCCCTAAGGCTGCCCCTAAGGCCGTCCCTGCCAAGAAGGGTGGTGTCTTCATCCCTAAGCCTGCTGGGAAGTTCGCCCCCGCTGCCAAGGCTGCCCCGGCTAGGGTTGTGTCCAAGGTTGCCCCTAAGAAGGCTGCCCCCGCCGCGCCCGCCAAGAAGGCTGCCCCCGCTGCTGTCAAGAAGGCGGCGCCCGTCAAGAAGGCGGCGCCCGTCAAGAAGGCGGCGCCCATCAAGAAGGCGGCGCCCGTCAAGAAGGCGGCGCCCGTCAAGAAGGCGGCGCCAGCCCCTAAGAAGGTGGCTGGCCCCGTGTCCAACCCTGACTTTGCTGGTGGGTTGATCGGCTCGGATGTGGAGGCTATCCGATTCGACCCCTGGAACCTGGCCGCGGAGCGTGACCCCGAAGGCTTGGCCTGGTACCGTTCCTCCGAGCTCAAGCACGGGCGTATCTGCATGTTGGCAGCCCTTGGGTTGTTTGTCCAGTCTGCCTTCCACTTGCCGGATGATGTGTTCAACAACCCTAAGGGGCTTGATGCGCTCTTCCAGGTGTCGGCGGAGCGGCCTCAGGCGATTGCCCAGATTCTGATTGCCATCGGCGCGATTGAGGTGGCGGGCTTGGCGGCGAACGACGGGAAGGCTCCGGGTGACTTCGGGTTTGACCCGCTTAACCTGGCGCCCAAGACGGAGGGGGCGTTCAATGAGTTGCAGTTGAAGGAGATCAAGAACGGACGATTGGCGATGGTGTCGGTGGCGGGCATGCTCATCCAGGAGACGCTTACCAACCAGGGTGTGCTTGAGCAGATCAACAGGTTAGTACTTGGAATGGAAGGGAGGGAGGACGGGAGGGAGGGAGGGCTCAAATTGTGTGGTGTTGCGAGAGAATGATGCTCTTTGCTTGTTTTTCAACGTGATTCCCCTGTTCTCGATTATTTGACGTTTCCCCACGCTTATACTCACTCTTTCTCCCCTTATCCACCCCTCCTACAATCAACAGCGGCCACTTGAGCCCCTTCAACGACGGCCAGGGCGCTTTCTAAGTTTTTCCTCCTTCCTGACCCACCGCCGGCGCTGCTGCATCCAGAGCAGCCCCCCGACGATGGCAATGACAGATCAGAAAAAACTTTTTATTAAAGCGACGATGACCGTGAACGAAAGAGAAAAAATCACAAAACACAAGAAGGATTTGGAAAGGAGGGAGGGAGGGAGGGAGGGAGGGAGGGAAGGGAGAGTGCGTAACGAGAAGTTAGAGGCTACATACGACGACGATAGGGGGTTAGAGAGGGAGAACGAGCGAGAGAGTGAACGAGTGGAGGGGTTTCCGTCGGGTGTTTTCGGGCCTTAGGTTTTACTTTTTATCTGCTCCTTGTTTCTTGGCCTGAACTGCTGTGTGCTCTGCTTTCGTGCCCTTTCCTTTCCTGGAGGTGCACGAAGTAGAGAGGAAGGAGGAGGAGAAGAGTCCTTAAAAACGAACGACCAAAAGAAGGAAGAGAAACTGACATGTGACAACAATTTAAACAACCAAGAGAGCACAAGCGCAAGCATTCTTCCCTTTCCTTGTCCAAGTTTGTCCACAGTTGTATATCTTTATAAAGTGCTTCATTTTTTCGTTTTGATTTCTTATCCAACCCGAGGGCGACGAGCAAGAGCATCTTCTCGCCGTCATCCTCGTCGCCTCGCCCTTTCTGTCTTGCTTTCTCTCGCCAGCCAAAAAATAAATAAATCAGTCTTTCGAGGAAATCCCCTCCATCCAACTCACCTCACATAAATACACACCCTCCCTCCCTCCATCCCTCCCTCCCTCCCTCCCTCCCTCCCCTCCTACAACGACACCTGGGCCTTCCCCCAAAACATGCCAAACGCCAGCGCACTCGCCAGCAACTGCACCCCCACCCCCAACACCACCGTGCCTATCTTCGCTCTCGACACCGTCCACAGCACAAGAGTCACCGCCGGGTTGAACAAACCAGTCTCCAACACATCTGCATCGTTATTACGTGCCATTGCCCCTAACAAGCCCGTCATCGTCAACCCTACCATCAACGCCGGGTGCAAAAACCCCTCATCGTACTCAGCGTCTGTATTCGCGACAAACACACATAAATACGCAGCGGTAAACGCAAGCAGCAATAAGGCATTCCTCGCCCCAAGCACGACAGGCTCTTCTAAAATAGCCACTGGTGGCATATCTCTCGAAGGGGGGAGAAGCAAAAGTAAACACGCCCCAAGCAAGGCCCCCGCCAAGTGAGCGAGCACATAGAAAAGGAGGGAGGTCCATCGAAACATCTGTCGTTTCAGCAAAAATATCACCAGGGTGACACTTGAATTAAACTGAGCGCCTGACCGCCGCCATGCACATAGAGTAAGGGCTAAAGCCAAAGCACCTGTCGTCCAGCCTTGGTGAGCTGCCCCGAGGGTTAGGACGAGGTACATCACTCCAAGGGTCTCGACGAGCAGGGGCGCCATTGGTGAGAGGGAGCGGAGGAAACTTTCTTTTTCGCTGCCGTTGAGGCTGGTGAGCCAGGAGAGGAATACGCCTAGTAGGGCTCCCAAGACAGGACCGAGGATAAAGAGGGTATCACATGCCATGCCACTGGAGGCAAGGTGGGTCGAATGCCCAGCAAGACCAACACCAGCAGGTGATGAAGGAGAAGAGGGAGTAGTAGCGTAATTAATCAAGCCCAAGACACCCATCCAAGGATTAAGTAAACCGGAGGCCATCCCTCTACTTTGTACTGACGCCAAGGCGGCAGCATAGGCAGCTCCTGTAGCAAGCCCGTAGAACGAACAGCACGCTTCCAAGGCTAATGCCATGGAATCCCACGCGGCCAGCGCGACGTAGACAAAGGCGCTCGAGAAGATGGTGAGGAGGAATAGACCATTCCCCCATGATTGAGTCTGGCAGGAAGTGAGTGGACTGACCACCCCTAGCCCCCCAGGTGCCGTGGCGTGAGCGTGTCCCTGTCCATTGCTCACCGTATAAGTAAGCGTCGCGAGGGTCATCCCTAGGAATTGCGCGCTCCAATAAAGCACAGCACGGGGGAGACTGACGTGCCCTCGACATAATTGCCCCAAGGTCAACACAGGATTGGCGGACAAATAATAACATCCACTCGCGCTCGCCCCGCCGCTCACGGATGCCGTCGACGCCGCGTGTGCTAGCCCGGCAAAAATCAGCCCCAACGTCCATGGACTGCTGTGGCTGCTGTACCCTGCCAAGCCAAGGGCATAAGACGCCAGCATCTCCACCACCACGGGCCAATGCTCCCGGAGGCGGGGCAAGCGGGAAGACGGAAGGCTGGTACCATCCCCCCGGTGCGAGGCCGTGTCCAAGCTGCTGTGGTTCGTGCTTTTGACAAAGGCGCCGTAGGACTGCGGGTGCTGCGTCGAGGTTGGTGGCGCGCCGCCTCCAAACCAAGCGGTTCTGCCTGCAGCAAGTGGACTGGCCCCGCCTCGGTTCGGCGACAGGACCAATGGAGCCTCTTCCTCGTCCCCGCGCCGCATAATGACTACTGGCAGCTTCTCCTCCAACACCACCAGCTTGTGTCCTGTGCGTGTGTGGTGTGTGGTGAAGGGTGGTGAGTGCATGAATGGAAAGGGAATGGTTTGGCGGCTCGTCGGCGATACGTATTTGATGATTCTTCGGCCGTGTCCGTCTTCAGTCTGGAAGCAACCACTGTGGTGTGCCCTTGCCTCCTCGCATAGCAAGCCAAAGAGGAGGAGGAGGGGAACCTGGTCCTGGTCTAGCCCTTGTTGCTATTGCAGGCTCCAGGCACATTTACCAAAGCACAAACTCATCCCGCCTCCCCTCCCTCCCAACACGCACGCACAGGCAGCTTCGACTGCCTTCCTACCCTCGTGCTTCCCTCCCTTGCTTCCGACCGCTAATAAGAAAAGCCAAAAGACAAGATAATGAAGCCCACCACCACTGTCCTCCTCGTCGCCGGCACCACTGTCCTCTCCTTGAGCCAGGCCTTCACCACTCCCTCCCCCAGCCCCACCAGCCCCTTGTTCGGCAGCAGCAGCCGTGGCAACAACGCGCCGCAAACGCCCTCCTCCTCCTCTTCCTCCTCCTCCTCGTCATCCTGCCCCGCGTCCTCCGCCTCGAGCACATCCCTCTCTTCCTCCGCCTCCTCCCCGGGCAGCACCCAAGAAAAGAAAGGCCCCTTCTCCGGTCTTTTCGACAAGCTCAACCCCTTCAAATACCGTGACTTTGGCGTGGGCACAGAGCTCAAAGACGGGATCGCCGCGTTCTATGACGAATCGACCGCTATCTGGGAAGAGGTCTGGGGGGAGCATTTGCACCATGGGTATTACTATACGGGGAAGGAGAAGGACCACCAGAAAGCGCAAGTGGACATGATTGAAGAGAGTCTCAAATTTGCGGGGGTGGGCGATGTGGCTACTAGTGGGGTGAAGAGGGCGGTGGATGTAGGGTGTGGGATTGGGGGATCCTCGAGGTTTTTGGCGACGAAGTTTGGGGCGCAGGTGAGGGGGATCACGTTGAGTCCGTTTCAGTGTCGTCGGGCGCAGTATTTGACGCAGAAGGCTGGGTTGGAGGATAGGGCGAAATTTGAAGTGGCGGATGCTCTGGCGATGCCTTTTCAGGAGGGGTCGTTTAATTTGGTGTGGAGTATGGAGAGTGGTGAGCATATGCCGGATAAGAGGCAGTTTATTAGTGAGCTTGTAAGGGTGGCGGCGCCGGGGGGGAAGATCATTGTGGTGACTTGGTGTCATCGGAATTTGAAGGAGGGGGAGACATTGACGCGATTTGAACGGGGGTTGCTGAAGTTGATCAATTCGATTTATTTTCTGCCGCCCTGGGTGAGTATGGATAGGTATGTCGCTCTAGCGGAGGAGGAGGGGTTGGTGGGGGTCAAGACGGCGGATTGGACTCAGATTGTGAAGCCGTTCTGGCCGGCGGTGCTTGTGAGTTGCTTGAATTGGAAAAGTATCAAGGTGTTGCTTACCAGTAATACGGTACGAAAGGGAGCGTTGGCGATTTTGTATATGATGTTGGGCTATTCGGTGGGATTGATTAAGTTTGGGGTGATTACCGGGCAGAAGAAGAAGTAGGGAGGGAAGGAGGGAGGGAGGGAGGGAGAGAGGGAGGGAGCGAGATGGTAAATGATTTTTGAGTCAGGAATATTAACGTGTTTTAGTATCTCAAATTTTATTATCGACCGAACAAGAAGAAGATTAGTGAGAAAGAGGTGGAAAGAGGCATGAGAAATGTGTTTTGTTGTGAGTGAGAATGAGGGGGGGTGTGTGCGTATTACCAATCAAAATGATGGCGGCAGCAGCAACTAAAAAAAGGAGGCAGGGCAAAGCACTAAAAACGAACGAGAAACGCTATGCACGCCACCGGAAGAGGAAAGGGCCACATGAAAGACTTCGTAAGATTAGGAAACGAAAAGAAACGAAGAAGGGGAGATTCCCGCGACACGAGCAATAAGGGCAGCACGGGCGCTTCTCTGGTTTTGGAAAAAGAAACTTCAATCGCACATGACTTGGCCTTTATTTATTAATTGCTAAGTTCCTTCGTCGCACGAACTTTTGTGATTCTTTTCTCCTCCTTTATTCAAGTATGTCTGTCTATCATCTGCTTCGTTCAAGAGCAGGAATAAAGAAGGAATAAAAGTAAAAGTATAAGAAGGAGACGAGGAGTTTTCTTTGGTTTGTTCATTCTTTTTTGGATTGCGTAAAATCTTCTCTTACGGTGTGGGCCTCTAGGAGGAGAAGAGGACACGACTGGGGGGGGGGGAGAGAGACAAGAAAGTGGGGAGATTGTAGTGGTGATGTGGTTTTGGCCGCAGGTTTGGTGAGTAAGTGAGGAGAGCAATTCGATTCATGCGATTTCCGTAGCGTAAGACTGGCATCGTCCCCCTCTTACACTTCAGATACTAACGATGAGGAGGATGCAATCCATACCTACCCACAAGAAGAAGGAAACAAGCCTCGATTTTTGTGGAGAGCTTGTCCCTGCCTCTCTTCCCCTCATACAGCCGCAGACACACAAAACGCACACGCACACACACACCCCGAGCTTCTCCCCCCACCCTTCTTCCGTGCCCTTTTCCTTTAAGTTTGTACTAAGGTCTTTCCTTTCACCGCAACTGTCTTCTGGTTCTCTCTTTTTCTTACCTTATTTTCTCTCTTTCACTTTCTCTCTTCTTATATCTTCTTATAAAGTCTCTTCTCAAATAATGTTCTCTCTTTTTTACATTCTCTCTTTTAAAAACGTTTACTTCTCTCTACATGCACTTTATCAAAAAGGTATTTCCCGTTCCTCGTGTTGTCAATCATGAATTTGGGTCGGAGCAGGGGTAGGGGGTCATGAGGAGAGGAGGACCCACCAAACAAAAAGGAGGAGGAAGCGGAGAGGAAGGACGTCGACATAGCAGAGGAGGAGGAGGAGGAGGAAGAGGAAGGGACAAGCTCATGCTACAGCTGCTGCTGTTTGGGTTGGTCAGTGTCGGGGCAAGGATAGCGAGGGGAGGGAGGGGAGATTAGACCTCGGCGGCGGCGTTGGAGGGGAAGGCGGCGATGGCCGCGGGGGTGGTGAAGGGGTTGGTCTCCTCCCAGGGGGGGGAGACCGCCCGCGCAGGCTCCGACGACTCGATAGGGTTGCCCTGTCCTTCTTGCGCCTGCACGTCCTGTTGCACATCCTGCCCATCCTGCTGCTGCTGCACCTCTTGCTGCTGCTGCTGCACCTCTTGCTGCTGCTGCTGCTGCAAGTGCTCCTGGTACATCGCTTCCTGATCTCGGAGAAACTCCTGCTTGTAGGCCTCATAGGCCTCGTACCCCTTTTGCTTGATCCACGGTAGGAGCTCTTCCACATATCGCGGAAAATCTTGCAGCCAGAACGCCCGCCGCTCCTGAAAAAGGTCCTCGAGCTCAGCGAGCCACGCCTGCTTTTGGGTCTCGTTATTTTCGGCGTCTACCAATGAAGGATTATCCGTCTCCCATTGGACCCACTCCATATCCCACTTCGCCCATCGCTGCAGTCGCTCCTGCTCCAGCTGCTGCTGCTGCGCTTGCTCCCGCTGCAATCGCTCCTGCTCCTGCTGCTGCTGCTGCCGGTGTTGCTCTTGCTGTTGTTCCCATTGAAGCCGCTCCTGCTCTTGCTGTTGCCGCAGCTCTTCCTCCCGCTGCAGCCGCTCCTGCTCTTGCTGTTGCCGCTGCTGCTCCTCCCACGCCAACCGCTCTTGCTCCTGCTCCTCCCACTGCTGTTGCTGTTGCCGTCGGTGCTCTTCGTCCCGTCGCAGCCGCTCTTGCTCTTGCTGCTGCTGCTGTAGCTGTCGTTCTTCCTCCTCCAAGCGCTCCTGTTCCTGGTGTTGTTGTTGCCGGTGCCATTCTTGCTCTTCATCCGCTCCTGGCACCCCTCCATCACCTCTAGTGGTACCATTCCCTCCTACCCCTCCTACCCCACCCACAACACCCGCAACACCGCCATGACCAGCATTATTAGCATACCCTCCCGCCATCGTATTACTCATGTCCATCCCAGCGTGACCTGCAAACCCTCCTCCATTCATCCCACCACCATTCACGCCGGCGTTCCCAATCACCCCTCCCCCGACACTCATCACACTACACACCCTCCCCTCTCCCCTTCCTCCTCCCATTGCTGGTGCTAGTGCTCCCATTGGTGGTGAAGCCAATCCTCCTAGTGCTGCTGCTGCTGGTGGGGGTGCGAGCCCTCCTTCCACTGCTGCTGCTGCTCCTGTGGGCGGTGGTGCTAACCCTCCTCCTCGTGCTGCTGGTGCTCCCATTGGTGGCGGCGCCAATCCCGTAGGTGGGGGTGCTGATCCTCCTCCCATCGCTGCTGCTGTTGGTGGGGGTGCGAGCCCTCCTCCTATTGCTGCTGGTGCTCCCATTGGTGGCGGCGTCAATCCCGTAGGTGGTGGTGCTAGCCCTCCTCCTACTGGTCCTCCTGTGGGTGGGCGTTGAAGTCCTCCCATTGCTGCGGCTGTTGGTGGCGGCGCCAATCCTGTAGGTGGGGTGGCGAGCCCTCCTCCTGCTGCTGCTGCTGGCGCTCCTAATGGTGGTGGTGCCAGGCCTGTTGGTGGTGGTGCGAGGACTACATTGCCATTGTTCATGGTGCCGGCTCCCGTGGCTCCCCCAACACCATTCACACCCACAGCACCGACAGTACCATTCCCTCCTCGTGCTGCTTCCCTTTCCTTCCTCTCGCGCTGTTGGCAGGCTAATCGGATATCAGTCGCTTTACCCTCCGCATGAACAACAAAGCACAACCAGATAACCCCACTAACACACATCAAAATCAATGAAGCAGAACCGCCGTACTCAATCCATGCCGTATTAGACCACGCGGGGAGATGGGTCGACGCAAACCAAGAAACGACCGAAGGCAGAGTTTCAAAGAATGCAAACACAGGCTGTCGCACCGGGGCCGCCGTTTCAGACGCCGCGCCAGCCACTGCTCCACTCACTGTGAGAGCCGCGAAAAAGCTCTTCGTCGTCTTGGCCCAGGACTCTAAGAGGTGCCACACCCAATTAAAGGGCGCGAGAAGCTTGCTCTCCTCCACCTTGCCCGCGTCCTTGCCGTGGGCCTTCTCTTCGGCGCGCCGTTCCCTCCTGTTTAAATGCTTAGCACTGCGGCCGTGTGTCAATTTGGGTGGAGGGAGCTTTTCCTCCGTCTTCTTTGTGGTGGTAGGTTTGCTGCCCTTGTTGTTCTCGTCCGTGGAACTGGTGATGCTGGTGCTCGTCGTCGATTCCGCCTTGATGGTGGTCAGCTCGGGCTGGGCAGAGGCCTCAAAGGCGGAGATGTGGGTCGGAAAGGAGGACAAGTCCGAGGTGTAAGCAGCGGAGATGACCGGCTTGGTGCCAGCGGTGTAGACCGGGGCTGCATCCATCGGCTTAATATCAAGCTTCAGCGCATTTGCCAAGTTTGCTTCGCTAGAGATGGCATCTGCTGTAACACTCGATGTCTCAGCGACAGGTTCAGAAACCGACACAGTCACCGTGTCAAGCTCATCGGTAGGAGACGTCTGGGTGGGGATAGGCTGGAACATCTCGTCCTTCGCGGCCGCAGAAGAATCGCTCGCTGTCTCGGCCAGAGGTGCAGAATCAGACACAAACGCCATGTCAAGCTCCGCAGGGACAGGCTCAGTGACAAAGGGCTGGGAGAATTCGTCGTCCGCGCCCGAGGAAGAATCGCCCGGGCTCGTGCTCATCGTCGTCGTTGGCTCAGAGGCTGTTAAGTCCATGCTCGCCGAGAAGTCCAAGGTAAGCTCTTGGTGCACCGCGTTAAGGTCCGTCGAAGAGCCAGCAGAGAAGTTCTCGTCCAGCACCGACGACACGTCTATCTCCGAGCCCAAGGCTGAGTCGTTGTCGTTCACGGGGTTGATCATCTGCTCGTGTTCGTTCTCCAAGGAATGAGCAACAAGAAAGTCATGAGCATCAGGGGCCACGGCGGCTTCGGCTTCAGTCTCAGAGACCGTCGTCATCGTTGCCAAGCGTTGGTCGTCGTCGTCTGCCCCCAGGTTGTGCTGCTGCTGTTGCGGGCCGTGTTTAGTTACGGCCTCGCGGTAGTCATTGCTGGGTTGCTTATCGACCATCTCAGGCAAGGCCTGGTCCGAACGACTCGCACCCCCATCCAAAACATCAGCATTACTTGCAGCTTCATTCCCGCCGTCCTCAAGGAGAGTGGCATTGTCCCCATTATCATCAAAAAAATCCACGTCTTGAATTGCGCCCCTAAGGGCCGTGGCAGTCTCTTCAGGCATCACCACCGTCAGGTCCAAGGGCTCCAAAGCCCCATCATGAGTAGCCGAGCCAGCGCTCACATCATAGCGCCCACCCAAAGAATCAACGCCAACAGCAGTGTCTGCCGGCAGCGCCACTTCTTCAAACACGTCCTCCAGGGCCGGGGCCGCTTCAGTCAAGCCCAGATCCATCACCGTCACATTCAAAGGCACCACCGAAGCCTCATTCTCACCAGCGCCAGCAGCCACATCAAAGCTGGTCTCGATGCCAACAGCAGTCTCTGCAGGCGTCTCCACCGAATCCCCAAGCACGCCCTCCGGGGCCATGTCAGTCGAGCCAGTGCCCGTAGCAGGCTCGTCACTCCCGCTCTCATCACGCAAAGCCGCTCCATCTTCATTGTCAGGTATGGCTTCCGAGTCCGCAACCACGCCCGCGAGGGCTACAATCACTTCTTTATCTACCGCCACGCCTTCCACAAGCAGCTCCCCCACGTCCTGCCCTTGCTCCAGCTCACGTTCATGCTCCAGCCCCGAAGGCAAGGCACCATCATCAATCACCCTAAAATCCAACACGCCCTCCCTACCGCCCTCCCCCCCAACCTCAAACTCCGCGACCACGGCCTCATTATCACCACCAACGCCGGCGTCGGCTATCGCAGCTTCGGGGTCGGCCTGGTCCAAGACCACGGGCTCTTCCCCTCCTTCGACAATCTCCACGCTCAAAGCAGGGGAGTCAAGCCCGACACCATCAGTCACATCCAAAACCAAAGACCCAAAGTCTTCCCCAGCAAATACGTCCAGCGCCTCCAGCAACGCACACACATTTTCGCTGTCCCCCTCAACAATCTCCGCGTCCATATCAACAGAATCAACATCCACAGCGTCAGCCCCAGCTGGCACAAAGTCACCATCGACCCCATCAGTCGAGACACCGTTCCGAACAGACTCAATCGCCACGGGCACATCCTCGTCCTCAGCAACAGTCGGTACACACCCATTATCCACCACAATCACAGGTTCAAGCACTGCACCACCCACAAACATGCTCTCAGAATCCAGAGCACTCTCGTCAGCATCCGTCCCAGAAGCAGCCCCAGATACCCACTCAAGGGTATCCGAGCCAGCCGCCGGTCCGTCCTGCAGCAGCAGAGCATCGGCCCCCGCAGTCACACGCGCATCATCATCAGCACCAGTCCCAGCAGTCTTACCAACAGCAGCCCCAGACACCGACTCAACGATGTCCGAGCCATCAACCGACCCTTCCTCGAGCAGAGAATCAGCCCCTGCGTCGTCAGCACCAGTCTCGGCAGCAGCCCCAGATACCCACTCAACGATACCAAAGGCAGCCGCCGATGCGTCCTCGGAATCCACAGCGTCGCCAGCACGCGTCTCAGCCGCAGCCCAAGACACCGACTCAACGGTGTCAGAGCCATTCTCCACAGCCTCCACGCTCGCAACATTATCGTCGGCACCAACCGCCTCAGCGGCATCCAAAGAGCCCACCAAAGACTTATCAACCACCAAAGCAGCCGCCGGCTCGTTCTCAACAGTCACACTCGCATCGTCGGCACCAGTCTCAGCAACAACACCCGACACAGACTCAACTATGTCAGAAGCTCCCACCAGTCCGTCCTCAACACCAGTCCCAGCGCCAGCCCCAGACATTGACTCAACAACGTCAAACCCAGCCGCAGGTCCGTCCTCCAGCAGCAGAGCATCAGCCCCCGCACTCACAACCCCATCGTCGTCAACACCCGTCCCCGCGGCAGCCCCAGAAATTGACTCAACAAAATCCGAAGCAGCCACCGGTTCGTCCTCTAGCAGGGCATCAGCCCCCGCCTGTCCGTCCTGCAGCAGCAGGGCATCAGCCCCCGCCTGCACCGCATCGGCCACGGCACCAATCAAATCGACAGTCTCCGGCTCGGGGGTTACACTCAAGTCACCCCCGTCCAACCCAAACACATCGGCCGCAGGCCCATTCTCCAGTAGCAGGGCATCAGCCCCCGCCTGCGCCGCATCGGCCATGGCACCAACAGACTCAACAGCTAAAGATGGCGAGGAAAGGTCCCCCATACCAATCTGCAGCTCGGCAGTCACACCCATGTCATCCCCAGAAATCAAAACAGCAGCCTCGATCACGTCCAAATCCGCGGCCGACGAAAGCTTCGCGTCGTCGAGCTCAGCCACCATCTCATCCCCCAAAAAATTAGAAACAGTGCCGTCAATCACGTCCAAATCCGCGGCCACAGAGAACACACCGCCGTCACTCTCACTTTCTGTCTCGTCAGTCGCAAGCTGCTCGTCATCATCATCACCAACCATCTCAAAATCAAGCCCATCAACCAAACCCCCCTCAATCGCCCCACCCAGCTCCACCACCAGCTTCGTCATAGTCCTAATCGTAGTCCTTGCCGCATTCAACTCCTCCTCGACCAGCGCCGTTTTCTCTTGCTCTTGCTCCACCGCCAATTTGAGCTCTCGGGCATGGTCGTCACCTTTCTTTTGGAGCAGGGCTTGATAGAAGGCATGGATCTCTAGCTCACGCTCAGAGGCAGAGGTCTCGTTGATGTTAGGGATCGTCAGCGTGTCCAGCGTGGGCAGCGCCTTGAGCTCCGAGTCAATGTCCTTGTTGGCGTGGTCGTCGTTGTTGGAGTTGGAGTTGTCGTCAAGAATTAGGTCAGTCGAAGCCACAGAAACGAAAGGCAGAGCGGCCGTAGGCGCCGTCTCGTTGTCGTCGATCGTCGTCGTCGTCGTCACCGTTGCCTTGCTATCGGTAGCCGCGGGCACATCCACAATTGAATCAGTCGTCGAAGGCACAGAAGTAGAAGGCAAAAAGTCCGCGAGGGCCGTCTCATTGACTTTGAAGGTCACGGGCATGGGCATCGGCATCGGCGAATGAGCCAGCGCCTTCCCTCCCTTCGCTCCCTCCATCCATCCCTGGCGCTCCAAATTCAGAAGGTAGTCACTGAAGCGATAGGTGTTGGTAAAGGAGGGGGATGAGGTGAAGACGTGCAGGGGCACGTAGGCATCCCCACCCTCCCCCAAGACCACACGCGAGGTGGAAGGAAGGAAAGAGGACGAGGAGGAGGACGAGGCCACGAGCGAGGAAGGAGAGGAGAGATTACGGGCCTCGGCCTGCGCTTGCGCTTGGGCGTATGTGTCCCAGACGGAACGTTCCGCCTTCTTGGGCACCACGGTGACGAGCGCCTGAAGGGATGGAGGGAGGGAGGAAGGGAGGGAGGGAGGGAGGATTTAATTTTATAAAGGTTGACGCTTGCATTCGGGCGTATGTGTCCCAGACGGAACGTTCCGCCTTCTTGGACAACACGGTCACGAGCGCCTGAGGGAGGGAGGGAGGGAGGGAGGGAGGGAGGGAAGGAGGGTTAGTGATTTGAAGTTGTCCTTAATGGGAGGGAGGGAGGCAGGGAAGGAGGGAGGGAGGCAGGGCTTAATGATTTGGAGTTGTCATTCGGGGCGAGGGAGGGAGGGAGGGAGGGAGGGAGTTAGAGTCAGTGATTTAAAGTTGTTCATAGGGTCGAGGGAGGGAGGGAGGGAGAAAGGGAGGTTTATTTATTCAGACTTGTCCTTGGGAGGGAGAGAGGGAGGGAGGGAGGGAGGGAGAGGATAGTGATTTATAGTTGCTCATAGGGTCGAGGGAGGGGGGAAGGGAGGGGAGGAGGGAGGGAGGGAGGGAGGGAGGGTCGGTGATTTGGAGTTGTCCTCGGGAGGGAGGGAGGGAGGGGGTAAGTGATTTAAAATTGCCCTTGGGAAGAATGGGGAGAGGGAGGGAGGGTTTGATACTTGTTGGAGCGGGCTTTTTATTGAAGTGCTGGAGTGTGAGGGTGGGTTTGTTGTGTGGTAGGAGGGAATAGGGATGTGAGTTACTAATGCCGTTACGCATGCCACGGGACAGGGGAGGGAGGGAAAGAGGGAGGGTTACTCAGGTCCATTGCTGGAAGCGGAGGGAGGGACGGACAAAGGGAGAGAGAGGAAGAGGAGAGAGAGTACTGGTCCTTACCTTGCTCACTTCCACCACTTGGACATACACCTTGCCCAGTGGGGTGTTCTTGGAGGGGACGCGCGCCTGCGTCAAGAGGTTATCGCCTCCAGACATGCTCCCAAACAGGTCTGTGGTCTGGAAGGAGAAAACGAGAAGCAGGAGGTAAAACCCTCTCATAAGTAAGGTCCCCGCGGCGGGCACCACCATTGGCGGCGGCATCTTGCCTGTCGTTGGTCAGCCAAGAAGGGGTTTGTCTGGGGGATGGGAGGGAGGGAGTGAGAGAAGGAGAGAGAGAAGGAGGGAGGGAGGGAGGAAGGGCGTGAGTGTGTTTGTCGTACCGAGTTTCAGGGGTAGGGTCAGCAGGGGCGTGCCTGCGTTGTGTGCTTTGTGGTTTGCCTGGAGGGAGGGAGGGAGGGGAGAGCAGGAGGAGTTGAGTAGTTGAGGGTGTGCGGGACTGGTTGGCAGGCCTTGCCCGGGCTCGTGGGTTGTGTGTGCGCGTGTCCCTGTATGCGTGTGCAGGCAAGTAGGGAGGGCTGAGTGTAGGTGATCAGGACGGGCGGGTGTGGTGGGGGGGGGGGTCCAGGCCACGCGCGGGCGGAGGCTCAGGTGCTCGTCTATGTCGTTGGAGTGGGGCGTGTGGAGATGCCTGTGCGGTGGGGGCGTGGGTGGGAGGGAGGGAGGGAGGGAGGGAGGATGGGACGTTCGGAGTTCGTGTCCCTTTGATGAGTGTCAGTCTTGCTTAGGTCGGCGTGCGTTCAGAGGGGGGCGGGACCGGGGGACTGCTACCTTCCTGCGCACCACGTGCTTGTGACCCTGTTTGTGTATGTGCGGTAGCGGAGGAGGGGGTGCATGGGTGTCGTGGTGTGAGTGTCTGTGTGGTCAAGGGTCGGATCGACCGGCACCGGTTTCGCCAGACCTGCAAAGGCTAGGTGGGACGAGGGCAAGAGACGAGGGGCAGAACCCAAGACGCGCTCGTCCCGCTGAGACGGTGTGTCCAGGGAAAGGAGCGTGCAAACACACTTGCAAGCTTCGCCAGGCAGGCACAAGGTGGGCGCAAACAAACAAAGCCTCACAGACAAGGAGAAGAGAAGAGGACACACTCACCAAGTGTGGGTCTACTGGACATGGTGCAGAAGGAGAGAAGGAGTGTCGCAACGGCAGTTTGAGTCTGGGGCCAAAGGTGTGTGGACCGCGCGGTAGGGCTTGTCTGGACCAGGAGTTGAGAAATGGACTTGGTGTGGAAGGCAGAAGAGGCTTCTCTCGGGATGGCTGCTTCTCTTGGTGGGTGGAAGAGGATTTCCCTTGCCACGCAGGCATTCATTTCCGCCGCGTTGTTGACTTGGACGTGGTCGTGTAGAGCGTGCCGTGTTTAGTAAATCATATGTGTGGTGGGGGTCCAAGCCTAGCTTCCATCTCTCTCTGGGAGTGAGGAGGGGAGAGGAGGTGGAGCTTGGAGGCAGACCCTCTCGCACTGCGAACGCATCGAAAAGAGGGGTGGCTGGGTTTTCGTTTTGGAGGTGGGTGGAAAGGGACGTAATGAGGACAAGGTAAACAAGGAGGGATGCGTGGGTGGGTAGTCTTACCTCCTTGCTGCAGATGGCGTCGTGTCCGGGGGACGTGGCGACGTCTGGGGGGCTTGCATGACTAGCAGGCAGGAGGGAGGGCAAGAAGAAGGGGGAGGGAGGGCAGGGATGGGGTCGTCAGCGATGGAAGGAATGGCGTGGCCACACAGCAACAAGAGCGCCGGCGTCAAACAGAGGACGCCCGCGTGGTGCTGGTGGTGGTGGTGGTGTGAGGAGTGGCGTGGGTGGGGCAACACAAGGCAAAACAAAGAACGAAATAGCCTGCGCAAGGCATGAATGAATCGAGTTGAGGAGGATGGCGATGCCAAACCCGCTTGGCTTGGGCGGCAAGAAGGAAGTCTGCCTCTGCCTTTCCTTTCGTCTCACTTGGCCCTCTTTGTGGGGCTGGCTTTTGTTTCTTTTGGGTCAGGGTCCCTCGCTCTCTGTCGCTTTCCGTTTGTCGCATTGCCCTACAAGCGCTGGCGTCGTGGCCACCGACACTGTCGTCTCACCCCTCCCTCTCACTCTAGACACCTTTCTCAAGCCGAACTCCGAGCGTGCCGCCGCGCCCGTTTCTTGTGTCCTTCTGCGCTCGACGGTGGCTGGATGCTTGAGAGGCTGAGTGGGTGTGTGGGCGTCCTTGCTGGCTTTTTGGCTTTGTCTAGGTCGCTTGGGTCGTCGTTGCCCTTTTTGGGGGGTTGTGTCGCGTCGCATTGGTGTGTGTGTGTGTGCAGAGAGGGCTGGGCTTGAGTGTGAGGGAGGGTATGGGCCGGCGGGGTGGTAAACCTTCCTTGGGAGGAAAAGGCAGTGCCTTCCCTTGGCGTTGTTGCTTTTGTTTCGCCTCCTTTGTGTTTTTCGTTGTGCAAAATAGGAAGTAGAGAGGACCGGAGGGAGAAGCGCATGACTTACCCATGATTTGTTGCTCGTGGGTATGGTCGTCGCTGATGGGGGGAGCCAGGGAGGGGGAGAGGAGGTTCGCTTGCTTTGCTTGGGCTTTGGCTTTAGTTTGGATAGGCTGGCTCGTCTGGAGAGCGTGGGCCTTGTTTTTCATTTGTTTATATCTGTTTTTGTGTTTGTGTTGCGATTTTGTGTTGGGAGTTGCTTGGTGGGAGTAGGACGAGGGGTGAAGAGATGTGTGTGTGTGTGTGTGTGTGTGTGTGTGTGTGTGTGTGTGTGTGTGTGTGTGTGTGTGTGTGTGTGTGTGG